>Ga0182027_10007985_pt1 | contig 15486 bp, 15 predicted proteins | sample 712E1DmetaG_FD_121300 | JGI IMG/M metagenome (GOLD analysis project Ga0182027, IMG submission 121300) | Permafrost microbial communities from Stordalen Mire, Sweden - 712E1D metaG (Illumina Assembly) | ecosystem: Environmental > Terrestrial > Soil > Wetlands > Permafrost | place: Sweden...
AAGCCGCTCGTTTGGGCTTGGGCGGACTGCTGCTTTTCGGCTTGCCCGAGGCCAAAGACGAGCAGGGCTCCGGCGCATGGGACGAAAACGGCATCGTGCAGCAGGCGCTGCTCGCGCTGAGGCAGTCCGAGGCCGCCAAGAAATTGGTTCTGATCGCCGACGTCTGCCTTTGCGAGTACACCAGCCACGGTCACTGCGGCGTGGTTGTCAAATCCGGCGATGGCCCCAATGCGAACTTCGACGTGGACAACGATCCCACGCTGGAGCTGCTGGCGCGCACAGCGGTGAGCCAGGCCAAGGCGGGCGCGGATGTTGTCGCTCCCAGCGACATGATGGACGGCCGGGTTGCCGCGATCCGCCGCGCTCTGGACAGCGCGGGCTATGCGCTGACGCCGATCCTCAGCTACGCTTCGAAGTTTGCCTCCGCTTTCTATGGGCCCTTCCGCGAAGCCGCCGATTCCGCGCCTCAGTTCGGTGACCGCAAGACCTACCAGATGGACGGCGCCAACCTGCGCGAGGCATTGCGCGAGATCGACCTCGACATCGAAGAGGGCGCGGACATGATCCTGATGAAGCCGGCCATGCCATACCTCGACGTGGTGCGGGCGGCGCGGGGACGCGTGGACGTGCCCATCGGCGCGTATCAAGTCTCGGGCGAGTACTCGATGCTCCAGGCGGCCTTCCAAAAGGGCTGGCTCGATCCTGCGCGCGCCACGCTCGAGTCGCTGGTCGGCATCCGCCGCGCCGGAGCGGATTTTATCGTGACGTACTTCGCCAAGGAAGCCGCCAGGCTACTCGCCTAGAAACTCGCCCCGGTATCGAACCAACGAGAGAGGAATGCAAACGCTATGAAGATTCTCTTCGCGACCTTTGGAATTGCCATGCTTTGCGCGTCGGTGAGCGCCCAATCGGCTCCGCAGGTGATTCATCTCTGGGAAAACGGCGCGCCCGGATTCGAGAACCGCAAAGACATTCCGGAACAGGCTCAAGACTACTGGGTGCGGAACGTAAACGATCCTTCGATCACCGTCTTTCTGCCTCCCAAAGACAAGGCCAACGGCGCCGCGGTGGTCATTGCGCCCGGCGGAGGCTTTCGCGAGTTGGTGTTCAAGGCCGAGGGCGTGCAAGCCGCGGAATTCCTGAACAGCATCGGCGTAACGGCGTTTGCGTTGAAATACCGCTTGCCCGGTGAGCCAAACTCACCCTACACCAAGGAGAACGTGCGCCAGGATGCGTATCGCGCCATGCGGTTGGTGCGCAGCCGCGCCAAGGAATGGAACATCGACCCACACCGCGTGGGCGTGCTTGGCTTTTCCGCCGGAGGCGAAGTGGCCTCCATGATCGCCTACGCGCCCGGAGACGGAGACCCCTCCGCGCCGGACCCCATCGACCGGCTGAACGGCAAGCCGGACTTTCAGATGCTGGTCTATCCCGGTGGTGGTGTGCCCGACACCGTTCCGCCGGATGCGCCGCCGGCCTTCCTGCTCGTGGCCAATGACGACCAGTACGGCTGCGACAAAGTGACGCTCGAACTCTACGAGAAGCTGCATGCGGCAGGCGTTCCCGTTGAGGCGTTTTTCCTGCCGCGGGGAAAACACGGCTTCAATATGGGCGACCGCTCGAATCTTGTGACCGTCAATACCTGGCCGCAACGGATGGCGGATTGGATGAATGACAGCGGCTACCTTACACCCGCCGCAGCATCACCAACTCCGCCGCAACCGTAGAACACGTTGCAAGATCTTTCAATAAGCGCCGCGCCGGAGCGGATTTCATCGTGACTTACTTCGCCGAAGAAGCGGCGAAGCTGCTAGCCTAAAATGCCATGCGCTCCTATGACGAGGAATGGAAGCGGTACCGCCGACTGAAACTCGCATTTCTTATTTCGAACCTCGGTTTCCTTGGTGTGGCGATTCCAACGTTCGTGTCCGCGCGCTTGCGAGCGATGAACCGGGTGTTCTTCGTTTTGATCATCGCGTGGTTCGTCTGGTACTCGGTTTCGTACGAACGCTTTCGGCGGTTCCAGTGCCCTCGCTGTGGACGCTACTTTTCCTCACCGTGGCTCAATTTCCTGAAACTCTCGGCCAAGGAATGCGTGCATTGCGGCTTACCGAGATACAGCGTCGACAGAGGATGAGCAAGGCTGGCCCCTCCACCCATCGGCTGATGCCTCCACCGCGGGCGGCAGCTTAAGATTTCTGTGCCCCTTGGAGGTTGACATGCCACACATCTCTCTTCCCCCCGATCTGCCCGGAATTCGCGGCGCCATGGCGTTCCGCCCCGAAACTGCGCGTCCTCTCAACGCGCTGGTCGAGATTCTCCTTCGCGGCCCGAACACCCTCACTCCCGCCGAGCGTGAGTTGATCGCAACCTTCGTCTCCTGCCGCAATTCGACCGTGTATTGCCACAGCAGCCACGGAGCCATTGCCGCCGCTCACCTCGGCGGCAATGAAGAACTCGTCCGTCAGGTCAAGGCGGACTACACGCAGGCCGGAATCAGCCCCAAGCTGAAAGCTCTGCTCGCCATCGCCGGCAAGGTTCAGCAGGACGGCAAGCTCGTGACCACCGCTGACGTTGAAGCCGCGCGCAAAGAAGGTGCAACGGATCTCGAGATTCACGACACCGTCCTTATCGCGGCTGCATTCTCGATGTACAACCGTTACGTCGACGGCCTTGGCACCATTCAGCCCACCGACCCGGCCTTCTATCGTGAACGCGGTGCTCGGGTGGCCCGCGATGGTTACGTCGCCGTGAGCGAGGAGTATCTCGGAACACACGTCCACGTCACCGCTCCCACGGCCTGAGCCCGGCCACGCCAAAAGCCTCGCCCCCGGCGGCCCTCCTCGCGCGCCAATCGTGCCTGCGGGTCTCTTGTCGCACAATTCGCTTTGTATCTGCGCCGTGTTGTGTTTTTCTAACTAGAACCCACTTATGCGCAAGCGACTCGAAGCCTACTTTGAATTTGCCCGTCTAGGAACCAATTGGCGCACGGAGATTCTGGCCGGCGTCACGACTTTCCTGACCATGGCCTACATCGTGCTGGTAAATCCGGCCATGCTGGCCGACACCGGAATGCCGCTGTCGGCGGTGACGGCAGCCACCTGCCTTTCGGCGGCCTTCGGGTCCATCCTGATGGGAGTTATTGCGCGCTATCCGCTTGCGCTGGCGCCGGGCATGGGGCTGAACGCCTACTTCACCTACACCGTGTGCCTGAAGATGCACGTGCCGTGGCAGACGGCGCTGGGCGCCGTGTTCCTCTCGGGCTGCATTTTCCTGGCCATCACCTTGGCCGGCTTCCAGCGGGTGATCATGCGCGCGATCCCGCACCAGCTTTACGCCGCGGTCGCCGGCGGCATCGGCCTGTTCATCGCGTTCATCGGCTTGCAGCACGCCGGACTCGTAATTCGCGATCCGAACACGCTGGTCGGAATGGGCAGCATCCGCAACCCGACCGCGTATCTCACCCTCGTGGGCCTGATCCTGATGGTGGCGCTTGAGATCCGGAAAGTGAAGGGCGCGATCCTGATCGGAGTGCTCTCGATCACGGGGATTGCGTGGGCGGCCGGGATGGTTCACTGGAAGCCGACCGCGGGCGGCGTGCAAATGCTCACCCAGACCGCATTCAAGCTGAACATCATGGGCGCGGTGAGCAAGGGCCTCCTCGAAATCATCTTCGTTTTCTTCTTCGTGGATCTGTTCGACAACCTGGGCACGCTGGTGGCCGTGACCAAGCGCGCCGGGTTGATCGGCGCCGACCACTCGATTCCCCGGCTGAACCGGATTCTCTTCGCCGACGCCACAGCGAGCATCTTTGGCTCGCTGGTTGGAACCTCCACCGTGACCAGCTATGTGGAGTCAACGGCGGGCGTAGCAGCGGGCGGGCGCTCGGGCGTGACGGCGATTGTGACCGGGCTGCTGTTTCTGGGGGCCATCGGAGCCGCGCCGTTCATCGGCATCGTGCCCCAGGCCGCGACGGCGCCCGCGCTCATCCTGGTGGGCTCGCTGATGCTGGCCACGATCACCGAGATTCAATGGCACGAACCCCTCGTCGCCGTTCCCGCGTTCCTGACGCTGGTGCTGATTCCGCTCACCTATTCGATCGCCAACGGGCTGGGCTTCGGCGTAATCGCATGGGCGATTCTGCATTTGTTCGCGGGGAAGTTCCGGCGTCAGGACTGGCTGCTCTACGTGCTCGCCGCTCTCTTCCTGGCGCGATTCATCTACCTCGGCGCGAGCTAGCATCTAGTAGCATATAGATCGTTGTTTGGTGAGGCAGCGCCATGTTCATTGTCCACTTGATCGAATGGTTTTTCGGCGGGGCATTCCTCGCGAACTCCGTGCCGCACATCGTGAACGGAATCTCCGGCCGCGCTTTCCAAAGCCCCTTCGCCAAGCCGCCCGGCCAGGGGCTGTCATCGTCGGTGGTTAACGTCCTTTGGGGCTTCTTCAACCTAGCTGTCGCTTACGTCCTTCTGGTTTGGCTGGGTGAGCTCAATCTTCATTACTGGTGGCAGGTCGCGACGGCCGGCGTCGGCGCGCTTTTCCTTTCTGTCATGATGGCTCGCCACTTCGGTCGCTTCCACGGCGGATTGCTGAAGAGCTAGCGCCGCCTTTGCAGTCCGCTCGCATGCGGCTGCGTTTGATGTAGCGAAAAAGTCGTAAACTCAACTCATTCGCTCCCTGTAGTACGAGTGGGAGGTTTGTGGCACTCGCGAAGATTCGCGCCATCCGGACCAAAGGGAACCGGCGGACGGGGAACTCGCGGCGGTTGCGGACCCGCGCAAAGCAATTGTGGAACCGCTCAAATCCGCCGATTCCCATCCCAGAGCGAAGTCACAATTCGGAACTGCCCGCCGGCCTTCCTGCCGCGATCACAGTCGGGCCGACTTCCGCGCGCGTATACTTTTCGGCAAGGTCAACCACAGAGAGCCATGGATCCGTCGTCGTTCTTCATCTCGAGTTCCCTGCAAAACGCGGCCGTGTTCACCGTCGTGCTGGCCTTTGCCGGCTATTTCGTAACCTTTCTGAGCAACCGCATGATGGCGCGCCGCTCCGACCGCCTGCGCCTGGTGGACCAGCGCCTCAACGAGTTCTACGGCCCGCTCTATGTGGCCACGGTGGCGGGCAATATCGCCTACAAATCGCTGCTAAGCAAGCAGGGCAAGACGCAGTGCCATCCTATCCGCGACGAGGATTTGAAGGAGTGGGTGCTGTGGATGACTACCATCTTCATGCCCCTCAATGACGTTCGCGAGAAGATCATCATCGAGAATGCCCACTTGATCGTCGAGGAGCAGATGCCGCAATGCCTGCTCGATTTTGTCACCCACGTGGTGGGCTACAAGGCTCTGCTTTCCAAGTGGGCCGAGGGCGATTACACAGAGCGACGCTCAATGATTGGCTGGCCGGCTGATTTCGATATCTACGTCGAACGCTCCTACCAGGCCCTCAAAGCCGAGCAGACGCGCCTGCTGCACAACTTCCTGTGGCGGTTTTGGCAGCGCTTCGCCCGGCGCAGGAGCCGCTAAGCCGGAATGATGGCCCGCAACCGAATTCCGTGGCCGGGCTACTCCGCCGTCAGCGGCGGATTCAGCGACGTCACGCGCGCCACGGCCTTTGTCAGCCGCGCCTCGTGCGGCGGCGCGCCCTTCCTCTCAGACGGCGTATAGATGTGTTCGATTGCCTCGACCAGGTAGGCTCCCGGCAAAAAGACCGCGGTGGCGCCCACGCCATCGCCCGGCAACAAGAGCACATCGCCCTCGCGGGGTAGCGAGTGCAGCGTCTCCAGCGGCACCAGGTTGATGCAGGTGCCATCCCCGGCTATGAACTCCAGGCAGTTGGCGCTGTGCAGCGTTCCTTCCAGAGCACGCCGCGCCTCCTGCCGCGCCCTGAGCGACTCATAGTAGGCGCCCGCCATGATGGGCAGCCCGATCATGAAGCCAACTACGCTGCTGTACTGCGCAATAAGGGACATCCAATGGTGCGGCATGCGGTCAATTGCCTCCACGCCAAGGTTAAACCGGATTGGGGTCGCCGCGCAGGTCGCCGCCAGGCGCAGCACCCACCTCGTTACGCGGGCACAGGCAGCCGCAGATTCTCCCACAAGCGCAGCGTGGGGCCTGCGTCTGGCGTCAGGACAGAGAACCCGGATGTGAGATGGCGCCCCGCGTCAGGTTAATTCAAAACTCACTGGATCTTCGCCGAGAGAAGAAGAGTCAGCTCGTCCACGGTAAGCTCGACGTCTCGCAGGATCGCTCGCAATAGTCCGGGACCCATTGTCTCGCCGGAATGGATGGGTACTGTTGTTGCTCTGCCGTCAGAATGCTTCAGGAACACATGGCTGCCACGGGTTCTTTGTGAGATGAATCCAGCTTTCTCAAGAGCCCGCACAACCTCCCTGCCCCTGATGCGCGGTAGTCGCGTCATACCGATACTTGCTGGATGCCGACAAGTTCAAGCGTACCGGCTTCCCGCTCTTCTTCGAGGCAGAGCGCAATGACTTCTCGCACGCGTTTCATGAGCGTATCGAGGCTCTTCGCCTGCGTGTGGCAGCCACGAAGACTCGGAACGGTAGCAACCAGATAGCCTTCCTCGTCTCGCTCGATTAATACCGTGAATTTCCTGTTTGCCTTCACTGGGCGCCTCTCGAAACAACTCTAACACGATTGCAATTCGCTGACAGCGGGCACAGGAGGCGGCACTTTGTCGTCAACCGCGCACAGGCAGCCGCAGATTCTCCCAGAGCCGCAGCGTTGGCCCGGCCTGATTGATGGTGTAGAAGTGCAGTCCGGGAGCGTCGTTCGCCAGCAGCGTCTTGCACAGCCGCGCAACCACGCTGAGCCCGAATTCGTGCAACGCTGGCTTGTCATCCTGAAGCTCTTCCAGGCGCAGTCGCACCCAGCGCGGCAGGTCGGCGCCGCAGCCTGAGCAGAAACGCGTGGTGTTGGCGCAGCTCGTGATGGGCATGACGCCGGGAACGATGGGGATTTTGATACCAACTTTGTCACATCGCTCTCTGAAGTCAAAGTACGCGTCGGCGTTGTAGAAGAGCTGAGTTAGTGCGGCATCCGCGCCCGCCTCCACCTTGCGGCAGAAGTGTTCGAAGTCCTCGCTCGGCCTGTTGGCTTGCGGATGCATCTCAGGATACGCTGCCACCTCGATCTTGAAGGCATCGCCGTGCTCCTTGCGAATGAAGCTCACCAGCTCGTTGGCGTAGTGAAACTCGCCCGGCGCAGCGGCGCTCATCGCCGTCGCCGGCAGATCGCCGCGCAACGCCACAATGCGTCTCACGCCCGCCTCGCGGTAGCGCCGGAGTTGTGCCGCCACATGAGCGCGCGTCGAGCCAACACAGGTCAGGTGTGGCGCGGCCTCCGCGCCGGAGTGCTTCACCACCGCCAGCAGTGTCTCGTAGGTGCCTTCCTGCTCCGAGCCGCCCGCGCCGTGAGTGATGGAGAAATAATTCGGCCGCACCGCGGCCAGTTGGGCGATTGTCGCCGGAAGCTTGGTTACGCTTTCCGGCGTCCGCGGCGGAAATAACTCGAACGAAAAGCTCAACTGCGATGCCATCGGTGAATCCCCAATAAGAATTTCGAAGGGTTGAACTGCGCCACATTCCAATAGTGACACTCTGGAAACTGCAAAAGCCCAAGCCGACTTACTGTTCCCACACCGTCGCAAACTGGGACGGGTCTTCGAGCCAAAGAACAAGAGTGGGATTCGGCGAGTTTGGGCTCGAAGTTGCTTGATTGATCGGTCGAGGCAAAGTATCGCCCTGAACGCGGGTCCCGATGAGCATGTAGCCGCTCGTGGAGTTACCCCCGAAGGCACTGATGAAGTAACCCTCGCCACCCAACGTGGTCGCAGTAGAGGCAACTTCGCTTGCCGGTATCAAGTGCGCTTGGGCTTCATAAGCGCTTGTGGTGTCGCCCGTCCACCCATAAGAGAGGAGGTAGGCGTTCCCCGATGTGTCAAAGGAAACGGCCGTGACGACCCGGCTCTGTGTGCCGTCCAGAGCCGCCTGAGCCTGAATCTGTGTTAGCTGATCAACCCCGGACGGAATGATTTCCAACCTTTGATCGAACCCTCCGGCCTGCGCAGTTTGCACCCACGCCACGCCAACACAGCTCGACTGGATGTCCATAGAGTCGATGACAACATTGGGAGCGGCGACCGATTGAAGGTATGAGGAAATAGTTGGATCCCCCGGAGCCCCTGTCCAGCCAATTTCGTAATACATCGCCAGGTTGGGGCTACCCGGCGGTAAACCGTACCAATTGAACTCCCAAAGACACTCGTTACCACTTACCTGCCCCTGCCCGAGAGTAAGCGGGGTTCCAACTGCATTGGTAATTGATTCCGTCGTAATCCCAAGAAAGCCTGCGCCAAACCCGTATTTCGGCCAAAAATTCGGCACACTCACCTGCTCTAAAAGCAGATAGCGAAAATCCCCAGGCTTGGGCGAGCGCGGACCTGCGGTGAGCGTAGCAGCGTTGCTTGTCACCTGATTCACCTCGTCGCTGACCGTCACCTCGAACGAGCCAATTGCAGCGGACCCGCCCGGTGCCAAATCAACCGCAGGCGTGGTGTAGGTGGCACTTGTGGCTCCGGCGATTGCGACCCCATTCTCGCTCCATTGATAACGGAGCGGCGGAGTGCCAGTAACAGTAACCGAAAAGGTCGCTATCTCACCAATCGGCACGGTTTGGCTAAGTGGCTGCACGGCGATAGTAACTGGCTGATCCGGCGAAGATGTTGCACCGCTCCCGCCACAGCCGACAAGCAATAGTCCAGTGCAGGCGAATAGAGCCGTGCGCCATAAGAGCCCTCGCGTGAGTATTCCTGGAAACACGCCGAGGAGCATAGCACCCACCTCGGCGTGATAGCTGTGATCTATGCCTCACAAGCGCGCCAGACCCGCAGTTTCTGACCCCTGATCCCTAGTACCTGTAGTTCTCCGCCTTGTACGGTCCTTCCACCGGCACGCCGATGTAGTCGGCCTGCTTGGGCGTCAGCTTGGTCAGCTTCACGCCGATCTTCTCCAGATGCAGCCGCGCCACTTCTTCGTCCAGCTTCTTGGGCAGCGTGTACACGTTCACCTTGTAGGTGTCGCGGTTCTTCCACAAGTCGATCTGCGCCAGCGTCTGGTTGGCGAAGCTGTTCGACATCACAAAGCTGGGATGGCCCGTTGCGCAGCCCAGGTTCACCAGCCGCCCTTCAGCCAGGATGAAGATCGAGTGCCCGTCGGGGAATTTGTAATTGTCCACCTGGGGTTTGATGTTCATCCTGGTCACGCCCTTCGCCGCGTTCAGCCGGTCGATCTGAATCTCGTTGTCGAAGTGGCCGATGTTGCAGACGATGGCCTGGTCCTTCATCTTCTGCATGTGCTCGAGCGTGATGATGTCAGTGTTGCCGGTGCAGGAGACATAGATGTCGCCGCGGCCCAGCGTATCTTCGATGGTCGTCACCTCAAAGCCTTCCATCGCCGCCTGCAGCGCGTTAATGGGATCGATCTCGGTGACGACCACGCGCGCGCCCATGCCGCGCAGCGAGTGCGAGCAGCCCTTGCCCACGTCGCCATAGCCGCAGATGACGGCGACTTTGCCCGCCACCATTACGTCCGTGGCGCGCTTGATTCCGTCGGCCAGCGATTCGCGGCAGCCGTAGAGATTGTCGAACTTCGACTTCGTCACCGAGTCGTTGACGTTGATCGCCGGTACCAGCAGCTTGCCCTGCTCCATCATCTTGTAGAGCCGGTGCACGCCCGTCGTGGTCTCTTCGCTTACGCCGCGCCACTCAGCGACGACTTTATGCCAATGCTGAGGATCCGAGAAAAAGACCTTCTTGAGCAGGTCCTTGATCACCTGCTCCTCGTGGTTGCCTGAAGGAGTGTCGACCCACTTGTCGCCGTCTTCCAGTTCGTAGCCCTTGTGGATGAGCAACGTCGCGTCGCCGCCGTCGTCGACGATGAGCTCAGGCCCTTTACCGCCCTTATGGCAGAGCGCGCGATAGGTGCACTCCCAATAATCTTCCAGCGACTCGCCCTTCCACGCGAAAACCGGAACGCCCGCCGCCGCAATCGCCGCAGCCGCGTGGTCCTGCGTGGAGAAGATGTTGCAACTCGCCCAGCGCACCTCGGCGCCAAGGCTCACCAGGGTCTCGATCAGCACCGCCGTCTGAATGGTCATGTGCAGCGAGCCGGTCACGCGGACGCCTGCCAGCGGCTTTTCCGCCGCATATTTGTTGCGGATCGCCATCAAGCCCGGCATCTCCTGCTCGGCGATGATGATTTCCTTGCGGCCCCAATCGGCCAGGCTCAGGTCGGCCACTTTGAATTCGGTCCCGACTTTTTCGAGGGTTGCGGTTGCCATTCAAATCTCCTTTTCATCGTCGTATCGTGATATGTTGATATGTAGCAGAATTCTTCTATGGCGTCAATCGTCAAAACGCTGCGCGTAGTGGCGGACCCCAACCGGCTGCGCATCTTGTTGCTATTAAAGGACGAGGAGCTCTCTGTCGCCGAACTGCAGGAGATTCTGGCGATGGGCCAGAGCACCATCTCCACCCACCTCTCGCAACTCAAGCAGGCGGATTTGGTGGAGGATCGCCGCACCGGCAAGAGCAATCTCTACCGGCTCGGCCCACCCGCTGCGCGGGGCGGGCTTTTGGATGAGTTGATCGGGCAGGCGGGAAACGAGATCCCCGAAGCCGCTCCGGACCAGGCTGCCATGCGGCGCGTGTTGCGCAAACGCCAGGACAAGACGCGCGCGTTCTTTGACAGCGTGGCCGGCCGCCTGGGCAAGGATTACGTTCCCGGCAAATCGTGGAAGAGCCTGGCCGAGGCGCTGCTGAGGCTGATGCCGCCGCTGGTTGTCGCCGATCTGGGCGCGGGCGAGGGCGCCTTCGCGCTGCTGCTCGCGCAGCGGGCGAAGAAAGTCATCGCCGTTGACAGCTCAGCCAGAATGATCGAGGTGAGCCGCGAACAGGCTTTGCGTCACGGCGTGAAAAACGTCGACTACCGCCTCGGCGACATGGAAGAGATTCCCATTGGCGATAGCGAGGTCGATCTCGTCTTCTTCTCGCAGTCGCTGCATCATACGCTGCACCCCGAGCGCGCGCTGGCCGAGGCGGCGCGGATTCTCGTCCCCGGCGGCCGCATCGTGATCCTCGATCTCGTCCGTCACCGCTTTGAGGAGGCGCGCGAGCTCTACGCCGACGAGTGGCTCGGCTTCGGCGAAGCGGATCTCGAAACCATGCTCCAGAACGCGGGTTTCGTCCACGTCGAGGCTACAGTCGTGGACAAGGAGCCGGAGACGCCGCAGTTTCAAACCCTGCTTACTGTCGGAGACAAGAGGAATCAGGCTCCGGAAACGAGCTGAGGCGCCCAATTGATCGCCCGCCCCTGCGATTGCGATGCAACTTTGCCTCGCAATGTTCGGCAGCATGAAACTTAATCAAGACACCCGGCGTCATGTGCAAATGGGGATTGCGCCGCACGCCAGATTCTTCTCAATCTGTCCGCGGAAAGATGCTATGATCGGGTTCGATCAGCGGAATACCTTGGAAAACGCCAGAGTGACAAGCGTCACGTCGTTCAGGCTCCATCCAAAGATCCAGGCCCCCCCAATCAGCACGGAGGTACGAAATGAGTACGCAACTCAGGTTTTTTGGGTCGATGCGGAGCGCAGTTGTTGCTCTCTGCGTGGTATTGACGTTGGGTTCTGCGGCCTTTGGCCAGAAGAAATCGGGCTCACCCAGTGCCCCGCCGCAAAGTGGCGCGACGGCAGAGAATCCAACGGGATTCGCCATCGAATCGGAGATGTTGACTTACACGGCGATGGACTCCGAAGGCACGGCGCTTGCCTGCGGCATTGGGCGTAACGTGGGCGCGGCCGATGCCGGGTGCAATCCGCAGGCAATCAACGGTCCGCAGGTCGGCGTGGTCGTCGTCACGGCCGATTCCAGCGCACTTTCTGAATTCCAGCTCTGGCGCACGGACATCTCAACGATGGACATGCTCACGGTACGTGCCAATCATTACTGCCCTCAAGGTGGGGCAGAAAGAGCGGCGGCGGCCAAAACAACACTGAGCGGCACGATCATGTCGATGTTCCCGGAGAGCCAGGTAGCCGAATATGCGGCGTCGCTGCTCAGCGCCACCGCGGAAACAAAGCCACTCGAAGGCAACATCCTCGATCGCACCCTTGTGAATGACGTAGCAGGACACTTGAGAGCGCTGGGGATCGATGTTGTGATCCCGGACAATTACATGCCGTATTCGCTGGCCGCGATCGACGTCGTCCACTCCCCGTTCCTGTCAAAATACGCTGCCCTCATCAAAGCACGCGGTTGCGTTGCTCCGGGCCCGAGGGAAGGTGCAGGGGGTCCGCCGGCCGCTGAACCAGGCGCGGCCGGAGCCGGAGGACCGGACGCAAGTGCGGATCGAGACAAGGTTGCAATTACGGGGGCCATCGACGCCTTTTCGAAATCGCTGACTGAGCCCGATATCTTTGACAGACCCAAGCCACCGCCGAACGCGGCGCCTGCCGGGGAAGCGCCGGCCACCTCTCAGCCGGTCATTTCTCATCTGAACGCTGTTCTTAGAGCCGACGGCCTGGCGCAGGAGATGGACGCGGCCTCGCCCGACGCCCGATCCGGGGCGAACGGCGTCTGGTATGTGCTCTCGCTCACGGCGCTCGAATCTGGCGGGACTCTGCTGAAATCTGGAAACGCCATAACGGGAACAAAGACCAGCTACAGCGGCGGGGCCGTGGGAACGTATTCGCTGTTCCATCTAAATGGGAATGTGGCGTGCTCGGGTGTCTTCTTTAACTATGAGCCGCCCACGCTAACCGGCAAGATTCCAGACCTGCTCAAGACCCCCAATCAGGCGGGAGGGAGACTGGTCGGCGGCTGCCGTTAGGATCGATGGCGATTCCTTTGCAATCGGTCTTAGGAGCCGGATTTGCAAAAGGGGGACGGGCATCCAGCCTGTCCCCCTTTTTCGTCCTGCGATTTCTTGAAGTATTTTGACTCTCTCCGGCGCAACGCCGGAACCACGGGGCCGTTGCTGCTCTCGGCGCCGAATGCGCCATTTTCACCGCATTCCGCACTCGGCCTCAAGTAGTTGCCGCTTGCGCTCGACGCCCCAGCGGTAGCCGGTGAGCGAGCCATCGGCGCCCACCACGCGATGGCAGGGGACCACCAGGGCCACGCGATTGGTAGCGCATGCGCGGGCCACGGCGCGCGTCGACTTGGGATCACCCAGCTCACGCGCCAACTGCGAGTAGCTGCGCGTCTCGCCCCGAGGAATCTGACGAAGCGCTTGCCACACGCGCAGTTGGAAGACGGTTCCGCGCAAATCCAAAGCGTCTGTCCGGCCCCGGTTTTCTGTCAGGTCGTTTCCCTCGCGCACGCTTTCGAGCGCGGCATCTACAAGCCGCGAGAGCGACGGATCGCGGCGCAGCTCAGCCGCGGGAAACTCTTCTCGCAGGTTTGCCTCAGCTTCAGCGCGCGTCGAAGCGAGCGAGAGCCAGCAGAGGCCGCGCGCTGTGGCGCCGACAACGACCCAACCGAAGGGGGAGCGGGCAGTTGTGAACGAGATCCGCTCGCCTTTGCCGCCTTGGGCGAAGCGCGCCGGCGTCATGCCGAGTTGGTTTCCCTCGTAGGCGCGGCTGGAGGAGCCGAAGCCGGCGGTGTAAATGGCATCGGTCACACTTTCGCCTTGCCTCAGCGCGCCGCGCAGCCGACCCGCGCGCAGCGCCCGCTGGTATTGCAGCGGACTCACGCCCATCTGGCGCTTGAACAGGCGCTGGACGGTGAAGGGGCTGAGGCGGGCTACGCGGCCCAGCTCTGCCAAACGCACCGGCTGGTCGAGATGCTTTTCGATGTAGGTGCGAATGCGGTCTAGAGGGCTGATCGAAGCTAGGTGGCCTGGCGCAGTGGCGTCTGGCGCAGTGGCGCCCAAGAGTCCGCCGTCCACAGGACGACACCGCTTGCAGGGGCGAAAGCCTGCGGCTTGCGCCTCGGCCGTGGAGCGGAAAAAACGCACATTGGCTCGAAGCGGTTTGCGGCTCGAGCAGACTGGCCGGCAGAAGACGCCTGTGGTCGTCACGCCGTAAAAGAAGCGCGCCTGCGGATCGCGGGCGGCAAGCTGCTTCCACGCCGTTTCGGGATCGAGCGCCGTGGGCGGAGCTGCGGACGGAATGAGTGGACGGGTCATTGCGTTGGCTGTTGCGACTTGCGGAATGCTGCTCATGAATCCATCGTCGCCGTTGTACGCTTCTAACGCTATCCGATTCTTGCGCGCAATTCGGAATTTCTGTGAGATTTTCTGGTGCGCGAAAGCGGCCTGCGGCAAGGCGATGGACACGGACTCAAAAAGAGTCAAAAAACGGAACTGTGAAACTGTGGAGAGCCTCGCCGCAACGGCTTGATTCGGCGCGGGTTCGAGAACGCTCACAGTTTCGCAGTCGCTGGGATTCTGTGCGCCTCCGGCGCGATGGCGGTATCGGCTGAGCGCTTGGGTTGGCCGCTTCGGGGCGATTTCCGGATCGCCTATCTGCAAGCACCGCAGGTCTATTTGGAAGAACCGAGCGCACTGAGCAGCTTACCGATGTAATCGTCAATCCACCCCTGGCCGGAGTCCTTCGAGTTGTAGAGGTTGTCGACTTTGATGGTAATAATCCTATTGCCAACGTAGCCCGTCCATCTGCCCTCGTAGAAAATCACATGGCTGTCCTTGCAGGGATGGCCGGTGATGACCGGCCAGGTATGCTTGCGCCACTCAAGCACCCCGCCCCGATAAGCCTCCTTGCCGGCGGGTTCGTCCAGGTCGAGCGTGCCGGGGTTCGTCTTGGCGGGATCCTGGGGAGCACTGAGCAGAGCGTCGATCATGGTTTTGCCCATTGGATTGAGCATCCAGCCGTAGCCGAGAGAGACCTTCGGATCGCTGAAGCAGTCCGACATGCTGTCGTTGGGCTTTTTCCCGCTGATGCCGTCGCCCACGCCGGCCGCACGCATCGGGGACTGTGCCGTTGCGAGACCTGGATCCTCCTGGAATCCGCTCGGCAGCGACGGCAGGGTCGGCGGAGTCTGGCTCTGTGAGGTGGAAACGGCCGTGCACAAAAGGGCCGCTAAACTCAGTGCGAGAAATGCTCTCATGGTTTGCCTTCCCATTGCCGCGGATTGAGCGCGGCCGGATTTGCCGCTAAGAGCGATCCAGGAGCACAGCGAAGCCGCGCCCCTGGAGCAATCTGCGAGGAGACGAGCTATTTAGTTGCGATCTCCACCAGCTCGACGCGGCGGTTCTTGGCTCTTCCATCGTCGGTCTTGTTCGACGCGACAGGAGCGTAAGGGCCATTGCCGAAGGCGAGCAGCCGGGCGGCGGCGATGCCGTGCTTGGAGACCAGGGCGGTGATGACCGATTGCGCGCGTGCCTGCGATAGCTTCACGTTGCTGGCCGCGTCGCCCACCATGTCGGTATGACCG
>Ga0182027_10007986_pt1 | contig 15485 bp, 14 predicted proteins | sample 712E1DmetaG_FD_121300 | JGI IMG/M metagenome (GOLD analysis project Ga0182027, IMG submission 121300) | Permafrost microbial communities from Stordalen Mire, Sweden - 712E1D metaG (Illumina Assembly) | ecosystem: Environmental > Terrestrial > Soil > Wetlands > Permafrost | place: Sweden...
AAGTATAAGTGCATTCTTAAGACTGTTCGCAACGGAAAATTGATTCCTTTTATAATTGAGAACAAAGACAAATATGCTTAATGCCAATCCGATAATGGTCAATATTATTCCGCCAGTTTTTTCCCATTTCCATGCAATGATAAGTGCAGCAAGCAGGACAAACGATGGAATAAGACTCATTAGTAAAGCAGTGGCATTCTGCCAGAAGGTGCGCTCGGAGGAAACAGAATCCAATGCAAATAAACTTATAAAAAGAATAGCTAAAATACATAGTATCCTTGCAGTCCAGTAAAGTGCCTTAGTGGATGTTTTCATATTGAATTGGATTAAATTTTACGCTAAGTTACACCCCATTCATGCCAAAGTCAATTTTATTTTAAAGCAAAAACCCGGGATTTCCCCGGGGGTCTTGCAGCATGTCAGGATGTTTCTGATTTCACCCAGAGTGCCGCTCTAATCTTCATATATGGTTAATTTCAATAAGACGCTGTTTCAGGTTTTAAATTATAATATAAAGTTATTATATTACTACATTCGTGTCAAGTCATAAATGCCCATTTAATGGGAAAATAGAATAGTTTTAACTCTTGTTGGTCTAAGGAATGGCGATGAATATAAACAGGAATTTTCTGCTTATATTATAATATATGTAATTCGTCAAAAATGAGTTGGAATTTATCAGAAGTAAGGAGAGAAATTGATTTTCATGTTATATTATGATCTATAATATTGATTATATGTATATTAAGAAATAATCTTTAATTTAAGTATAAAAACTTCGATTTTGACGAATCTTTAATTTATAAGGATTAGATTTTGGAATTTTGGCACAATTCCATGCTTTTAATTATGAAACTCATATAAAAAACATTAAAAAGCGATTTTAATAATTTCTGAAAGTTTAAATAATTTTTAAACAATAACCTCTGATATTTTTATCAGGGGTTTCACTGCACGTACACTCTATCATCCCTGGTAATGTAAAATCAGATAATATTCAATAGCTGACAATTCAAATTTAAAAAGCTCCGGAGCCAGAATTTCTTAGAATCTGTAAAAATTATTAATTTAAATTTAAACTATTAAGATTGAAAGACGTTACAAAGAAAGACTGTGACTTTATGAAAGTGAAAATTATTATAAGAAATTTGATAATAGTATTTATTAGCCTGTTATTAGTTTCATTTTTTTCGTGCGTAACCCATAAGTATCATCCGCCTCATTCGATAAATCATATTCAAAAACGAGTTTCTGGCCCCACCAAAAAAATCAAGTCAATTATATTATAAAGCAAAAGCCCCCATTTCTGAGGGCTAATCCTAAATCTAATGATAAACCTTCTGCTTGTTTTCAGAGTAAATGTACTACGCCAAAAAGCTAAAGTCAAATTTATTTTTATGAATAGGATTGAATTGTTACAGATCACTGTTTTGACTCAAAAATGAATAAACTCTGGCAATAGTTTCGGATCTTCTTATTGCTGCAAGGCTGATGTCAGATCCGTCAAGCTCTAATTTTTGTTTATCTTTGAGTCAGTGGCTTTAATAAAATTAATTATATGTTTAGTTAAAAGATCAGAATAAAATGTATACATGAAAAATCCAATTGAAAAAAAAGAATTCAGTATTGATAATAAGATATTCACTAAAAATGATATAATCTCCTTAGTGCAGCTTTTTGTTAAACTCTCAAATGAAATTCTTGATAAGTCAAAAAAAATCAAACATAAGGAATTGATTCAGGAAGGTTGGCTAGAGACAAATATTTCGGAAAAATATATTAATACAAGTCATTCAGGTATAGAATTCACTTCTTCTGATAAATCAAAATACTCATTTTCTTTTAAGGAAATTTCTGAAGCAGAAGACATACTTGATACTAAACAAATTATTGAAGTTGAATTGTATTTCAATGAAAATGTGTTAGATAGTAAATTTGTTCTAAAACTTCGTCATTCTGATACTTTTTCAGGTTCAAGCTATGCACTTGTTGAAGGAGAGGATAGCGATTGGGTAAATGGCACAATAAAATTATTAAAGAATTTTCTTGTAACCTGCAGAAATCAGTCCACTTTCGTTGAAAAGAATAAGATCTTAATATTTGGGGTGACGATCATGTTACTCATCTTATTTCTGCATAATCTTATTGTTTTTTTTATCAGAACGAAGGTTATATTTCCAAAAATTGTGGGCAACATGTTTTCCGAAAGCATTATTTATGTTATAATGGTTTTAGCGCTGATTTCGGCAACTCCTGCAGTTTTAATTTATAAATGGTTAATAAAGCTTTTCCCTGGAATCGAAATTCAAACCGGACTGAATTACGATCATGCAAAAAAAGAAAGACGTAACAAATTATTGCTTTTAGCTATATTAATTATAGTTCCAAGTATTCTTTCTTTTTTTCTGCTTAGGTTGTGAAGACTCATAAATCTGTTTAAAACTTTATACCGTTGCGCCCTTGTGCCGTTACACCTTTGTACCTTTGTACCTTGACCCTATTACCTGTACCCGACCAGAGACAGAAAGCCTTCACCAAAAAATTGAATAACGGGCCAGATAGGAAAAACATTTATCTTGGTCGCGAAGCTCACTATAATTAATCCGAACAGAAGGAATGAACCATATTTATATAATGCATTATAAAGAACCGGATATCTTTTGAACTGAGATAACAAAAGATGAGAACCATCAAGAGGAGGCAAGGGAATTAGGTTGAAAATAAAAAGCCCCCAGTTAATATAAATTGCATAAATAAAAACTTCAGATAATACTTGCCAGAAAGGTGTTATGTGACTAAATGCAGCAGCAGAGAGTAACGAGAAAATAATAGAAAGCAACATTGCAATCACTGCATTCGACAATGGTCCGGCTAATGCTATTTTGATAACGTCTGTTTTAGGATTTCTGAGATTCTGCTCGTTAAACTGAACAGGTTTGGCCCATCCGAATCCGACGAATATTAACATTATAAATCCAAGAGGATCAATATGCTTTAGCGGATTAAGTGTAACCCTTCCCTGGTCTTTTGAAGTAGAATCACCGCACATATGGGCAACCAGTGCATGGCAGTATTCATGCACGGTCAATCCAAGAATAATACCGGGAAGAAACTTTAAAGCCCGGGCTAAATCAAAGCCTCCCATTCTGTCTTTTATTGACAGGCTGGTAAAAATCAGCCGGTGTCAGATGACACTTGTTTATCATTTCAATGGCATAATCAGCTCCACTGAAGTTAGAATCCATATTGTTGGTTCCAACAGTAAATTTTACTCCGGCATTTTTTGCCCTGGTTATAAACTTAGCTGATGGGATTTTAAACCTGTTATTTATCTCTATGGCGATGTTATGATCTTTTGCTGCTTTAATTACCCTGTCCATCCTTTCTTCTGTCCAGAACGAATCATATCTTTCTGCCATCTGGGCCGGCAAATAAGTTGGATTCACATACATATTTATTGGTTCGGAACTCAATATCTTAACAATAGTATTAACAAGGTAATTCATAAATTCTTCCTCATTATCGATCCATGTTTCTTCTTTAATCCATATCCTGTTCCTTCTTCCTTTTGCATCTGTGAAGGTCATTGCATCCGTAAAAACATAATCAAATTTATTTATCGATTCCTTTGAAAAATTATTCAGCCATTCTCTGCCTTCAGCCTGCATACCAATTAAAAACTGGGGATAATTTTTTAGAGAGTTTATAACGGAATCAATCTGACTATCACTGTGAACAGGGAACCCAATTCCAACATTTGTTACAAGTCCATATCTGATGTTCTCGTTTTGGGATTTTTTTACTGCGTCTGCGATCGTAAAACCTCCTTTACAGTGGACATGTAGATCAGTGAGAGGAAAAGGGCTTTTAGTCTGACAATTGCATAATATGAATGATAATAAACCGACGAATAAAACTGTGATTCTTTTCATATTTTTATATTATTAAATGCTAAATGGTGATTCAATTTTAAGAGTAGTTAGATTCTCTGAATACAGAGGGCGTAAAGCTAACAAACTTTTATTTATGACAAAAATCCATTATGTTTACAAAAAGAGAAAATTCATGAAGAAGATATTTATTTTCTGCTTGTTAATAATTCTGGCCAACTCTCGGGGAGTTTTTTCACAATCTTCTAATGATACTCTCGCATATTTATTAACATGTGGACCAGGCACCGAGACCTATTCAATATATGGTCATAGCGCCCTGAGAGTTGTAATACCTGAAAAACATTCGGATACTGTCTATAATTGGGGAATATTCGATTTCAGTGCTCCAAATTTTGTCTGGAAATTTGCAAAAGGAAGATTGGATTACCTGCTAGGTGACGAATCATTAAATGGATTCCTTCAGGAATATTTTTTTGACCATCGATATGTATATTCTCAAAAAATAAATATTAATCAGGATGAAATAAGAATACTGGTATCACTCATAAATGAGAATTTAAAACCCGAAAATATAAAGTACAGGTATGACTTTTTCTATGATGATTGTTCTACAAGGATAAGAGATCTTCTTGAAAAATCCATAGGTCAAAAACTGATATACCCGCCTCTTGAGACAGACAGAATTCCTTCTTTCAGGGACCTTGTTTCCAAATATCAGAATCCTTACCCCTGGTATAAATTCGGGGTTGATCTTATAATGGGTTCCACATCTGATAAGAAGGCGGTATTCAGAGACAGGATGTTCCTGCCTATCGATATGAAGGATGAATTATCAAAATTAGTTATTCAAAGATCTGAAAAAAGAATTCCTCTTCTTCAGAATCCTGAGGTTTTGCTTGATTTTGATGCTCCTGTAATAAAGCAAAAGTTCCTTACCTCTCCTTCATTTGTTTTTACATTTGTTATAATATTAATTCTGGTACTGGCAGCATTGATAAAAAACAGAAAGATTATCAGGATAATTGATATTATTATCTTTTCGGTTTTTTCAATACTTTCCATATTAATGATCTTCTTCAACTTCTTCACTGATCATCAGCAGATGAAATGGAATCTGAATATAATCTGGCTGAATCCAATTATTATAATATGCATGATTATGCTGATCCTTAATAAAACCGGAACGCTCTGGTTCAGGATACTATTTTTTATCTCAGCTGGTTTTCTTGTACTCCAGTTTATTTTACCACAGGATTTCAATATTGCATTTTCCCTCCTGGCAATTATCATATTAATCAGAAGTTCAGTAAGATCGGGATTTGACTGGAACCCGCTAACACTAAAATAACACCACATCCTTTTGTACTTAGATGAACTCACCCCCCAGTCCCCCTCTCTAATTTTTAGAGGGGGTGTAACACATTTGATATTAATCATCTCCCTCTCTTTACAAAGTAGAGAGGGGGATAAAGGGGGTGAGTGCATGTGATCAATCGGTTGTATGTGGCAATATTTGGTTAGAGGTTGAGTTTACTTATAAACCTTTAACTAATATTTAACATTCCTTAACAAGAAGTTAAAAGTTACCGGACTTCCTTTGTATTCTGTTTTCCCAAAAGAAATCAGGTATGGTTAATGAAACTCAATTTACTATATTTGCTACTTAAATTTTTAAGCTATGGAGCAAACTGCTGACATCAGGATTTTAAATGAAAAGATTGAAAAAGAGAGTTCCTTCGTCGACATAGTCCGGATGGAGATGAACAAAGTTATAATAGGGCAAAAACACCTTACCGACAGCCTTATGATAGGTCTGCTGGCAAACGGACATATTCTGCTCGAAGGTGTTCCGGGTCTTGCAAAAACACTTGCCATCAAATCGCTTGCTTCGATAATTGATGCAAAGTTCAGCAGGATCCAATTTACTCCTGATCTTCTTCCTGCCGACCTTATCGGTACAATGATCTACAGTCAAAAGAAGGAGGAGTTTATAGTTAAGAAGGGACCAGTCTTCGCAAATTTTATTCTTGCTGATGAGATCAACAGGTCACCCGCAAAAGTCCAGAGTGCACTTCTCGAGGCAATGCAGGAGAGGCAGATCACAATCGGTGAAAATACTTTTAAACTTGATGAACCATTTCTGGTTCTAGCCACTCAGAATCCTATTGAACAGGAAGGAACATATCCTCTGCCCGAGGCACAAATAGACAGGTTCATGATGAAAGTCCTTATAGATTATCCGGCAATGGATGAAGAGAAACTTATCATCAGAGAAAACCTTGCTAAGGATTTTCCGAAAGCAAATACAGTTCTGAAAACAGCTGATATTATAAGAGCCAGGAATATTGTGAGGGAAGTTTATATGGATGAGAAAATCGAGAATTATATTCTGAATATAGTTTTTGCCAGTAGAAATCCTGAAAAGTATGGTCTTCCTGCATTTAAAAACATGATCTCCTACGGAGCATCGCCAAGAGCTTCAATAAATCTTTCGCTTGCAGCAAAAGCTTTTGCATTTATTAAAAGGAGGGGATATGTAATTCCTGAAGACATAAGAACCATATGTCATGATGTAATGCGTCATAGGATTGGTCTTACGTATGAGGCAGAAGCTGAGAATATCAACCAGGATCATATAATCTCAGAAATTCTTAATATCGTTGAAGTCCCATAGCAGAACTGTATGAAAATCATTACATTATCTGCAGCACTGATATTAATCTGCATTTTCACCAAAAGCCAGAATCTTATCGGGTACAAGGAAAATGAAATCATGAAGTATATGAAGGAGAATCACATCGATATGAATTACAATAACGTTGTAAACAGTAAGTTTAGTTATCTGAAATACTCTGATAGTTCCGAGAACCAAACGTTTTTGTTTTTTCTGAATCCCGATTCTGTCTGCAGAAGTGTAAGAATAATATGCGATATAAACATGAAATCGCAAAAAGTGAGAGAATTCGATTCGAAATATATGAAAAGAGGAGAGAACAAGTGGATAGACAGGCGGGGAGGAAAAAATTACTTTATTGAGCTAATGGAAGGGGAATGGTCGTGTGTAATATCTATTGAATCTGAAAAATAATTTGTTGTAAAGTGGAAGCAACCGAATTATTAAAAAAAGTACGGAGAATTGAAATAAAGACCAAAGGTTTAAGCCGGCATATTTTTGCAGGCGAATATCACAGCGCCTTTAAAGGTCGTGGTATTGCCTTCAGCGAAGTAAGGGAATATCAGTATGGTGATGACATAAGAAGCATTGACTGGAATGTGACTGCCCGCTTCAACCACCCCTATGTAAAAGTTTTTGAAGAGGAAAGGGAACTCACCGTAATGTTGCTTATTGATGTAAGCGGCTCGGGCTATTTCGGAACGAAAGTTAGCTATAAAAGAGATATAATGACTGAAGTAGCTGCTGTTCTTTCTTTCTCCGCTATATATAATAATGATAAGATCGGCGTTATATTCTTTTCCGATAAAGTTGAAAAATTCATACCTCCTCTTAAAGGAAGAAAACATATTCTAAGAATAATCAGGGAGCTACTTGACTTTACCTCTCAAAGTAAAAGGACCAATCTGGATGAACCATTGCGCTTCCTTACAAATGCTATTAAAAAAAGATGTACGGCATTTATTATTTCCGATTTCTTTGTACCTGAATTCGAAGAGGCCCTGAGAATTGCATCCAACAAACATGATATTGTTGCTCTGAAAGTTTATGATCCTGTGGAACAGGCCATACCTGATGTTGGATTAATAAAAGTATCAGATTCGGAAACAGGAGAAGAGAAATGGATCGATACCTCCTCAGATTTTACAAGGAGAGCTTATGAAAAATGGTGGAACGGACATATTGAGACTATTAAGAATAGCTTTAAAAGATGTGGAGTTGATTCTGCTGAACTGAGAACAGATATGGATTATGTTAAACCACTGATTAAGTTGTTTGAGAAAAGATGATAGTTATGAAAAAGGTTTTTCTTTCCCTATTTCTGTTTATTTCAATTATTTCTTCTTCAATTGGGCAGGAGGTAAAAATAACTTCATCATTTGATTCGACAAAAATATTTATTGGTGATCAGATAAAATTTACCATTACTATTGATAAGCCATCGGGACTGAAGCTTGCCCTCCCGGTTTTCAAAGATACTTTGTGTAAAAATGTTGAGATTATTTCAGGACCTCACATTGATAGCTCCGCTGCTCAGAATGGAAGGATTAAAATTATACATAAATATCTTATAACATCTTTTGATTCAGGACGTTATCAAATAAAACCAGTTTTTGCGGAGACTAAAAATGAAGGAGGAGTTAAAAGATTTTATTCGGATTATTCCATACTCGAAGTTATGAGGGTTAAAATAGCCCCGGCTGATACTGCTTCAAAAATATATGATATTATTAAACCATATAAAGCACCTGTTACCATCGGTGAAGTACTTCCATGGGTTCTCATTATTACTCTTGCAGGTATTTTAATATGGGCCACAATCAGGTTTTTCCGGAAATTCATAAAATCTGAAACAATGAAAGAGGCATATATTCCAGTTGAACCAGCTCACATTATCGCTTTCAGGGAACTGGAAAAACTTAAAAATGATGAACTCTGGCAAAAAGGGGAAATTAAGAAATACTATACAATTCTGACTGACATTCTGCGACAGTATTTGGAAAACAGATTCAGAGTATTCTCACTTGAATTGACTACTGCCGAGACACTTGATACGCTGGTTAAAACTGGCTTTAAAAAGGACGGATCGTATAATAACCTTAAAACTGTACTGACAGGTGCTGATCTGGTAAAATTTGCAAAATACAATCCGGTCTCTACAGAAAATGAATCTCACTTTCAAAATTCGTGGAATTTTGTGCTGGCGACAAAAGAGAATGAAATAGTTCCTGATTCTGTAGAAGAAAAAATAAGTGTAAAGGAGGGTAATGTATGAACGGAATAGCATTTGCCGAACCGCTCTTTCTATATCTGCTCATAGTAGTACCTGCATTGATCGTATTTTATATCCTGAAGCAGCAAAAAGCTACTGCTTCAGTGAGAATGCCGGGATTGCAATCATTTGCTGAAGCAGGAACCACATTCAGGCATTACCTGAGGCATATTCTATTCGCCCTCCGGACAATTGCGATAACTCTTCTTATAATTGTACTTGCACGCCCACAAAAAACTGATAAATTTCAGGATGTTTCAACAGAAGGTATTGATATTGTGCTGACTCAGGACATTTCCGGAAGTATGCTGGCACGGGATTTCAGACCAGACAGGCTTGAAGCAGCGAAAAATATTGCTACCGAGTTTATTTCCGGGAGACCTTATGACAGGATAGGACTTGTAGTTTTCAGCGGGGAATCATTTACACAATGTCCATTGACAACAGATCATGCCGTATTGATCAACCTGCTTCGCGAAATTCAAAGCGGAATGATAGAAGATGGAACAGCCATAGGAATGGGACTCGCAACAGCTGTCAACAGGATAAAAGATTCTCAGTCTAAAAGCAAAGTGATAATCCTTCTTACAGATGGGGTAAATAACAAGGGTGAAATTGCACCAGCAACGGCAGCAGATATTGCAAAAACTTTTGGAATAAGGGTATATACTATCGGAGTTGGTACTCAGGGAATGGCGCCATATCCTGTTCAGACGCCTTACGGAGTTCAATATCAGGATATGCCTGTAGAAATTGATGAAGGCATACTTCAGCAGATATCTCAGACAACTGGCGGAAAATATTTCAGGGCAACTGATAATGACTCACTCGAGAAAATTTATAAAGAGATTGACAAGCTTGAGAAGTCAAAAATCGATGTGCGGCAATTCAGTAAGAAAGAAGAGAAATATTTGTTGCCTGCTTTAATCGCTTTTTTCATGCTGGTAGTTGAGATAATTGTGAGAAACACAATTTTTAAAAATCTTACTTAATCGCAGAACAAAAAATGCAATTGTTCAGATTTGCAAATCCGGTTTTTTTGTACTTGTTGCTTCTGCTTCCGGTGCTAATACTATTATATATTATAAATGAGGTCAGGAAAAGGAAAGCCTTAAAACGTTTAGGTGATGTAAACCTCGTTAGCAGCCTAGTTCCTGAAATGTCGACTATTCGTCCTGCCATAAAGTTCATTTTGCAGTTAATTGCTGTTTCAGCAGGCATAATCATGCTCTCCAGGCCACAATTCGGATCTAAAATTGAAGATGTCAAAAAACAGGGCGTGGAGGTAATAATTGCTTTGGATGTCAGTAACTCTATGCTTGCAGAGGATATTCAGCCTGACAGACTCACCAGGGCAAAACAAGCCATATCCCGTTTGGTTGATAACCTCGACAATGATAAAATAGGACTTATCGTCTTTGCTGGAGATGCATATATCCAGATTCCGGTTACAACAGATTATATATCTGCCAAAATGTTTCTCTCATCAATAAATCCGAATATGGTGCCAAAACAGGGAACTGCAATCGGAGCAGCAATTGATCTGGGAATAAGATCTTTTAGTCCGGGTGAAGGGAAAAGCAAAGCTATGATAATCATTACAGATGGAGAAAACCACGAAGATGACCCGGTAAAAGAAGCTGAAGAGGCATCCAAAGCCGGTATTGTAATACATACCCTGGGGATAGGTTCTACAGAAGGAGTTCCTATTCCGATCATAAATAATGGTAAAAGGGACTATCTTAAAGACGCTGATGGCAATACTGTTGTAACTAAGCTTGATGAAGAAATACTTAAAAAAATAGCTTTAAGCACAAATGGAAATTATGTAAGGGCAAGCAATTCAAATATAGGACTGGACGAAATATTCAATGGTATTAAAAAAATGAAAAAGCAGGATCTCGAGAGCACTATGTACACGGAGTATAACGACCAGTTTCAGATCTTTGCTGCGATTGCCTTATTTTTACTGCTGGCTGATTTTATTATTATGGAAAGAAAAAACAGAAGATTAGCTAACATCAGATTATTTAAATTTAACGTTTAATCTATCGTCTTAAAATTATGTCCGGAGTGGTTCAAATATTAGAGAAAAGGTCAATACTCAGAAGTCTTATATTTTGTGTATTAATGATTATTTCTGTCACTCTGAGTGCACAAACCGAGAAGAAGTTCATTAGAAAGGGTAACAGGGAGTATGAGAAAGATAAGTATTCTGATTCCGAGATATCCTATAAAAAAGCTGTTGATAAGAATAAGCAATATCCGGATGCTGTATTTAATGTCGGAGATGCGCTTTATAAACAGAATAAGTTTGAAGAAGCAGGCAAACAATTTACTGAAAGCGCCAATCAGAATTACGATAAGACAAAGAAATCAGCTGGATTATATAACCTTGGAAATTCATTGCTCAAAGCCAATAAGCTTCCGGAATGTATAGATGCATATAAAAACTCTCTTAAGCTGCGTCCTGACAACCGCGAAGCCAAATATAATCTATCCTACGCGCAGGATTTATTGAAACAGCAGCAGGAGCAGCAGAAAAAACAGCAACAGGATAAAGATAAGAAGGATCAGAGTAAGGACAAAAACAAGCAAGACCAGAAGAAGGATCAGAAAGATAAGAATGATAAAAACAAAGATCAGCAAAAGGATCAGAAGAATAATCAGGATCAGAAACAACAGCAACAACCTCAGAAACAGGAGATTTCAAAAGAGGATGCTCAGAGGCTTCTGAATTCTCTTGCGAATGATGAAAAAAATGTCCAGGAAAAAGTTAAACTTGCAAAGGCAACAAAAGCAAAAGTCAAATCAAGGATAAACTGGTAATTTTGATTGAATGAAAATGAAAAAGGCATTATTATATCAGTTAATCTTCTTAATCTCATACACAATATCTGGGCAGGATGTCTATGTAAAAGCTGAATATCCGGCTGTCGTGAATGCAGGGGAACAATTTACTGTTATGTGGACAGTAAATGCAGGGGGAGGAGAGTTTTCAGCTCCGTCATTCAACGGTTTTTATAAATTAATGGGTCCGCAGACATCCTACAGCTCAAGTACACAAATAATAAACGGGAAAATGTCTAATGAGACTTCTTATTCCTATGTCTATTATCTTCAGGCTGTTAAAGAAGGAAAATTTGTCATTTCCCCTGCTGTATTTACTCTGAAAAATAAAACTTATTCCTCCGATTCAATACATATTGAAGTAGTTGGCGGTGCTTCGCAGAAACAAAAGGTTACCTCAGGAAGTAATAATTCAACGGATGATCAGGAAGTAGAATCTTCAGGGAAAGATCTATTCATAAATCTTTCAGTCAACCGCAGAGAAATATTTCTTGGTGAACCCATTGTTGCGACTGTTAAAATATATTCACGCGTAAATATAGCAGGGATAAATGAAATCAAATACCCCTCTTTTAACAGCTTCCTGAGGTCCGATATTGAAACGCCACCTCTCACTTCGCTACGGCAGGAGAATGTTAACGGGACAATATACGGATCCGGAGTAATTCAACAATTTTTACTCTATCCTCAGGTTACAGGCGAAATCAATATAGATCCGGTTCAGATATCTGTTCTTGTGCAACAAAAAAACAGGGGAGGGTCTGATCCGTTTTTTGGCGACTTCTTTTCATCTTATCAAACCGTACCAAAAGCTGCTGCAAGTCAATCCCTCAAAATAAAAGTTAAAGCTCTGCCAGGTATTCAACCTGCTGATTATTCAGGTGTAGTTGGGAAACTTGACATTAAAGCTACTCTGAACAAACAATCAGTCAATGTAAATGATGCTGTAAATTTCAAGGTAACTATTTCAGGAAATGGAAACCTGAAGATTGCTTCAGCTCCGGTGCTTAAATTATCTCCGGATATTGAAGTTTATGATCCTAAAATTACGGATGACCTTAAAAATGGACTGAATGGTACAACCGGGCTAAAAAGTTTTGAATTTTTAATGATACCAAGGCATAATGGCGATTTTACTATACCTCCGATTTCTTATTCATACTTCAATATCGCTACCGGAAGATATGAAAAACTTTCTACTGGAGAGTTCCATTTTAGTGCGCAGAAAGTCAATGGACAGAATTCAGGAGCTACAGTTTACGGAGGGGTATCAAAGGAAGATGTAAAGTATCTTGGAAAAGATATAAGGTTTATTATATCGGATCCTGGGATTCTGAAAAAATCAGGCAATATCTTATTATCAAAGCAATCATTTTATAGCGCTTATGCATTTTCGTTTTTAGCTTTTATTCTGATACTTTTTCTAAGAAGGGAACATCTAAGACGAAATTCTGACCTCTCCCTCGTTAAGAACAGGAAAGCCGGGAAGGTTGCCATTAAAAGGCTGCATGGCGCATCTGTTTGTCTTAAAAATGAAGAAATAGATCAGTTTTATGATGAAATTCTTAAAGCGCTCTGGGGTTATCTGAGTGATAAGCTGAATATACCAGTCTCGGATCTTACCAGGAATAATGCTATCGCCGCACTTCAGGAACAGGGAATTGAAGAAGATAATATTCAAAGCCTGTCAAAAATTCTTGATACCTGCGAATTTGAAAGATTTGCACCTTCATCTTCAGGTACGGAGGCCGAATCAATTTATGAAGGAACATCACAATTTATTAAGTCAGTCGAAAACTTAATAGGCTAAAAAATGAACTCAAAAAAGCAATATATAATAATTTTTATTTTCATTTCTCTTTTTGTTCGTGTAGCTGTTTCTCAGGATACAAATAAGGACAAATTCTACCAGGGTGTTACATATTTCACTGCAGGCAGTTATAAAGAGGCATTGCAGATCTGGACTGATATTTATAATACAGGATACAGATCAGCAAACCTGGATTATAACATAGGAAACGCATATTTTAAGTTGAACAACATTCCCTCGGCAATTCTGTTTTATGAGCGAGCATACCATCTTAAACCTGCAGATGAAAACATTAATTATAATCTCCAGATTGCCAGAACTCTGATTGTGGATCGTTTTCAGGAAATTCCAGAGCTTTTTTTCATCAAATGGTATAATTTCGTTTCGCTTTTTCTTTCGACCAACACTTGGGCAAAGATCAGTATAACCTCTTTCATTATCTTCCTTTTGTTATTATCCTTATATTTCTATTCGTCCAGGTACCGGCATAAGGTTATCGGATTCTGGTTAGGAGTCTTTTTTATAGTTCTGTCGCTTACTTCTTTAGCTTTTACTATACGTAACAAATCGTTGGTATATGATAGTCATAAAGCAATAATTTCCAGCCCCATAGTGAACGGTAAAAGTTCACCTGACAAAAGCGGAAATGATATTTTTGTTTTGCATGAAGGTACGAAAGTAACTGTTGAAGATGAAGTGGGAGAGTGGAGTGAAATAAGACTCTCAGACGGCAATAAGGGCTGGGTTCCTTTAAATAGTATCATAATTATTTAACCCTGTTGCAACTTATTTACTATATTTCAGGTCAGATTTTAAATGATAATATTTATTCCTGATCATGAAAAAGTTCATTATAATTTCACTACTGATTTTATCAGTTTTTGCCTGTAAAAAGAAAGAATTCTCACCGGAAGGACCTACCGATGTAAGAATAAGAAATAAATCTGATCTGACTTTCGAAGAGGTAACTGTCATTACTTCAGAAAAGGTCGGAGACACTGTCACTATTGGAAATATATCCAACGGTTCAACATCTGATTATTCCCGGTTTACTAAAGCTTATCCTAAAGCAGAAGTTTCTGCAATGATTAATGTAAGTGGCTCGCTGGTTAAATTTTCGACCGGACCGGTAAGTTATACCTATTTACAATATATCGGACGAGACAGGATTACATATGAGATATACATTTCTAATATGACCAACAGAGAACTTTCTATAAGTGATGTAATTGAAGATGAAGCATTGGTTTTAAAATAGTTACTCAGGATATACTTGAATTTGAAAGTGAAAAGGTTCACAGAGAGCCGTAGAGTAGGAATAAATACGATTTCGATGGCATGTCCGACAGGAGATCTGACTTTCGGACGACTTACGGGCAATGAAAAAGATAATGTATATCCTTCGTTTTCCCCTTCCCAGACTGACTCCGGGGATAATAAAACAAAAAAAAATATTTCAGGTGAACTGAGCCTTATTATCTTCAGTTTTTTAGCTACAATTTCGGTATCAATTATTGTTTCTTCATTTCTCAAAGGAGTTTTTCCTGATATTTCTATTTTTATTCCTGTTCTGTTGGCGACTGGAATTATCTCTCTATTTCACCCTGGAAAAAAATTCAGATTGTGGCGATCTTTTGCCAATCTCAAAAACTCTCCTATAAGCCGGGAGATTGCAGCATTTATTCTATTCGGAATTATTTCATCTCTGACTGTTTTCCTGCACATACCGGCACTCCTCATAGCCTCCTCAATAACAGGGCTAATTTTCCTTTTGTTGATAGACAATGTCTATCTATTTACCGTACGGAACAAATCAGTTATTCTTCATAGCGGACAAACCTTCATAAGTGCACTTATCATTACTTCATTTATATCAGGAATTGTGCTTCCATTTGTTTTCCTGGCGCTAATTAAGTTAGGTCTATTTTTATACAAACAGATAATTAATAAGTTAAACAGGTCTGATTCAGCATTCAGGTTCCTGAG
>Ga0182027_10007987_pt1 | contig 15484 bp, 11 predicted proteins | sample 712E1DmetaG_FD_121300 | JGI IMG/M metagenome (GOLD analysis project Ga0182027, IMG submission 121300) | Permafrost microbial communities from Stordalen Mire, Sweden - 712E1D metaG (Illumina Assembly) | ecosystem: Environmental > Terrestrial > Soil > Wetlands > Permafrost | place: Sweden...
CGCGCCCATCCTTATGCCGGTGGGCAAGGAAGTCCTGGGCCGCATCATCAATGTCGTGGGCAAGCCGGTGGATGAGCGTGGCCCGGTGAACGCCACCAAGTTCCTGCCCATCCACCGCCCGGCGCCCAAGTTCGTCGACCAAGCGGTCAAGATCGAGATGTTCGAAACCGGCATCAAGGTCGTTGATCTGCTCGCCCCTTACCGCCGCGGCGGCAAGATCGGCCTGTTCGGCGGCGCCGGCGTCGGCAAGACCGTCGTCATCCTCGAGCTCATCAACAACGTCGCCAAAAAGCACGGCGGCTATTCCGTTTTCGCTGGCGTCGGCGAGCGCACCCGCGAGGGGCGCGACCTCTACGACGAGATGACCCATTCCAAGCTGTCGACCGGCGAGCCGGTCATTTCCAAGGCCGCGCTGATTTACGGCCAGATGAACGAGCCGCCGGGAGCGCGCATGCGCGTCGGATTGTCGGCGCTTACCGTGGCCGAGTACTTCCGCGACGAAGAGGGACAGGACGTGATGTTGTTCATCGATAACATCTTCCGCTTCACCCAGGCGGGCTCGGAAGTGTCCGCGCTCCTGGGACGCATCCCCTCAGCGGTCGGCTACCAACCGACCCTGTCCACCGAGATGGGCATTCTGCAAGAACGCATCACCTCGACCAACAAGGGCTCGATCACCTCGGTGCAAGCCATCTACGTTCCCGCCGACGATCTCACCGACCCGGCGCCGGCGACGGCCTTCGCGCACTTGGATGCCACCACCGTGCTTTCGCGCGATATCGCCGCCATCGGCATCTACCCCGCCGTCGACCCGCTCGATTCGACCTCGACGATTCTTTCGCCCGACGTGGTCGGCCTCGAGCACTATCAAACCGCGCGTCAGGTGCAGAAGATTTTGCAAAGAAACAAAGAACTGGTCGACATCATCGCCATCCTCGGCATGGACGAGCTTTCCGAGGACGACAAGCTGACGGTGTCGCGCGCGCGCAAGATTCAGCGTTTTCTCTCGCAACCCTTCCACGTGGCCGAGACCTTCACCGGCCAGCAGGGCAAGTATGTCGAAATCAAGGACACGGTTCGCGGCTTCAAGGAAATCATCGACGGCAAGTGCGACGACATCCCCGAGCAGGCGTTCTTCATGATGGGTGGCATCGACGAAGTGCGGGCCCGCGCCGAGAAGATGGCCAAAGAAGGCTAGTAGAAAGTTAAGAGAAAGATACTAGATGGCTAGCGGAGGCCCATGCACCTGACGGTGACAACCCCACGCGGGTACCTCATTCAGACCGAGGTCGACGAGCTCACGGCGCCCGGCGTGCTGGGCGAGTTCGGCATTCTGCCCGGCCACATTCCCTTCATGTCGGTGTTGCGGCCGGGCGTGCTCAGCTATCGCGGCAAGGAAGGGATGAAGTACCTGGCGGTGGGCGACGGACTGCTGCAGGTCGCGCGGGTCAGCGACGGCGACAAAATCGAGGTGCTGGTCAATCGTGGCGAGCACGGACGCGACATCAATCGCGAGGCTATTCAGCGAGAGCTGGACACCGCCGATGCAGAGCTGGCGAAAACCAAGACCGAATCATCCGCCGAGCTAAGGCCGATGCAAGATCGGCGCGCCTGGGCCGCGGCACAGCTGGAAGCCGCCAACCGTACACAATAAGTTCCTGACTAGATCTTCCAAAGCGAATCGCTGCTGGGGCTGCGCGGTGGGGCGAGCGGAATGCCGAGGCCGCTCAGCAGTGCCTGGATATCCGGCATTCGAGCTTCGAGCTCTGCGCGATCCTTGACCGGAAGAAAGCGAGTCTCCGGGCCGTGCCGCTCGACCACCAAAAACTGCGTGGGCAAAAAGGCCGTCACCTGCCCGAGCAGGCGCTCGGCCTGGATGGTCTCTTGTCCGTCGACCTTGCGGCGGACGGCAAACCAGTCGAGGTCGAAGTCACGATCGATCGCGGCTGCGTCGAGGACGAAGGTATTGGTATTGAAGAATGGAACCTGACTGGCGTCGAATCCAATGGGCAAGCGGAATTCTTCGACGATTTGCAGATGACCGGCAGCCCGCGCCGGAATACCGCCGCGATCGCCGGGATCCTTGCGCACAACCTCGACGGTGACACTCTTGCCGCTGGCACAGTGCGCCCCGATCACGCGCGGGTCGATCGAAGCGGCCAGGTTGTCGACGTTCGAAACCATGAGCAAGCGGCCCCCGGCGGCGTGAAAACGCTGAAGAGCACCCGACGCGCGCAAGGTAGGGAGCAAATCGCCGTGCCCGGTCGCGCACAGGGAAGGTCGCCCGAGGGCGTCGTGAAACACGTCGCCGGTACTGGTCAGGCGCATGGTCACCGATTGCTCAAGAATTTCGATGGGCGTTTTGGGATGAATCACCTCGCGCATCACGCGTCGGATCTCGTCGCTGGTGGCAAAGCTGGTCATGAGAAACACGGGAATGGTGGTAGCCGCCGCCGAGGCTGCTGACTGGATGGCGGCGAGCTTGAGCCGGAGAAACGAGCTTCCCGGTACGACTTCGACCACAGCCTTGACCACCCCACCGAAGCGCGTCGCCATCCCGCCCGCGAGAACGACGACTCCGACCTCACCGCGAGCCAGCGCCGCTCGTCCAATGGCAGCTAGCTTCTTTCCCTCCAGCGATGCTTGCGGCGCGAGCTCCACCAAGTCTTCCATCGCCGGCGATGTTACCGACACAGCCAGCCTTCCCGATTCCGCTGTCGGAGAATTGCTCACCAACCCGGCGCGCATCTTCTCAAAGACCGCCGAATCGAAACGAAAGCGCTTGAGAATGGTTCCGGTAGTCTCGTCTAGTTCTTTCATCCACGGACCCTTGTGTAGTTTTGATGCTCGGGCATAGGCTTGGGTTGCGTCGGGAAGGCATCATACACGAGGCTGGCTAAGTTCTTGCGGCTGCGCGCTTGCCTTCGCAAGCATCGACATAGATCAGACGTCGGCCCGCTCCTTAGTCGGCCTGCTCCTTAGGTGGAATGAGCGACATGGCGTGCTCCGCGATAGCCGCGATGGTCAGGCTTGGATTCGCTCCCAGATTGGCAGGTATTGCAGCGCCGTCGACAACCCACAGCCCCGGATGGCCGAACACCCGACAGTCCTCGTCCACCACACCCTGTTCCGTCGTTTCCGCCATACGGGCGCCACCCAAGATGTGCGCGGTGATGGGAACGCCCAGGAGCACTTCGTTGATGGCATTGAGCGAAAAGCCGCCCATCCGGCGCGCAACATCGCGTGCGGCCTGGTTGGCGATGGGCAGATAGGTCGGGATGGGCAGCGTTCCCAGAGCCCGCCGGCTGCGCAAGTTTCGCCCCGAGAAGGTGCCCTTCTTGGTCGCCTTCCTGCGGACCAAGGTCAAGGCATTGTCGAGTGTCTGCATCGCCAAGACGACGACAGTGCGCTTAGCCCACCCGAAAGGCACGGCGTTGCGCAGAAAATCCAGCGGGTGGCGCAAGCAGAGGGCGATCCAACGTAGCGCCCGAGGCACCCTTCCCCCGCCATCGACGGCAAGCGTGCCAAGGAGCCCCATCACATCCGATCCCGCGGGATAGCGGACTATTTGAATGTGGGTATTGGCGTCGGCTTGAAGATCGCTGGCGATGGCGATCCCTTGCGCGTGATCGACGTTCGCGGACCGGCTGCGTGCTCCGCAGATAATCTCGCTGTTGGTGCGGACGAATTGTCCGACGGTTGGCGACAGGTGGGCCAGGGTTCCAGCGTCGCGACAGGCGAGTAGCAAGTCGACCGTGCCAAGAGCGCCGGCCGCTAGAATGACATTTTTTCCGCGCAACCGGCGACGGGGGTGCGACAGCCATCCCGTCGATCGCCGAGTAAGAACGACATAGCCACCCTGCCCGTCGGACTCGATGCAGGTTGCGCGGGTTTCCGGCACGACCCGAGCTCCGAGCTTTTCGGCCAGGTAGAGATAGTTTTTGTCGAGCGTATTTTTGGCGTCGTGCCGGCAACCAACCATGCATCCACCGCACAATTGGCACGTCGAGCGTGCGGGACCCTGGCCGCCAAAATACGGGTCAGGAACGTATTCACCACCCTTGTCCCCGAAGAGAACACCGACCTCCGGCTGGCGAAAATGCCCTTCGCGCCCGATGGACCGGGCAAAATCACGCAAATGCTCCTCCGCCGGCCAGGTCCGCGCCGGTGCCACGGCGCCAAGCATGCGCCTGGCCATCTGATAGTGAGGTTCAAGGCGAGCCCGCAACTTGTCGCCGTTCGGCCAGCCCTCCGCAAATGCCTCATCGGGCGGGACCAGCAGGGTGTTGGCGTAGACCAAGGAGCCTCCTCCCACACCGACGCCACCCAGCACCAACACGTCGCCCAGCCAATCCAGGCGCTGGATGCCATGGCAGCCGAGACGAGGGAGCCAGAGGAACTTGCGCAGATTCCAGTTGGTCTTTGGGAAATCCTGTGGCCGCCAGCGCTTGCCTTCCTCCACGACCACAACGCTGTAGCCCTTTTCCGCCAAACGCAAAGCCGACACGCTGCCGCCGAAACCCGAGCCTATGACAATGAAATCGAAGCGTCCTTGGAGCTCCGTTTCGGAATGGGCAGGCTTATCGGTTGTCATCGGTAGAGCGCCCTCAACAGCCAGCGCAAGACATCGAGGACGCGCTTGCGATACGGGAAGCCGAGCCGGTTGCGAATCCAACCCGCAACTGGCTCCAGCAATGGCCGATCCTCGACGATGGTCTGTGGATAGCAAAATTGCCGTAGCGCCTCGGGGCCGTGGCGAAAACCAAGCCCGCCCTGCTTGGCGGCGCCAAGCGGCGCGCTCAAGCAAAAGTAGTTTACCAGCACGTCGTTGATGCACACGCTGCCGGTTTCCAGCCTTCGTGCGATGGCGCGCGCGCGTGCCGGGTCGCGCGACCAGACCGCACCTGACAATCCCAGGTGCGTGTCGTTGGTTATGCGCACAGCTTCGTCGGCGTCGCGCACGCGCAAAATGGGAAGGACCGGGCCGAAAGTCTCCTCACGCGCGACCGCTGCGTCGGGCGAAACGTGGTCAAGAACGGTGGGCACGAAGAAGGACTCCGGACGCTCATCGCCGCCCGCGAGAATGTGCGCGCCGCGCGCTATCGCATCCTCAACCAGCGCGCAGCAACGTTGAATCTGGCTTTCGAGCAATAGAGGTCCTACATCCACGTCGACGTCTCCGTCTCCGCGCTGACCCAAACGAAGCTTCTTGGTTTCCTCTGCCACAAGACCGACAAATTCATCCGCCACTCGGTCCTCGACAAGCACCCGCTCCACGCGGATGCAGACTTGACCTGCTCCAGCGAAAGCCCCCCACACAGCCGCATGCGCGGCCGCACGCACATCCGCGTCGGCCAGTACAATCATCGCTGACTTGCCACCCAGCTCCGCCACGCAAGGAATCAAACGCTCGCCAGCACGGCTGGCCACCTGCCGTCCCACGGCGAGGCTGCCAGTGAAGAAGACCATGTCGCAGGCGTCGACCAACGCACGTCCGGAGTCGGCGCCACCCTCCACGACCTGAAAGACGCTCTCGGGCAATCCCTCGTCCCGCCACAAAGCCTCCACTCGTCGCGAGGTCAGCGGCGTGTACGGCGATGGCTTCAGCAACACGGCGTTGCCAGCCACGAGCGCGGCAATGGCGTCGCCAAAATTGTTGAGCAGCGGAAAATTCCACGGCCCAATCACCGCCACGATGCCCCGCGGCCGCCACGCAACGCGCGCTTGCTTGTGGGGCAAGATCAGAGAAAAGCGCTGGCTCTCTGCCAACGCGCGCCGTCCTGCCCTGCCGGTGAAATATCGGATGGCCTCGCAGACGTACGCGATTTCAAAGCCCACGGCTTCGAACAACGGTTTGCCCGTCTCCGCGACGATCAGACGCGCGAGCTCCTCATCTCTTGCCACCCTGTGCGCCAGACCGCGCAAAGCACGGCCCCGCGCGCACCACGGCAAGCTCGCCCACGCACCTTGCACCACGCGAGCCCGCTGGGCCGCCCGATTCACCTCGTTGGCGTCGGCAAATGCTTCCGTCATGAGCCAATCGGCCTCGCCCAGTGGCATGGAGTTTCAAGCCCGGGCGAAATCGTATGCAATGCTATGAAGCGGCGGCAGCGTGTCCCTGAACTTCCCTGCGAACTTTTTCCATATCCAAAGCCTTGATCTGGTCGACAAGCTTCTGCAACGCATGGCCAGGCAGGGCTCCCGCCTGCTCGAACACGACGATTCCGTCGCGAAAGGCCATCAATGTTGGAATCGCTTGAATCCCGTAGGCCGAAGCCAAATCCAGCTCATCCTCGGTGTTCACTTTGCCGAAAACGACGTCGGGATTCTCTTCGGCAGCCTTCTCGAAAATTGGGGCAAAGGCGCGGCACGGTCCGCACCAGGGAGCCCAAAAATCGACCAGCACAATGCCGCTCTTCACGCTCTCTTTGAATGTGCTCTCGGTCAACAATGTGAGTGCCATCAGCGATGTCTCCTCAGTGTTTAGAATCCAGAAACACCGGAAGGTTTCACGAAGCCGTCGAAAGCGGGAAGAACAGCGAGAACTCGGCACCCTGCCCCGGTGAGCCCGCAACTTCGATGTAGCCACGGTGCTCGTCGATGAGCCGGCTAGCAATGGATAAGCCGAGCCCGGTGCCATTCTCACGCGTTGAGAAAAATGGATCGAAGATGCGCTCACGATCCGCTTCCGCGATCCCCGGTCCTTGATCGCGAACAATCACCACCGCAAACCTTCCGTGGGGCAAGCTTCGCTCCTCACAATGCACGTCCACACCACCGCCCTCCGCAGTGAACTGCGCCGCGTTGAGGATCACGTTGAGCAGAATTTGAGTCAGCTTGTCGGGGTCACCTTGAATCACGGTCCCGGACGACTGGCCGTCCAGGTGAAGCACCACGCGCCGGACGGTGGCCTGCGGTTTGACCAGGGCCACGGCTTGCTCCACGGCGTGCGCGAGCTTGACGTTCGAGATGGTCAGACCGCCTGGCCGCGCAAAGGAAAGAAAGCGTTCGAGCAACGCCGCCAGACGATCGATCTCTTTTTGCAGAATGCCGACCATCTTTCGCCGCGGCGACGTTTCGGCGATTTCGTCGGCCACAATCGCGGCAGCCGTCTTGAGCGAAGCCAGTGGATTTTTGATCTCGTGGGCCAAACCCGCGGTCAGCTCTCCCAGCGACTGAAGGCGGCCGGCGCGAATCAGCTGCTGCTCAATGGCCCGCATTTCCACAATCTTCTGTTCCACATCGCGCCGAGCACGCTGCTCCCTTTCCACCAGCAAACCCGTCACCAGCGCCACCACGTTGTAAAGCAACAACTCCAAGACCTTGTTCGCAGTTCCAGTTGGATCGGCGTGAATCATGCCGGGGTGATGCGCGTGAGGACCGGTCATCCAGAATGCGTGCGGAACGTACAATGCCGTGGCCACGAGCGACGTGACCAGGGCGCCCCGCAGTCCAAAGAGGAATGCCCCCACGATGATGGGGATGTAGTACAGGCGACGAAATACATCGTGCAACCAATCGTACGACGGAGGCGTTGCAAAATGCGCCGCACTGATGGCCAGTACGGGCAGCCACAAATACAGAAACGCCCGGATGGACAACACCCACGGCGGGTGCCATTTCATCGTCATGCCTTGCCCCTGGCGGAGATTTCGAATTTCTGCATTCGGTAGAGCAGAATGTGGCGTGGAATGCGCAGGAAACGCGCGGTCGAGCTCTGATTGTAGTCGTTCATCTCCAGCGCACGCACCAAAATGGCGCGCTCCAAATCGACGAGCGAAACGCCCTCCGCTGGAAGCGTGATGCCCTCGATCGACAGGCGCGGCGCCTCCGCCGGCGTTATCGTTCTTCCGGTGAGCAGCTCCTCGGTGAAGACCGGCTCCTCGGCGAGCAAGGCTGCTCGCTGGCACAGATTCTCCAGCTCGCGAACGTTGCCAGGCCAAGGCATGTGCACGAGGCGCTCCGCTGTTGCCAGCGGGATTTCCCATTCGCGACCGCCGCTGTGCTTGGCAAGAAAGTGCCGCGCCAAGGGCAAAATATCTTCCTTGCGCTCGCGCAGCGGCGGAATGTGCAATGGCACCACGTTCAGTCGATAGAACAGATCGTGGCGGAATTGGCCCGCCGCCACCCGCGCATCGAGCGCCTGATTGGTGGCCGCCAGCACGCGCACGTTAAGCGGCAGCGAATGCTCGCTGCCCACCGGATCGAGCACCTTTTCTTGCAACACGCGCAAGAGTCGCGACTGTAGCTCAAGCGGCGATTCGGCAATCTCGTCGAGAAATAGTGTTCCCTTGTCCGCCTGAAGGAATCGTCCTTTGCGATCGCTGGTGGCACCTGTGAATGCGCCCTTGGCATGGCCGAACAATTCGGATTCAAGCAGATCGCGGGGAATGGCCCCGCAATTCACCGCGACGAATGCGCCGTCTTTGCGCAGACTGGCGGTATGAATCCGTCGCGCCAGCAATTCCTTGCCTGTCCCGCTTTCCCCCTGGATGAGAATGGTAGCATCCGCCGCAGCCACCCGTTCGGCCATCGCAATGAGATCGGCCATGGCTTGCGATGCGAAGACCAACGTCTTGCCTTCGCTGCTTCCACCACTGCGCAGCTCGCCCACCTCCCGACGCAGGCGCGCGTGCTCAAGAGCGCGACGAACGGTCAGCTTGAAGTGGTCGCGGTCGCATGGCTTCGGCAGGAAGTCGAAGGCACCGGCCTTCATGGCGGCAACCGCCGTGCCCATGTCGCCGAATGCGGTCATGACAATGACCAGCAGACTTGGATCCAAGCCGTGTGCCTTCTTGAGCAACGTCAGGCCGTCGAAGCCCGGCATTTTCAGGTCGGTGACCATGACCGGAAACGGACCGGCTTGCAGGCGCTCGAACGCCTCGGGACCGCTGGATGCGCGAACCACGTCGTAGCCCTCCTCTTCCAGCAGGAAGGACATGACCTCGAGGAAACTCTCGTCGTCGTCGACGAGGAGAATGCGCCCCTGACTGGGCAAGCTCAGGTTTTGGGTCATGACGATAGCGTACCCGATCTCACGCCGTGCCCATCGCGGTTTCCCCGCCTGTCCGGGTCGCGGTGACTGGACCGTCCACGACTTCCTTCCGTCGCCACAGGTAATAGATTGCCGGGTAGACCAGCAACTCCATCGCGAACGACGTGACCAGGCCGCCCACCATCGGCGCGGCGATGCGCTTCATCAAGTCGGCGCCCGTGCCCGTGGACCACATGATGGGCAGAAGGCCGATGAACGCAGCACACACCGTCATCGCCTTGGGTCGCACGCGCTTGACGGCACCGTGGATGATGGCCTCGACGAGGTCGCCCGTGGTTTGCAGCTGACCGCGCGCCGTGGCTTCGTCGTGCGACAAATCCAGGAACAGCAGCATGAACACGCCGGTCTCGGCGTCGAGCCCCATGAGCGCGATCATGCCGACCCAGACGGCGATGGAGACATTGTAGCCGAGCAGGTAGATGAGCCAAATGGCACCCACGGCGGAAAAGGGGACGGCCAACATCACGATGCCGGCCTTGAAGGCGGACTTCGTGTTGAGATAAAGCAGCCCGAAGATGAGCACCAAGGTGACAGGCAGGATGAGCTTCAGCCGCTCCTTCACGCGCAGCATATTCTCGTATTGTCCGCTCCATGACAGGGCGTAGCCGGTGGGCAGCTTGACCGCCGAAGACACTGCCTGTTTGGCTCGCTCGACATAGTTACCCACATCGATCTTCGACGTATCGAAGTCCACGTAGACATAGCCTGATAGGAGACCATTCTCGTCGCGAATCATGGATGGTCCCTCGACCAGCTTGACTTCCGCGATCTCGGCCATCGGAATTTGGCCGAGGCCGCTGGGCAAAGGCAGCAGCACGCGCTTGAGGGCATCCACGTCCTCACGAAAATCGCGCGCGTAGCGTACGTTCACACCGTAGCGTTGGCGGCCCTCCACCGTGGTAGTTTGATTGTCGCCGCCGACGGCCGTCATCACCATCATATTGGCGTCGTCGACGGACAGGCCGTAGCGCGCCAGCTTGTCGCGATCGAGGACGAAATCGAGGAAGTAGCCGCCGGCCACGCGCTCAGCAAACACACTGCGCGTCTCCGGCATCATCTGAATCGCGGACTCGATCTCCAATCCCACCTTCTGAATCACATTCAAGTCCGCGCCGCTCACCTTGATGCCGATGGGCGTGCGAATCCCAGTTGACAACATATCGAGGCGTCCCTTGATGGGCATGGTCCACGCGTTGCTGATCCCCGGCAGACGCAAGGCCGCGTCCAGCTCCGCAATCAATTCGTCCTCGGTGATTCGGTCGCGCCAGGCGGTTCGCAGCGCGCGCTTGAGCCAATTGGGCGCCCAATCCGAATACCAGCGCGGCTTCTCGCGCCACTGCCCTTCCGGCTTGAGCAGGATCGTCGTCTCCATCATGCTGAACGGCGCCGGGTCGGTCGACGTGCCAGCGCGGCCCGCCTTGCCGAAGACGCGGTCGATTTCTGGGAACGTCATCAGAATCTTGTCCTGCACCTGCAGGGCCTTCTGTGCCTCGGCCACCGACATGCCCGGCTGCACTGCCGACGGCATGTAGAGCAGCGATCCCTCGCGTAACGGCGGCATGAACTCGGAGCCCAGCTTGAAGTAGACGGGCAGCGTGAGAGCGACGACGGCGACGCCGACGACTACGGTCGCCTTGGCATGGCGGACGACAAAGCGACACGGCCCATCGTAAATCCGATGCAAGAGGTGGCTGATGGGATGCCGTTCCTCGGAATAGTATTTGCCGACGAAGATCTGGCTGGCCAGCCACGCGACTGGACGGGGCCTGAAACGAAAGGGCTCGATGCGAGCGAATAGCATACGCATGGCCGGATCCAGCGTCACGGCCAGCAGGGCGGCAATGGCCATGGCCAGGTTTTTCGAGTAGGCAAGAGGCTTGAACAGCCGGCCCTCTTGGTCAACCAGCGTGAAGACCGGCATGAACGCGACGGCAATGACTAGCAACGAGAAAAACACTGACGGCCCCACTTCCAGCAGCGCATCCAAGCGCACACGATGGAAGTCGCCCTTTTTGCCACTCGCCGTCCACAAGTAGATCTTGTTGTACGCGTTTTCCACTTCGACGATGGCACCGTCCACGAGCACTCCGATGGAGATCGCGATCCCGGCCAATGACATCAAGTTCGCATTCAGTCCCATGAGGTACATGGGAATGAAGGCCAATACCACGCTGATGGGAATGGTCAGAATGGGCACGATTGCGGACGGGACGTGCCAGAGAAACAGCAAGATGATGAGCGAGACGACGATGATCTCCTCGACGAGCTTGTCGGTGACCGTGCTGATGGCTCGATCGATGAGATCGGATCGATCGTAGGTCGTGACCACTTCGACCCCGTCGGGCAGCGACGGCTTGAGCTCGCTGAGCTTGGCCTTCACGCGCTCGATGACGTTGAGTGCATTTTCCCCTTGGCGCATGACCACGATGCCGCCCACCACGTCCCCGCTGCCGTTGTAGTCGGCGATCCCTCGCCGCATCTCGGGCCCGAGCGCCACCGTAGCCACATCCTTGACCGTGATGGGAGTTCCGTTCTCGGTCTTGAGGACCAGCTTCTCGAGGTCGCCGATCGACTTCACATATCCGCGACCGCGCACCATGTATTCGCGCCCTGACAGCTCGACCAAGCGGCCGCCCACGTCATTGTTTCCCCGACGCACAGCCTCGACGACGGCGTTGAGGGGAAGCTTGTAGGCCGACAGGGCATCCGGCCGCACCGTCACCTGGTACTGGCGGACTTGACCGCCTACGGTGGCGACCTCGGCCACGCCAGGCACGCTTTGCACGGCATAGCGCATGAACCAGTCCTGGTAGCTGCGCAACTCGTCGCTGGCATGCTTGCCGGTCCGGTCCACAAGCGCGTACTGGAAGACCCAGCCCAGGCTGGTGGCGTCCGGGCCCAGCTCGGTCTTCACGCCCGCCGGCAGTTGCGCCGAGATCTTCGACAAGTACTCAAGCACCCGCGTGCGCGCCCAGTAGATGTCGGTGCCATCTTCGAAGATCACGTAGACATAGCTGAAGCCGAAATCGGAGTAGCCACGGATCGCTTTGACCTTGGGCGCGCCCAGCAGAGCGGTGATGATCGGATACGAGACTTGGTCCTCGATGATGTCCGGGCTGCGATCCCAGCGCGAGTAGACGATGACCTGCGTATCCGAAAGATCCGGCAAGGCATCGAGCGGAATATTGCGCATGGTCCAGTACGCGATCGCGATGGCGACCAGCGTGCCGGCGATGACCAAGTACTTGTTCTCGGCCGAAAAGCGGATGACCCGCTTGAGCACGGCTAGTTGCCTCCGATGGCGGACAGCGACGCACGCAACTGCGATTCCGAATCGACGAGAAAGTTGGCGCGGGTGACGACTTCCTGACCCAGCTCCAGCCCACCCGTGACTTCCACTTGGTCGCCGTTCTTGCTGCCCAGCTGCACGATGCGCGGCTCGAACTTCCCTTCCCCGCGCGCCACGAACACCACGTCCTTGCTGCCCGTGCGAATCACCGCATCGGCGGGAATGTGCAGCCCTTCCTTCCCCGCACCCCCGAGCGTCACCTCGCCATACATTTCGGGCTTGAGCTCGCGCTTGCTGTTGGCGAAATGCAAGTGCACCTTGGTGGTGCGGGTCTTGGGATCGAGCACCGGATCGATGAAGCCAACCGTGCCCACGAAGGAGCGGTTGGGATACGCGGGCATGGTCAACGTCGCCTTCATGCCCACGCGGATCCGGTCCAAATCGGTCTCGTAGGCATCGGCCATGACCCACACCATGCCCAAATCGGTGATCTCGTACGGCGCCTCGCCTGGGTTGAGTCGCGCCCCTTGCACCACGTTCTTCGCCGTCACGACACCCGAAATAGGCGACACCAGGGTCAGCGTCTTGGTCGGCTGCCGCGTGCGCGCGAGCCGGTCGATCTCTGCAGACGGCACGTCCCACAATTCAAGCCGTCGTCGCGCCGCCGCGACCAGGCTCTCGCCGTTTTCCGTCAACGCCCCGCCCTTGGCGAGAGCTTCCTTGGTCTGCAATGCGAGCAAGTACTCGTTCTGCGCGGCCAGCAGGCTTGGGCTGTAAAGCGAAAACAGCGGCTGGCCTTTGCGAACCTCCTGCCCGACGAAGTCCACGAAGACCCGCTCGACGAAGCCTTCCACCTTGACGTTGGTCTGGCGCACACGCGTGGGATCCACCTGCACGCGCGCGGCGGTGCGCCAGGTGGCGCCGACGGGACCTTTGCTGACAGCGACCGTGCGCAATCCGATTAGCTGTTGCCGGGACGGATCGATGGTGATCGACGCCAAGCCCGCCACGTTCAGCGCGCCCTGCCTGGCGTCCGCCGCGACCCCGCCCGCGATCACCGCCACCAGCTTCATGCCACAGATTGGACAAACCCCTGGATGGTCCGACGTGATGGATGGGTGCATGGGGCACTGGTAAAGCGACGACTTCCTCGCCGCAGACGCGGCAGGCGTGCTCGGTCCGCTGGCTCCGTGCCGGTGCATTGATAGCCACATCCCCGCCCCGCCGAGCGACGCTCCCGCCACCACCGCCACCACCGCGACGACGACAAGGCGCCGCGAGCGCGGCTGCGTTTCAGAACCCGCCGCAATTCCAGAGCCTTCAGTCTTATCTCGGTCCATGGAGTGATCGGTTCTACATCCGTGACATCGATGCGCCGGCGCTCGCCGCGCCTTGCTGCTGGCCCGCCGCTCGGCTCGACGCCGAAACGCCAGCGGTCGAGCCCGCGCCCGGAATCGCAGACGCGCCCATGCCGCCCGCCGATCCGCTCGGCGCCTCCAGACTGATCTCCCGCCCGGCGATTGCGATCCTATGTGCCGCCGCGACCGAGTCGAAAAAGCCGTTCACGTCAGCCACGTAGCCGGCCAGCGCCTCCAGCACAGAGGCAAACGTCACGCGACCGACCTGATACTGCGCCAGCGTACTCGACACGGTCGCTTCCGACTGCACCAGCAACCCGGAGCGATACAAGTGGTTGGATTCCACCAGCGAGCTCAGCACCGCCAGCCTCTCGTGAACCCGCTGCCGCAAAAGCTGACGGACGACCTCCGCATTGCTATGCGCCGCCTCGCCCCGCGCGCGATTTTCCGCAATGGCCCGCCACTGCTTTTGTGCGCCCCAAATAGGCAGGTTCAAAGCGACGCCGGCCTGCCACATGGTCTCGAAATTGCCCCCGCGAGGCATGATCCCCGCGCTCACCGTCACGTCCGGCCAGCGCTCTTTGTCCGCCAGCTCCACGCGCCGGCCCGCCTGCTCCCCAGCCAGCAGCGCCTTCTTCAGCTCCGGACTATCCTGCTCGGCGGCCGTCACCTCGTGCTCAGCGTCGGGCAGCGCGGGATCGGGCAGATCCGCCAGCGAGCGCGTCGTCACGATCTCATCGTTCTCCGAGTGTCCACGCAAGCGGTTGAGCACGGTGACTCGCCGATGTTCCTCGGCCTGCAAGGCCCACCGTTGTTGTCGCAAGCGGTTTCGTTGCAGCTGGGCGCGCATGAGGTCGGACTGCGCCGCCTCGCCCGACTCGTAACGGATGCGGGCCATCCCCTCCGATTGGGCCCAAAGCGATTCCAGCTTAGTAAACAGACCGAGTTGGTCTCGTATCAACAGCAAATCGACATAGGCCCGCTCCACGTCCGCCACCACCGACAACAGCACGCGACGAAGATCGGCGTCGGCCTCGCGCGTCCCAAGCTCGGCCACCTGACTGCGCAGCCCGCGCTTGCCCACCCAGGGAAAGGTCTGCGACGCCATGATGGTGACGAAGCTGGTCTCCATTTTGCCGATCTGAATGCCGCCAAAGCCGTCGTTCTGGATGCCGAGCGACAGCGTCGGATCGGGTAGCGCGCTCACCTGCGGCGCGCGCTCTTGCTCGGCGCGGATCTGCGCCCGCGCCTGGGCCAGCTCGGGCCGGCGTTCCATCGCCTCGCCTACGAGCGCGCGAAGCACCGAATCGTCGGCCAGCGCCGGCCCCGCCGGGACCAACCCAGGATCGACCGCGGCAATCCTGGGTGCGGCGAAAACTAGCAAGAGCGGAGCGAGCCAAGTGCCCATGGTGCTGCTTCCGCGCCGACTACTTGGTGTACTTGTCGGGATCTTTGTCGAACGCCTTCTTGCAGCCGGCGCAGCAAAAGTAGACGTGCTTGCCCTTGTATTCCGCGTGCACAGTGTTCTTGTCGATGGTGAGCTCCTCGCCCGTCACCGGACAGGTTGCCTTGGTGCCTTCCTTTTGCGGAGACGAGAACACCCTGGGCGCGGTCGCTTTGGCTTCTACCTTCGCTTCGTCGGTGGACTTGGCCTGAACCGACGGCGCAGCAGCGAGGACAAATCCGGCGAGAGACAGTACGGCGAAAATGGTCTTCATGGTTGCAGCTCCTTTTGCTGCCCAACTCCTGGTAAGGCAGCGTTGCTCCCGAAGCTTGCAACTC
>Ga0182027_10007990_pt1 | contig 15482 bp, 13 predicted proteins | sample 712E1DmetaG_FD_121300 | JGI IMG/M metagenome (GOLD analysis project Ga0182027, IMG submission 121300) | Permafrost microbial communities from Stordalen Mire, Sweden - 712E1D metaG (Illumina Assembly) | ecosystem: Environmental > Terrestrial > Soil > Wetlands > Permafrost | place: Sweden...
GAGCCGCTTCCGAATACGTCCGGGTCGTGACCGCCGCTCGGCCATCTGACGGCCGACCGGACGGGGGCGACGGCGCCGCGGGAACCTCGAGCCGGCCCGGCAACAACGTCCCCGAACCCCGGGTGACGACCATGTTCGACTCCATTGCGCCCGTCTACGACCGGATGAACACGCTCATGACGGCCGGGCTGGACGGCCGATGGCGGCGGGCCGCAATCCGTGCCGCGGGTCTGAAGCCTGGGGGAGTGGCGCTGGATGTGGCCTGCGGGACCGGCAAGCTGACTGCGGCCCTTGCGGAAGTGGTCGGGCCAACGGGACGTGTCGTGGGAGTGGATCTGTCGCCCGGCATGCTCGATCAGGCGAGGCGGGCCTTCGCCGGCGTGCCCGGAGTCGAGTTCCTGCTCGGGAACGCGCTGGCCCTGCCGGTGGCAGACGCGTCGTTCGATGCGGCGACGATCGCCTTCGGATTGCGGAACCTGTCGAGTTTCGAGGACGGGCTGCGCGAGATGGCCCGAGCGGTCCGCAGCGGCGGTCGTGTCGTCTGCCTGGAACTGTCCGTGCCGCGGCCTCACTTCATGGGCGGCGTCTACAGGGCTCTCTTCCGCATTACCGCTCCGGTGGCCGGGGCGATCTTCCGCCGGCGCGCCGCGTACTCATACCTGCCGCATTCGCTCGACGGCTTTCCTGCGGCCGAGGAGATTGCGGCCACGATGCGGCGCGCCGGTCTGCGGGACGTCTCGTTCCGGCGGTTCTCCATGGGCGCCGTCGCGCTCCACGTCGGAACCGTGGCCTAGAGTCAGCCGGCGTCCCCGGCACCGGCATCCGGAGCGGCCGGCTGTGGCGCCGCATCCGCCGTGGCTTTCGCGGCAGCGGCCTCCGCAATGCCCGCGGCTTCGATCCGCGCCGCATCGGCCGCAGCCTGAGCTTCCCGAATCTTGCCGTCCACGTAGTTGCCGTGCAGATGCAGCAGCCGGACGATCGTGGCTTCCTCGATCGCGTAGCCGTCCGCGACCATCTCCTGTTGCAGCAACCCGGCCTCGACTTCGTCGACCGGGCCGCCTGGGGTCTCGAGCGACTCGAAGGGGTGATCGGCCAGGAAGAACCAGGTCAGCAGAGCGCCGATCAGCAGACCCAGGAGGGCGAAGAAGAAGTAATACGGCATTTCGAGGCCCTTCCGTGGGGAGGGTTAGGTCTACACAGATCGATGTCGGCCACGTGTGGTCCGGGGCGACCACCGCTGCTCGATGTCGCCGCCAGTATACGAAGTGCGCAACTTCCGGGAGCCGAGCGGCGCGGCCCGGTACACTGTGCCGACCATGATCGATTTCACCCCAAACCCGATTGCTCTGGCTTTCGGCTCGCTCGAGATCCGCTGGTACGGCATCGGCTATGTCGCCGCGATCATCGCCGCCACGTGGCTTGCCTTCCGTGAAGCGCGCAAACGCGGCGAGCGGACCGACATCATCGTCGACTCGCTGATCGTGATGGCCGTCGCCGCTCTGATCGGCGGCCGGGCCTATCACGTCATCGACCAGTGGGCCTACTACAAGGACAACCTGTCGGCGATCTTCCTGCCGCCCTACAGCGGACTCGGCATCTACGGCGGCCTCTTCACCGGGCTGCTGGCCGTGATCTGGCTGCAGCGCCACTACAAGGTCAACTTCTGGCGCTGGGGCGACATCATCGCGCCGTGCATCCTGGTCGCCCAGGCCGTCGGCCGGTGGGGCAACTTCATGAACCAGGAGCTGTACGGACCGCCCACCACGCTGCCCTGGGGCATCGCGATCCAGTGCCAGTACCGCGTCTCCGAGTTCCACTGCCCCGGATGGCCGGGCACCGGCGCGGGAGCTCCTGCCAACGCGCACTTCATCCCGCTCTTCTTCTACGAGTCGGTGCTGAGCCTGATCGGCGTCTTCGTGATGCTCTTCCTGTGGCGCCGCTTCACAGCGCACCACCGACTTCTGATCGCCGGCGACGTCGGCCTGCTCTACTTCGTCTGGTATGGCGTCGAGCGCAGCGTCCTGGAGACGTTCCGCAGCGGCTGGAACTGGACCTTCTTCGGACTGGCCACCGCCCAGCTCGTTGGTCTGGGCGCCGCGGCCGCCGCGATCGTCACGATCCTCATCCGCCACTGGTGGGTGCGGCGTCACCCGGAGGCGCTAGTTGCCGAAAGCGCGCTTCCAACCGACGAAGCCGCCCCGGCCGCGGTTGCGGCCGCTCCAGCGGACGCTCCGGCCGCGCCCGCGCCCGCGCCCGCGCCAGAGCCCGCGCCCGCGCCCGCGCCCGCGCCCGCGGCAGAGCCCGCGCCCGCTCCTGCCGATCCCGCTCCCGCGGTCTAGCCGCACCGGGCGCCTGGCCGGCGACTGTGCGCGCCAAACCGGACCAAATCCACCGCCAAATCTGCCCCGACCAGATCGGGAAGGTGGCGTCGGGCCGATGCCCCGCCCGTCTGAGGGTTGCCGAAATGGCCGCAGTTTGCGTGAGGGCCGTCCCGGTCCGTACAATTCACGCGTCCGGAATTTCTACGCAACTCTAGACATAAATACCGCCCCAGGGTCTCGGAAGGCTGAGCCGCCGGCTCGAGCGCCGTACAGCGGGCATCAGCGACGCATCGAGGAGAGAACGTGACGACCAATGGGGCCACGGTGGTAGGGCGGCCGGAGATCTTGTCCGAGGATCATCCCCTCGTTCGCTGGGTAAACGAGATCGCCGCGCTGACTACCCCGGATGCCATCCATTGGGTCGACGGCTCCGAAGCCGAGAACGCCCGGCTATGCCAGCAACTCGTGGATTCGGGGACCTTCATCCGCCTCAATCCAGAGCTTCGGCCCAACAGCTTCCTGGCCCGATCGGATCCGTCCGACGTCGCTCGCGTCGAGGACCGCACGTTCATCTGCTCCGAGAAGGAAGAAGACGCCGGCCCGACCAACAACTGGCGCGACCCGGCCGAGATGCGCTCGACCCTCAAGGACCTGTTCAAGGGCTCGATGCGCGGCCGGACGATGTACGTCATCCCGTTCTCGATGGGCCCCGTCGGTTCGCCGATCGGGCGCCTCGGGGTCGAGATCACCGACTCGTCCTACGTCGTCGTAAACATGCGGATCATGACCCGCATGGGCACGGCTGCCCTCCAGGAGATCGTCAAGACCGGCGAGTTCGTGCCGGCGGTCCACTCCGTGGGAATGCCCCTGGGCCCCGGCGACGAGGACTGCCAGTGGCCGTGCGACTCCGAGTCCAAGTACATCGTCCACTTCCCCGAGACGCGCGAGATTTGGTCGTTCGGTTCCGGCTACGGCGGCAACGCCCTGCTCGGCAAGAAGTGCTACGCGCTGAGGATCGCCTCGGTCATCGCCCGTGACGAGGGCTGGCTAGCCGAGCACATGCTCATCATCAAGGTCACCGCGCCGGACGGCCGGGTAAAGCACATGACCGGCGCCTTCCCGTCGGCGTGCGGCAAGACGAACCTGGCCATGCTCGAGCCGACGATCCCGGGCTGGAAGGTCGAGACGATCGGCGACGACATCTGCTGGATGAAGTTCGGTGCCGACGGCAAGCTCTATGCCATCAACCCCGAGGCGGGCTTCTTTGGTGTGGCGCCGGGGACGAGCATGTCCACGAACGCCAACGCCATCCGGACGCTCTACGCCAACTGCATCTACACCAACTGCGCCCTGACAGACGACGGCGACGTGTGGTGGGAAGGCCTGACCCCGGAGCCGCCCGCCCACCTCATCGACTGGACCGGCAAGGATTGGACTCCGGAGTCCACTACGCCGGCCGCGCACGCCAACGCCCGTTTCACGGCCCCGGCTCGCCAGGATCCGGCGATCGCCCCGAACTGGGAAGATCCGGCCGGGGTGCCGATCGACGCCATCATGTTCGGCGGCCGTCGGGCCTCGACCGTGCCGCTCGTGCGCGAGGGCTTCGATTGGGTTCACGGCGTCTTCCTCGGCTCGATCATGAGTTCGGAGATGACCGCCGCCGCGGTGGGGACGATCGGCAAGCTGCGTTTCGACCCGTTCGCGATGCTGCCGTTCTGCGGCTACAACATGGCCGACTACTGGGGCCACTGGCTGGAGATCGGCAAGAAGGCGGGCGCCCAGCTGCCGCGCATCTACCTGGTCAACTGGTTCCGCAAGGACGAGAACGGCAAGTTCATGTGGCCGGGTTTCGGTGAGAACAGCCGCGTGATCGAGTGGATCTTCGGCCGCTGCTCCGGCGAGGACGACGCGGTCAAGACAGCGATCGGGATGCTGCCCGCGCCGGGTGCGATCGACACGACCGGCCTGGACGTGACCCCGGCCCAGCTGTCGGCTCTCTTCGCCGTCGATCCGGCGGCCTGGGTTCTGGAACTGGCCGCCATCGAGGAGCATTACTCCAAGTTCGGTTCGAAACTGCCCGCGCCGCTGGCGGATCACCTGGAGCATGTGAAGAAGGCCATTTCAGCCGCCTGACGGTGCGACCAACATCCCGCCGGCTCCCTCCGGCGTCCCATAAGGGGAAGTCCAGATGACAGTCTCTCGTCGCAAAGTCACGGTCATCGGAGCCGGCAACGTGGGCGCCACGGCGGCGCAGCGCATCGCCGAAGCGGGCCTGGCGGACGTATGCCTCATCGACGTTGTCGAGGGTCTGCCGCAGGGCAAGGCTCTCGACCTGGCCGAGGCCGCGCCGCTGATGCTCCACGATCACGCCATCGTCGGAACCAACGACTATGCCGACACCGCCGGCTCCGACGTGGTGGTGGTCACGGCCGGACTGGCGCGGCAGCCGGGCATGTCCCGCGACGACCTGCTCCTCAAGAACGCCGGCATCGTCCGGGCGGTCGTGGCCCAAGCCGCCAAGGCTTCCCCGAATGCGATCCTGATCATCGTCACCAACCCGCTGGATGCGATGGTCCACGTTGCCCTGGAGACGAGCGGCTTCCCTAAGGAACGCGTCATCGGCATGGCCGGCGTTCTCGACAGCGCCCGTTTCCGGACTTTCATCGCCCAGGAACTGGGTGTCTCCTCGTTCGACGTCTCGGCTTTCGTGCTCGGCGGCCACGGCGACACGATGGTTCCGCTGCCGCGCTTCTCGACCGTCGCCGGCATACCGCTTCCGGAGCTCATGACGCCGGAGCGGATCGAGGCTCTCGTGCAGCGCACCCGGAACGGTGGGGCCGAAGTCGTCGCCCTCCTCAAGTCCGGCAGTGCCTTCTATGCGCCGGCGTCGTCGGTCATGCATATGGTCGACGCCATCCTCAACGATCGAAAGCGCGTCCTGCCGTGCGCGGTCCTGCTGGCCGGCGAGTACAAGATCGACGGGCTGGTCGTGGGCGTACCGATCGTGCTCGGTGCCGCCGGCGTCGAGAGGATCATCGAGATCAAGCTCACCCCCGACGAGCAGGCGGCCCTGCTGACTTCCGCCGCTTCGGTCCGGGGCCTGATCGACACGATGGCGGCTGCGAAGGCGACCGCCTGACCGCTGCGTAGGCAGGGGGCGTAGGAAAGCCCCGGCGGTCCCGTCCTGCCGGGGCTTCCCAGGGCCATACAAGTTGATGAGCGCGGGTCCCGGCCCCCCGGGATTCCGGGACCAACGCCCATTCGCCCGTCCGATCCCCCTCGGGACGACTTGCGCCGTACACCGGGCGCCCCCCGTAACTCGTTGACAAACCGGCCGAAACCGACCTGCCACCGATGCGTGTATGAAGCCACGCGGGACCCCGATGGGGCAGCGCACGGCCGACAGGCGGAGTGTCGGCTGGACGACACCGCTGCCCGGATCGAAGCGACGGCCGGTTGGTCCGGCCGCGTGGCGGGCGCGTTCGGCGACTGGCCACCCTGATGGCTCCCGCCCGGTACACTGCCAGGCGTGCTTGACGTGATCCGATTCGACTTCGACCCGACGGTGGCGCCGTTTGGGCTGTCAATCCGGCTCGAGACCCTGGCCCTGTCCGGGGTCATTCTCATGGTGCTCGTGCTGATCGCCCTCCGGGCTGGTCGCCCGCCCGTGACCGACGTGGCGGCGGCGGCCGTCTTGCGCGACACGGCTCGCGACACGGCTGTGGAATCGCATGGGGCCCGGGCAGCGGGCGGCCGATTGCGTCGCGACGAGCTCATCCTGATTGCCTTCGGCGTCATTCCCGGCGCGGTTGTGGGCGGGCGTTTGAGCTACATCCTGATTCATCTCGATTACTACAACGCGAACCCCGGGGCTCTGGTCGATCCGAGTCAGGGCGGGCTGGGATTGGCCCTGGCGGTCGCGCTGGGGATCCTCAGCGGACTGGCAGTGGCCAGGTTGCTGGACGCGCCGATCGAGCGATGGCTGCATCTTGCCGGTGTCCCGGTTCTGCTGGGCCTGGGTTTCGGCAAGCTGACGCTTCTGCTGGGCGGGGTGGGGCAGGGGCGCTACTCCAACTCTTCCCTGGCCACCAGCTACGTCGGGTCCGGTCCGTGGGGCAGTCTCAACCCCGACTTCCCGGCTCTGCCATCACAGGCCATCGAAGGCATCCTCGTCCTCTTGGTGGCGGCCGGCGTAATGCTGGTGCCGTTGCTGCTGCGGCTGCGCCTCCGACGCTGGCGCCGTGTGGCACGGCCGGGCTGGTCGCCCCGACGTGAGTGGTCGATGCTAAACGGCAGTACCGGCTTTGCGACCGTCATCGCCCTGTGGATAGTTGCCCGCTTCGTAGCCGCCTTCACCTGGCGGGACGCCCACGTACTCGGCCCATTGAACGCCGAGCAGATCGTCCTGCTCGTCTTCCTCGTGGCCGTGGTCGTCTCACCGTCCCTACCGGCCGACGTTCGGAAGGTCCGAGCGCATTGGTCGGCGTGGCGAGCCGCCAGGGCGGCGGCCGCGAAAGCCGGGCGCGGCCCCGTTGGGAGCATCGGAGGGTAGATGTCGCCGACTCGGCCAGACGCCGACTCCACCGGCGTACCGCCCGCGACCAGGGTGCGAACCCGGAAGGTCAACGTCCGCGGCAAGCCAGTTGCCCGCCCGACGGAACCGCCCCGAACGCCGCCCGTGCTGGTTCATCAGATGCGTGGCGGGGTCGACGAGAGCCGGCACCGCGGCTCGGTCGTGGAAGTGTCGGCCGACGGTACTGTGCAGCGCGAGTTGGGCGACCCCGAAACGCTGGTCAACTTGCGCTCGGCGGTGAAGCCGTTTGGGCTGGCCGCGCTCGTCGAGGCCGGCGGGGTCGAGGAGTTCGACCTGTCGGACGCCGAGCTGGCCATCATGGCCGGGTCGCATTCCGGCGAGGACCTGCACGTCAGGACGCTCCAGGCCGTGCTGCGCAGGGCCGGGATCTCGCAGCAGTACCTCGGCTGCGGCTCCGATGCGGCTCCACTCGATGAGCTGACCGCGGCTCGTCTCGCCCGGGACGGCGAGAAGCCGGGTCCGCTGCGGCACATGTGCTCGGGCCAGCACATCTCGATGCTGCTGCTCTGCCGGATCAACGAATGGCCGATGGCTGAGTACTGGCGGGCCGATCATCCGGTTCAGCGGCTCTACGCCGCGACCGTGGCCCGCATCTTCTCCACTACGCCCGAGTTGCTGGTCGCCTCGATCGATGCCTGCGGCGTGCCCACATATGCCTTTCCTCTCCACGAGGTCGCCCGGGCATTCGCCTTCCTGGCCGATCCGTCCGTCCTGCCGGCCAAGGATCGTCGCTCCGCCCTCGCCGATCCGCTATGCCGTATCCGCGACGCGATGCTGGCCAATCCGGAGATGGTTGCCGGTAGCCGCAACCGGCTCGACACGTCGGTAATGAAGGCGGTGCCGGGCCGGATACTGGCCAAGGGAGGAGCGGAGGGCCTGAGAGGCTTCGCCCTGCTGGCCGGCCCGGGCCGGGTCGTTCCATCGGGCGTGGCTCTCAAGATCGAGGACGGAGGCGCCTTCGATCGGGCGGCGTCCGCCGCGTCCGTGGAGACGCTGCGCCAGGTCGGCGCGCTCGACCCCGCCGCGCTCCGGGCTCTGGGCCGCTACCACCGGCCTGTCGCGCTGGATCCACGTGGCGTGCAGGTGGGCGAGGCCGTCGCCAGATTCGAGTTGGCGCCGGTCGGCGAGCTGCTCGGCTGATCGGTCGCCGCTGTCGCGGCAGAGCCGCCACGGGCACGCGGCTTGGGCCGCCGGCCCGCTGACCGTACACTTAGCCCATGACCGACATTCGCGTTCGAATCGCGCCCAGCCCAACGGGACAGTTTCACCTGGGCAATGCCCGGACGGCGCTGTTCAACTTCCTGTTCGCGCGCCACACCGGCGGGACGTTCATATTCCGGCTCGAGGACACGGATCAGGCTCGCTCCACCGAGGCCTACGAACGCGACATCATCGAGGGGATGCACTGGCTCGGGATCACGTGGGATGAGGGGCCCGGCGTCGCCGGCGAAACGGAGCACGGAACATACGGCCCGTACCGCCAGATGCAGCGCATGCCGCGCTACATGGAGGCCGCCGATCGCCTGCTGGCCGAGGACAAGGCCTACTACTGCTACTGCTCGCCCGACGAGCTCGACGCCGAGCGCAAACGCCAGGAGGCCGCGCATCAGCCGGCGCGCTACAGTGGCCGCTGTGCTCATCTGACGCCGGCCGAGGTCACGGCGTTCGTGGCCGAGGGCCGCAAGCCGGTGGTCCGGTTCCGTATCCCCGAGAGCCGCGTCATCGCGTTCGACGACATGATCCGCGGCCACGTCGAGATCGACACCAACGCACTCGGCGGCGATCTGGTGATCCTGCGCTCGGACGGGACGCCGCTCTACCACTTCACCGTCGCGGTGGACGACGCCGCGATGGCGATCAGCCACGTCATCCGCGGCGAGGACCACCTCTCCAACACGCCCAAGCACATCCTCCTGTTCGAGGCGCTCGGCGCGGCCGTGCCGAAGTTTGCGCACCTGCCGCTCATTCTCAATCCGGACCGGACCAAGATGAGCAAGCGCAAGAGCCAAACCGCGGTGGCCGACTATCGGGCCCAGGGCTTCATCCCCGAGGGCTTCGTCAACTACCTGGCGTTGCTCGGCTGGTCGACCGGCACCGAGGAGGAAGTCCTCTCGGAGGCCGAGCTGGTCGACAAGTTCGACCTTTCGACCGTCAGCAGCGCCGGCGCCGTCTTCGACCGTGCCAGGCTCGAGTGGCTCAACGGGCAGTGGATCCGCCGCCTGGCTCCGGATGACCTGATCGACCGCCTGCGGCCGTTCCTCCAGGCTGAAGTGGATGCCGGCCGCGTCGACTGGATGCCGTCCGACGATGAGATGTGCGCGCTGCTGCCCGTCGTCCAGGAGCGACTGCCGACACTCGCCGCCATCGGCGAGCTCGTCGGGTTCCTGTTCGTGAAGGACCTCGACGTGGACGTGGCGCTGCTTGTGCCCAAGCGCTGGGACGCGGCCACTACCCTGGCCGGCCTCGATGCCGCCCGTCAGACGATCGCCGCCGTCGGCGAGGTTTCCTGGGAAGCGGAGGAGATCGAGGCGCCGCTGAGGACTCTTGTCGAAGATCGCGGCTGGAAGGCCGGCGATCTGTTCATGGCGATCCGCGTCGCCGTCACCGGCCGGACGGCCACCCCACCACTCTTCGACACGCTGGTGGCGCTCGGCTACGAGCGGACGCTGGAGCGGATCGATCGGGCTATCGAGAAGCTCGCGGCCCAGCCGGCCATCGCGCCGTAGGAGGGAACTCGGGTATGGCTCGGACGATCCTGGTCGTTGATGACGAGAAGACACTGCGCGAGACGCTGGCCGAAAGCCTCGAGCAGGAGGGCTTTGCGGTCGTCCAGGCCACCGACGGGCGACAGGCCGTGGACGCCTTCCGGCGCCACCATCCGGACCTGATCCTGCTGGACCTGATGCTGCCCGAGATATCGGGTACCGAAGTCTGCCGGATCATCCGCGCCGAGTCGGGCGTGCCGATCCTGATGCTCACGGCCAAGAGCGCCGAGGTCGACAAGGTCGTGGGGCTCGAACTGGGCGCCGACGACTACGTAACCAAGCCGTTCAGCTTCCGCGAACTGCTGGCCCGGATCCGCGCGCTGCTGCGCCGCTCCGAGACGCAGGCCGCCGCCACGGAACCCGAGACGGTGGACCTGGGCGAGGTGCGCGTCGATCTGGCGGGCCGGCGGCTGCTGCGCGGGGCCGAGTCTCTGCCGGTCAAGCCGAAGGCATTCGAGCTGCTGCTCTTCTTGCTCCGCAACGCGGGCCACGTCTTCACTCGGGACCAGCTGCTGGAGCACGTCTGGGGCTACGACTACGCCGGCGAAACGCGGACGGTCGACGTCCACGTCCACTGGCTCAGAGCGCAGATTGAGGCCGATCCGGCCAACCCGGTCTACCTCGAGACGGTTCGTGGCGTCGGCTACGTGTTGCGGCGCCCCGAATTGGACTGAGGGCCTGTAGCCGAGGCAAACTGGTGATCCTCCCCAAGATCCGGGATCCGCGGTTCATCACCGTGCGTCGCGGCGGGTCGCTCCAAGACGACGACCATCGTCTTCTCGCGACATGGGCGGCCGCGTGCGCGGAGCACGTTCTGCACTTCTTCGAGTCGGTGCAGCCCTCGGACCTGCGGCCCCGCCAGGCGATCGAGCAGACTCGGGCATGGGCGCGCGGCGAGATCAAGATGTCTCAGTCCCGCGATTCGGCCGGCCATGCCCAAGCCGCGGCAAGAGAGCTGAGCGGAGCCGCCCGGCACGCCGCATTTGCTGCCGGCCAGGCCGCGGCGGTGGCGCATGTCGCCGCACACGAGCTCGGTGCCGCGGCCTACGCGATCAAGGCCGCGCGTGCGGCAGCGGCGCAAGACGAGCGCGAGGCGGCCGGCCGCTTGGAGTGCCGGTGGCAGCGCGCCCAACTCCCCCACGAGATCCGAGAACTTGTGCTCGATGACCAGCGGCTGCGCAACGAGTTGTGCTGGCTCGCGTTCGACTGCTGACACGGCTCGCTCCCGGCGCGGGCGCGGCGCCGGCGAGGGTCGGATCAGACTCCCACGAGGTGCAGCACCAGATAGCTGAAAGCAGCAACGATCGCCGAGCACGGGATCGTGAGTATCCAGGCCGTCACGATGCTACGGGCGATTCCCCAGCGGACCGCCTTGATTCGATCGCTCGTTCCAACGCCCATGATCGCGGTCGAGATCACGTGCGTCGTGGAGACCGGCATGCCGAAGTGCGAGGCCACCATGATGATCGACGCGGCCGTCGTTTCGGCGGCAAAGCCGTGGACCGGGTCCAGCTTCACGACGCGCTGGCCCATCGTCTTCATGATCCGCCAGCCGCCGGCGGCAGTGCCAAAGGACATCGCCGTGGCCGCCATCAAGATTACCCAGACCGGCACCGTCTTGTCGGGGATTGCTTTAGCCGTTACCAGGGCGAGGGTCATGATGCCCATCGTCTTCTGGGCGTCGTTGGAGCCGTGGGCGAGCGCCATATACGTGGCTGAGATGATCTGGAGCTTGCGGAACCGGTCGTTCATATGGCGCGGGTTCGCACGAACGAAGACGTTCAGGATGACAACCATCAGCCCGAAACCGATGACGATTCCGAGGACGGGGGACGAGAACAGCGGAACGAGGATCTTGACGGCGAACTGATCCCACTGAACGGCACCCGACCCGGCCGCTGCCCAGGCGCCGCCGATGAGGCCGCCGATCAGGGCGTGGCTGCTGGAGCTGGGGATCGATAGTCGCCACGTGATCAGGTTCCAGGTGATCGCACCAATGAGCGCGGCCATCAGGACCGTCGAGCCGTTGCCCAGGATCAGGTTGTCCTTGACGATCGAACTGCCGACCGTCGTTGCCACGGCGACGCCGAATACGAGAGCCCCTACGAAGTTGGCGGTGGCCGACAGCAGGATCGCGTACTCGGGCTTGATCGCCCGCGTTGCGACCGACGTTGCTATCGCGTTCGCGGTGTCGTGGAAGCCGTTGATGTAGTCGAAGGTGACTGACAGGGCAAATATGGCCAGCAAGGCCAGAAACGTGCTCTGAGACAACCCGAACAAGCTGACGCACCCTCGCGATTGGTGGGATAGCGGCTGTGGCCACCGTCGCGAAGAGGCTATCAGGTCGGGGCTCGTGCTGCTCCGCCAGCCTAGTGGGCCGGTCGGCTGATTAGCGGGTTGTGCGTGAAGGGTTAACCCAGCGACACACCCCGTTAACCACAACGCCACGGGTCCGTTAACCGGCCCGATCGAGCATGCCGTCGGGAGGACCGGTCTAGCCAACGGCGCCGGTTCAAAGACCACAAGCGGAGGAGTTCGAAACCGTGATCAGACCAAAGGTCAAGCACGGCCTGGCGCTGATGGCGATGACCGTCATCCTTGCCGGCTGCTCGTCTGCGGCCGGGACGCAAGGCGTTCAGGGCGCGACGGCAGGCGACGCCACCAAGGCCGCCGATCAGGCCAAGACGTTCGAGACGTACGGCGCCCCGAACTCGTGGGCTAACTACGGTGAGCAGTTCACCGAGTTCTGCCAGGCGAAGTTCAACTTCGACTGCAACCGCACGGACCGGTCTCAGGGCGAGGACATGTCCTCGGCTGAGGAGATCGCGGCCTACGACGCCGAGAAGAACAACCCCAAGGCGATCCTCGCGGACATCGGAATAATCTTCGCGGGAGCCGCCGAGCAGAAGGGCGTGCTGTCCAGCTACGTTCCGGCCGCCGCCACCAAGCTGCCGTCCTACCTGTACGGCAAGAACGGCGGTTGGGAAGCCACTTTCGTAGGCGTCCCGGGCTTTGTCGTCAACGTCGACTACCTGACGTCCAAGGGCATTGCGGTCCCGCAGTCCTGGGCGGACCTCGCCAAGCCCCAGTACAAGGGCCTGGTCGGCTTCGGCAAGCCGGGCTCGTCGGGAACGGCAACGATGGCCTTCGTGGCTATGAACCTTGCGGCCGGCGGCACGCTCACGGACTACGCCAAGGGCATCGCCTACGCCAAGCAGCTCCTCCCGAACATCCAGGGCGTGCCGGAAGGCAACGCCGACCAGTTCGAGAAGGGCGCCGTCCCGATCCAGATCAAATACGACTTCAACCTGATCGCGCTGGCGAACCAGGAGAAGGCCAAGAGCATCAACGCCCAGGTCGTGATCCCGAGCGACGGCTCGATCTACGCGCCCTCGGCGATCATCATGAACAAGTACGACACCGCGCACGCCGACTTCGGCAAGATGTTCATGGACTGGATCCTCACGGATCAGGGCCAGACGATCTTCGCCAAGTTCGGGGCTCGCCCGATCCGCTACGTGCTGGGCGACCTGACCCTGCCCGACAGCGCCAAGACGCTGTGGCTGCCCGACTCCCAGTACACCCAGGTCAAGACCGTCGACACTTCGAAGATCGACATCGCCAACATCGCCGATATCTGGCAGAACCAGGTCGGCGCGGGCGGTTGATGAAGATGGCGACGCTGAGCCGACCCTACGTCAAGATCGGTGGACTCGAGTCCGCCGGTGGTTCGGCCTCGCCCTCGCCCTTAGCTCGGATGCGCGGATGGCTGGCAGCCTGGCTGCCAGCCATCCCGCTTCTGCTTCTGGTGTCGACCTGCCTGATCGCCCCGGTCGTAGTTCTGATCTGGCAGTCGTTCACGGGCATGGGTGAGACGGGGCTGTCTCTGGATCTCTGGTTCAAAGTGCTGGGCCAACGGGCCAACCAGGACGCCATAGCTACGAGCCTGTTCCTGGCGGCCGCCTGCGCGACCGTCACGCTGATAATCGGCGCTCCTTTGGCATGGATGATCAGCCGCATGCTGCGTGGATCCCGGGCCTTCTGGCTCGGGCTTCTGAACGTTGCCGCCAATTTCGGTGGTATCGGTCTGGCCTTCGCCTACATGGCCACGATCGGCAGCGTCGGCATGCTCACGCTGATGGTTCAGGGTCTGGGTCTGCCGTTTGAGGCGCCACGTGAGGGCTCACTGCCCGCCCTCCTCATGGCCTACGAATACACGAACATCCCGCTCTTCGTGCTGCTCACGATCCCGGCTATGTCGATCCTGCGTGACGACTGGTGGGAGGCAGCTCAGGTTGCGGCTGCGACCCGACTGGTCTTCTGGCGCCGGATTGGTGTCCCGATCCTGGCGCCCTTCCTGATGGCCGGCTGGCTGCTCATCTTCACCTGGACCCTCGGGATCTACGGCATCGCCTACGGCCTGGCCGGTCAATCCGGGGCCACGGCTGTCCACCTGATCACTCTGCAGATAGGTTCGGCGCTGCAGTCCGACGTTCTCTTCGGTCCCGGCCGGGCGGCGATCCTGGCGGTGGTCCTGATGGTCTTCGCCACGACATCGCTGATCCTCTACCGGGTCATGCTCCGGCGAGCGATGCGATGGCTATGAACGCGGCCCAAGCGCCCACCGCGGCGCGGTCCGGCTCCGGACGACGCATGAGCCGGGCCGCGAAGTACCTCTTCTTCGGCGCCGCCCTGGCCTACTTCTGCGTGCCGATGGCCGCAGTCCTGCTCTACTCGTTGGCGACGCGCTGGACGGCCAACATCCTGCCGGACGGCTACACCCTCCAATGGTGGCAGGCCACCGTGGCCGACCAGCGGATCCAATCGGCCTTCTCCACCTCCATCTCGCTGGCCACCTTGACCGCGATCATCGACATCGCCGTCGTCGTTCCGGCCGCCTACTGGTCTCGCGTCCGAAACGCGGGGATTCGGCCCGTGGTGGAAGTGGCGGCGGCGGTGCCATTCGCACTGCCGTACGTCGTGATCGCCTTCGGGCTGATGCAGTTCTCCGGCGTCGTGGCGCCGCAATACCAGGGCACTTTCGTACTGCTGGTCGCCGGGCATGCCGCGATCGCGTTCCCGTTCGTGTATTGGGCCGTTGACGGGGCGATGGCCGCTGCCGGAATCGAGCGCCTCAGCGAGACGGCCGAAGCGTGTGGAGCCTCGCCCTTCCAGACGCTCCGCAGAGTTGTACTGCCGAACATCTCGCCCGGCCTAGTAACCGGCGGGTTGCTGTCGTTCGCCGCCAGCTTCGGCGAGTTCGCCATGGCCCAGATCATCGGCCGTGGCCTGGACACGGTCCCGCTCTGGAGCGCCGAGATGATCCGCTCCTACACCGACACGGCGGGCTCGTACAACAGGCTGGCCGTCGTCACGCTGCTGACCTTCGCCGTTCTGTTCGTGCTATCGGCCCTGGTCGTCTACTGGAACCGAGGCCAGACCGTCAGGCTGCTGCCGGGCGGCGGCGCAAACACCGAAGGAGTCCGGCGATGAGCGGCGTCAACTTGGTCGGTGTCACCAAGATGTACGGTCAGGTCAAGGCGCTCGACCACGTTTCCATCGACGTGTGCGAGGGCGAGCTGCTGGCGTTGCTAGGTCCGTCGGGCTGCGGCAAGACGACCCTGTTGCGGTGCGTAGCCGGACTGGAAAGACCGGATCGCGGGACAGTCGAGATCGGCGAGGCCGACATGACGGCGGTCCCGACCCGCGACCGGCCCATCGGGATGGTCTTCCAGAACTACGCGCTCTTCCCCAACCTGACCGTCCGCCAGAACATCGCCTTCCCGCTCGAGGTCCGCCACA
>Ga0182027_10007991_pt1 | contig 15482 bp, 18 predicted proteins | sample 712E1DmetaG_FD_121300 | JGI IMG/M metagenome (GOLD analysis project Ga0182027, IMG submission 121300) | Permafrost microbial communities from Stordalen Mire, Sweden - 712E1D metaG (Illumina Assembly) | ecosystem: Environmental > Terrestrial > Soil > Wetlands > Permafrost | place: Sweden...
CACAAAACAATCAACAGAAAAAAATATTACTAGTAGAAGATGATGATGGCCTAGCCAGTGTCTATCAGACCAGGCTGGAGGCCGAAGGTTTTAGCATCAAGCGTGTACCAAATGGCGAGGATGCCTTGGCGGCAGCTATTGAATTTAAACCGGATCTTATCCTATTAGATGCCATGATGCCAAAAGTAAGTGGTTTTGATGTGCTGGATATCTTGCGCAATACGCCGGAAACAGCCAATGTGCGTATTATTATGCTGACGGCCCTCAGCCAAGAGAGTGACAAGCAACGGGCCGAAAGTTTAGGGGTAGACGAATATCTGGTAAAATCCCAGGTTGTAATTGCCGATGTGGTAGAGCGTATCAGGCACCACTTGGAGTCATAGAATATGAATTATTAATAACTGAAGCTATAAAAAATAAGGGGCAATTTAAATAATAGGTGCCTTATTTTTTTGCTTATCAATAAAAACAAACCGTCTGTACATAAAATAGTTCCACACAAGCGTAACCGCGGTAGCCAATGCTTTGGCGATATTTAGAGCTATAAAAGAATGGCTTAGGCTTTTTGCACCAATGCCGTGGATGATAGTTGTTGCCAGATTATCCGGAAAAGTAAAGACATGGACCAAAAAGTATATGATACAGTTTTGCATAACAAACAAACCGAAGGCCGTGATTATTACAAACAACATGATCTTGGCGGCATGATGTTTTTCTTTATGCCTAAAGACAACATAATTATTAAGCAAATAACTTACCGCCATTGCTATTGATACGGAGATGCTATTAGCCAGTATCTTATTAAATCCGGCACCGAAGACCAGAATATTTAAGATAGAAAAATCAATTATGGTGTTAAAAATGCCAACGACTACAAATCTAGCTCCGCTAAAACTCCATAGTTTTTTTAACATTTAATTTGTTGTCCTGGCTAAAATATCAAACCTGCCGATAGTAGTTTGAAGCGTGTAGTTGTGATTTATATAGCGCATCATAACCGGGTTTTCGGTTCTATAAATATCACTCGGATCGCTCGATTCAACCACATACTTGGCTTGGGATTCTTCCATATCGGTAATAAAATCCAGGTTAAAATTGTAATCAAAATGATATTTGTAATCTATTAGCGGATGTGAGGCGCTAACAAAACGGCTACCTGAATTACGATCTGCTAATCGATAAAACGTTGCGCCGTAAACATTAGCAAAGATAGTGTCATTTGACGATGTGTGGTCTTTTATGTAATTAGCGGCGGCGGTCATATCGCGGGCGTTGGCCGCATCGCTGCCATAAAAAGTGTTATAAACCTGTTTAAGGCTGATTGCAAACATCAAAGCGGCAATCACAACCAGGATAAACAGAGTTAAATTCCCTCGATATTTAAAAACACTGGTGGCGGTTGCACCGGCGACTAGACACAAATAGGGGATGGCCACCAAAAAATAGTTTGAATAAAATGTTCCGGCCGAAATCATAAAAATAATGGCACTGGCTGCCAGCATTGGCACAAAGATACCCAACTTTGAGTCTGGCTGCCGAAATCTGCTCCAAGCTTTGATAAGAAATGGTGCAAAAAACATCATAAGTAACAGAAGAATTCCCAAAAATATAGTGATTCCGGGCTGGTGTATATCCCAGCCTAAAGCCCTAATATATTTGCTGTTAAAGGTAAAGGTGGCAGTCAAGAAAAGCTTATAAGTGTGAAGATGTACAAAATACAGGCTCCAAATTAATAATTGTGCCAGTGTGCCAAAAGCAAAAATAGCCAATCCGGCAATTAATTTATAAAAGTTTTTTCTAAGCACGATTATTAGGTCAATTAAAAGCGGCAGCAGCAAAAAGGCAAAATTAGCTTTTAATATAAATACAAAACCAGTTGCGATACCGCTTGCCAGCAGCCACATTTCATTTCTCACAGGGCCTTTACGATATCGCAGATAGCAATACAGCGCTCCCATGAGTAATACCCAGCCGAGGTTCTCATTGTTGTTGCCGCTATTTGTAAACTGCGATAAATTTGCAAAAAAGGCGAATAGCAGGGTGGTAACTCTGGCGGTATACAGGGGATTGTTAACTTGCAGGTAGTTAAAAAGCAGTTTAGCAGTTTTGTAAAACAGCCATAAGCCTACAAGTGCGATTAAAGTAAAGAAAATTCGTTGTAAAACGATATTACCGCCGAAAGCCTTAAACAAAAACGCATTATAACCGTAAATTAATGGGGATTTATGGTCCCACATATCAAGGTACAAGGTAGCACCTTGCGCCCACCGGCGGCCCAGATAATAAAAAATCCAATGGTCAGAGTCAAACGGGAAGGCCCAGGTGGCAACTCGGCTAACACAAAATACTATAACAGCAACCAGCCAGAACCACTGATTCATCACAATAGATTGAATTTTTTTCATTTTACCCTCAAAATTATTAATAGTTTACCGTTTTTTTAAAGACATTACCAGTTTAAAAAATAAATATACCCCTTACAATTCGGGGGATATAGTGGTTCAAAATGCTTGAAAATTATTCGACCGAAACTTCAGTGCGCCGAACGGTTTTACCGGTATAATGGTTCTTTTTGCGCTCTCTAAAACCAACAGTGCCATCTTTGGCGGCATGGATCGTATAATTGCGGCTCATAAAAGTACCAGGACCGGCAACTTTGGTTTCTCCAACTTGACGGACAAGAACCTCTCCGGTGTTGACTTTTTGGCCACCAAAACGCTTAACTCCCAGGCGCTGCCCAGGGCTGTCTTTGGTGTTTTTGGATGTACCGCCGGCTTTAACGTGTGACATGCTAATTCCTTATAAGTATTACGAGCTCTCTGGCAACAAATTGGTCTGGCCTGTGATAAATCATATCATTTGCCCCAGCATGCTCAAAAGCCACTCGATTGTATCCTAATTTAGCTAATTGGTCAAGGGTAGGTAAGTGCAAAAATGCCCCATTTTTAAACCAGGCAGGCACTGCCAGGCATAATCTTGTGCCTGGCTTAAGTTGGGCGTGAATATTTTTTAAGAATTGTTTATGTAGCTTATCAACCTCAGTAATTATTGATTGGAGTTTATCTAACGGTGGGGCACTTGTCAGAGGAATTCCTAGATAAGTTTCGGAGGCCACAACATCAATCGTGGGTTGCCATTTGTAATTTCTGGCGTCTCCGACTTCGATTTTTACGTTGCCTATAACAAAAGGATATTTTTCTTTCGCCCAGGCGATGTTAGTTTTGGAATAATCTATCATTCGCTTATCCAAATCGCTGCCATAAACGTCAAATCCCATAAGCAAAGTTTCTTGCAGAATTACACCGGTGCCACAAAAAGGATCTAAAACAGTTGTACTTGTCGGTAAAAGCTGTGAAGTTGCCAAATTGATGATTATTTGAGCCAATTTTGGCGGTAGCATACCAACATAAGCGTCACGTTTGGGGCGCATGCGGTCGCGGGCAGTATAATCGGTAATATTTTGTACGTTCGTGGTGCGGGCAATGATAATTTCAGAACCTTTGCCCACGAGCAGTATCTCAATTCCATTATCCTTTGATAAATTATTATGCAATATCTGGGCAGCATTGAGTGTCTTATCACGGTTTGGTATAACTCGGGCGTTTATTCCACGTCGTTTAAATATTTTTTTGATAGAAAAAGCCGTTGTTTGTAAAACACTGATAGAAAAATCTAGATTGTAGGCACTCACACCAATTGTAATCTTGCTATTTTGCGGTAGCTCAATTTGTTTTGCCAACTTGGCGAGCTCTGACTTGATATTTTTATTATCTGTAATTGTAAGTACTTGGCCGAGCTTAAGAGCGCCACCTAACCGACTATAGTTGATAGAACTGCTTGGCATATCAAGTAATACGGCATCCGGCCCGACTGGGTGTAGACAAGTAGCACCGTACAGGGATTCTAGCTCGGCTAGGCCAATCAATGGTTGGCGGCCTAAAATGACAATAGATTGCATTAATCATAGTATAACCGGATGGAGTATAATCAGTCCAAGAATATTATGTTGACAAAAAAAGTTAAGCTGATTATTAACACTGTGACGATTATTGCACTGATTGTGTTAATTTACGTTTCGCGCTCGCAAATTATTCACGGTCTAGAGCAAATCGGTGGGGCAAAGTGGTCTATCATCTTCTTAATGATTCCAATGCAAGTGGTCAATTATTATTCAATTGCTAAGTTGTATCAGACTTATTTTAAAGAGAGTGGTCATATTTTATCAATGAAATCTATGTACAAAATAGCGTTAGAGCTTAACTTTGTAAATCATATTTTACCGAGTGGTGGGGTGGCCGGATTTTCATATTTAGGTCTTAGGATGCGTCGTAAAGGTGTACCCGTATCTCGCACAACCCTAGCTCAGGCAATCCGTTTTGGGCTAACATTTGCCAGTTTTCTTATCCTTTTGTTCTTGGGAATGTTTTTGCTTAGTTTTGGCAGTGGCAAAAGCGGTGGTGGAGTAGCCTTATTTATAGGTTTATCAATTGCTTTTTTTACCCTATTTGGAATGATTATCGGTATTTATCTAGTAAGCAATGAAAAACGGATAAGAAGTTTTACGGCATTTTTACCAAAAATAATTAACCTGCTTGTAAAATCAGTTTTTAGAAAAGAGAATACAATTAATATTGAACGGATTGACAGGCTTTTTGCCGATCTACACAAAGATTATTTGTTAGTGGCCAAGGATTGGCGCAAATTAAAAGTCCCTTTTATTTGGGCGTTAATGGTCAATATCACTGAGATTTCTACGGTATATCTGGCTTTTATTGCACTGGGGCATTTAGTGAATCCGGGAGCAGTTATATTGGCTTATGCAGTCGCTAGTTTTGCCGGACTAGTAGCTATTTTACCGGGTGGAATTGGTGTCTACGAAACCATAATGACGGCCGTACTGGCTAGCGCCGGCGTAGCTAAAGCGCTGGCATTATCAGCCACATTAATTTATAGGATTTTTTGTATGATTATCTTTTTGCCGATTGGTTTTGTGCTTTACCAGATAGCTTTGCGTAAAGGTGATGTGGAGACACCAACCTATGAACAATCCCCAATTAATTCTGACTCCAACTGATTTTGTAGCCATTACCAACCAGATTTTAGAACAAGCTCTGGGTTTTGTGTATATACAGGGTGAACTGGCCAATTTTCGTATTGCTAAAAACCGGTGGGTCTATTTTGATATAAAAGATGAGCTGTCAAAAGTCTCATGTTTTGCAACGGTTTATGCACTACCTGGGCCACTCGAAGAAGGAATGTTAATTAAAGTTGCCGGCCAGCCTCGTTTGCATCCGCAATTTGGTTTTAGCCTAAATGTTCAAAGTATACAGCCGACTGGCGAAGGCGCCATAAAAAAAGCCTTTGAGTTATTAAAAGCAGCTTTAAATACCGAAGGTCTGTTTGACGAAAGCCGCAAAAGGGCTTTGCCATATCCACCGCCAAAAGTAGCTCTAATTACTTCAACTGAATCGGCGGCATATGCCGATTTTGTCAAAATATTAACTTACCGATGGCCATTTGTAAGATTAGAAGTATATGATTCACAGGTACAGGGCGAAGTGGCACCGGCTCAAATTATAGCTGCATTATCGCTTGCCAACTCGGGCGCTGATTTAGCCGATGTACTGGTAATAACTCGTGGTGGCGGCAATGCGGATGATTTGTCGGCTTTTGATGATGAGCGAGTTGTGCGAGCAATTGCTTCAAGCCGTATACCGACTCTTGTAGCTATCGGCCATGAAATCGACGAATCCTTAAGTGAATTGGTCGCCGATAAGAGGGCTAGTACCCCCAGTAATGCTGCCGAATTGTTAGTACCGGATAAAATAAATGAAATTGCCAACTTAAACCAGCTTAAAAAACGTTTATATCAAAATTTGCAGGCTACTTTAAGTTTAGAAAAAAATAGAATTGCCAACCTTCGCCAGATATTTATTAGCCGGTTGGACGCCTTATACAATTTATCAAAAAGTGAAATTTGCAATATCAGGCAACTCATTACCGCCTATAACCCGGAGTCTGTTCTAAAACGTGGCTATGCTTTAGTAAAAACTCCAGAGGGTATCTTACAATCAGCCAAAGATCTAAAAGTAAAAGACCGGGTTCTTGTAGAGTTATGTGACGGAGAATTTGATGCATCGGTCAAGGCAGTCCGTGTTAAGCTGGTAGAGTGATGAAACAGATTAAAGATATTGATTATCAAAAAACTAAGGCCGAACTTGATGAGATACTGGTGTGGTTCGAAAGAAGTGATGTGTCTGTTGATGATGCGTTTATAAAGTATAAAAAAGCTGAGCAACTGCTAGAACAACTAGATGCATATTTAAATGATACAAAAACTAAAATTGACCAAATTATTAAAAAATCTACTAAATCATAGGAGATATCGTTGTTTCTCATAGTAGCCGTATTAATAGTACTGTGTTTTGCGGCTGTTCTATTATTTGGTGCCCCGTATTTGCCGACACTCAAACAACAACAACAAACAGCCCTTAGTCTATTAAATCTAAAGGCTGGTCAGACTTTACTTGATTTGGGATGCGGAGATGGACGCATATTGCTGGCTGCAGCTAAAGAGGGAATCTATGGGGTTGGTTACGAATTAAATCCATTACTATTTTTGGTAGCTAAGGTTGTAACATGGCGTTATCGAAAACTTGTAAAGATTTATTTGGCGGATTTCTGGCAAATAGACTGGCCCAATATAGATGGTATATATGTATTTTTACTTAAAAAGTATATGGTTAAATTGAATAACAAAATTGTTCAAATAAACTGTAAAAATATAAAGGTCGTATCTTATGCTTTTGAAATCCCAGACAAGAAAATTATAAAAAAATTAGGTGCGATGTATCTATATTATTATTAATATGGCTTGTTAAAATAACAGCCTGAGGTTGCATCTAGCGGCCTTGTCGATTACCATAAGAATAATGCCACCGTATCAAAACAATAATCAGTTGGTCGGACCTCCAAGCAATACAGGCCCTGTGATGTCATCAAACAAGACAAGGGTCGGTTTGGTAATCGGCTTATTGGTGATTAGCTTGCTATTGATAGTCACAATGATTTTTGCTTTTTGGTCTTACAAACAGATGAAAGATTATAAAAACAATACCGATCAGAAAGTTTCCGCTGCTATCAAAACAGCTAACGCTGTTCAGAAACAGCAATTAGAAACTCAGTTTGCCGATCAGCAGAAATCTCCACTAAAAACTTATTCTGGCCCATCTCAATATGGTAGTATCAAGATTAGTTATCCCAAAACTTGGAGTGCTTATATAATTGAACAGGTAAACAATACCAATCTGCCGGTTGATGTTTATTGTTATCCTGATTTTGTTCCTGGTGTAAGCCTAAATAATATAAATTACAGTTTACGGTTTCAAATTGTGGGTGATAGTTACAATAGTGTATTAAACCAATATTCATCATCAATTAGTAAGGGTACATTACGGGCAACCCCATACATACCAGATCAGGTTAAGGGGGCTACGGTCGGTGTTAGGCTTGATGGCCAGTTGGGCCAAAATAAAAATGGCTCGATGATTATTTTGTCAGTGCGCGACAAGGTGTTGAAAATATGGACTGAAGATAATACCAAAATAGATGACTTTAATAACTATATCTTAAAAAATCTTAGCTATTTGCCCTAAAGAACCGTTGCCGGAGGTCTTAGTTTTTACCACTCAGCGGTGCTATACTTAAGATTAATTTAAGTATAAAGATAGAGGGTAGTTTTGGTTCGTCAAACAGGTTTAAAGTCTAATGAACTTGAGCGTATTTCGCCTTTATTATTAGATTTGCAAACATATTTTTTGCAAATTCGGGCCTTGGTTGAACCAAAAAAGGTAGAAGAGCAGTCCTTAAAAGAAATAGGGCTTTTAAGTAAACATGCGCTAGCTATTTTAGATTATGCTTTATTTGCTGTGGACGGGTTTCAAACCGAGCTAACATTTACGACATTATCGGCGGCAGCTTTAGCTCAAGATGTAGCGGAAAATCTTAGACAATTAGCGCTAGTGTATAATGTAGATCTTGATTTAGATGTCACTAAAACTCTTGAGCCGGTCTTTACAAACGAATTAGCAGCCAAAGGGACACTTTATGGATTGGCTTCGAGTTTAATTACCGCCAGCCAACCGTCAAAAAAGAGAACCCACCTGATAATTGCTGCCCAAGAAACCGCACCCGATACTCAGAGGCTTGGTATTTATTCGCCGGATTTAAGGATAAGCCCAAAAGCCATAAGACAAGCCCGTGTACTAGCTGGCCAAGCCCGATCAATGGCTCCCAGAGAATTGCATAGCAGTGGTCTTGGATTAATAGTCTCCGATCAGTTAGCCATAGCACTTGGAAGCCATTTAAAGCGTTTTGTTCATCGTGGACAAAGAGGCATTGGTTTTTACGTACCAATGTCTACTCAGTTAAGTTTTCTATGAATGTTTTGATTATAGAACCCGATCATATTTTGACAAAAGTATATAAAAAGGCTTTTGAGCAGGCTGGCCTACAAGTGGATTGCTGTGGTAGTGCCCAGGAGGCTATTATAAAAATTGATAAAAACATGCCCGATGCGGTTGTTTTAGAACTTCAGTTGGCTGGCCATAGCGGAATTGAATTTTTGCATGAATTCAGGAGCTATGATGATTGGCAAAAAGTTCCGGTTTTTATATACAGCAGTGTCCCGGAATACGCTTTTGCAGTCGATCCAAAATCGTGGGCGGCATTTGGGGTAAAACGCTATTTTTATAAACCAAAATCACCCATCAATCTTTTAATCGGTGTAGTGAAACAGGCAATATCTAATGGCAGCGATACCTAAACATACTCAGGGCATAGTGCTCAGGCGGATAAATTATGCTGAAAACGATCGTATAGTTACATTTTTAACCCGGGATTTTGGAAAAGTTAGGGTAATTGCCAAAGGAACTCGTAAAGAGAAAAGTAGGTTAGCCGGTGGAATTGAATTATTTAGTGTGAGCGATATTGGGTTTGTAGTCGGTCGTGGTGAATTGGCGACATTGGGAAGTTCGCGGCTTGCTAAGTATTATGGTAATTTTTTAAAAGATTTGAGTAGGATAGACTTTGCCTATAACTGTTTAAAAAGCATAAATAAAATTACAGCCGATGGGGCAGATAAACAATATTTTTTACTGCTCGAGCAGTTGTTAATCGCCTTAAATAACCTGGATCTATCACTTGTTGTCATTAGTGTTTGGTGGTACTGCCAATTGGCAAAGCTAACCGGGCATAATATCAACACTGATTATCCAATTGACTCCAAGGTTTTTAATGAAAATATAAAGTATAACTTTGATATTGAGCGTGGAGGTTTTAAAGAGTCAGAGCAGGGAGAATTTAATTCCAACCATATAAAATATACACGACTGGCGGCCAATAACGATCCGCGGATCCTAGCAAAGATTACCGGCGGAGAACAACTGGCAAATGATATGCAACCTAAAATAAGAGGATTTATAGAGTACGTTTATTAAGATAGCTCCCCATGCGCTCTTGAGCTATAATTAGGGGCAATATGACTAAAAAAGTAAACCTAGAAGAAATTGTTAGTTTGGCAAAACGCCGCGGTTTTATTTATCAAGGTTCTGAGATTTATGGTGGCCTGGCTGGTACATGGGATTACGGCCCACTGGGTGCCGTGCTAAAACGTAACATAGTAAATGAATGGCTAAAATATTTTGTAGACGGCTGGGATGATATGTATCAAATCGACAGTGCTATTTTGATGAACCCGGCAGTCTGGAAGGCAAGCGGACACATAGATACTTTTAGCGACCCGCTGGTGGAATGCAGTAACTGCCACAATCGATTTCGTGCAGACAAGATTGATATAAAAAAATGTCCGGCTTGCGGCAAAAATGACACTTTTGGCAAAGCCCGCCAATTCAATCTAATGTTTAAAACCCAAGTTGGCCCTCTGGATGATGAAAAAGCGATTGCTTATTTACGCCCAGAAACGGCGCAAGGTATGTTTACCAATTACAAAAATATTTTGGATAGTTTTTATCCGGATTTGCCATTTGGTTTGGCGCAGGTTGGACGTAGTTTCCGTAATGAAATTAGCCCCCGCGATTTTATATTCCGCGTCCGTGAATTCGAAATTATGGAATTCGAGTATTTTGTTAAAGAGGACGAATGGGAAAAAAGTTTTGAAAAATGGCGGAAAGACACTCATGGCTGGTTCAAAAAACTAGGGCTCGATGAAGATAAAATTAAAGAGGTAGAAGTGCCGGCAGAAGACCGTGCTCATTACTCAAAACGCACTATAGATTTTTATTATGATTTCCCATCAATGGGCTTTGATGAAATTGCTGGCCTGGCATACCGCACCGATTTTGACCTTAAAAATCACCAAAAGTATTCTGGTAAAAATATGGAATACCGACCTAAAGATGGCAGTAAGCCATTTATTCCGCACGTCATTGAACCGACTTTTGGTTTAGACCGCAATCTTTTAGCTGTGCTTGCCAATTCCTATCACGAAGACGAGCAAAATAGCGAAAAACGAGTTTATTTAAAACTACCAGAGAACTTGGCGCCGGTTAAATATGCGGTTTTTCCGCTGCTTAAAAATAAACCGGAGCTTACCAAAAAGGCCCGTGAGGTTTATAAAATCCTAAAAGATAAATACGGGGCTGTAATGTGGGACGACAACGGTAATATCGGTAAGCGCTACCGCCGCCAGGACGAAATCGGTACACCAAACTGCGTGACGATCGATTTTAATACTTTAACCGACGACACTGTGACCTTGCGTAACCGCGACACTACCAGACAAGAACGTATAAAAATCACAGATCTATAACGTTGATATGAGTAAAAAAACATTTTTTTGGGGAGCCAGCACTGCCAGCCACCAAGTAGAAGGTGGCACTGTCAACCAATGGTCAGTATGGGAATTGGCAAATGCAACACATTTAGCTAAAACCGCATACCAACGATATGGTTGGCTGCCAAATTGGGAAGAAGTTAAAAAAGAAGCCGAAGACCCAAATAACTATGTTTCTGGTAAGGGCGTTGATCATTTAAATCGCTATAAAGAAGATTTTGATATTTTAGAAAAACTCGGGCTTAATGCTTTTAGATTTAGTATTCAATGGGCAAGAATAGAACCCGAAGAAGGTAAGTGGGATGTCGAGGCTATTAGTCACTACAAAGAGTACATTAAAGAACTTAACAAAAGAGGAATAGAACCATTTTTAAATATATGGCATTGGACTATGCCTTGTTGGTTTGCCGAAAAAGGCGGGTTTACAAAACATACCAACCTAAAATATTTTGAAGAATATATTAGGAAAATAGCCGAAGAGTTATTAGATGGCGTAGATTATGTTATTACCCTCAATGAACCTAATGTTTATGCATCAGAAAGCTATATTGAAGGTCGTTGGCCACCACAAGAAAAAAATTATCTTAAAGGAATATGGGTTTACATCAACCTTGTGAATGCTCATAAACGAACTTGGCGTATATTAAAAACAAGTAAACCCTCAATAAAAATTGGTATCGCTCAACATTTAGTTAATGTCCAGGCTTATCGGCCGGGGAATATATTCGATGAACTGGTTGTAAAACTCATGAGGCATTATTGGAATTGGTGGTTTTTAAATAGGATTAAAAAATTTCAAGATTTTGTCGGAGTAAATAATTATTTTACAGACTATTACAAAGGGTTTAAGAAAGTGATGTTAAAAACTCCAGCAAATGATTTGGGATGGTATATGGCACCAGAATCGTTACTGAATCTTTTACAAAGAACGAACGCGCATTATCCTGGTAAGCCTATTATTGTTACTGAAAATGGGCTAGCTGATGCTAAAGATCAATATCGTCAGTGGTGGATAAGTGAAACGATGAAAGCTATCGATACGGCCAAATCACAGGATATACCGGTTATTGGTTATCTACACTGGAGCTTACTGGATAATTTCGAGTGGGCAGATGGTTGGTGGCCAAAATTTGGCTTGGTGGAAGTTAATCGTGAACATGATATGAAGCGCACCATCCGGCCCAGCGCTTTATGGTGGGCAGAGGAATTAAAAAAGCGTAAGAAACTAGAAGATGGATATTAGCCAAGGCCCAAAACTTGTGATGATAGGTGGCGGCACAGGCAGCTTTACGTTGCTAAGTGGCCTAAAGCAGTATGTAAATGATATTACAGCTCTCGTCAGCATGGCTGATGATGGTGGCTCAACTGGACAACTGCGAGATGAACTTGGCGTGTTACCGCCGGGTGATGTTCGCCAGTGCCTGGTCGCTCTATCAAATTCCCCGAAAGCTCGTGAATTATTTAATTATCGTTTTGAAGAAGGAACGTTAAAAGGCCATGCTTTTGGCAATTTATTTCTAACAGCATTAGAGAAAATGACGGGTGATTTTGCTCAAGCGATAGAGTTGGCCAGTGATGTACTCCGCATAACCGGCAATGTTGAACCAATAACGCTAAGTAATATCAAGCTTTGCATGAAAACTCCTAAAGGCACAAAAATAAGTGGTGAATTCAAGATTGGGCAAACAGATTTCAATACTTCCCGCCCGGAATTTTGGTTGGAACCAAAGGCGGTACTAAACCCTAAGGCAAAAGAAGCTATCCTGAAAGCCGATATGGTTATAATTGCTCCTGGTAATTTGTATGCCAGCCTGGCACCGGCTTTAATAGTGCCGGGTCTTGGTGATGCCTTGAAGAAATCAAATGCTAAAAAAATTTATGTTTGCAATTTGGTCACCAAACCGGGGCAGACGGACGGTTTTAAGGTGCATGACTTTGCATCCGAAGTAGAACGTTTGAGCGGGCATAAGTTTTTAGATTTTGTATTATTTAACACCTCAAAACCAAGTGATGAACTTTTGCAAAAATATGCTCATGACGGTGAATTTGCCGTCAATATCGATAATGAACCATTAAAAGCTGCCCACTATAGGGCTCATGGTGCCGAAATAATATCCGAACGCTATCACAAGCCCAAAAAATCTGATTTAATTGGCGAAAGCCGTACGTTAATCCGCCACGACCCCATAAAAACGGCTAAACAGATCATGCGAATTTATTTTTCCTAAGGTCAATCTGTTAGCGTTTTTTGTAAAGAGCAAACGCTATATGTTGTGGTTAGCGAACTAACAACGAACATATTGTGGATAAGTAGGGGAAATTATACTACATTTTCTCTAAAAATGGGGTTGCAGTGGGTAGCTGTGGGTAGTATCCTCAAAGCAGTGGGTAAAAGTGGGTAGCACCACCGACAAACAAAAACCACTAAGCAGATTCATTAAATGGCTACCGTAGACTACTTCGAACGTAAGCTTGATGACAAGCGACGGCTAACTGTTCCAGCCGAACTTCGAAGTGAGTTCAAAAGCGGTGTAGTCGTAACGCGCGGCTTTGGCAAATATCTGCATCTGTACTCAAAAGATGTTTGGGACAAAAAAGTAGAACCCGAACTAAACGGCAATATTCTTGATGAAAGGACAGCCGATTTGAACGTACAGTTTAGAACAGGTAAGGCCACCAGCGCACTCGATGGAAAACAGGGGAGAATTACCCTGGAGCTGCATCATGTCGAGTATGCTGGCATTGGCAAAGAGGTCGTTGCCGTACGGGCAGGCGCCTATTGGCGTTTGCAAGCTAAATAATTTATCCCGCCGAACCTTAACAAACCGGAGAACTCTTTAAAAAAGAGTTCTAAAACCAGCCGACTCGAGGTTAGCGATTCGGCAGTCAACACGTAGGGATGGGGATCTACGATAAAAACCCTTGCACATTAGATCAAGCAAAACACCTCCCAAAACTCCACCTCACATAAGTCTCTCAAACTTTTTGATAGCGGTCAGTTGATCTTAAAAAAAGCAAATTTTTCAAATTCGCATTTGAATATTCAACGTTCAGACACTATCAATACAAAAACAAAAAACAAAGCAAAAACAAAAAAGTTGGCTGCTGAATCGGTGACCTTGCAAAAATAAACATAAAAACAAAAATGCACGAACCAGTATTACTACAACAAGTATTAGAGTATCTTTCACCCAAGAGGGATGAATTGTATATGGACGCGACAGCCGGATACGGTGGTCACGCCATGGTGATTCTGAAGATTACTCAAAAATACAAAGGCAGCGTACTAGTTGATCGTGACCAGATGGCGATCGATTATCTGCACACCCAATTTGCTGACAAAGGTCTAAAAATCATAAATAGTGATTTTTATTCGGCCACAAAACAGTTGGTAAACCAGGGTAAACGGTTTGATCTGATTTTTGCCGATCTGGGTGTATCGTCACCGCACCTTAACATAGCGAGTCGTGGTTTTAGCTTTTCTAACGAGGGGCCACTAGACATGCGAATGGACCAGCACCAAGAACTGAGTGCTGATACTATCGTGAACCAGTGGAGCGTAGAAGAGATAGAAGCAATATTCCGAAAATTTGGTGAAGAACCAAAAGCTCGAAAGATTGCTAAATTAATAGTGGCTAACCGGCCGCTAAAAACTACGACAGATCTCGCTAATATAATTACTCGCTCAGCGGACAAGTGGCGTAGCAAACACCCGGCCACTCGCACGTTCCAGGCACTCAGAATTGCGGTAAACGATGAGTTGGGATTGCTAGAAGCCTCACTACCTTTATGGGAACAGCTACTGAACCCAAATGGTAGATTGGCCATAATCAGCTTTCATAGCTTAGAAGACCGAATCGTCAAACAGTATTTTGTCGATCACGGCGGTGATAATTACGATGCCACTCTAAAGATACTTACCAAAAACCCGGTAGTAGCGAGCCCAACCCAAGTTCTTCAAAACCCGCGATCCCGAAGCGCACGCTTAAGGGTCGTAGTGAAAATAAAAACAACAGAAAGGACCAGCGATGCGAATTGAGGTCACTGGTCGGTCAGTCAAACATAAAGTGTTTGTAAGGGTCCTTTAAGGACAAAAGCATTTTATGTGACTAAAAGTCCCGGCTCTGAAATTATGAGCCGGGACACCAAAACAAAAATAAAAATATGACATACGGCAAAAATATTTCTATCAGCCGGCAAGCGGCATATCAGCGTAATCGCAACGTCATAACAATGAGCGCAAGCAAGGCAGGCCTCGGCCCAGTCTCAAATACTATTGTGCTTATTCTAGTGATGTGTTTATTGGGGCTCATGTACTTAACTCAGGTAACAAAAACCAATGCCTTGGGTTATAAAGTTAGTGCCCTAACGAGCCAACAAACCCAGCTCAAAGAAGAGTATGCCAGCCTAGAAGTTGAATCTGTCCGTTTACAAAGTTTAGACAGAGTTCAAAGCAGCACAGTCGCTCAAAGCATGACGACTACAAAACCTACAGCCGTTGCCACCGATTAAGGTACAATATAAGAGTAAATAGTTACTTGCCGATACTTTATTTAATATGAACAGGAACCAGTTGAGGCCATCAAAAATACACACACTTAACCGGGTACAAATTCTAAAAGGTCTATTA
>Ga0182027_10007992_pt1 | contig 15481 bp, 18 predicted proteins | sample 712E1DmetaG_FD_121300 | JGI IMG/M metagenome (GOLD analysis project Ga0182027, IMG submission 121300) | Permafrost microbial communities from Stordalen Mire, Sweden - 712E1D metaG (Illumina Assembly) | ecosystem: Environmental > Terrestrial > Soil > Wetlands > Permafrost | place: Sweden...
AAGAAAGCTTGACGCATCTCAAATTTCGTGATGCGCTGGCGCAAATCATGAAGGAAATCCGGGAGTTTCATGGCCTCCGCCAGATTCTTGGCCTGAAAATTGGTTCTTGAGAAAACCATGCCGCCTGTTCAATCGAGGCTTGACATGCCTCTGCCTTGACCGTATAATCCTGCTCGCCTTCCTCGCTAGCTCAACGGCAGAGCGGGCGGCTGTTAACCGCTAGGTTCGAGGTTCAAATCCTCGGCGAGGAGCTTTTGACCGAATAGTTTCGTCCTTACTGACATTTGTAAGGGCGAAATTTTTGTTATATACTTAAAAAGCCTAAGAGCGCGTGCTTTGGAGATGAAAATTCACGCAAGATCCTATAAGACCAGGAACGCTGAAAGAAAAAAGCGTATAAGACATGAAACTTATGATGCGATTTAGGTTCTTATGTTTCCTCCAATCTATCAAAGCACATTAGGGTCTGTATGCAAAATGCAAAATAGCGGTTAAACTGGTTGGCATGGGAAAGCGGGACGATGACTGAAATCCCTGTTGTGAAAAAGGAGATGTATGATGAGCCATTTACTTCCTCTTCATTACAAGATTGTCGCCTTTCTGAAATGTGTGGCGCTCATGAGTTCACTAGCCGTGTTTCTAGCCTGCAGTTTCAGCCCGGTTGCACTTGCCACTCCGGCCGCGACGTTCGTTCCCGCCGTGCTCCCCAGCAACACGCCGCTTCCCGCACCGGCCGGCACCTCAACTCCCGTTCCGACCAGCACCTCAGCTCCCTCGCAAGCTGCAATTCCTGTTTCAGCCTCACCCATCCAATTGGTGATTCCCGCAGGATTAGCAACAGGCGCAAGTGTGCAAACTATAGATGCAACTTCTTGCACGGATGAGTGCTATAACACTCCCAACACTCCCGCTTACCTGGAGCTTACATTCGAGGGTTATGGAGGTGATATTTCTGTTTATCCAGCGCCTCAGTATGGCGCGGAAAATCCTGGGGCGGCCTATAGCATCCAGCAACTGAAAGAAATTCTTTTGGGTAAAATTTCGCTTTCTCAGGAGGATGCTTTACCGGTAATCCCAGACGCCAATGCAGCCCAAGTGCTCGCCTCACAGGAAAAAATTATTCATTTCAACGGCGGTTCCGGCCTGCGCATCATTACACAATACCAGTCGGATGTGAGACCCGTCAACAACGAGCAGTTGTTTTATCTCTTTCAGGGCTTAAGCCGAGATGGCAAGTATTACCTGATCGCCAGGCTTAACACTACCTTGCCATTCCTGCCCGCAGACGCCAACTCTGATTCGCCTGTACCGGCCGGCGGCATCCCCTTTTCAATGTCAAACGAGAATTACATCCAGCAGATTACCGATTTGATTAATGCCACCCCGTCCGATCAATTCAATCCAACCCTGAATATGCTGGATTCACTCATCCAGTCCATTTCCACTCAATAGGAATCGATTCTGGAATTCCATTTTGGTTTTGCGGCGCTGGTCATAATCCTGGCTTGCAACTTTCCCTTGGCGATTCCCATGCCGACAAGTCAATCCAATGTTGCCGCCATGGCAGCAAGTACGCTTTAAGGCGTTCACGTGTCGTTATTACTTGCATTTGTAGGGGCGAAATTTTTGTTATATACTAGCGAGACTTCGTCTCAGACTAACGAGACATGCTATGATTAGCATATAACCAAATGCAGAGTCGTCGGCATAACCTGTGCCAAAAGAGCGGCCAATTTTCTTTTTTGCTCCCATCGCTTGGGATAAGGCGCTCCCCGCCATTTGCCGCATATTAGGTGACAGTCTGCATTTGCCATATTAAGGAAATGACCCGCGCAAAATCTACAATGCATGGGTGTGGTATGGTTTTTGCTTGTGCTCAAATTTGCCTAAAACTTGACTCATTTACATCATGTTTCTTGCCTTAAGCTTAGTAATGCTGGAAGTTATCTGGCATACTTTGAACGGCAAGTGTAAGCCTGCCAGCACATTTGCCTTTATGTGAAAAGTCGCTGTTAAAACATAATCGCCGAACTTCTTCGGCGATTATGTTTACGATTCGCTTTTCTTGCTTTTCTCGGCGGGTTTCGTTTCCTTGGGCTTGGTTTCCCCGGCTTCCTCTTTTTTGGCATTCCTCGACGGATCGCCGCCGGAGGGGGACTTGTGGTCGGTGGAATAGAAACCGGATCCTTTAAATACGATCCGCACCGGCGAGATTACCTTCTTAAGGGTTTTCTTGCGGCACTCCGGGCAAACTTTAAGCGGCTCATCGGCTAAGGATTGCTGGCGTTCGAACTGTACACCGCAATTTTCGCAACGGTATGTATAAACGGGCATTTACTTTCTCCTTACAGGATGTCATTATAGCGCGCCTGCCCATATGTGCCAAGACTCAGACGCCGCATGTTATAATTTTCTAATATTGAGAGGCCAAATGCTTAAGATTGAAGTTGTCTACTGCGCAGTCTGACACTACACCGACCGGGCCGTGAGCCTGGAAAAAGACTTGCTCAAGGAATTTGAACACGTCATTGAATCGATCACGCTGATTCCCTCGGACGGAGGCCGCTTCGAGGTCAGTGTGAACGGGACGTTGATCTATTCCAAACTTCAGACCAAGCGTCACGCTGAACCGGGCGAGGTGGTCGGGCTGATCGGTAAAATGGTTGAAAATCAATAACGGGGTGCAAAGTCCGGCCCCCTCGGGCTGCTTCACACAGACTTTGCAATCACACTCCGAATTTTATGAGGTCTTATGGCAAAAAAAGGACGCGTTTTTTCGGGCATTCGCCCCACAGGCCGGGCGCACTTGGGAAATTATCTCGGCGCCATCCAAAATTACGTCGCACTGCAGGATGACTATGAATGTGTCTACTGCATTGTGGATATTCACGCGCTGACCACGGTGGAGGACACGGAGAACCTTCGTCAGAATACCTATGAGATTGCGCTGGATTTGCTTGCCGCCGGCGTTCGCCCCGCAGAGACGATTTTGTTTGTTCAATCGCATGTGCCGGAAGTGATGGAGTTGCATACCATCCTTTCGATGGTCACCCCGCTGGGCAAGTTGACCGATCTTCCGACGTTCAAGGAAAAAGTCCGCCAGAATCCGGATAATGTGAATTATGGCCTGGTCGGTTACCCTGTTCTAATGACCGCCGATATTGTGCTTTATAAGACCGATGTGGTGCCGGTCGGGATCGATCAGGCGCCTCACCTCGAGTTTGCGCGTGAAGTGGTGCGCTCGTTCAATTATCGTTATCACACCAAGGTCTTGATCGAACCGCAAATGAAGAACACCATCTACCCAAAAATATTGGGCCTTGATGGCAAAGAGAAAATGGGCAAGAGTTTGAACAATCAGATCGAGCTGGCCGCCACGCCCGAAGAGACCACGAAACGCGTGAGGGAAATGGTCACCGATCCGGCGCGCATGAAGCGCACTGATCCGGGCAATCCCGATATCTGCAATGTGTTCACCATGCACAAAATCTTCTCGCCGCAAAGCGACGTGGACATGGTCAATGTGGAGTGCCGCCGGGCCGGGATCGGCTGCGTGGACTGCAAAATGCTTTACGCCAGGAACCTTAATCACCATCTCGAACCGTTCCGCGCCAAACGTGCGGAGCTTGCCTCCAAGCCGGACCTGCTAAAGGATACGCTGAACGACGGGGCCAACCGCGCCCGCGCCATCGCGCAGAAAACGATGGAAGAAGTCCGCACCGCGCTGCAATTGCCATAAGATCGTTGCAGGGGCCGCCCCTTACACATTTGAATCGATCATGCGCGCATTATTACAACGCGTTTCTCGTGCCAGCGTTACTGTGGATGGACAGGTTATTTCCGAAATTGGAAAAGGCCTGTTGATTTTATTGGGCATCGGTCATGGCGATGGCGAAGAGCAGGCTCAATTTCTTGCTGAGAAAATTGCCAACCTGCGCATCTTTGAAGACGAACAGGGTAAGACGAATTTATCCGTATTGGATGTAAAAGGCGAAGCGCTTGTCGTTTCCCAATTTACGCTCTATGCGGATGCGCGCAAGGGACGCCGCCCATCGTTTACCGACGCGGCCTTGCCGGAAGTCGCCGCGCCTCTGGTGGATCGCTTTGTTGAGTACCTGCGCGGGCACGGCGTCCCCACCCGGACCGGAAAGTTTGGCGAACACATGCTGGTGGAAATCCATAACGATGGGCCGGTAACCATCTGGTTGGAAAGATAATAGCTTCATCGTCCCCTGCGATAAAAGCGGCAAGGGAAATTGCGAGTTGAAGCACGCAGGTAAGACTGGAACCCAGGAAGTATCTAAATGTTGGTTCTTTCTGCAATTAATTCCAGAATTTTGGTTTGTTGTTCGGCGATTGAGTGAACTTCAGAAGTCAGGGTGTGGATGGAGATGAGCGTTTCGTGATCGCTTTCAGCCCGCGCATCGCTCGCGGCTGCCTGGACGTTCTGTCCGACAATGATGATGGGTAGCAGTACCAATTGCAGGAAAGTCTGTGCAATCCAGGCAATGATGATAATCGAGTTGCCCGACTGAATCGCGGATGGCAGCGAGATGAGCGCAATCACTGCGAACGCATACGCACACCACATGGAGCCTACGGATCTTGTAATTTTTACAGCCACTTTAGTGTTTAAGCGGCCGATTGCGCTATCGCCATGCACTGCTTTGTGCCCATGATGTGTTAAGACCAACCGCGGTTTGTGAGTTTTTGAATCTGTGATTGCTAGTTTGTGTTCCATAATCGCCTCTCCAGAGAATCGGATTTCTGTTGATTATACTGGAGGACGATGTGCCGTGGCCGGTGCTCCCTTTTGAACCATCGCTCGTTATCCCACAACACGGAAAATTTAGGCTTTGATCCCCCGCCACAAGACGGAATCCATTTGAACCGCCAAAGCGCCGGCCGAGAGCATCGTGTCGGCGTTTTCTTTTGAATAGACCCCTCCCGCTCCGATGATGGGGAGTCCGAGTTTGCGGGCGGATTGAACGATTCCGAGGGCCTGGGGAAATAACGACGGGCCAAACAATCTTCCCTCGATGATCTCCCCTCTCCTTTCAGGAGAGGGGTTGGGGGTGAGGTTAGGCAATGCTCCGCGCGGCGCGGCAATGCTGACTGCCTCCGCTCCCGCTTCGATCAGCCGCGGGCCGAGCGATAGGACTTGTTCCGTGGACAGGCAGAAGATCAACGGCAGTTCCCCGATGCACATCTCCAAAGTGATGGACAGAATATCGTCTGCCAGGTATGGCGCAAAACCGAGTTCCACCGCCATGACGTTATCCATGCTTTCCAATCTTTGCACCATTTGTTGTGTTTCTTCGGGACGGTCAGCCATTAAGTGAACAATGATCGGCCACGGGGAGTCGTTCCAGCGCTGTGCATATTTCTTGAGCGTTGCGTTCAAGCCGGGATTGGGCAGGCCGCTATGCAGCAAAAATCCGCCGGGGTATTCGATCATGGCCGGTTGGGATGCAGCCGTTCGCGGTCGCAGTGAGACCGGGTTGGTGATGAATGCGCCGAAGTCATCGAATGGACTTCCGGGTTCTCTAAGAACTCGGAAGTCTGGTGTGAAGCCCAAAGTTCCCGCCGCGTTCATCAAAGGTTTGCGGAAGAGTAGGTCGCGTTTTGACATGCCAGCCATGCTTATTTTAGTCCCATTGGGTCATTTACCACGGCGGAATTTTAACAAAGGATCAAAGGATGAAAAAGCCGCGCGGAAATTCGCGGCTTTTAATTCTTCAAAGCCCTGGCTTTAGGCTGTGACCTTCAATCCCATGGCTGCAGAATATACTTCTAAAAAAATGAAGCCGAGACGTTCAATCCCATCGCCTGTAACATTTCTTCATTGGTGGCAAACTTGAATTCTTCCAAGCCGCGCTTTTTCGCCTCTGCCGCCTCAACCGCCTCGAGTTTTTTTATATTTTCCTTTGTGATGATGGGCTTGCTGAGACTTTTCATTTTTTCGGCAACCGCCGCCAGGTTGGGGACGGTTGGCTGTAGGGTTTGCAAATATTGCCAGACGGCTCTGGACGCATTGACTCCATCTTTTCGTGCGTATCCCACCAAACCCTCGCTGGCTTTGCGCGCCCATCCGCCGACGAATACATCTTGAATTGGCTCTTCGGCATCCGGATCGAACGCCTCATATGAAGTTTTATCTATTGGAAAACGCGGCGATGGATTCATGGCGAATGCATTGGAAGCCGTCGGAAGGCCGAAGGAATCATCAATCTTGTCGCCGATGGCAAAGATCACCGCTTCAACATCCAAAGTACGTTTGTGGCCGGTGCCGCGCGCTTTCACTTCGTTGTCTTTGACAACCAGAATATTATCCTCGACCTCGAGTTCGGCCAGCCAGCCGTTTTCGCCGGTCATTTGAACGGGTGAGGTCAGGAATTCGAAGCGGAGACGCGTGTCGCCGGATTTGGGTTCCGCTTTCGGCAGGGCATCCAGCATTTTGTGGCGGCCAATTTCAGGATCTTGATTGATCGCTTGTAAAACTGGCAGGACCCGCTTCATTTCGGCTTCAAAAGCTTCCATATCCAGTTGCGCGATGTTGCGTGTCATTTCCTCCTTGGTGAAGTTTACCTCGCCGGGGCCGCGGCGCACGATCGCGATAACTTCTTCCGCCTTCACTTCGTGGATCATGAAGTATGCAATATCCAACATCACATTGCCAGCGCCAATGATTGCACAGCGTTTACCCAGCCGGAATCTTTCCTGGGTGAAGGGCGGGAGCTTGTTGTAATGATAGACCAGGCTCTTGGCGTGATAAACCCCCACAAGGTTTTCGCCAGGCAATCCGACCCATTTGGTACCCTGTGCGCCGACTGTGACCAGAATGGCCTGAAAGCCAAGTGCACGCAAGTCGGCCAATGTGAGATCGCCCTCGGCACCGACTCTCAAATTTCCATAATAGGAGAGGTTGGGGTTCGCCAATGTCCCCCGGAACTGCTTGCGAAAACCATCCTTCATTTTAAATTTGTCAGGGTAGACTCCATATTCCGCAAGTCCACCCGGCTTGATATCGCGGTTGAAGACAACCACCTGCGCGCCCTGATTGGCAAGCTCACGCGCACCGAATAAGCCTGACGGTCCGGCCCCTATCACTGCTACAAAGTATGAATTTTGTTCGGACACACTTCCTCCTTGACGGTTTTAATACCAAGCGGGCAAATTATATTAGAAAAGCAGGGATGATACAAGTGATATATATCCTTCGGTAATCTTTGATAAATCACGATACATGTCGTTAATCTGATCGCCATGTTACGATGTCTCTGTTAGAATAAGGTGAATTGAGATGCTCATGGAGAAATTATTTTAGCCGGGAAGAGCTTTTGCCGTCCGTATTTACGTTAGGATTAAGCATCGTTTCAGAGGAGGTCGTATGACGAAACCCGATGGTAAATCAAGGCCAGTGCCCGCAGACCGCGTGCGCGCCATTTTGCATGGGATGAAGAACGAAGAATCCCCGCTGGATCGTTTGCCGAAGGCCAAACCGGTTGAGGATAAATCGGTTTCTAAAACCGTCCCTGTTCAAACTCCGCCTCCGACTGCTCCCCAAGCGCCTACTGTCAAACCCAAACCCCAATTCCTGCCAGCCTTTTGGACCATTGCCAGCATCCTCTCGATGACAGTGAATATCATCCTGATCGTGGTTCTGATCGGCATATTGTACGGCTTGGGCGGCTTGCATCTTGGTCAGATTGGGACGGGCTTGCTGGGCGGACTCTATAACAACTTTGAACGGATGGATGCCGCTCATATCAAAACGGTTATTCCCATTCAAAAAGATATCCCCGTCAGTCTCAGTGTGTGCATTAAAACAGGCACAAATGTTATTATTAATCAGGATACCACTATTGATAATGCAAAGGTGACTGTCCAAACCGGTGGGTTGAATATTCAAAATGCGTCCACTACCATTGTTATGCCCGCTAACACAAATTTGCCGGTCAATTTGGATTTGTGTGTGCCGGTCAGTACTACAGTCACGGTTGCGATGAATGTGAATGTGGATATTCCATTGTCGTCCACCGATCTCCACCCTGCGATTCTCGGCCTTGAGAACACGATTAAGCCGTGGTATTGTCTTGTTAATCCCGATGCGATTTCCATTAACAATGTACCGGTTTGCAGGTGAAAGGGTATAATCTGCGCCCATGCCTGAATTTACGAAAACCACCCTTTCCAATGGCCTGACCGTCCTGCTTAAGGAAATTCATACCGCGCCTCTGATTTCATCGTGGATGTGGTACCGCGTCGGTTCGCGCGATGAAGCGCCTCCGTTGACGGGCATTTCCCATCTGGTCGAACATATGCAATTCAAAGGCACGCCCAAATATCCTGCCTCCATGATGGATAAAGCGATTTCGCGCGATGGCGGAATGTGGAACGCGTTCACCTTTCTTGATTGGACGACGTTCTTTGAAACCATGCCCGCCGATAAAATTGATCTTGCCTTGCGCCTCGAAGCCGATCGAATGCGTCACAGCGTTTTCGATGAAAAGGAATTTGCTTCCGAGCGGACGGTGGTTGCTTCGGAACGCGAAGGCAGCGAGAACGAGCCTCTCTTCCAGTTGGGCGAAACAGTTCAGCAGGCGGCTTTCCGCGTACATTCCTATCATCACGAAGTCATCGGCGATATGGCTGACATTAAATCCATGACGCGCGACGATCTTTATCGTCATTACCGCACCTATTATGTCCCGAACAATGCGGTGATGGGCGTCGCGGGTGATTTCAAAACCAAAGAAATGTTGGGTCGAATCAAGGAATTATTTGGGAAGATTCCCTCTGCTGCGACTCCGCCTCGCTTGGCGCGGCCTGAGCCGGAACAACGCGGCGAGGTGCGGCTGTCCATTGAAGGCCAGGGCGAGACTGCTTATTTGCAGGCGGCCTATCATTTTCCGGCGGCACCGCATCCTGACTTCTTTGCACTATCCGTATTGGATAGTTTATTGGCAGGTCCGTCGAATCTGAATATGTTCGGCGGAGGCAGTATCTCGAACAAAACCTCGCGTCTCTATCGCGCTCTTGTGGATAAGGAATTGGCCGTCTCGCTTTCGGGCGGCTCGACCACAACGGTGGATCCGTTCCTCTATTACATTACATTGACGATTCATCCCAAACGGATGCCGGATGAGGCGCTTGCCGCACTGGATGTGGAACTTCGACGCGTGCAGGATGAATTGGTGTCGAAGGAGGAAGTGGCGCGGGCGATCAAACAGGCGCGCGCCAATTTTGCATATGGCATGGAAAATATTACCAACCAGGCGTTTTGGCTGGGTTACAGCGAGATGTTTGCAGACTATGGCTGGTTTCTTGCATATCTGGATAAGTTGGCGTTGGTCAAGCCAAAAGATGTGCAGCGCGTGGCGCAGATGTACTTTCGTCCACAGAACCGTGTGATTGGAACTTATCTTCCCTCAGGAAAGGGCGAAGCATAATGTGCGCTCAACGTAAATCATCGCATCCGGCCACAACTTCTTTTCCAGGACCGGAGGATATTCATCGCAGCGTTCTCTCCAACGGCATCACCATTTTGTGCCGTGCGAATTTCAACAGCCCCTCCGTCTCAATCGCTGGCTATATCAATGCCGGAAGCTTGTTTGACCCCGATGATAAATTGGGCCTGGCGGATTTTGCTGCTTCGGCCTTAATGCGCGGCACTGAAAAGCACAGTTTCGATGGTCTCTATAACGAACTCGAATCGGTGGGTGCAAGTTTGGGGTTTGATTCGGGAATCCACGCCACGGGATTTCATGGCCGCGCCCTTGTTGAAGATTTGCCGCTTTTGCTGGTTCTGCTTTCGGAGACGCTTCGCCAGCCGACCTTCCCGGAAGTGGAAGTCGAGAAGCTTCGCCACCAGCTTTTGACCGGCCTTGCCATTCGCTCCCAGGATACCTCCGATATGGCGGAATTGACCTTCGATGAGCTCCTTTTTCAGGGCCATCCTTATGCGCGTCCCGAAGATGGGTTTCCGGAAACCATCCAGGCCATTACGCGTCAGGATTTGGCGGATTATCATCGCCATGCTTTTGGGCCGCGTGGCATGGTCATTGTGATGGTCGGCGCTGTCGAGCCGAAGAAGGCAGCGGATGCCATTGGACGGGTGCTTGGCGATTGGAAGAATCGGGATCAAGTGGATGCGCTGCTCATGCCGGAGTTGAAACGGTTGGATGAAACCGTCAGGCGGCATGTAACGATTGATGGAAAATCCCAGGCTGATTTGATCATCGGCACCAATGGCCCACGCCGCACCGATGCTGACTATATGGCCGCTTCGCTGGGCAATTCCGTCCTGGGTCAATTCGGCATGATGGGCAGGGTTGGCAAGTCAGTACGCGAAAAGTCCGGACTGGCCTATTATGTGTATTCCGGCTTGAGCGCCGGCCTTGGTCCCGGTTCATGGTCGGTGAGTGCGGGCGTGAGTCCGGCAAACGTCAAGAAGGCGGGCGATTTGATCGTCAAGGAATTGAAGCGTTTTATCAAAGGCGGCGTTACCAAGGAAGAACTGCTGGACAGCCAGGCGAATTTTATTGGGCGCTTGCCGCTTTCATTGGAATCCAACGGCGGCGTGGCGGGCGCATTGATCAGTATGGAGCGCTATTCGCTTGGTTTGGATTATTATCGCCGCTATCCCGATTTGGTGAAGTCGGTCACACCCTCGGATGTCCTGAAAGTTGCACGGAAATACATTGACCCTGATCGGTTGGTTGTCGCCGTTGCGGGATCATGACTTGTGGGTCGGCATGGGATGATTTTGCGAACCGGCGTTGATCTGATTGAAATTTCCCGGGTCTCGGAAGTGATCGCGCGTCATGGCAAACATTATCTTGAGCGCATTTATACTTTTGCCGAACTCGAGCAATGCGGGAAGAATGTTGAATCGTTGGCGGGGCGTTTCGCCGCGAAGGAAGCGGTGGCGAAAGCGCTTGGCACGGGCATCGGTGAAGTTGCCTGGAAGGAAATCGAGATTCTCGGCGATGAACAAAACGCCCCGATGCTTACTCTGCGCGGAGCAGCGGAACAAAAATCAAAAGAAATTGGTATATCCACATGGGCGGTGAGTATTAGTCATAGCATGAGTCATGCTGTAGCATTTGCAGTAGCAATTGGATAAACACAACTCATTCGAGATTGATTTCGGAGACGATCCTTTTCCAAAATTCATCCCTCTCGCCCGGCACAAAGGGAGTGTACAAGGCTAGGCGGTCGGCGATTCCTTTATAACGCGCTTTCAATTCCTCGGCTAATTTCTCCGGCGAGGTGACAAGACAAAATTCATTCAGCATTTCATCGGTGATCAGCGTTGACATTTCCATCCATTCGCCTTTGGCTGCCTGTGCGGACAATTTCTCGGCGATCCCGCCCCAGCCGTAAAAGTCCATCACAGAACGGTAGGAGGGTGTGGAAGCGTAAAACGCGATCTGTGTCCGCGCAAAGTTTTCCTCTTCCGCGGATGTTGCCGCGAACGCTGTCACCGAAATGATCACGTTTTTCTCTATACGTTTTACTTTGTCCGCGCCTTCCGCAATGGATGGTAGGATCACGTCACGCAAATAACGTGGGCTATTGAATGGGTGCACGTGGAATCCATCACACAGTTCTCCCGCCAGTTTTGCCAGGCCGGTATTGACGCCGGCGATGTAGATTGGGATCAATCCTCTTCCATTCTCCCAATCTCCCGCGGAAATTGGGGAGGCAGAGGAGTGCAGAGGCGGGGGCGTAAAGAACGGCGGCATCAACGTTAACTTGTAATACTCGCCGCGGAAATTAAACTTCGTACCATTTTGCCATGTGTCCCATAAGGCGCGTATGACTTGGATTTGCTCGCGCAGTTTCCCCGTCACCGATTCAGGCCATTGCATTCCAAAGCGCCGTTCGATATGCGCTTTAACTTGTGTGCCAAGGCCTAGAATGAATCTCCCATTGGATTGTGCGGCCAAATCCCAGGCGGTGTAAGCCAGCGTGGCGGGCGAACGCGCGAACGAAACGGCAATGGCCGTGCCAAAGTTTAGTTTCCGGGTATGTTCTGCGATCAACGCACACGGGAGGAATGGGTCGTGCTGGGTCTCGGAAGTCCACAAGGCATCGAAGCCGATTTCTTCGGCGGCTTTGGCAATCGCAGGGACATCCTTCAATGAAACGGGTGGAAGCGAAGCATCGAATTTCATAATTTTATCTCCACGGTAAAGTCAGACTCTATGTTCTCCGCGTCTACTCTTTTAACAAATACGCCATGATCCAATTTGTGGTTGCAATCAGCGCCTCGGTGTGCGTACGTTCGTAATTGTGAGAGGCATCCACGCCGGGACCGATCAACGCCACGGCCACATCGCCGCCCGCACGCCAAAAGGCTTCGCCGTCCGAGCCATAGTAGGGATAAATATCTGTCTTAAAAGGAATCCCGCTTTCGTCCGCGATGAGACGCAGTTTGTTGCTTAGTCCGTGATGATATGGCCCGCCGCTGTCTTTGAGACACAGCGTGGCGTGGAATTCGTCCGACTCCTGTCCTTCGCCCACCGCGGCCATGTCAACCGTAACCAGCTCCTGCGTTTCCGATGGAATTCCTGCCGCCGCGCCGTGACCGACTTCCTCATAATTGCTGATGAGGAAAGTGACATCCTGCGCCGGATTTTGACCGGACTCGGCTAAAGATTTGATCGCCGCCGCGAGGGCTGCGACACAAGCTTTATCGTCGAGAAACCGCGAGCGGACAAATCCGTTCGTCACTTCGACGCGCGGGTCGAAAGCGACAAAATCCCCGATGTTGATTCCCAACTCACGCGTTTCTTTTTCAGATGATGTGCGTGCATCGAGGCGGATTTCCATGTGATCCTCGTTGCGTTTTGTCTCGCTGGCCTTCGCGCCGTAAACGTGCACCGAGGCCGCGTCGATCAATAGCGAGCCGCGCATCTTTTTGCCGTTCGATGTGAATACCCAACAGCCTTCGGTTTCAACGCCATTGAGAAGCAGCCCGCCGATGCGCGTGATCTTGAGCCGTCCATTGGATTTGATCTCCTTGACCATTGCGCCGAGCGTATCCACGTGTGCGGTTAATGCGCGCGGTGAATCGTCTTTCCTGCCTTCCCATTTTGCGACCAGCGCGCCTTTGCGCGTGCGACTGAGTTTGAGTTGTTTGAATGTGGAAAGTTCTTTTTCGACAAATGCAATTGCATCATCCGTTCGTCCGGTAGGCGAAGGGATGTTGAGAAGCTTGACGAGAAAATCTACGAGATGACCGGTATCAATATTTGGAAGGGATGACATTTATTTTTCCTTTGATTTAAAGGCATGCATAGATCTTGAGAGATGGGATGTTATGAACGAGGAGTAATTTTCAGTTTTTGATTTTGCAGACCCTCGAATTTTGAAATTGTCTTGCGCCAATCTTCTGGCAGAGAGATTGGCTTCTGATTGTGATAATCGAATGTGACCGCTACGATCTCGCCTTTTGCCATTTCTTTTCCGCTGGCATGATTCACGATGTTTTGTTCGATGATCATGGATTTGTTGCCCAGCTTGGATGTCCGCACGCCCACTTTAACTTCATCGCCGTAGTGGATGGGCGCCAGGAAGGCGATGTGTGCGTCGGCCAGGATGATGCCGATGTCCATAAAGGATTGGTTCTGGGTAAACAGGCCCAAATGGATGAGATAATGGACGCGCGCTTGTTCGAAAAAAGTCAGATATTTGGCGTTGTTGAGATGCCCCTGGGGATCGAGATCGCCGTAACGAACTTCGATGGGATGAAAGAATTTGAATTCGGACATGCGGTGATTATACCGTTTGCGGTATTACTTATCTTACGCAGAACGTCCTGAAGGCTTTCGTAATTCAGACAAGTTTTTGCCAAAACCTCCGTGCCGGGAAATATGCACTAGAAAACTTGTGCTATACTCGGCTTATGCCGCCCATCATTCGCGCTTCTGATATTGGAACGTATCTCTATTGCCGCCGCGCCTGGATGTATCGGAAGGATGGGGTGGAATCAGAGAACCGCGCCGAGATGGCGACCGGCACGGAACTCCATCGCCGCCACGGGCGCAAGGTCCTGGCGGCGGGTTTGCTCCGGGCTTTGGGCCTGGTACTGCTCTTGATCGCCATGATTCTACTGGTGATCTATCTCACCAATTCCTTTTTGAAATAAGGAGGCGATATGTCCGCGTTGAACCGCATTGCATTTTTTCAAAACCGGCGGGATGAAGTCCCCAATCAGGAATTGGCTAAAGAACTCGCCGCACATAAGGATAAAGCCGGTATCCGCGAAATTGCCGAACATCTCTGGGACAAGGATAAAAATATTCAAGCCGATTGCATCAAAGTGCTGTATGAAACCGGATATATCGAACCCGCTTTGATCGCCGATTACGCGGAAGACTTTGTCAAACTATTGAAAAGCAAAAACAACCGTCTGGTCTGGGGAGGCATGATCGCTCTTGGCATTGTCGGTGATTTGAAAGCAGGGGTTATCTTTGCGCACCTGGCCGAAATTCAAAAAGCGATGGATGCAGGTTCGGTGATTACCATGGATAATGGCGTATTGGCGTTGGCGCGCGCCGCTTCCAAAAACGAGAAATACAATAAAGCCATCTTTCCCTATTTACTCGCACATTTAAAGACCTGCCGCCCAAAGGAAGTTCCCCAGCATTCCGAAAAGACTCTTCCAGCGGTGAACGCCTCCAATGCGACCGCCTTCATCAAGGTTCTTGAAAAAAGGATGGAGGATTTATCCGGCGCGGGTTTGACTCGCGTCAAGAAAGTCCTCAAGCAAACGCAGGCCGTTTCATAGTCCGCTTGCATTTTACACTTTGCGTTTACCTTATGCTTTACTTCGCCCTGGCACTCATTCTCTTCGCCCTTATCTTTTTTTGGCAGTCAGGCCGTCAGCGGCGGCAGGCTGGTCTGCCCGGCGGGCGTGTCATCTACACGGATACGCGTGCCTGGGGCGAAGTGGAGAAGCCGTTATTCAATAACGAACTCGGTTTGACGGGCAAGCCGGATTATCTGGTGGAACAAAGGGGGAAGCTGATCCCCGTTGAAGTCAAGACCGGACGCGCACCGGATGCGCCGTATGATTCGCATATCTTTCAATTGGCTGCCTATTGCCTGCTGGTCGAAAAGACCTATGGCAAACGCCCTCCCTATGGCATCCTCCATTATCCCAGCCGTGACTTTGCTGTGGATTACACGGCACGGCTTGAATCGGCCTTGCTGGATCAACTGGCCGAGATGCGGCGCGACGAACTTCGTAACAGCGTTCCGCGCTCGCACGAGGAGGCCGCGCGCTGCCGCCGCTGCGGGTTCAAAAAAGTGTGCGATCAAAGTTTGGTTTGATGCCAACTCAAAGTATAATATTTCATATGCCCGACTCATTCGTTCCCAAAAAGCCCGTGATCGTCACATATCCGCGTGTGGCCGATTCCCATGCCGAGGCGGATTTGATCGTGGCGTTTCTAAAAGCCAAAGGCTT
>Ga0182027_10007993_pt1 | contig 15480 bp, 8 predicted proteins | sample 712E1DmetaG_FD_121300 | JGI IMG/M metagenome (GOLD analysis project Ga0182027, IMG submission 121300) | Permafrost microbial communities from Stordalen Mire, Sweden - 712E1D metaG (Illumina Assembly) | ecosystem: Environmental > Terrestrial > Soil > Wetlands > Permafrost | place: Sweden...
AGGCCGGGCGCTTCCCGAGTGGCCGTGGCCGATTTTGCGCTCTTCCAGATTGTGCTGCAAGAGGTAGCGGCGATAGTGCATCGCCTCGGTGGTCTTGATCTGGAAGTTGACGCGGTGCGAAAGCTCGTAAATCTTGCCGAAGACCCGCTCGAAATCCTCGCCGCTCAGCAAGTCGTCGAGCTGGCCCCGGCCCACGCTGACCACGGCGAGTCCCGTTCCTTCGACGGCGGGGACCAGTTCGAACTTGCCGTTCTTCAGGTTGTGGTAGAGCAGCGGGCGCTGGGCATAGCTTTGCCCCCACTCCGGGTGCTGATCCACCTCCGGATAGACATGGCCATTGATAATGAGCAGATCCTTCCATCCGTCGTTGTCGTAATCGAGAAATCCGTCGGCGAAACCGACAAAAGGTATGGAAGACGCGGCAATCCCAGCGCGATAACTGACGTCCGTGAAGAATCCCGTCCCGTCGTTTTGGAAAAGGACATTGTAATCGTCGGCAAAATCCGTATTCACCACCGAAAGGTGTCCATTGTTCTCATAGTCTCCAACCGCTATGCCCATGTTGGCGATTTCCCGGCCGTCCCCATTGAGAGCGTAGCCGCTTATGTAACTGTCGTTCTCGAATGTCCCATCTCCCTTGTTGATGAAGAGATAGTTTGGCGTGGAGTCATTGGCCACCAGCAGGTCGGGCTTGCCGTCGTTGTTGACATCGGCAAAGAGAACGCCAAGGCCGTAGTAGCCGTTGGGATTGTCCACCCCCAGCTTCTTGCTCACGTCGGTGAAAGTTCCGTCGCCGTTGTTGTGAAAGAGATGGTCCTGCTCGCCTTTCAGGCCGCGTGGTCCGCACATGACCGGGACGCCGCGAAATTGGCAGTCCTTGTAACCAACTTCTTTCGTCCCGGAAAGCGGAGGATGGGCGAGATCGATCTGGGCGTACCCGGCCACGAAGAGGTCCAAGCGCCCATCGCCGTCATAGTCACCGAAGGTTGCGCCCGTGGACCATGTGGCGATGGCAACGCCGGCCTTGTCAGCCACATCCGTAAATGTGCCATCGTGATTGTTGTGATAGAGGCGATTTTTCCCGTAGTTGGTCACGTAAAGATCCGGCCAGCCGTCATTGTCATAATCGCCGACTGCGCACCCATAGCCCCAGCGATCATTGGCGACGCCGGCCTTCTCCGTCACATTGGTGAAGGTTCCATCGTGATTGTTGTGAAAGAGGGTGGCGTGCGGCGAAGCGGCTTTGCCGTCCAGAGCGTCATAGTGGAGCCGTTCACCAGATAGATGTCGAGCCAGCCGTCATTGTCGTAGTCCAGCAGGCATACACCCGGCCCCTTGGCCTCCAGGATCAGGCGCTTTGCGGGGGTGCCCGCCGTGTGATGCCAGCGCGTAAGGCCGGCAGCAGCGGCAATATCCTGGAAGATGATCGGCCCGGTTTTTACAAAGCCGCCGGCGGTGATGGGCCGATGCTGGCTATCGAAACCGGCCTCTTGAGGGCCGGCATTCGCCATCCCGCCTGGGGAGCGTTGCGTCTGGTTCTGCGGGGGTGCGGCGCTCGATTGCGAGGACGCATTCCCCATGACCGGCGGCTCTTGCGCACATAATCCGGATGCTGCCGTCAAGACAACAACTAAAAGAAGTTTATTCATACGTGTCCTTTTGGGCGTTGATGCTCAACTCAAAATCCAATGCTGATGAAGCCGTCAGCTCTCGCCTTCTAACCTCTACCCTTGACCTCATCGAGATATTGAATCAGACCTTGAGCGATCTGCTCAGGAGTTGCTTTGTTCGGATTTGTCCAACCGGTCTTGAATGCTTCCGGCAAGATGAGATAGGCACTCTGTGCCGATTCCGCGATGCAGAGAAAAGCTGTTTGCGCGCCTTCAGGGTACCGTTGCGCCGCGAGCAGGATGTATCGGGCAAGAATGAGAGCATCGACGGCGCTTCCTTGCGGATCGTCCACGTCGGGAAGCGCGCTGATGCGCTGCTGGTTCTCAAAGATGGCGATGCCGGTAAAGGGCTTGGGCTTGGCACGAAGGCCAAAGCGGGCGAACAGGACGCGGGGACGGGCGCGGCGGATCGCCTCGCTGGCTGCCCACTCCACGAATGCATTGGAGAAGATGAGGGCGCCGTTGCCGCTCAGGTAAAGATCAATGACGAACTTGCGCAGAGGCGCCGGGCCTTCCAGCTCAGCCGGCCACCACTGATCCCAGTTTTCGCTGCGAATGGAGGCCAGTGTCCGGTCAGTAACTTCAATGTTCTTGGGAATGCTGTTCGCCTGGGCGAGAACGTGGTCGCGCAATGCACGCAGCGCCACGTAATTCAGGGAACTGGCCGCGTCGGGCCCGGCAGAGAGTGTCGGAAGGCCGTATCCGGCGTCGAGCAGCCAGAAATCGGAGCTTTCATGGCTGCCTTGTTGCGCAAGCAGACCGGGTATCGAGGACGGGCCTCGCAAAAACAATTCAGAAATGCGCGACGCATCTCCATCGATCGACACTTCCACCCCGCGGTCTCCCCACTTCTTCCACAGCGCCGCGCGCTCGAAGGGCAGGCATTTGGGCAAGATGGCGGCGATGAGGCGAGGATGCAAGATGTGGGGCTGCGTGGACGCATGAGCCGCGGCCTCCACCGCGGCGTAGATGCGCTGCACCTGGTCGCGCCACTCGGCATAGAATGCCGACCGGGCCAGCAGCGAAGCGTTTTCCATGGTGTTCGCGGTTTGAGAAAAATCCCAGCGCGCGACGCCCATTTTAGCTTCCAGCCTGAGCATGGGTTCGAGAAGCGCATTGAGCGCCGGCGGATCAAACGAGGCAACCCCACGCATGAACTCCTGCACACGCCGCCGCTCGAAGGGAAAGAGCGTCTCCCATTCCGCCAACTGGCCGTTGAGCGCTGGACGAAGCGTGACCGGCAGCCGCTGGATCAAAGCGCGATACGAGGCGATTTCGGCCGTTTCCGCTCGCTCGTTCATTGGTTCATTCAGCATTTGCATGGTCATAGCCATAACCCCGGCAGAGGCTTTCCGGTGAGATCGAGGTTCTTCAGTTCAAAGAGCCGTGCAATGGTTGGACAGATGCTGGTTTGCTCGATCGGGTTCTCCAGGATCTGCGCGCGGCGAATGGCATCGCCCAGGCACATCATCCAGGTAATGCGTGTCGAGTCGCCGTCCTGGCGATGGTTGAAAAATCCGTTGGTGTTTGAACCATCGGAATCGCGGCCGAATTCGGGCAAGACGAACATGGTTGTCTTTTGTTTGTACGCGGGCAGCGTCTGCAGCTGATTCCACAACTCGTACACCAGGCGATCGACGCTTCCGATACCGGCCAGATGAAGTGAGTAGGAGCCGAAGTGCGCCACCTCCATATCGGAAAACGTAATGGCCAGCAGCGACGGAGCAAAACGCTGCATCACCTCTGCCGCCACCAGATAGGTGAACTCGTCTCCGCTGGCGGGAGCGCTGGTGTGGACCAGGTTTTCAATGGCCTGCTGCATCGCTCCCAGGGTCGCTCGGTCGAGCGAAGAGGAATCTCCGCCCACCGACCAGCCAAGGCCATCGTAATTATCGCTGTTGAGAATGGCTTCGATCTCCGGCTGCACGGTAGAACGATCCGTGCTGTGAACGGCCCGTCCCTCCGAAGCCGCGCGGACGACCGCGTTGATGAGTAGCTGCTTGGGAAAGATCACATTGGCGCCGAATGCAGGGCCGTAGCCGGAAACCGAGCTGGCGCCAATGAGATTGGTAAGGGCCTTGTTGCTCGAAATGAACCATGTTTGATCCTGGCTGAGATTGAGCGCCTTGCGCAGAAACTCGAAGAGTGTTGGGCTGGCTGGCCGCGTCATGCCCCAATCGTCGAGGCGCTGCCAGTTGCCGGACAGAACGCTGGAGATGGTGTTGAAGTGCGACGTGACGCCGTTATTGTGCAGGTAAGGATAAAAAACGCTCTGCGGCAACAGGTCGCGGTAAAGATGGGGGATGTTGCTGAATCCGGAATCCGCAAAGGTATCCTCGCGGCGCATTCCTCCGCAAGTCACCAGCACGACCTTCCGATCTGGCACGGCCGGGGATGGGTCGGCGATCGCATTGGCCGCGGCCCACTGCCCGACGAGCAGAGCGGCGGCGGTTTTCAGCACTTCACGACGCGTCAGATCCATAGGCTGTTCCTCCCTGTCAATGAACATCCACAATAAACGTGGTGAGCTGGCGAAGACGCTGATCGAGATCTTTCTGTTTCTGGCTGGCGAACTTCTTTTGCAGCTCCATCTGCGCCTGCCCGTCTTGCTTGCGGCCTGTTCTCCAGTAGGCGCGAGCCAGGCGATAGTGCGCCGTAGCGTAATCCGGCTTCAGCTTTACGGCGCGCTCCAGGTAGGGAATGCTGCCCTTCCAATCCAAGTCGTTCTGTAGAATCACGCCCATTTGAAACTGGGCTTCCGGCAGATCTGGGTTGGCGGCCAAGGCACGTTCCAGCAGCTTCCGCGCTAACTCCACATTCTGCTCATTTTTAATCTGCGCCAGGAGAAAAGAGGCCGCGTACGCCGCAGCCTTGGCATCCGCTGGGTGCGCCTGCGCATAGGCTACCAGCACCGCGCAGCGCGGGCTAATGGTCTCCATCACCGCGTTGCATGAGATGCCCAGCATTTCAGCAGCCGTCGCATTTTCCGGCTCGCTTTCCAGCAGATCCGCAAAGACGGAAATTGCCTGCGGGTATTTGGTGTCGCCAAAATAAGCCGCGCCCAATCCGAGACGCATTCGTATACTGTCAGGGAACTTGGCGGACGCGGCCTTCAGCTCGATCTCCGCCGCGTCGAATGTCCAATGCTGCAGAAGTTCAAGACTCAGCAGCCAAGCATTCTCCTCGCTCGGCTCAAGGTCCACGGCTCGTGTGAGGTGCCTTGCGGCGCTGGAGAAATCCTTCTCCTGTTCGTCGGCCTCCCCGATTAGAGCCTGCGCGCGGGCGGAGTGGTCCGCATCCGCAAACTTCGACAGGATTTTTTTGGCCTCTGCCAGGCGGTTCGCGGCCAGCAGCGCAGTAACGCAATCCAACTGAAGATCGGCGTCGCCGGGGCTCAATCGAAGGGTGGCGGTCAAAGCCACTGCCGCATCGGCCGGCCTGAGCTCCTCCATCAGCACGCGGCCAAGGCTCTGCTGCGTCTGGCCATTCGATGGTTTCAACTGGACGGCGCGCTGGAACTCAGCAATCGCCTCGGAATTGCGATGAAGCGAGTAAAGCGCCGCGCCGAGGTTGGCGTGTGCCGCATCGCTCGATGGCTGCTCATGCACAGCCGCTTTCAGCAGCGGCAGCGCCTGGGAGGATTCCCCGCGCTGGGCATAAAGCAGACCCAGCGACTCATCCACGGCAAAGATTCCGGGATGCGCGGCGTGGAGCTTGGATAAAAGAGCTTCCGCCTGGTCCAGATCGCCCCGGTCTTCGGCGGCCATCGCCGCCTGGAAGTCGCGCTCCATCCCAGCGCTGGCAGATCTGGACGAAGACTGCGATCGGATCATGGTTGGAGAAAGCCAGAGAAGCGTCGGCAGCATCCACGCGTAAAGCAATTTGTTGAACCGCTTTCTCACGGAAGGGCTCCTGGCAGCTTCTCGTAAATATCGTACAGGAACGAGCGGTCGATCTGTTCTGTTTGTAGATCGGAAATAAGCAAGGGGATCTGCCGTGAAGCTGATCCCCTTGTCTGGTTAAGTTTCACTCAGAGCAGCAGCGTTTGGTTAGAACGCGTACTTGAGCGAAAGCTGGAAGAAGCGCGAGTCAGGCGAGTTCTTCTGCAAGCCGCGCGGTCCTTTGATGAGGCCGCCGCCCGAGCCGACGCTGTTGTCGTCAGGCTGCCCCAAAGAGGGAGTGTTGAAGAGGTTGAAGATGTCCGCGCGGAAGGTCAGCTTCTCCTCGCGAAAGGTGCGGAAGTCCTTGAAGATGGACATATTGACGCGCTCCATGCCGGGGCCGAGCGCGATGTCGCGTCTGCCGCCCGCGTAGCCCATGACCAAACTAGAATCCTGGACATAGACAGGCGTCGTGTTACCGGCAGGACGATCGGCATCGTTCTTGGGAATATAGTGCGGGTTAGCAGGATCACTCGAGCTGTTGGACGTTACGAGTTGCGAAGATTTCGAGAATGCTGCATTCTTGTCGCCCGCATCCCACGGGTTAGAGTAGGCGCAAGGATTGTACCAGTGGGTGCGGTTTTTCACGGACGAGGCGCAATTGGGGCCAGTGCCGCCCGTAGAGAATTCAGGAGCAACCTGGTAGGCGTAAGGACCGTTCTGGAAACCGCCGGCAGTGCTGACGCTGGAGGGGTGGACTGTGAAGTACTGGCCTGTTTGCGCCGTGAACACGGCGTTCACAGACCATCCGCCGATGACTTCATCCAGCGGCGTGCTCTGGTTCACGTACGCGCGTCCCTTGCCAAAAGGAAGCTCGTAGAGTCCGGTGAAGGTAAGGCGCTGGCGGACGTCAAAGGATGCGTGCGAGTAGTCTTGGCTGATGGGAATCAGATTGTCCTGACGGTAGTTTCCGTCGCCGGTGCTGCCCAGCGGCGTAACCGCGTCGTCAAGAGCTTTTCCCCAGGTGTAAGTGGCCAGCAGGTTGTAGCCGTGCGACATACGCTTTTCCAGCTTGGTCTGCAGTGCGTGGTAGTCGCTCATGCCGGAGTAGCCGGTATAGGCCGATCCGCCGTAGTCGGGCATCGGGCGCGCAGGTTGAGTGTTATTGGCGCCGTTCTCCAGAGCCAGCGACTGGTTGGGATCGATATTGACCTCGAGGTGACGCGAGGTATTCCCGACATAAGAGGCCGTGCCCACCAAGTCTTTGTTGACGCTGCGTTCGACAGAGAGGTTCCAGTCCTCGGTGTAGGGAGTCTTTGCCGCCGCATCGGTTCCGCGCAGACCCAGGTTGGTCACGACAGAGGCAAAGCCGTTTTTGAGGATCGTGGTAAAGCCCTGTTCGATGTTGACCATTCGGGTCGGGTCATCCATCAGATACGGGCAGTAATTGGTCCCGCAACTGGGGGAATCCCAGCCGGCGCTGAACTGGAAGGGATAGTTCTCTCCCAGGTTGCCCCAGTAGCCGAGGCTCTCCAGGCCGCCGTAGAAGATGCCAAAACCGGCGCGGACAGCCGTCCTAGCATCGGGCGACCAGGCGATGCCCACACGCGGAGCAAAGTTACCTTTCTGGTTTGTTTGCAGACGCGGATTGTCGTCGTACACGATGGACATGCCGTCCGCCGCCAGCGCCGCGTCAAAGCCGTTTGCGCTGATAATCGGCGCTGCATAGGACTTGGCTTCACTGGGAATCAGGTACTGCCCGGTGACACTGCCTTTGCCGGTTGTGGTATTAAACGTGGGCTTCGTGAGGAAGTTAAAGGAGGCCTGATAGCCACCCACGTCCTGATAGGACTGGAAGTACTCCCAGCGGAGTCCGAGGTTAAAAGTCAGATTGTGCCTGACGCGCCAGTCGTCCTGGAAGTACAAGGAGTAGTTGGAGCGCTGGTCGCCGTTGACCACCGCGTTGGAGAGTTGGGCCCACTTGATTTGATCGAGCAGGAAGCCGGCCACACCGTAACCGGTGTTGCTGGCGCCCACGTTTGAGGTGAAGCGGTCGCTGAAATCGTACTGGCCGCGGGACTCCTGTGGCTGCAGCGTGGAGAAGCGCATATTCTGGTAGTTGACACCCGCCTTCAACGTTTGATTGCCGGTGATCTTGGTGATGTTGTCGATGACCTGATAGACGTTCTCGTGTTCATCGGTGGCTGCCCAGGTGGGAGCGCCGAAGCCGTGGGGTGATGCAGCTCCATCAAACCAGGCTTGTGGCAAACCGCCATTCAGCGGTCCTCCGGGGATGCCGCCGAAGCCCTGGGAGGCAGCGAAGGTATCGCTCGTCGCGGTCGTCTCCGCTGCATTAGGCTGCGTGAAGCCGGTGTGCAGGTAATTGTAGCCAATGCGGGCTTCATTGGTCAGCGAATCGCTGAAGACGTGAGTCTCCGACATCATGAAGTTCTCGCCCTTGGACTTATTACTTCCGTCTCCAAAGCCACCGCCGTCGAGGATGTTACCCAGAGGAGGCGTATTGTTCCAGCGCTCGTTGGAGTAACTGAAGCGGGCGTAGGTATTATCCTTGGCGCCGATCGCCCAGTCAACGCGCGCGTCCCACGTGAGCGTGTTGTCGTTGTTGGGAAAAACCGAGGTATAGTTGTCATGCAACGCGCTGCCGTTCGTGTTGGCAACCGGATATTCGCTCAACACCTTGAGCGCGGACGCATCCAGAGCGGGAAGATGCGAGTTGCCCTTGGCTGTGCAAGTACCCGCCACAGCAAGGCAGTTGCCCGTGATCGGAGCCGGTGCAGCCACTCCAGTCGGATCCTGGTAGTAAAGCTGAATCGGGGCGCTGGCTCCGGTTTTGCTGGGGTCCAGCAACTCGGAGAAGTCGCCCAAGCGCTCATTCGCTGAGGGGACACTGAAATTTGATGTCGATTTCTGGCTGACGCGCGTGTTCTGAAGATCGCCAAACAAGAAGATCTTGTTCTTCAGGACCGGTCCGCCGAGCGTGGCGCCAAACTGGTTTTGATGATAGGCCGGGACTGGCGTACCCGGAGCATCGTTCCACTGATGGATGTTGAGGATGGTGTTGCGCACGTACTCCCATACATCTCCGTGGAGGGAGTTCGTTCCCGATTTGATGCTGGCATTGACGACCGCGCCGGCGGAGTGGCCGAACTCGGCAGAGTAGCTGCTGGTCTGGATCTTGAACTCCGCCATGGCGTCCGGCGGAGGATTGATGACGTAGGACGCGCCGTTGAAGAAGTCAACGACGTTGGCGTTGTTGTCCACGCCGTCCAGAATGAAGTTGTTCTCTTCCGCGCGCTGGCCGTTGGCGTTGAAGTCGCCGCTGCTTGCGCCGCGCGCGCCCATCGGCAGAGCGGCGCCGGGAGTCAGTTGCGCGATATAAACCCAGTTGCGGCCGCTCAAAGGTATGTTGTTGATGGCCTCCGTGCTCATGGTCTGACCCACGTCGCTTGTCTCGTTCTGCATGAGAGGAGCTTCGGTGGTGACCGTAATGCTCTCGGTAGTGGCGCCGGGCTTGAGGGTAATCACCACGTTGAGTCTCTGTTGAATGCTCAAGTGCAGGTTGGTTTGCGTGGTGGTCTCGAAGTTCGACGCGCTCGCCGAAATCTGGTAGTTGCCGATCCTGATGGGAGAAAACACGTAGACGCCGGAGTCGTCGGTCTTCGATTTCAAGACCTGTCCTTCGTCGACGTTGGTTAAAGTAACAGCAGCGTTTGAGATCACGGCGCCGGTCGGATCCTGAACGACGCCAGTGATCGTGCCCTGATCGAGTTGTCCGTACATTACGCGAGCCGGCTCAAAGAAAAGCGCGAGCGCAAGCAAGGTAAACAACAAATTGCCTCTGAACCTCATGAAGTGCCTCCTAGTGAATTCGGTGCTGTTTGGAACGTAATTGGTGGAACGTCTCGGAAACGATGGCAGGCCAATCAGATAAGCCCGACGGCCGCCGGCGTTCCAGAATGTAATCGGTTACATTTCAGCATTCTCGCATTCCGAGCAAAAATCTATCACTTGCTTGCAAACGCTGTCAAGAACTTTTTTAGAAGAAATTTTTCCTCCAAATCCATAGCCATCGAGGCTGGATGGTCGTACAATCAATTTGACTTCTTCCTTGATTGAGGTTTCCATGACCGTCAGCATCCGTGAAATCGCCAAGCTCTGCGGCGTTTCCAGCGCGACCGTTTCCCGGGTCGTCAACGGCTCCAATTTGGTCACCCCGGAAACGACGCAGCGCATTCAGCGGGTAATCCAGGATTTCAACTTCATCCCCAACCACAGCGCAGCTCATCTAAAGCACGGAAAAAGCCAGATTTATGGCGCAATCGTTCCCGATATCACCAACCCGTTCTTCATGGAACTGGTCAAGAGCTTTGAGGAACTGCTGGTCAAGAATGAACTTGAGCTGCTCGTGGCCAATACGGACTTCCATCAATCACGCATGCAAGACTCGATCCACCGTATGTTGCTTCGCCGGGTGGACGGGGTGGCATTTCTCACTTCGGAGCACGAGGCGGCCGCGCTGGAGACGCTGGTGCAGAACCGAATTCCGGTGGTGACCACCGACCACTATCGCACGGCCCCTGGAATGAGTGATATAGCCATCGATTTCCGCGACGGGATTGCGCAGCTTGTGCGCCACCTCAAGGAACTTGGGCACCAGAACATCGGGTTCATCGGAGGCAATGAGGGGCTGGTCACCTCGCGCGTCCGCCGCGAGTCCTTCATGGACGCCATTGTGAAATTGGGGCTGTCGTCGCGCGATGGCTGGATTGTCGCGGGCGACTACAGGATCGCCGGCGGCTCTGCTGGAATGGAAGCCATCCTCAGCCAAGAAGAGATACCGACGGCCGTGGTCACGGCGAACGACCTCACCGCCATCGGCGCATTGCGCAGGGCGCACGAGCGCGGGCTGCGCATTCCTGATGATATTTCGATTGCGGGCTGCGACGACATCGAGATGAGCGACATCGTCTATCCGCCCCTGACCACCTTGCGCATCTCCCGCAGACAGTACGCGCAGACGCTCTTTGACGCATTGCAATCGGGCGCGGAGGATCTCTCGAAACCGGGAAAAGTATTCTCGCTGCCCATGAAGCTCATCGTCCGCCAGTCCACCGGCCCGGTGCCAAAACCGGGCCGGCGGAGTTCCGCGTCGAAAGGCGCGGCCGCAGCTACCAGAAGAATACGTTGAAGGCGACACAGAGGCCGGCAAGCCCAATGCCGGCGGCCAGCGCGGGCCAGGCAATGGAAACTGGCCGCCCATCGAAGCTCTGCCGCCAGCGGGGCGCGCGCTCCGCTGAGGCACGCAGCGATCCTATCCAGAGCGTACACACTAAGGCGACACAAAAGCCCAAAATGGCTCCGTAGAAGTTGGCCGCCATCTGGCTTCCGTAATGAAGTACGTGTGTCATGGCGAGAATCTGGTGGGTAACGGCGCTGGCCAAACCGATCAGGAACCCCGCGCGGCCCCCGCCCGCCGCTCTGCGCGGCAGGATCACGGCCAGCGCAACCAGCGCGAATAAAGGTGCGTTGAAGGTGGAGAGGATGAGTTGGATGTACTCCATCAGACTCTGAAAGCCGAGCGCAAAGTATGCCGCGCCTACGGATAGAATCACCACGGCGGCATTCGTCATCCGGCTGACCCGGATGTAGTGTGCATCGCGGGCCTGCGGTCTGATCCACTGCTGGTAGATTCCCTGCACCCAAGCGGAGGTGAATCCCGCCACATTGTTCGAGAAGGTGGAGATCAGGCTCGCCGCAAAGCCAATGAACCCAAAAACCAGCCAATAAGAGCTGTAATAGTGCAGCATGAGCGAGGGCAGCGTGGCATTCCAGTTCCCGCTGAGGCTCGTGTGCGTAAGCACAAGGGGCGCAGCTACACCCGTCATCACAATCAGCAGTGCGAAGGCGAGCTTGGCAAACCCAATGCTCAAAGGGATATAGGGAGCGTCCTGCTCGCGGCGCACCGCAAGGGCGCGCTGCAATTGCACGAAATCCGTGCCCCAGTAGCCAAAGCTTAGCACTAGACCGAGACCGAAAACCAGGCCAAAGCCATCCATGACGGCATGAGGAGCAAAGAGCGGGACGCCCTGCCATACGTGGATGCGGCTGGCGGGAATGCTGGCCATCAGCTTGCCAAAGCCTCCCAGTTCATGGGCGACGAGAAACAGCAGCGGAACGACCGCTACCAGCACCAGCGCAAAGTGGAAAAGCTCGGTGTAAACGGTTGCACGAAAGCCGCCGATCCAGGTATAGAACAGTACCACCGCGGCGGCAACCAGTACACCTTGCAGAAACGTCCAGCCCAAAAACGCGGTAACGGTCTGCGCCACGGCGCAAAGGCTGACACCCGAGATCAACAGCATCATGGCAGCCATGCAGAGCGCGACCATGGATCGGGTATCGCTGCCGTAGTGCCGGGCGATGAAATCAAGAATCGTGGGATTTCGGCTGCGCCTATAGGCCGGCAGCAGCCAAAAGGCAACTGCCAGAAGCGCGGGAATTGCGCCAACCCAATAAAAGTGGCACGCCAACATGCCGTATTGCGCACCCAGCGCCATCATCGCGAAGAGATCCAGGGAGCCGCAGTTGGCCGCGATGCAGGCCGTGGCGCAAACCCATAGCGGCAAAGACGATGTGGCATTCAGATATTGATTCGAGTCGCCCTTGTGGCGCGACGACAGGATGCCGATCACTGTCAGTCCGACGAAGTATGCCGCGGCAAGCGCGATGGTGATCGGACTCCACGTCATCTTCCGCTTCGCTCTTCTCCAGGATGATCCGCTGCAATCGTTTACAGCCGCCCTAGATAAGCGCGCGGAAAGGAGGAGGAGTTACATTTCTCTCGCCGTCTCCGCTGGATCGGCTCCATTCCCACCCTTGCGGCAACAAATGGCTGCGCCGCAAGGATGAGAATGCGCTCCATAAGAGACTATCACCGAAATGCTAGAAGCGGCCCATCGTGACCCGCACAACCTCTGGCTTTTGGTGGAAGCACAGGCCGCGATCGGTCTCATCCCCATTCCAAAGGCGCAACGGCTTCCAGACTCCGCTCTCGTAGACGCCCTGCTCTGCGGTTACGACCTCGCTGCGAATCCAGGGCAGCTTACCGGGCAGATGAAAAATGACGCAGGCGTCCTCGCCTGTGACCAAAAATTCATCCGGGCCGAGTTGCGCCACCAGGGCGGCTCCCTGCGCATCCTTGGTCCCCGGCGGCCTCTGTCCGTCGCGCTGCGGAAAACCAAAGGCGGCGGTCGCCTGCCAGCCGCCGAAGTCCAGTTCCTGCTGCGCCTGCCCCGGTTCCTCGACGGCCGTCTTGAGCTTGCCGTCGAACTCCAGTTGGGCAATCTCTCGGTCCAAGGGCGCGATCAGCGCATAGTTGCGGGCTTGCCTCTTCGAGGGATCGTCGCCGGAGACATTCCCCCAGCCCGACTGGCCAACGCCGAAGGGAGAGAAGCCGACGGCCCCTTTGCCCAGCGCATAGAAAAAGAACTTGCTGAAGTTGTCACCGAGGCCAGTCTCCGGAATCCACAAGGGATTGTCCGGACGGAGATAGGTTTTTAACAACTCTTGATAGACCAGCGAGTCGTCGGTGTAGATGTCCGGGCCAATGATATCGATCGACGGCGATAGCGCCTTCCACAATCCAAGAACCTTGCCCACTGCGCCGCCGCTGGGGTAGGCGATCCCCGGCGTATCGATCTGCCGCTGCGGCAATTCCGTCACCGGGTAGTCGGGCCAGACATTGATATAGTATGGAATCGCTAACTCCGCCTTGCCCGCCGCCGCAATTTCATTGATGTATTTGGCTTGATGGTAGACCTGGAAGATCTCATCGGCATCGGCGCCGAAGACTTGCTTCCAGGTGCCCGGCTGCATGTGGGCGGCGGCCAGCATATCAGCCGGAACAGCGCTGGCAAACTCCTTGTTCGATTCGGGTGAGTTGTCGCGCACGCTGCCGATATTGCCCGATTCGTTCTCCACCTGGATCAGCAGGATCGTGTGCTGCTCGCCATCAATCTGCTTCAAATGGCGCGTCAGCGCAACAAAGGCCGCCTTATCGGCTTCGAGATTGTTGCGCGAGTGGGGCGAAAGCACATCGATTGGCTCGCCGTCGGGCCGGATAATGCGCGGAAAACGCTTCGTATCTCCCTTCACCCAGGTCGGCACATAGTGCATATTGCCGTTCTTCCAGGTGCCGAACCAGAGCAGCGCCAAGTATAGGTTGTGGGTCCGCGCGCCCTCCACAATCTGGTCCACATTGCTGAAGTCGAAGCGGCCCTGCTGGGGCTCAATCTGCTCCCAGTAAACCGGCGAGCCCATGGTGTTGGCGTGCAGGGCGGCCATCGACTCCCAGACCTGCGGCAGCTCGCTGGGCCATGCGCTGGAGTTGTGAATCTGGCCACCGAGAATCAGATAGGGACGGCCGTCTACCATCAGAGCGGAGCGGCCGTCCTTATGCTCGATCCGGGGGGCATCGGCCGCCCGGGCAGATAAGCACGCTGTGAGAATAGCGAAAAGGGAGAGGGAGAAGCTAAGCAACCCATTGAACTTGCGAAAACTGAATCTGTCCATGAAGATTCACCCCAGTAGTAATGTAATCGAGTACATTGATTCCTGCAACTGTTTTTTTTGCTTTTTTTGCGGGACCGGCCTGAATGCGCCCGTAAAAACCTGTTGACAAATTCTCAGGCGATCATTTAAACATTATCCGTCAGAATGTAATCGCTTTCATTCCGACGCTGCTTCGCAATACCCTCCCTCCAGGCTGCTTCTGCCGGCCAGGTGGTTAATCCCTGCAAGCCCGTTCCGCCGTTGCGATAGTGACTGGCCGCAAGTGTTTGCTGCAAATAGCCGGCGAACTGATTTTCAAACCGCTGCAAACAGGAGATTCTCGATGATCGGGAACGTGTATAGCCAACAATTCGCCGTTCTTTCGCGTCTAGCTTCTCTGCCCTGCCGCGTGCTGGCGCTGGCGACGCTCTTGCTGTCGGCTTGCGGCTTTGGCGCCGCGGTCCCCCCTCCTGTCCCGCCTCCCACACCGGTCCCAATCGCCGCGCCCGCCGTCCCGCTTCACACGGCGGGCCCCTACATCGTGGATAGCAATGGATATCGTGTGCGCCTGAATGCGGTCAATTGGTATGGAGCCGAGGGCGAAGACTATGTGGTACTGGGACTTGAATCTGAACCTCTCGCAACCATTGTGGGTGAGATCAAGAGCCGCGGCTTCAACGCCGTCCGGCTTCCCTGGTCCAATGAGATGTATGAAAGCAACCCGGTGGTTGGCGACTATGCCCTCACCGCCAACGTGAGCTTGAAGGGCGAGCATGCGCTCAACATCTTCGACGCCGTCGTGAACGCTCTCACTGGCGCCGGCATCATGGTGATCCTCGACAATCACGTCAGCACCGCAATGTGGTGTTGCAACAACGACGTCAATCAACTCTGGTACAACAGCACCTACACGCAGGCCGACTGGATCAACGACTGGAAAGGCATGGTGAACCGCTATAAGAGCAACGCCATGGTCATCGGCGCGGATCTGCGCAACGAGCCGCGCATCTCCGCGGTCTGGGGCGGCGGCGGAAGCGACGACTGGCATGCCGCTGCCACCACCGGAGGCAACGCTGTTCTCAGCCAGAACCCCAATCTGCTGATCTTTGTCGAAGGCATCAACTACGCAGGCAATCTTTCCGGCGTGTCCAGTACTCCTGTCACTCTCAGCACCGCGAATCGCCTGGTTTACGAAGTGCACGACTATGGCTTCTGGTACTCTGGCCTGACCAGCTACAGCAACTGGTACAACGGCATTTATTCCAATTGGGGCTACCTGGTCCTCGGCAGCAATCCGCAACCCGTATGGATCGGGGAGTTTGGCACCTGCAATACCGCGAGCACCTGCGTCAGCAGCA
>Ga0182027_10007994_pt1 | contig 15480 bp, 12 predicted proteins | sample 712E1DmetaG_FD_121300 | JGI IMG/M metagenome (GOLD analysis project Ga0182027, IMG submission 121300) | Permafrost microbial communities from Stordalen Mire, Sweden - 712E1D metaG (Illumina Assembly) | ecosystem: Environmental > Terrestrial > Soil > Wetlands > Permafrost | place: Sweden...
ACCATTTTGGCGTGGCTGAACCGGTGATTCAACCGGCGGGTGGCAATCGCATTTTTATTCAGCTGCCCGGCTTGTCCGAAGACGTCAAGGAAAGCGCCAAGGTGCAGATCCAAAAGGCCGCCTATCTCGAATTTCGGATGGTGAAGGAAGACAGCCAGGAAATCATTGACAACCATGAGCCTATTCCGCCCGGCTACGAATTACTAAAACACATAGAGCTGCAGCCAAATAATGCCCCGCCAAGGCTTGATGAAGTTGTTGTAAAGAAAAAACCGGAGAACAACCTGGCCGGCGATTTTGTTAAAAACGCGTATGTGAGCCGGGGAAATTTAGGTGAACCGCAGATTGATTTTGAGCTTACTGGCGATGGCGCGAAAAGATTCGGCGAGGTGACGCGCAACAATGTCGGCCAGCGGATGGCCATCGTGCTCGATGGCGAATTGCAGACAGCGCCAAGAATTGACGAGCCGATTGAAAATGGTCGTTGTATGATTCATGGCAGTTACACCGAAAAAGAAGCTTTTGGAGTTGCAACCGTTCTCCAAAACCCGCTGCGCGCGCCGTTAAAAATTGATTCTTCCAGCGACGTTGACCCGACGCTCGGCAAAGACTCGATTCGCAGCGGCATTCGTGCGGCCATAGTCGGCGTGATTTTGGTTTCAGCGTTCATGCTGTGCTATTATCTCCTCGCAGGCATCGTGGCGAACATCGCGCTGGTCACGAACATCATCATTCTGATGGGCGTGATGTGTTCCATTGGCACGACGCTCACGTTGCCGGGCATTGCGGGTGTGGTGCTCACCATCGGCATGGCGGTGGATGCGAACGTGCTGATTTACGAACGCATCCGCGAGGAACTCGCCAAGGGTAAATCGTTGCGCGGCGCCATCGCCGCCGGTTATGCCCGCGCATTCGGAACGATTTTCGATTCGCACGTCACAACGTTGATTTCGTCCATTATTCTGATTTTCATGGGCACGGGCGAAGTCAAGGGCTTCGGTGTGACGCTGACGATTGGTGTGGCAGCGAGCCTGTTCACCGCGCTGGTTGTGACACGGCTGATTTTCAACTTCCTGCTCGACCACAATTGGATCAAATCGCTCAAAATGTTCCATCTTATCCGCGCCACCAAGCTGGATTTCATGAAGCTTGCCAAGCCTGCGTTCATTTTGTCGTGGACAATCATTCTTGTTGGCTTGAGCTACGGTATTTTTGAGCGCGGGCCAAAATTATTCGGTGTGGACTTTTTGGGCGGCGACAGCACAACGTTCAGCTTCCAGCAAAAAATCGGCGTGGAGGAAATCCGCGCCGCAGTGACGGATGCCGGTGAAAAGGATTCGCAAATCCAATATCAAAAGGATGTGACCGGTGGCGGTGAAACGTTGCGCGTGACGACCTCAAGCGGTTCCGGGGATAAAGTGGCACAGGCTCTGGCTGAAAAATTTCCAGTCGCGAAGTTCAAGGCCATCGGCAAACAGCAAGTCGGCGCGGTTATCGGCAAGGAAATTCAACAATCAGCCATTATAGCTTGTTTGTTGTCACTCTTTGGAATTCTGGTTTATGTCGCGATCCGCTACGAATTTTCATTTGCCGTCGGCGCGGTCGTGGCAGTGATTCACGATGTGTTGATGACCATTGGCTGGTACTGCATTGCCAACGGTTTTTCGGGGCGCCAGTTCAACGCCACCGTGGTTGCGGCGGTGCTGACCATCATCGGTTTTTCCATCAACGACACCATCGTCATTTTCGACCGCATCCGCGAAGATTTGAAACTTGGCGCGCGTGGTTCATTCCGGGAAATCATCAACAAGGCGCTGAATCAAACGTTGAGCCGGACGCTGATCACCTCGGGCACGGTGTTTTTGGCCACGGTGTCGCTCTATCTTTTCGGCGGCGGTGTCATCAACGACTTCGCGTTTACATTCCTCATAGGCATCATCACCGGCACGTATTCGAGCATCTATATTGCCAGCGCGCTCGTGTTGTGGTGGCACAAGGGCGGACGCCCGAAAATTGGCGCGTCGCAAGTGGCGATGCAAAACGCCGCTACGGCGAAGGTTTAATGATTCAAAACCATGCTCGGTTTCGTTGAAATCACCCCATGGCACTGGGCGGGGTTCATTCTTTGTGTCCTGATTTTTCTCGCGCTTGACCTCGGCCTGTTTCATCGCCGCGCGCGCATCGTCAAATTCAAGGAAGCCGCCGCCTGGAGTGCGTTATGGTTCACGCTGGCCATGCTTTTTGCCGGGGCCATGGCACATTATCGCGGTCACGAAGAGGCGATTCAATTTACCGCCGGCTATCTCATCGAACTTTCGTTGTCGCTCGACAACATCCTCGTCATTGCACTTATCTTCGCGTGGTTTCGTGTGCCGACGGAATTCCAGCATCGGCTGCTGTTTTGGGGGATACTGGGCGCACTTTTCATGCGCGGCGTGATGATCGCCCTGGGCGTGGAGTTGATCCAACGATTTGATTGGGTGCTTTACGTTTTCGGCGCGTTCCTGGTTTTTACCGGAATCAAGATGCTTTTTTCCAGAAAGGAAACCGTCCAGCCGGAAAAGAATCTCGTGCTGCGCCTGGTGCGAAAATTCTTTCCCGTCACACAACATTTTGATGGCCAGAAGTTTTTCACGCGGTTCAACGGCCATTTTGCGCTCACGCCGCTGGTTTTGGCGCTGTTGTTGGTCGAAACAACCGATTTGATTTTTGCCGTGGATTCCATTCCGGCGGTATTTTCCGTGACGCGCAAGGCTTTCATCGTGTTTACCTCGAACATTTTTGCGATTATTGGTCTTCGCTCGCTGTATTTTCTGCTGGCGGGCGCGCTGAGTTACTTCCGCTACTTGAAAATCGGGCTTTCGGTTGTGCTTGCTTTTATTGGCGCAAAAATGTTGATCGAACCGCATGGGCCGCCTTCTCACTGGTTTCAAGTTGAAATCCCAACAGGCGTTTCACTGCTCGTCGTGGCCGCAATCCTATCAATTTCCATCGCGCTTTCCATTACCGCCGCGCAGCGCGAGAAGCAAATGAACCACGGATAGACACGGATGAACACGGATGGCAGGAACATGAAATGCATCAATTTTCCTGCTGCAGCCGATCGGACGAAACTCAATTCAGATAATTCACAAAATCCATGTCAGCGGTTTTTGTTTTCTATCCGTGTTTATCTGCTCGCCTCGGCGTAGCCTTTTGGCGAAGCTGAGCGTTCATCTGTGGCTGAACTAAAATGAAATTTCGCTGGTCGCTCGCGCCCCCACAACCGCTGCTCGCCGGTCAACTGGCGGCGCAACTCAAAGTCCCGCCACTGCTTGCCCAATGCCTGCTCAATCGCGGTTTGAGCGAACCGGTCGCCATTCGGGATTTTCTGCAGCCACGTCTGAAAAATCTCGCCGACCCATTTTTGCTTCCCAACATGAACGCCGCGGTCGAACGGTTGCTTCACGCTCACGAGCAAAATGAACCGCTTGTGATTTTTGGCGATTATGACGTAGACGGCGCCACTTCCACCGCCCTGCTTGTTGAAGTTTTGCGCGCGCTTGGCTGGAAGGTGGATTTTTATTTGCCGAACCGCATGGATGAAGGCTACGGCTTGAGCCGGGATGGCGTGGAAAATTGCCTCAAAAAATTTTCCGCCTTCGCTAAAAGCTCCGGTGCGACAAGCCCGTCAACACTCCTGTTGGCCGTGGATTGCGGCTCGACCGCCGTTGAAACCATTTCGTGGCTGCGGTCGCGCGGCATTGACGTCATCGTTCTGGATCATCATCAGGTTTCGAATCCAGCGCCCGAAGCGGTCGCGCTGGTGAATCCGCAGCTTGCGCCAGAAATCGGAAATCGGAAATCGGAAATCGGAAATTTTCGGGAACTTTGTTCGGTTGGCCTTGCTTTCAAACTGGCGCATGCCCTGGTCAAACGCGGACGTGAAATCAATCTGCCCGGCGCGGCGGAATTCGATTTACGACCGCTGCTCGATTTGGTCGCACTGGGCACCATTGCCGACCTCGTGCCGCTCATCGGCGAGAATCGCATTCTTGTTTCCGCCGGTTTGCACCGGTTAAGCATGACAAAGCGGCAGGGTTTGATTGAGCTCAAACGGGTTGCGCAGTGCCCGCCAATACCCGGCACCTATGAAGTCGCTTTTCAACTGGCGCCGCGCCTCAATGCCTCCGGTCGGCTCGAATCAGCCGAGGAATCGCTGCATCTGCTGCTTGCTCGCAGTCAGGCTGAAGCCATGCCGCTGGCGCAGAGCCTCGATGCGCGAAATCGAGAACGCCAAAAAATCGAGCGTGACATCGTCGGGGAAGTTATCAGCACGGTGCGCGCAAAGTTTGATCCGGAAAAAGACTTCGTCATCGTCGAAGGACAATTGCTCTGGCACATCGGCGTTGTCGGCATCGTCGCGTCGCGTGTATTACAGGAGTTTTACCGGCCAACCATCATCATAGGCGGTGAGGGCGATGAATGGCGCGGATCGGGACGCAGCATCGCGGGTTTCGATCTGGCCGCGGCGTTGCGCGATTGCGACGATTTACTGGTGCGCCACGGCGGCCACGCGATGGCTGCAGGCTTGAGCATTCAGCCGGACAAAATTGACGCGTTGCGGGAGCGATTGAACAAATTGGCGCGGCGCGCATTAAAGCCGGAGAATTTGCAGCCGCGGCTGCGCCTCGACGCGGAAGTCGGTCTGGACGAAATGAATTTTGAAATACTGCATGAGCTGGCGCGTTTGAAGCCGACGGGACAGGGGAATCCCATGGCGCAATTCTGTGCGCGCAATCTCACCCATGCGCGACCGCTCCAGCGGATTGGCGTGGACAAGCGACATGTCAAGATGTGGGTGACGGACGGTATGGCAACACTTGAAGCCATTTGGTGGAATGGCGGTGAATCGTCCCTGCCGGTTGGAAAATTTGACCTGGCATTTGCACCGCAGATCAATGAATTCAACGGTAACCGCACGGTACAATTGAAGGTGTTGGACTGGCGTCCGGCGCAATAGTTCAAAGTCCAATGGGTTCGCGAATATTTTAGACTTTGGACTTTGGGCTTTGGACTTTAGACTGATTTCCATGGTTTTTGCAATCATCGTCGCTGCCGGCAAAGGTGTCCGCATGGGTGCGGGCCTTCGCCGGGCAGGAGAAGCTTCGGCCACGCAGGCCGGGGCGGATAAATTGTTTCTGGAGGTGGCCGGTCGTCCTGTCATGGCGCACACATGGCAACGGTTCGATGAAGCAAAGTGCATCGGCGAAATCATTCTTGTGGTGCGCGATGGAATGCAGAAGGTTTTTAAAGAGCTGGCGGTGAAATTCCTTTTTCAAAAACCGTTCCATATTGTCGTTGGCGGAGCGGAACGGCAGGATTCGGTTTGGAATGGTCTGGAAGCATTGCCGCCGCAGGCGAAAATCGTGGCGATCCACGACGCGGCACGGCCTTGCACGAGCGGGGAATTGATCGCGGCAACGGTCAAGGCGGCGGAGGAAACCGGCGCAGCGGTGGCGGCGCAGCCGGTGACGGACACAATCAAGGAATCCGCCGGCGGCAATTTAATTCAACGCACGCTTGACCGTTCGCGTCTGTGGGCGGTGCAGACGCCGCAGACATTTCGTGTGGAGGTGATTCGCCGTGCGCTGACGGAAGCGCGCCGCCGCAAGTTGATTTTTACGGATGACACGGCGGCCTGCGAGTTGATCGGACAGCCGATCCGGCTTGTGTCGGGCATCGCGCCCAATCCCAAGGTTACGGTGGCGGGTGATTTGCCATTTATTGAAATACTATTGCGGAGTAAAACTTGATTCGAATTTTTATGTCTCTGTGCTAATTTCCCTCCATTTATGAAGCGACGTTTGATTTATGGATTCGTCATGGCGCTGCTGGCGGTGAATTTAATCGTTGGCGCGCGAATTTATTTGAGTTCGGCCCACGCGGCGGAACGAAAAGATTCGGCTGAACCAAGCCTGGAACTTTTTGCCGGCGTGCTGGGAAAAGTCCGGACGGAATACGTGAACGGCCAGAACTTGACGTATCGCGACCTGGTTTATGCGGCGCTCAAGGGCATGACCGATTCGCTCGACCCGCACAGCGAGTTCATGGATCCGGACGAGTATCGGGAATTGCAAAGTGACACGGAAGGCGCGTTCGGAGGACTCGGGCTGATGGTGACGATGAAGGACAATTATGTCACAGTAGTCACGCCGATGGAGGATACGCCGGGATTTCGCGCGGGTATTTTATCCGGCGACCGCATTGTCAAAATCAACGGCAAAAGCACGGAAAGAATGTCTTTGCAGGATGCGGTGAAACAACTTCGCGGCGACCCGGGCACACAAGTGACCGTGACCATCCAGCGACCTTCGTCGGGCATGGTGAGGGATTTCACGCTCACCCGCGCGATTGTCAAGATGGACATGGTCAAGGACATCAACGGCAAAAAGGAATTCCCGCTCGGCGCCGACAAAATCGGCTATATCCGCATCACGCAATTTGGCGACAAGACAGACAACGAACTTAAAACCGCGCTAAATAAATTAAAAGAGCATGGCATGAAAGCGTTGATTCTTGATTTGCGCTGGAACCCCGGCGGTTTGCTCGACGAGGCGGTTGAAGTTTGCAGCGAATTTTTGCCCAGCGGAGAACTTGTTGTTACCACCGAAGGACGCGATTCCAGTCAAAATGCAATCCGGCGCGCCGAGGGTCACGGCAATGCATTGAAAGGCATGCCGATTGTCGTGCTCGTGAATTTGGGCAGCGCGAGCGCGTCGGAAATCGTTGCCGGTTGTTTGCAGGATTTGCATCGCGCCGTCATTCTCGGCGAAAAGACCTTCGGCAAAGGTTCCGTGCAAAGCATTTTCCCACTCGACGATGGTTCCGCGCTTAAGCTCACCACGGCGAAATATTACACGCCCAGCCACAAGGTCATTCAGGAACGCGGCATTACGCCCGACGTCACTGTCCCGATGAGCGATGAAGAAGAAGCCGCGTTGATATTCAAACGCGCGCCGGGCGGGATGGCATCCATCAGCGAAACAAATCGCATCAGCATTGAAAACGCTCATGACGTGCAACTCGAACGCGCCGGGGATTTGCTCAAGGGCATTTTACTTTACAGTGCGCTGGATGACGCGGCCAAGCCCGGGAAAATCGCGGTGAAATAGCGCGAATCGTTGAATCGTGACATCGGCTTGCAGCCCGCAACCGTTCACGATTTAACAATGCAACGACATGACAATTCTCGCTTTTGAAACTTCCTGTGACGAAACCAGCGCCGCCGTTGTGCGCGACGGCAAGATTTTATCCAGTGCCGTTTCTTCTCAAATTGAATTGCACGCTGAATACGGCGGCGTGGTGCCGGAACTGGCCGCGCGCGAACATTTGCGCAATCTGATTCCCGTGGCGCAAACCGCGTTGCGGGAGGCTGGCGTGCAACCGGAACAACTCGACGCCGTTGCCGCCACGCGAGGGCCGGGATTGCCGACCGCGCTGCTCATCGGGTTTAAGGCTGCGCAGGCCGTCGCGTTTGCATTGCGAAAGCCCTTTTTGGGAATCAACCATCACGAAGCGCATTTATATTCGCCATGGATTCGGGGTGAACCACCCGTGGCTGATTTTTCAGATTTCCAACGGAACGTCTCCCTGATTGTCAGCGGCGGCCACACCATTTTGGCCTTGGTCGAATCCGAATTGAAACATCGCGTACTCGGCTCGACGGTGGATGATGCCGCCGGCGAATGTTTCGACAAGGCTGGAAAGTTGATGGGGCTTTCATATCCCGCCGGCCCGGAGATTGACCGGCTGGCAGAGCAGGGGAATCCAAAGGCGTTCGATTTTCCCCGGCCGCTGCTCAACGACCCGGGCGATAATTTCAGTTTCAGCGGATTAAAAACGTCCGTGCGCTATTTTTTGCGCGACAACCCAAATTTATTGAACGATAAACGGCGGCTATGCGATTTATGCGCGAGCGTGCAGGCGGCGATTGTGGACGTTCTCGTTGCAAAAACAATTCGTGCGGCAAAACGAAACCATGTTCGTTGTGTGACTGCATCCGGTGGTGTGACGTGCAACAGCGCGCTGCGGCGCGATCTGGCGTGCGCGTGCAAGCGTGAAGGTTTTGCGCTGCGTCTTGCGGAAAAAGGTCTCTGCACCGACAATGCTGCGATGATTGGCATTTTGGCCGGGCGAAAACTGCTGGCCGGCGTTGAGTTGGCATCACTCGATCAGGAAATCAATCCAAGTTGGGAGTTGGCATGAGGTAAGGACGCAGGGGCCACGCGCTTAACCTGTTGGATTTTACAAGCCGGGGGACGGTTCTACTTTTTCAGACTTCGGGCAAATTTCTCAATCCGTTCCAAACCCTTTTCAAGGTTCGCCATGCTGGTGGCGTAGCTGATGCGAATGTAATCGTCCGCGCCGAACGCGATGCCGGGAACGGCGGCGACTTTCTCTGCTTCGAGCAGCTTTGCGCAGAAATCGGTGGACTTCAGTCCGGTCTTGGAAATGTTCGGGAATAGATAAAACGCACCCTTCGCGTTGACGCACGAAACGCCCGGAATGCTGTTGAGTTTCTGATGTGCAAACCGACGGCGCTTGTCGAATTCCACAAGCCACGTCTTCAAATGCTCCATTGAGCCGGTGATGGCAGCCAACGCGCCTTTTTGAGCGAATGAAGTCGGGTTGCTGGTGGTGTGGCTTTGAATCGCGTCAATTGCCTTCGCGATCGGCTCCGGCGCGGCAAGGAAACCAAGGCGCCAGCCTGTCATGCTCCACGCCTTTGCAAAACCGTGAACGATGATGGTGTGTTCCTGATGCGCCGGTGAAAAACTGGCGACACTTTTATGCACTGCGCCATCGTAAAGCAGGTGCTCATAAATTTCGTCGCTCATGATGAGAACACCCTTCTCAATGCAGACATCGCCAAGCGCCTTGATTTCATCCGGTGAATAAACACTGCCAGTCGGGTTGCTTGGTGAATTCAAAATGAACAGGCGGGTCTTCGGCGTGATGGCGGCGCGGAGTTGTGCGGGCGTGACTTTGAATTCGGTCTTGTCGGTGGTTTGCAGGATCACCGATTTCGCACCTGCGAGTTTGACCATTTCCGGGTAACTCAACCAATACGGTGCGGGAATCAGCACTTCATCGCCTTCCTGACACGTGGCGAGAATGACATTGTAGCAGGAGTGTTTGCCGCCACAGCTCACAATGATTTGAGACGGTTTGTAAGCAAGGCCATTCTCGCGCTTGAATTTGTCGGCGATGGCCTGGCGCAATTCAGGGATGCCGCTGGATGGCGTGTATTTGGTGAACCCGGCGGCGAGCGCCTTGGCGGCGGCATCCTTGATGAATTGCGGCGTGTCAAAATCCGGTTCGCCCGCGCCGAAGCCGACAACGTCTTCGCCCGCGGCCTTCATTGCCTTGGCTTTGGCGTCAATGGCGAGCGTAAGCGACGGCGACAGCGATGCGACGCGTTGGGAAATGTGATAATTCATAATTAAAGCGGGGAAAGATTACGGGCGGTGCGCTGAAATTCAAGGAGGGAAATTGAACGCTCGGTTATGCTGGTTGGGTAGGGACGCCGCGCTGCGGCGTCCGGACAGCGCGGCGCGCTGTCCCTACCGTTCATTCATTTCGTCAAATAATACCTTCGCGTGTATTCCTTGGCCATGCGGTCGGTGGTGAATCGCGGCACGAGCGTGACCATTGCGCGGCGGATGCGTTGGATCCACTGGCGCGGGATGCCTTTTTCGTCGCGGTCGAAGAACATTGGAATGACCTGCTCGGTGAGCGTCTTGTAAAGATTGGCGCTGTCCACGCGATCCTGCTCTCCGACGTTGTTCGGATGCGAGTCTTCGCCGATGGCAAAGCCATTTGTGCCGTCGTAACCTTCGCGCCACCAGCCGTCAAGAATGCTCAAATTCAAACATCCATGGCAGCCGGCTTTCATGCCGCTGGTGCCGGAGGCTTCCAGTGGACGGCGCGGGTTATTCAGCCAGATGTCGCAGCCGGACACCATTTGCCGCGCGATATGGATGTCGTAATTTTCGACGAACACAAGATAGCCCGCCATTTCGCTGCTTTTGCTCAAGTTGATGATTTGTTGAACGAAGCGTTTGCCTTCATCGTCACGCGGGTGCGCCTTGCCGGCAAAGATGAACTGAATCTGTCGCTGCTTGTCGTGGACGAGTTTTACGATGTTTTTGAGTTGCCCGAAAACCAGCGGCGCGCGCTTGTAGGTGGCGAATCGGCGGGCGAAACCGATGGTCAGGGCGTCTGGATTCAGCAGGTGATCAAAGCGAATGAAATCACTTGTGCCGACCCGCTGTTGTTGGATCAGCAGGCGGCGCCGCACGAATTCAATCATCTCGCGGCGCAATTTATAGCGCAGCGCCCAAAGTTCTTCGTCGGAAACAAAGGAGGGGTCGGCCATTTTTTCCCAGAATTCGGCATGATGAATCGCTGCTGCCCAGTCGTGCCCGAACTTTTCGTGCCACATTTTGACCGGACCATCTCCACCACCGGTCAGTTCTTTTCGCCAGAATTGACGCACGGATCCCTTCATCCAGCCAGGCAGGTGGACGCCATTGGTGACATGGCCGATGGGAACTTTTTCGACGGGTGTGTTCGGGTAAAGGCACTGCCACATTTGCCGGCTGGTTTGGCCATGCAATTCACTCACGCCATTGGCCGCACGCGACGCTTTGAGCGCGAGCACGGTCATGCAAAACGGTTCATCCGCTTGCTCCGGATGCACACGGCCGAGCGCCATGATTTCTGAAAATGGCACGGGCAATAATGCCCGATAGCCATGCATGGCGTAATCCATCAACTCCGGGCTGAAACGGTCGTGCCCAGCCTCCACCGGTGTGTGTGTTGTAAAAATGCATTGCGCCCTGGTCGCGGCGAGCGCGTCCGCAGAATTTTGACCGGCGGCCATTTTTTCGCGGATCAGTTCCAGGGTAAGGAACGCCGGATGACCTTCATTTATGTGAAAGACCGACGGTTGCACACCGAGCGCGCGAAGCAAACGAACGCCACCGATGCCCAAAAGAATTTCCTGCATGATTCGCGTGGTGCTGTCGCCGCCGTAAACGTGCGAGGTCAAATCGCGGAAATGCTGTTCATTTTCCGGGCGATTTGCGTCCAGAAGATAGACCGGCACGCGACCGACATTGACGCGCCACGCCTGGAAAAAAACGCGGTTCATGTCGATTTCCACGCTGCATACGAGAGGCTGGCCATTGGCATCCAGCACCGGTTCAAGCGGTGCGTTTTTTGGATCCACAAACGAATAGTATTCGGACTGCCAATTGTTCGTGTCTATTGCCTGTTGAAAATAGCCTTCCCGGTAAAACAAACCGATGCCGACGAATCCAAGGCCGAGGTCGCTGGCCGATTTGGCATAGTCGCCCGCCAAAGTGCCAAGGCCGCCCGCTGAAATCGGCAGTGATTCGTGAAAGCCGAATTCGGCGGAAAAATACGCGATGGGATTTTGAAGCAACTGCGGCGCGTTCGCGCTGCACCAGGTTTTTTTCTCGTTGAGATACGATTCAAAGTCGTGCAACACCGCGCGCGCATGATGCTCAAAGTCGGCGTCCTGCAAGTGCACACGCAGTTCGTATTCCGACACCTCATGCAGCACGGCGACGGCGTTGTGATAAAGATTTTGCCAGGCGCGCGGCGAGAGTTCCTGAAATAAATCCTGGGCTTCCTGATCCCAGCTCCACCATAAATTGCGGGACAATTTATTCAGCCCTGAAACCAGTTCATCCAATTCCGCAACCGACAGCGGTTTTTTTATCATAAGTTTTGAAATGCCTTGATAGACCGGGCCAATGGCCTGTGGCCGGCGGTGACAGTAAAGGCGCGCGCTAAATCCGGCAAACAAAATTTCCATTCGCAATTTGATTTTTCACGGGTAAATTCCACCCGCAGTCGGCGAATGAAAAAATACTGGCATGTCCTCGGCATTGGGGTTCAGAACAACCTGACGTATCGCTTCAATTTTTTGACGCGTACGCTGTTCGGTTTCATTCCGTTGTTCGCCATGCTGTCGCTCTGGCGCACGATTTACGCGGGCAAAGGCGCGGGCGGGGCGCTCTCCGGATATACGGAAGCGCAAATGATTTTTTATTATCTGCTCGTTGCGGTCGTGGACGTGCTGACGGCGGTGAACGAAGACGACTGGCAGATTGCCGCCGACATTCGCGAAGGCAACATCAGCCAGTTCCTGCTCAAGCCGGTGGATTATTTGTGGTACCGCCTCTGCCTGTTCTTTTCCGGACGCATTGTATTTATCTCCATGGCATGCGTGCCATTGGCCGTCTTCATTTTCTTTTTCCGCGAATACTTCGTTTTTCCGGCAAGCTGGGCGGCGGCTGTCCTGTTTCCGATTTCACTCATGCTGACGGCGCTGCTCCAATTTTTCGTTTCTTATACAATGGCGATGCTGGCATTTTGGCTGTTGGAGATCTCCACGTTCATTTTCATTTTGTTCGCGTTTGAATACATCGCCAGCGGACATTTGTTCCCGCTGGATTTGCTGCACCCCTCGCTCCAGCACGTGCTCTTTTTCACGCCGTTTCCGTCCATGCTTTACACGCCCATTGCCATTTACATGGGCAAAATTGCCGGCGCGGATTTGCTGCGCAGCCTGATTGTACAGGCCGGTTGGGTGTTCACAGGTTACATGCTCGCACGATTCGCATGGCGGCGTGGAATCAAAAAGTACGCGGCGTTTGGAGGATAAAATGAGTCCAGAGTCCAAAGTCCAAAGTCCAAAGTTGCCCGACGCGCAATCGCTCATTGCCCGTTATGCCTCCGTTTACGCCGCATTGTGGAAAACGTCTGTGACGCGCGAGATGTCGTTTAAAGGTAATTTTATTCTTTGGATTGTTGTTGAGCTGGCTTGGTTTGGGTTGCAACTCGCCTTCGTAGGCGTGCTTTTCAGCCAAACCAGCAACATCGGCACTTGGACGGTGTGGCAGGTCGTGCTGCTCACCGGGGCAAGCAATTTCATCCAGGAAATTTACCAGGCGTTTTTTTTGGTGAACTGCACGAACCTTTCCGAACTCGTCCGCACGGGGAAAATGGACTTTTTATTGTTACTGCCGGTCAACACTCGTTTTCTTGTTTCGACACGGCAGGTGGACATTCCGTCGTTCGCCAATGCCGCATTCGCCGTCTGCGTCATGATTTTCGCGGCGGGAAAATTACATTTGCATCCGGCGGCGGCGCAGCTGCTCGCCTTCGCCGCCCTGTGCGTCGTCGGCTTGGTGGTGCATTACTCGCTGATGTTCATGCTTGCCTCCGTGAGCTTCTGGACGGTGCGCGCGCAAGGCATCGTGTGGGGCTACTACAATTTGTTTAACATCGCGCGGTTGCCGGACGAGGCGTTTCATGGCGTGTTCAAGGCTGTGTTCACCTTCGCACTGCCGGTGCTGCTGGTGTCCAATGTTCCCGTGCGCGAGCTGACGGACAGACTGGAGTCACCCGTCGGGCTGTTGACCCTGCTCGGTCTGGGAATTGTCTGGGCGCTGATTTCCGAGTGGTTCTGGCGTTTCTCCATTCGCCGTTACACCAGCGCAAGCACGTAGTGGAAATTATTTTTTGGCCAGAGCCTTGGCAACAGCCTGTTCCAATTTTTTGCCGCGCAGGTCTTTGGCTATGATGGTGCCGTTGCCATCCAGCAGAAAAGAAGTCGGGATGCCCATAATCCCGTATTTGACGGCCAGTTTATTGTCAAAACCATGGCCATCGAAGAATTCCGGCCATGTCACGTTGTTTTCCTTGATGAAGCGTTCGAGCGTTTGCTGGTCCCGGTCGAGGCCGACGCCGATGATTTCAAAACCTTGGGCGTGATATTTTTGATAGGTTTGAATCACATTCGGCATTTCGGCCACACACGGCACACACCATGTCGCCCAGAAATCAACCAACACCACCTTGCCCTTGTAATTGGCTATGGAAAGCGGCTTGCCCGCCATATCCTTTTCATTGAAATCAGGAAATTTTGTTCCTTCGACCAGGTTGGCTTGGATTTTCTGCGCTTCAATTGACGGCTTCAACGAATCGAGAATTATATCCACTCTTTTGCCGATTTCCGTTGTCGGGAAGTCGTGCTTGATTTGTTGAAACACGTTCGCCGCCTTTTCAGGGTCATTAAGCACCTCGAGATACAACCCGGCTTTCATCATCAGGATATGCGCCAAGTCTTCCGGTTTGTCCCCCTTGTGTTTTGCCAGCAAAACATCGAATGCCTTGAGATTATCGGCAAGATTGGTCTCCTGAATTTCGCCAGCCCTCAGCTTGGCATTGATTTTTAAAACCAAATTGTTGAGGTCGGTGATGGCGGTGTCATTAGTCTCGGCGGCGAAACAGTTTTGGCCGGACAACAGCAGCACTGCGACAAACAACGCGATCAGATGGTTATTCTTCATGGTCGAAATCGACTGAAACTAACAGTGGAGCGTCTTCCTCGCAAATTGCAAATGAAGGCGCTTTGTTCCTTTGTTGTTCAAACTCCATCAGCCGGTTTTGTCAACATCACCCGGTAATCTGGCGAAGTAGAAACACCCAAGCGCGATGAGAATTGAAGCCGATACAATGAGCGTTGCCTGTGTGCCGGGCTGTTTAAGGTCATTGACCCAGTCTTCGATTAATAGCCCCATTTTGCCGTAAAGCATCGCCATCTGCCGTGATTCAGCTTTGTTAAATCGGACCATTGAAAGGTCATCACTTAAATCCGGTGAATGGGTTCCCATCCAATAAACAAGACACGCGCTGCTGATTCCAAGCAGGAGCACACTGACGCCAATCACCTTGAGCCGCCTTTGGCGTCGCGAGGACAAATTCGAATTGGGTGTTTTCTCAACCACGACCGTAGTGTAGCAGGGAAGGGGAAATGGACAAAATTGAAATGCAAAGACGCAAGGTAGGGTCGCCTCGCTGAGGCGACCGACTAAAGTTGCATCTCTCAAACGGACGGCTCGGCGAGCCGTCCCTACCAAAGATTTGGCGTCTCGAGGACGCCGCCCCGCCAAAAACTAAAATTGTGCCACATCCTCCCGGCTGTTGGATTGCCATTTGCGCTTGGACCGACAATGATATTCGCCCATGAAACACAGCTCTTATTTTGACGGGAAGGTTCAGAGTCTGGGATTGAATCCGCCGGAAGGCTATGCCACGACCGGCGTGATTGAACCGGGGAAATACACCTTCAAGACCGACTCGGAGGAACACATGCACGTTGTTGCTGGCACGTTGAAGGCAAAACTGCCGGGGGCCGCGTGGCAGACATTTCCCAAGGGCAAATTCTTTGTGGTTCCGGCGCAGTCATCCTTTGATGTCGAAGCCGCAGCCGACGTAGCCTACATCTGCTATTACAAAAAGTAAGGACCGATTATTTCCAGTGTGATTGTTGGACCTCCGGCTTGACGTGGAAGGTGACATTATGCTGCTTAGAAAACCTCCCGTAAGAATTTGAACAAC
>Ga0182027_10007995_pt1 | contig 15480 bp, 13 predicted proteins | sample 712E1DmetaG_FD_121300 | JGI IMG/M metagenome (GOLD analysis project Ga0182027, IMG submission 121300) | Permafrost microbial communities from Stordalen Mire, Sweden - 712E1D metaG (Illumina Assembly) | ecosystem: Environmental > Terrestrial > Soil > Wetlands > Permafrost | place: Sweden...
GAAAAGACAAAGCGGGAAATTGCTCGGCTCGACCCTAAGATTAGCTTGTCAGAACAAGCTAATCTTGAAAATTACGTTAAAAATTATATATGGTACCGCCAGCGGGAGTTGAACCCGCGATTTTCGGAATGAGAATCCGACGTCCTAGGCCACTAGACGATGGCGGCGTATTCGTATTATATCATCAGAAACGCCTAAAAACTAACCGTTGACATTTATCCCAAAATTAGTTATACTATCTAACAATTAGTCGGTATAATAATATGGCAGACGAAATAAATAATCAAGTTTTAGAAACGCTGTTTAAGCTTGTCAGAAATTTTAAGGGTAGTATGTCTGACAGTTTTAAACATTCCCATTCAACCATGCTTCAATGCGAAGCAATGATGTGTATTAAAAAACATAAAAATTCTCATATGGGTGATATTGCCCAACATTTTTCAACCACAATGCCAACAGCAACAGCTCTAATAGATAAGCTAATCGGAGCAAAATACGTAAAACGAGAAAATGACCCTACGGACAGAAGAGTTGTTAGGGTTAATTTAACCAACTCGGGAGAAAAATTATTAGATGAAGCAATGAAACACAAAACGGAAAAAATGAATAAACTGTTGTCTTATTTACCGGAACAAGATAAGCTTAATTTACTAAGGATTTTAAATACTTTGGCAGAAAAATCAGAAACCTTATGAAGAAATTATTTAACAAGCAAACATTAAGATACGTTGTAGTCACATTTTTTGTTGTAATTATAGGAATTTTCGCAGTCACTTTTCTTGCCAGTGCGGCTCAACCGCAAAAAACGGAAACGGTTGATGTAAATTCAATTTCCCAACAAATTTTGGCAACAGGCGGCATAGTCGCGCAAAATCAGGCAGTTTTAAATTTCCAGATTGGCGGAAAACTTACTTACCTTCCCCTTAAAGAAGGCGATACCGTATCCGTCGGGCAAACAATAGCCCAATTAGATGCTCAAGATCTACAAAGGAAGCTGCAATTGGCTCTAAATACTTATCAATCTACCAGAGACACTTTTGATCAAGCTCAGGACAATAGTCAAACTCAAGTTTTGCAGGGAAGCCAACATTTTGTTTTGAATACTCAAAATACGGTCGGAGTTTCAGGACAAACAGAAACAGACATTGTCAATAATATGGTGACAAGGATTTTGGATCAAAATCAAAACAATTTAAATATGTCAGTTTTAAATGTTCAGCTTGCTAATTCGGCGTTACAATATACGACTTTGGTAAGTCCTATTAATGGCATAGTTTTGCATGAAGATGTAACTACGGCAGGCGTAAATATAACTCCGGTAACATCATTTGTGGTTGCGGATCCTAGCTCAATGGTATTTAGCGCAAACGTCAGACAACAGGATGTTGATTTTATCAGCGTTGGAAATCAGGCAACGGTTCAATTAGATGCACTTAAGGGAAAAACAATGCAGGGAATTGTTGATAAGATTTACCCGCAAAAAACAATTCTCGCAAACGGAGATCAGGTCTATAGAGTAGATATTAAAATTAATAATGCAGGAAATGTTTTAAGATTCGGACAGTCGGGAACAGTTTTAATTAAAAGTAATTTTGACCAGAAAGTAATTCTTGTTCCATCTTGGACTGTTCTTTCCGATTCAAATATTTGGGTTTCCAGCAATGGAAAGACGGTTCTTAAAAAAGTAAACGTTGGAGATACGATTAATGGACAAACAGAAGTTTTAAGCGGATTGGAAGATACAGATAAAGTAATTACAAATCCGGAAAGCATAATTTCTAAGCTTTATTCAATAAAATAATTATGAAAAACTTTTTTGCAAAAATAAAAAATCCTAAAGTGCTTAGAGTATTACTGGTTATTATCGTAGCAGTAATGTTAATCGGCGGTTACATTTTTTATCAACTCTTAAGAGATAGAGTGCCTATTGAAGATTCTTTAATTCAAGCACCGATTATTACAATTTCTCCTGAAACGCCGGGGAAAATATTGGATCTAAAAGTTTATGAAGGGGAGAAAGTTAAAAGAGGAGATGTATTGGCGATTGTTGGAACGAGTAGCTTAAATGCCTATCAGGATGGATTGATAGTTTCGGTAGATAATGCAATTGGAAGTCTTGCCAGCGCTCAAACGCCGGTTGTGCAAATGATTAATTTTGCAGACATGAGAATTGCCGGCACAATTGACGAAAATAAGGGACTAGATAAGGTAAAAGTAGGTCAGGTAGTTTCTTTTACCGTTGACGCACTGCCCGGTAAAACTTTTTGGGGATATATTGACGAAATTAGTCCGACAGCAAAGCAAACACAATTGCAATTTTCGGTTTCCAGTGAAAGACCAACTCAGCAATTCCTAATTTATGCCCGTTTTAACGCTTACGCTTATCCTCAAATAAAGAATGGTATGTCCGCCAAGATGACGGTCTATACCAATACTCCTTAAGACTTATGGCGAAAAAGAACCAACCAAGTCAAAAGCGGGGATTCCATTCTCATGAATGGATAATCCTTTTTACGGTTATGATCGCCAGCTTTTTGGGAAGACTAGATGGTACGGTTGTTAACTTGGCGCTTCCTAAAATGATTTCGGATTTCGGTATTACGGTTTCGCAGGCCAGCTGGATTTCAACCGCCTACATTATCTCTAACGCAATTTTTGTGCCAATCTTCGGGAAATTAGGCGATTTAATTGGCAGAAAACCATTATATCTTTTTGGGATTATCGGTTTTATTGTTGCTTCAATTTTCGCCGGACTATCTCAAAACCTTTCGCAGATGATTCTTTTTAGAATTCTTCAGGCGATCACAGTTTCTATCGATTATCCCTTGGCGCTTTCAATCATTGCGTTTACCTTCGAAGACAGGCAAAAACGGGCTCAGGCAATGGGACTTTGGTCGGCTGTTTTTGGTGTAGCCGCAGTTTTTGGTCCGCTTTTGGGAGGACCTCTGATTGACAATTTTTCCTGGAGATCGGTTTTTTATATTAATGTTCCGATTGGTATAATAGGCGCTTTAATGGCTTGGAAATATATTCAGGAGCCGGTCAAAAAAATTAGAGGGATTAAAAATTTTGACATTTGGGGCTCTTTGCTTTTAGGGTTATCCTTAGGAACTTTAGTTTTAGTTTTAGATCAGGGACAAACGTGGGGTTGGTTAAGTGCGAACAGCATTATTTCGTATGTGGTTACAGTAATTTCGATGATTAGTTTCGTATTGGTTGAACAAAGACAGATAGAGCCGGTTGTCGATCTTAAGTTTTTCAAAATTCCTGAGTTTTCGATTTCCCTGATAGTGTCATTTATTACCTTTATGGGAATGATCGGCGGTTTATTCTTGCTCCCGATCTTCGTCCAGAATTTTATCGGGTATAGCGTAACAAAAACCGGATATCTTTTTTTACCGATGGCCATGGGAATGATGATTGCGGCTCAATTCGGAGCAAGAGCATCGATAAAGTTTCAGCCTAAATACGTTGTTTTCGTAGGACTTGCCTGGGCAGCTTTTGTTCTGTTTTTAATGTCCGGTATCGATTTAACCTGGAGTTTTGGGCATTTTGCAATCCTTTTATTCTGCTTTGCTTTGGGACTCGGTCTGACATTTGCGCCGATAACAAACGCTGCAATTTCCACTGTTCCACTTCACGAAGTTGGAGTTGCTTCATCGATTTTAGCCCTGGTCAGAAATATTTCCGGAGCTTTTGGCGTTGCTATTTTTGCAACTATTCTCACAAATAGCGCCACAACGGCAATTATAAATGTTCAAAGATATTCCGTGATAAATACTCTTAATCCCAATGTTTTGCAGCAGGCAGGATTTTTGATGGCAATGAAAGCAAATATAGCCTCGTTTCACGTTGTGTTTTTATGTTCTGCTTTAATCACTTTGTTTGGAGCGCTTTCCGCGCTTTTGCTTAGAGAAACAAAGAAAGAGATGATGGGAAAAGTAGAGCTGTCCGGTGAGGCAATGATGTAATTTGTCAGCAAAATTTGTTTCCTGTATAATTATTCTCATGAGTAATATTTATCTTTCAGTAATAATCCCCTCATATAACGAAATGGCAAACCTTAGAAAAGGCGTTTTGAATAAACTCGAGCACTTTTTAAGTAAACAAAAATACATGTTCGAAGTAATTATTGTTGACGATGGATCAAAAGACGGCAGTATTGAATTTACAGAAAAGTTTATTAAAGATAATTCAAGCTTCAAATTAATTAAAAATTCTCACTCGGGAAAGGCCGGAGCGGTAACATCGGGAATGCTTAGTGCAAAAGGGGAATACGTGCTTTTTATGGACATGGATCAGGCAACGCCGATTGAGGAAATTGACAAACTTCTTCCTCTTGTCGGTAATTACGATATTGTTATTGGCAGCCGGGGATCAAAGCGAAAAGGAGATCCTTGGACAAGACTTTTAATGGCAAGGGGAATGATAGTGTTAAGATCATTAATTGTTGGCATCAGGGGAATTAGCGATACTCAATGCGGTTTTAAATTGTTTAAGAAAAAGGCTTCGGACGATCTTTTCTTAAAACTTAAAAAATTTCATAATGGTTATAAAACAATTTCCGGTTCTTCGGTAAAAGCCGGATTTGACGTTGAGCTTTTATTTTTAGCTCAGAAATTGGGATATAAAATTAAAGAAGTTCCGGTGGAATGGCTGTATGTGGAATCCAGAAGGGTAAATCCGCTGAGAGATTCAATAGAGGCGATAGAAGACTTATTGACAATAAAATTCAATGATCTTAGGGGCGTGTACAAAAACTTATGAAGAGGTTTAAGCTTCTGGTTTCCCTCTACCTGTTAACGATAGTTGCTTTGTTTGCTTATTCTTTTACTCAGGTTGATTTAAGTCTTACTCTTTCGAAGGTCTCCATTTATCAAGTTTTAGAAAAATATTTGCAGTATATCGGTTTTTTCCAAAGACCCTTGTCAACATTAATTTATGTTTTCATTCTGACAGTTCTTATTGTTTTTTATCTTAAATTTCTCCGGTTAGCTTTAAAAAAGCAATTGGAAATAAAGCATATCAGGAGAATTATAATTGTTACGGCTGTGATACTTGCTTTTAGCTATAACGCTTTTTCTTACGATTTATTTAACTATATTTTTGATGCAAAAATAATTACTCATTACCATTTAATTCCATATTTCCATAGTGCGTTAGATTTTCCAAATGATCCGATGCTTTCGTTCATGCGTTGGACACACAGGCTTTATCCCTACGGGCCAAGTTGGTTAATTTTAACTGTTCCCTTATCTTTTATTGGCATGAATTATTTCTTGCCGACTTTTTTTCTCTTCAAGTTTTTGGCGGCATTTTCATTTTTGGGAAGTTGTTATTTGGTTTACAAAATTTCCGGAAAAATTTTTCCGGAAAATAAATTATTAAATCTTGTTTTTTTCGCTTTTAACCCTCTGGTTATTATTGAATCATTGGTATCTGCTCATAATGATATTCCCATGATTTTCTTTATTTTATTATCAATTTATTTATTCATCCAAAAGAAAAAAATTCTATCTTGGGTAAGCAATATTTTCTCTATCGGCGTTAAGTTTTCCACCGGCGTTGTTTTCCCCTTGTTCGTAATTTTGGAATTTTTCGATAAAACAAAAAGAAAAATTAATTGGGAAAAGTTTTTCATCACGGCATTTATTCTTTCTCTGTCAACGGTTCTATTAGCAACAATTAGAACTACTTTCCAGCCTTGGTATTTAGTTTTCCCTTTGTCTTTGGCGGCGTTTGTTCCTAAAAAGTTTTATATTTTTATTCCGTCACTAATTGCTACAATATTTGCACTTTCAGTCTACATACCTTATGTTTACATGACGGATTACGCCAAAGGCTATCCGCAGGCGGTTCAAATAATTGAAGCAATTGGCTTACTGGCCATTGTTATTTTTTTGAGTCTTTACTTTTTGAGGTTGAAGTTTTTCTCCAAGCGTTGATTAGCAGGATCAGTTCTACTATAATCGTTATATGAAGTTAATCTCAAAATACAAACGGGAAATAGGCTTTTCAATTCTTCTTGCCGTAATCTATTTTATCTTTCGTTTAATTTTTCTAAACAGATTGCCAATTTTTACAGATGAAGCGATTTACGTCAGGTGGGCGCAAATTGCCTTAAATGATGCTTCATGGCGGTTTATTTCCTTAACCGATGGAAAACAACCGATGTTTGTCTGGGCGGCAATGGTTTTCATGAAACTTATAAAAGATCCGCTTATTGCCGGAAGATTTGTTTCGGTTTTAACAGGTTTTCTGACAATGACGGGACTTTTTGTCTTAGCATACGAATTATTTAAAAATAAAACCGTTGCTTTTCTTTCCTCAACTCTGTATATTTTTTATCCTTTTGCCCAAGTTTTGGACAGGATGGCTTTATACGATAGTATGGTTGCGGCTTTTTATGTTTGGGCTTTGTATTTTTCTGTCCTTCTGGTTAGAAAAGTGCGTTTGGATTTAGCTTTTATACTCGGATTTGTAATAGGTGGCGGAGTGCTTACTAAAAGCTCAAATTTTTTTAGTATTTATTTGTTACCGTTTCTTCTAATTCTGTTTGATTTTAAGCAGAAAAACTTAAAGAAAAGATTATTAAATTTTATGCTCTTGGCTTTTTTCTCTGTCGTAATAGGGTATGGGTTTTACAGTATTTTAAGGCTATCTCCGCTTTTTGAAATGATTTCAACCAAAAATGCTACTTTTGTTTATCCTTTCTCCGAGTGGGTGAAGCATCCATTAACGTATTTCACAAGCAATCTAAGTGGCCTCATCAGTTGGCTTTTTCAATATATGGCTCCATATTCAATACTGCTGTTAATCTCAATTGTGTTTATTAAAAAATTTACAAAAGAAAAGTTGCTTTTGATTTTATATTTCATCTTGCCTTTTTTGGCATTGGCGCTTTTTGGAGTAAAAATTTATCCAAGATTTATTTTTTTAATGACCTTAATGCTTTTACCTCTTGCGGCATGGGGACTATCTTTTTTAATAACTTTTGTTCAGGAAAAAGTTAATTTAAAGATTCCCAAAGTTTGTTACGCCGTAATTATTACTGTGATTTTTATTCTTTATCCGATGTTTGTTTCGTTGCAATTTGCCTATTCACCGGCTAACTCCGCAATTGCAGATGCCGATAAAGCGCAATATCTTAATGGCTGGGCTGCCGGATGGGGAGTTAAAGAAAGTATTGCATTTTTCAGCGAGAAAGCAAATAACGGTAAGATATTTATTGCTACCGAAGGAACATTTGGGTTAATGCCGGAATCCTTGGAAATATATCTTATTCAAAATAAAAACGTAAAAATTAAAGGTTACTGGCCGGTAGACATTTTTCCCAAAGAAGTTTTGGCATATGCCAAAAAGATGCCAACTTATTTTATTTTTTATCAGCCGCAGCACCAAATTATTCCGGTAGATTTTCCTTTAAAATTAATTTTTGAAGCAAAACAAGGCGCCGCCAATTCTTATTACAGGGTTTATCAAGTTGTTCAAAAATAGCCAAGGAATAATTGCGAATACGGTTATCAGAGCATGAAAAAAAGCTTAATTTATTATTTAGGATTATTTGCGCTTAGTCTTATTGTTTGTCTGCCTCTGATTTTGCCTTATTTCCATGCAGGTTTTTTCCCGACACATGACGGCGAGTGGGCTGTTGTCAGGTTGTCGGATATGTACAGGAGTCTTCGAGATCTTCAATTTCCCGTCCGTTACAGCGGCTATTTAAATTTTCAATACGGTTACCCTCTTTTTAATTTTGCTTATCCGCTGCCTTATTACTTAGGAACAATTTTCGTGGCTTTAAAGTTTGGATTTGTAAACAGCATTAAAATTTTATTCTCCCTAAGCGTAATTTTGTCATTTTTTTCCATGTTTCTTTTGGCAAAAGATTTATGGAAAAATAAATGGGCAGCATTTACCAGTGCAATTTTATATAGCTATGTTCCATACAGGATAGTCGATTTATACGTCAGGGGATCAATTGGGGAGTCATTGTCATTTGTACTTTTTCCGCTGATTCTTTTGGGCATAAAAAAGATTTATGAAAAAAAGAATATTCAAAGCATGCTTAGCGTTGGAGTTTTGTATGCGCTGCTTATTGCGACCCACAATATCATGACGGTTTTGTTCGGGCTAATCGTTTTGGCTGTTGGCGTTTTGGCTATTTTTAAAAAAGAAATAAAATTCTTAATTAATCTTTTTTTATCATTGATTTTTGCTTTGTGTTTTGCGGCCTTTTTTTGGATACCAGCTATTTTTGAAAAAAACCTCATTTTACTATCAAAAATTCCAATTGCAGATAGGAGCATATACTTTGTTAAACCGTTACAACTTTTAATTCCCCAATGGGGTTATGGAACTCCAACCGAAGCAAACCCGTTTGGTTATCAAATCGGCATTCCTCAGTTAATAGCGCTTGTTTTGGTGTTTATTTTTGCGCTTATAAATATTAAGAAAACTAAAGAAGCTAAGATCAGTTTATTTTTAATCTTAATCGCATTTGCGCTGTCATTTTTGTTTTTCTCAGAAAGCAGCTTTATCTGGAAAAACGTACCGCTTCTTTCGGAAATTAATTATCCGTGGACGCTTTTGGGCATAATGATATTTTTGGTTAGTTTAGTTGCCGGTTATGTAGCCACTTTAGGCAAAAAAAGTGTACTCCTTGCTCTGGCGATTGCCGTTTTGGCGCTTGTTTTATTCATTCCCCAGGCAAAATCGCAATATTTCGTTAACAGAGGCAATGCGTTCTACTTAACAAATCAAGCTACGACGACCTCCTCAAGCGAACTAATGCCTTTATGGGTTAAGCAGCTGCCGGTTCAGTCCTGGAAAGATAAGGTTGAGGTCGCATCCGGCAACGTGCAAAATCTTTTATACAAATCCAATAAAATATCTTTTAATGTTAATTTAACAAAGAGCGAAACAGTCAGAATAAATACGATTTATTATCCTGGTTGGGAGATTTCGGTTGACAATGTGAAAACAAAAATTAATTACAATAATCAATTCGGCGTAATGGATTTTCGGGTTAACGCAGGGCAACATTTTGTAAATGGTGAATTCAAAGAAACTCCGCTTAGGCTTTTGAGCGACTTAATTTCGCTTTTTAGCATATTGGGATTAGTAATATATTTGTCTTTTCGCTTTGTTTTAAAGTTTAAAAAAATATGAAGAAGATAAAAAATTTGTTGCCTTTATTTTTTGTTTTAATCCTTTCTTTATTTTCGGTTATTCCTCTTTTTCATGCCGGTTTTTTCCCGATTCACGATAATACCCAAGTTCAAAGAGTATTCGAAATGACCGGATCGCTTCAAAGCGGAATGTTTCCCGTAAGGTGGGTGGCGGATCTAGGTTTCGGATACGGATATCCGGTTTTTAATTTTTATGCACCGCTGGCTTACTATGTTGGTTCACTTATCAATATTTTAGGCTTTGACGTTCTATCGGCTACGAAATTAATGATGATTTTAGGAGTATTGTTAGCCGGTATTTCGATGTATTTTTTGGCAAAAGAATTGTGGGGCAAATTCGGCGGAGCCCTAGCGGCTTTATTATATGTATTTATTCCATATCATGCCGTAGATATTTACGTTAGGGGAGATGTTGCTGAATTTTGGGCTTACGCATTTATTCCTTTGGTTTTTTATGCGCTTTTAAAAATTCATCAAAAGGGCAGCATGAAATTCATTGCGGCTGGAGCACTTGCTTATGCCGCCTTAATAGTTTCTCATAATTTAACAGCCTTAATGACAACGCCATTTATTTTAATTTTTACGTTGATGCTTTTTTTGGGAAATAAAAAAACAGGAAAAAAATTAGCGGTAGCATTGCTTTTGGGCTTACTGATCTCATCTTTCTATTGGCTACCGGCGCTTTTAGAAATAAATTATACGAATGTTTTGTCGCAGATTGGTGGCGGTGCGGATTATAAAGATCACTTTGTTTGTCTTTCTCAACTTTGGTCAAGTCCGTGGGGATTTGGGGGTTCGGCTAAAGGATGTGTGGATGGAATGTCTTTTATGATTGGTAAATTGCATATTATTCTATTGTTAATTTCGCTTGTTCTTTTTGGATTAGGGGCGTATTTAAAAAAAGTTGAAAAGAAAAAAAGTATTTTATTAATTTTTCTAAGTATTGCGTTATTGTTCTCGGTTTTTCTGACGCTTCAATCTTCAAAATTCATCTGGGACGCCTTACGGCCAATGGCCTTTTTCCAATATCCGTGGAGATTTCTGACTGTAGTAGCTTTTTTTATATCCTTAATTTCCGGAAGTATTTTTTACTGCATGCAGGCCTTGCTTAAAAATAAATGGCTTATCTTAATTTTGTTTTTGGCGTTATCTTTGGTGACAGTTTTATTTAACGGTAAATATTTCATGGCGCAAAAATATCTTTCAGTTTCTTCAAATAATTTTACCAATGATTATTTTCTAAGATTTACAACCTCGCAAATTTCAAGTGAGTATATGCCCAAAGATTTTTCAAAGCTAAAGATTTATGCAGAGATGCCAAAAGGAATTACTGTTACTCAGGGAAAATTTAGAGTTATTTCTCAAACTAGAAAAACAAATAATTACACAATAAATTATGTTGCTGTTTCCGCTTCAAAAATTATTGTGCCAATCGCATATTTTCCCGCCTGGAAAGTCAGTCTGGATGGAAAAGATTATTCATATAACGCAGTAAATAACGGTCTTTTGGTGGAATTACCTAAAGGAAGCCACGCATTAATATTTAGTTTTAAAGAGACAAGCGTTGAGATTTTATCAGATATTCTTTCTCTATCTGGCATACTTACATTAATTATTGGTATAATTCTTAAGAAGAAAGCTTTATGAATAAATTTCCCGAATTATCAATTTTTTTCCCTTTTTGGAATGAAGGGAAAAACGTGGAACAGGTGGTCAGCAAAGCCATTCCAATCGCCAAAAAAATTGCGGATAAATGGGAAATAATAATGGTTGACGACGGCTCCTCAGATAATACATTCGATGTTGCAAAAAAACTCGAATCAAAACACCTAAACTTAAGGCTTGTTTCTCATCAGCCCAACAGAGGCTACGGAGCAGCTCTTAGAGAGGGCTTTGAAAGCGCAAGGTACAAATTCATTGTTTTTAACGATGGCGACGGACAATTCGATTTTTCGGAAGTGACAAAATTTTTGGACAAAATCGAAAATGCCGATATGGTAATCGGGCACCGGAAAAAACGGGTTGACAATCATTTCAGGCATATTTTAATGAATTTATTAAAACTTTGGGATCTTATTTTGTTTGGATTTTATTTTAAAGATATTGATTGTGGATTTAAGCTTTTTAGAAAAGAAGCGTTGGGTAAAATTATGCCGCTAAAATCAGAAGGTGCGATGATTACCACCGAAATTTTAGCCAAAGCAAAAAAAGCTAATCTTAAAATAGAACAAGTCGAGGTAAACCATTATCCTAGAATTTACGGTGACCAAACAGGAGGAAACATGAGGGTAATTTTAAGGGCAGTCAAAGAAAGTTTGTTTTTATGGAAAGACATAAACTTTAATTATGGAAGAAATTGACATAGCCTTAGTTACCAAAAGGTCAATTAAGGGAATATTTGCGCTCACTTCCCGAACGTTTGTCGTTCAGCTAGTCAGCTTTGCCAGTAATCTTCTTCTGACTATTTTTCTATCTCCGGCAATATTCGGTGTTTATTTTGTCGTTTCGGCGGCAATTGCATTTCTTTCATATTTTTCTGATATCGGCTTGGCGGCGGCGCTTATTCAAAAAAAAGAAGAAATTACGCAGGAAGAATTACGGACTACTTTTACTATCCAGCAGGTTTTGGTTGGAACAGTTGTGATACTCGCATTGGCTCTCTCACCGTTTATAGCTAAATTCTATAATTTAAAGAGCGAAGAAATCCTTTTGTACCAAGCACTGGCAATTTCCTTTTTCCTGTCTTCTTTAAAAACTATTCCATCCATAATACTCGAAAGAAATTTGCATTTCGAAAAATTGGTAATTCCACAAATAGTTGAAGTATTCTTTTTTAGCGTTACGGCAGTCGTTTTTGCGATGTCAGGTTTTGGCGTAACCAGCTTTACCTTGGCGGTTCTGGCCAGAGGAATTTCCGGATTAATTGCAATTTACGCAATTCAGCCATGGCGTATTGGCTTTGGATTCTCCAAAGTATCGGCTAAAAGACTTTTGCATTTCGGAATTCCATTTCAGGCAAATAGTTTTTTGGGCTTAATAAAGGATGATCTTTTTGTGGCATATCTTGGAAAAGCTTTGCCGATAGCTCAAGTCGGCTATATCGGATTTGCCCAGAAATGGGCATATATGCCTTTGAGGCTAATTATGGATAACGTTATTAGAATAACTTTTCCGTCATTTTCAAGACTGCAGCACGAAAAAGATGTTTTAACAAAAGCGCTCGAAAAGGCAATGTTTGCATCTTGCTACGTAATTTTTCCGGCAGTAGTGGGGCTTATGATTATGTCACCGTATTTTATACATTTTATTCCGAAATACCAAAAATGGGAACCGGCTTTGTTTTCTCTTTTCCTTTTCTCGATAAATGCTGGCTTGTCATCTATTTCTACTCCGCTTACAAACGCTCTAAACGCCATCGGAAAGATAAAAGTTTCTTTATATCTCATGATTTTTTGGACGATTGCCACTTGGGTCTTAACTCCAATTTTGATTGTAATGTATGGATTTAACGGTGTCGCAATTGCATCAGCGTTAATTTCTCTTTCCGTTGTTGCAGTTGTTATTATTTCAAAAAGATATATAAATTTCAGTATCGTTTTTACAACCGCTGTTCCTTTAATTAGCACGATAATTATGGGCATAGTTATTTATTTCTTAAGTGGAATATTTGCTAAGGGATTGATTTCAGCACTCTTTATGTGTGTGGTTGGTGCTTTGCTATACTTTGCCACAAGTTTTATAATTGCAAAAGAGCAGATAATTGCCGATATAAAATTAGTAAGAGATAATTTAAAACAATGAGTAAAATAGCAGCCGTAATTTCCGCTTTTAATGAAGAAAAGAATATCGAAAGATGTCTTAAGTCTTTGTCTTTTGCGGATGAAATAATAGTTGTTGATAATTCATCTTTGGATAAGACCTCGGAAATTGCCAAAAAATACACAAAAAAAGTCTTTATCCAAAAAAATGATCCTAATTTAATTGATTTGCAAAAGAATTTCGGGTTTGAAAAAGCAACATGCGAGTGGATTTTAAGTGTCGATGCCGACGAGGAAATTTCAAAAGAATTAGCAGAAGAAATAAAACGGGTTTTGAAAAACTCAGAACTCAGAACTCAGAACTTGGAACCGGTTAATGGTTATTGGATACCGAGAAAAAATATTATCTTTGGTAAATTTATTGAGCATACCGGTTGGTATCCGGATCCGCAGCTTAGGCTTTTTAGAAAAGGAAAGGGGAAATTTGTAAAAGCCCATGTCCACGAGCCGATTAAACTGGAGGGAGAATCGGCGTATCTTAATGAACATATTATCCATCATCATTATCAAACAATTGCCGAGTTTATGGGAAAGACAATTAACATTTATGCTCCCAATGAAGCGCAAAACTATTTAGATAAAGGTTATCAATTTTCTTATTTCGACGCGTTGAGGTTTCCCTTAAATGAATTTATCAGCAGGTTTTTCGCCAGAAAAGGCTATTTGGATGGTTTTCATGGATTAATATTGTCGCTTTTAATGGCTTTTTATCATTTTACAATTTTCGGCTTTATTTGGGAAAAACAGGGGTTTAAGCAATATGATAAAAATGATTTTCTTGCAGATACGGATAAAGAATTTACAAAGATGGGAAAAGAAATTCTTTTTTGGATTTCAAAAGAAAAATTAGAAAGAATCAAAAATCCAATTCAAAGAAGTCTTCAAAAAGTTTCAAACAAACTCCGCGGATTATAGATATGACTAAGGTTTTAGTTTCGCTCATTAATTTTAACGGAGACAAAGACACTCGTAATTGCCTCGATTCTCTGGAAAAGGTTAAAACCGATGGTTTTAAGTTAAACGTAGCGGTGGTTGATAATGCTTCAAATGAAAATTTTCAGGTAGAGAAAAAGTATCAGAATTTTGAATTGAAAATAATTCGAAGCGAAAAAAATTTGGGGTTTGCCGGCGGGCAAAATTTAGGAATAAAATGGGGATTTGAAAACAGAGTTGATTACTTTGCCGTTTTAAATAATGATGTTATTCTTGACGAAAATTTCTTAGTTGAGCTTCTAAAAACTTTTACTAAAAAGGATTGCGGATTGGTTTCGCCTAAAATCTATTTTGCCAAAGGATATGAGTACCATAAAGACCTTCGGTATGAAGATAAAGATCTGGGGAAAGTCATTTGGTATGCGGGCGGAATAATGGATTGGAAGAATGTTCTTGCTTCACATAAAGGAGTGGATGAGGTGGATAAGGGTCAGTTTGAAAAGATAGAAAAAACTGATTTTGCCAGTGGTTGCTGCGTGATGGTAAAAAGGGAAGTGTTTGAAAAGGTTGGCTTGTTTGATGAGAAGTATTTTTTATATTATGAAGATAACGACTTAAGTCAGCGGGCAAAAAGGCTGGGCTTTGCAGTTTATTATCAACCCGGAGCTTTGCTCTGGCACATGAATGCAGGCTCTACGGGCGGCTCCGGTTCAGCTTTGCAGGATTACTACATAACCCGCAATAGGTTATTATTTGGGTTCAAATACGCCTCACTCAAAACTCAGCTGGCATTGGTACGGGAAAGCGTAAAGCTCATGCTTAACGGAAGAACACCGCAGAAAAAAGGGGCAATAGATTTTTACTTAAGGCGATTTGGGAAAGGAAGCTATTAGTTATGCTTTCTAAGGATTTGGAAAAAAAACTAAAAGAAAATAGCAAAGATAGTTTCATTTATCCCCGCTATGACGGTTATTCTCTTTATAATATAATTCCGACGATATTTAAATTATTTGGATTGGATTTAGGTAAAAAAACTCTTCCGGACGAAATTTATAAGAAATATATAGATAAAAATCAAAAAATAGTGCTATTTTTAACCGATGGGTTTGGATATGAGCAGTGTAAGGAAGTTAGTCAAGACGTCCCATTTTTAGAAAAACTGTTAGGAGACAACCGAATCTATCCAATTACTTCTGTTTTTCCTTCTACTACCGCAGCTTCTTTGACAACGCTGGCTACCGGGTTAACACCCCAGGAGCATGGTCTTTTTGAGTGGAATCTATATATTAAGGAAATTGATCAAATTATTCAGACGCTGCCTTTTTCCAAACTTGGCAAAAAGGCAAAAGCAAATGAACTTCTGAGTGAAGGAGTTTCTCCGGAAATTCTTTTAGATAGGAAAACAATTTACGAGCAATTATTGAATTTTGGCATAAAGAGTTATTTATTTAGTAACGAAGCTTTTAATAAAAGTGCTTATACCGCTGTTTCGTCAATAGGTGCAAATAGAATTACATATAGAAGTTTTTCCGATTTAATTA
>Ga0182027_10007997_pt1 | contig 15477 bp, 11 predicted proteins | sample 712E1DmetaG_FD_121300 | JGI IMG/M metagenome (GOLD analysis project Ga0182027, IMG submission 121300) | Permafrost microbial communities from Stordalen Mire, Sweden - 712E1D metaG (Illumina Assembly) | ecosystem: Environmental > Terrestrial > Soil > Wetlands > Permafrost | place: Sweden...
ATTTAATGGAGAGGATGGGGAATTGGCTGTTTGAGTTCCGCCTATAGGCGGAACGAGTTCAATTCCCACACTTGAATTACAGGATAGGCCACACGGAGCGCTGAATTTATAGCGAATAATTTAAAGCCATGTTTCTTTTGCTCCTCGTATATTAGAAAAAACGATTTTATCATAATTCTTATTATTTTTATTCAAATAATTATGGCTTAAGGAATGGTAGAGCGGTTTTGCTTCAGATACATTTATTGATATCGTAGAAAAGTTATTACTCACCATTCCTCTTAAGCTTCTTAAAATCTGAACAGTACTTAGAGATTCCACTTTAGCTGGAAATCCCGAATAAATTACGAGTGAAGTTTCCAAAGAAGCTTTAAGTCATATTGTTCTATAATAACAAACAAATAACGGAGATCTTCAATGAACATTATCAAACAAGTTGTTGGCACCGATATATCAAAAGATACTTTTACTGTCTGTTATGGAACAGTCGATGTACAGCAGAACCAACAAATTACAGAGTCAATAACTTTTACTAATAACCTTAAAGGTTTCCGGGAACTAATGTCCTTTGCAAAGAAGAAAAGAGGACAATTAAAAGCACCTCTTTATTTTGCCATGGAAGCTACCGGTGTTTATTATGAAAACCTGGCTTACTTCCTGAATGAAAAACATCAGAAGGTAATTGTCATTCTTCCAAATAAAACAAAGAACTACTCTAAAACTCTGAACATTAAATCTAAAACCGATCCTCTGGATGCAAAAATGATCACCCAGTTCGGACTTGAAAGACAGATGCAGCTCTGGTCAGTTCCGAGCCCTCTAATGAAGGCTATTAAAGCTCTTACCAGAGAATACAATTCAAAGAAAGACTTAGTTGCCCAGATTAAAAATCAGCTTCATGCCAAAGAGTATTCTCACATGCCACTAAAGGAATCTCTGAAGAGAAGCCAGGCAAGCTTATCCTTCTTTGAGAAACAAATCAAAGAAATAGAAAAAGAAATCAAAGAACTTGTCAAACAAGATGATGATCTTAATGATAGGATCAATAAGATCGACAAGATAGAAGGTGTCGGATTTATGACAATAGTTTCAATAATTGCCGAAACCAATGGCTTTGCTTTAATTCAGAATGCCAAACAACTTGCCAGCTATGCCGGCTTGGATGTTGTTTATAATGAATCCGGACTTAAGAAACATAAAACTACTATTTCTAAAAAAGGCAATAAGCATTTGCGTAAGGCAGTTTATATGCCGGCACTGTCGGCGGTCAGACACAATCCAAAATTAAAGCAACTTTATATCCGTTTAGTTATCAAAAAGGGCATAAAGAAAGTTGCTCTAATAGCAGTTGCCAGAAAACTTCTTATTCTGATTTATACAATATTTAAAAAGAACGTGGACTATGTCCCTAATTACAATCCGGCCTAAGGCCAGGAATTTATACGATGAAATTGTGAGAATTAATCTTTCAAATACTCTTGACTTTTTACACAGTACCTTTTCTTGCGTCAAGAAAAGGAGAGGAAAGATCCAAAGAAACGAAAGGAAATTTTGGTTTGATATTCGCAAACTAAAAAATTAAGTTGTAACTGGTTAAAAGAAAAATATTTTAATAAACTCAACATAGGACGTAAAATTTAATATGAAATACAAACCCCTACGTGTTGGATTTCTTGTCTTTTGTATTGCTCTGGCAATACTTTTACTGACTCAAACAATTAAACTTTTAGATGGCATCTCATCGTTTGCATTCGCCTTATTGGCCTTTGGGATAATCAGAATATTTCCGGAGAAAAAACGAAATGACTGAATATTGTGTAAACCACCCGACGACAGAAGCTCTGTCCATTTGTCATAATTGTGGACAACATTTCTGTGCAGACTGCCTTTCTGAAGGGAAGGAGTATTATTATTGCCAAGCTCCTGAATGTCAGACTGCTCTGAACAAGGAACTAAATCCGGCTTCAATTCCAGGTGAAATTACTTGCCCCTCCTGTAAAGCTGTCGTTCAGCTTAACAAGGATGAATTACTTAAACACCTGTTCCGTTGCCCTGAATGTGATTCCTTAATAAACGTCTCAATAAAGGGTCCCGAGATCATTGAAGATCGGGAATATGTTGAGATCCTTTCTTCGTTAAACCAACCCGATATTGCCGTTCTTCATTCCGTTCTTGATGATGCCGGACTTGACTATTATATAACTGGTCAAAATTTCCTCAGCGTTCGTCCATTACTTGAGCCGGCCAGAGTTTTTGTTGCCTCTGATCAGGTGGAACAGGCAAAGGAATTACTTAAGGATTTTGAGGTTCATCTGTTTGGATTCTCAACTCAAAAAGAAGTGGATGAAGAATAAAATAATCAGAATCAATAATAAAATATTGGTATAAATATGTCCTTACAAAATAGCACCTCTGACAAAAACTCCTCCGCCTTTAAACACGAACTTGGTCTGTTTGATTCCACTATGCTCGTTATTGGATCAATGATCGGGTCGGGTATTTTTATTGTAAGCGCTGATATCGCGCGATCCGTAGGTTCTTCCGGGTTTTTACTTATTGTCTGGCTCCTGGCCGGAGTGATAACATTAATTGCTGCATTAAGTTATGGGGAACTTGCAGCTATGATGCCTAAAGCCGGAGGTCAATATGTTTACCTGCGCGAAGCCTATAACCCTCTTGTCGGTTTTTTGTATGGATGGACTTTGTTTCTTATCATTCAGTCTGGAACTATCGCTGCCGTAGCTGTCGCATTTGCTAAATATACCGGCGTCCTTGTTCCATCACTTGGAACTGCCAATGTTTTATTTACTTTGTTTGGACTAAAAATATCCGCGGGACAACTGCTGGCTATTTTTACCATATCAATTCTGACCTATATAAATATTCGCGGATTAAAACATGGTAAAAATGTTCAGAATTTTTTTACAGTAGCCAAAATAATTTCCCTGTCAGGTATTATATTCCTCGGGATATTTGTAGGAGCAAACGCACATGCAATCGGAGCCAATTTCTCAGATATGTGGAGAGGGGATTGGCTCCATATGTCGGGTGGAAAAATCCAGTGGGTCGAACATCTTACGGGATTTTCTGTAATCATTGCTGTCGGCGTTGCAATGGTTGGTTCACTCTTTTCAAGAGATGCATGGAATAATATTACATTCACGGCGGGAGAAGTGAAAAACCCTAAAAGAAATATTCCCCTTAGTTTGTTCTTTGGAACACTTGTGGTAACTATAATATATCTGCTTATTAATGTTTCGTACCTCCTTGTTCTTCCCCTGAATGGCGATCCTTCCGGAAAAAGTATTTCTTCTTTGGGTATTCAGTTTGCCTCAGAAGACCGTGTGGCTACCGCTGCTGCTAATATTTTCTTCGGGGAACCTGCCGCAATAATTATGGCTGTTTTAATTATGATTTCGACTTTCGGGTGTAACAATGGACTGATACTTTCTGGGGCACGAGTTTATTATGCTATGGCAAAAGATAACCTGTTCTTTAAAGGAGCAGGTAAATTAAATAAAAGTTCAGTTCCTGCAAATGCACTGATCGTTCAGGCAATCTGGGCTAGTATATTATGTCTGTCAGGAACTTATAGCCAGATCCTTGATTATGTTATTTTTGCAGTCCTATTATTTTATATGCTTACTATTGGTGGAGTATTTATTTTAAGAAAGAAAATGCCGGATGCTGAACGTCCATATAAAGCTTTTGGTTATCCTTTTCTCCCTATATTATATATAATCCTCGCAGCATCAATTTCTGTTATACTACTAATCTATAAACCGCAGTATACCTGGCCTGGTTTAATAATAGTTCTGTTGGGTGTTCCGGTTTATTATTGGCGGAATAGAATACAGGCGGGTAAATAATCTTGATTCGCCAAATGGAAAAGAATATAAATGTTTTTAGATTATTGCTTCTTGTTTCAATTCTACTGGTAGGTACAGAAGCTTTATTACCTCAATGGGTACAAACCAAAGGACCTTATGGAGGATATATATGTTCCTTCGCTTTCAGCAATAAGGTTGCATTCACCGGTACGCAGAATGGCATTTATCTTTCTGAAAATGATGGCCAAACCTGGAAGTATGCCGGTCTGATAAATAAAGTTGTCAGGGCAGTTGTAATCTCAGGCAGAAACGTATTCGCTGGTACGTCAAACGGGATTTTCTTCTCCTCCGATAAAGGAATTAAATGGACTCCCATTAACAAGGGACTAACAAATAAAAATATTTATTCATTATTGATTGATGGAAAGTTTGTTTTTGCCGGTACTTCAGGCGGAGGCATTTTCATGTCAGATAATAATGGGAAAAAATGGACTCCTGTTAATTCCGGGCTCACAAATACTGTTATAAGATCCCTGATCCTGAAGGATAAAATATTATTTGCCGGAACACTTGAAGGAGGACTATTTACAAGTAACGATAAAGGGAACAACTGGAAACAAGCTGGCTCCGTATTACAAAATAAAAGTGTATTTGCTTTAGTTTCCAAAGATTCGCTTTTATTTGCCGGAACTGATTCGGGTATATTCTATTCAGTTGATAATGGAAATAACTGGTTTGAGTCAGACAACGGAATCACTGAAAAGCATATTTATGCATTTACAGTTATTGGTTCTGATGTAATCGCCGGTAACGATAACGGAATTTTTATCTCTAATAATATAAACTCTCCATGGACTCAGGAAAATGCAGGATTGAATTCTAATAATATCAGAGTGCTTGGTACTAATGGTAAATTTATTTTCGCCGGCACTAATGGAAACGGGATATTCATCTCGGAGTTGAAAAAATATTCCTGGACAGAAGCTAATACTGGATTATGTAATTCATATATAAGATCCCTTGTATCAACAAACCAAATAATGATGGCAGGAACTGATATCGGCGTCTATTCCTCAAACGACCATGGCGATAATTGGTCTTTTGATGGTCTTGGCAATTCTCATGTGGGTGCACTGGCATCCAAAGGAGTTTATAAATTTGCCGGTACATGGAATGGAATATTTGTTACCGAAGGAAATGACACTTCATGGCTCCTGTCCGGTCTTAAAAATCTAAATGCAAGATCAATGGTTGTTAAGGGAACAATATTGTTTTCAGGAACACAAGATGGGATTTACCTTACATCTGATAACGGAAACACATGGAAATTCTCTGACAGGGGATTCACAAACACGAACATAACCTCGCTTGCATTAAATGGATCAGGCGTATTAGCCGGAACAGGAAGTGGTTTGTTCTATTCAGATAATTTTGGGAACAGTTGGTCTTATTATGGTCTGGCAAATAAACAGATTTCAACTGTTATTGTTAATGAGAATTCAATTGTTGCCGGCACATATGGAAACGGTATATTTATTTCAGATGATGATGGAAAAAATTGGAGTCAGACAATTTCAGGGAATATTTCAGTGCAGTCTGTCATTTCAGCAGGGAATATTCTGGCTGCTGCAACTCTGGGTGACGGTATATTTATTTCTAATGATAATGGCAGATCATGGAGACAATTAAATTCCGGCTTTATCGACCTGAATGTTATTTCTCTTTCTGTTGATGACAGTTTCCTTTTCGCAGGTACTTATGGAATGGGTTTATGGAAATACCCTCTTGCCAAACTAATATCTGCAAATAATTAAAAGATATTCAACTATTATAGATTTACTTTTAACTTAACCCGCACAAATCTGGAAAGAAACAAAATTGTATTTTTCCCTTACTGTTCTTTCTATTGCATAATAAATATTATGGACTTGGGAATATTTCACACATTAAAAATAATATTTCCGCATCCGGCATTAGATTTATCTGTCCCATGGTTATATGCTGATGTTATGATACTGTTATCATTCCACTGTGTTTCCCTTGTTTTAGCGGGTATTTACCGGGTTTTAGCGGGTGTTTAGCGAGTAAAAATCTTAAGGGTTTTTCAGGAAAGAAGCGTTGAGTTGTTTCCTTTATACTTTAATAAGTTAAAATATATTTATTAAAATGTCAATAGAAAAATAAATATCTCAAATATTTATTTAACATTAATGAGTCTGTTCTAATAACGTGAAAATCTTGTCTGCCGAAGGCGGCTGTTGCATTGGTCGGAGAGATGTCATTCTGAAGGAGCGAAGCGACTGAAGAATCTCCGGGATTATTTGTTTATGGGATAAATATTAGATTCTTCGCTTCGCTCAGAATGACAAACTATTGTATTATACAACGATTATTTTGTTATGCAACAGCCTCCGAAGGCGGATCATTCCATTATTAGATTTCTCCTCCCCTGTATCGGGGACAATTCGCCTATGCTTTGAGTCCAGATTAAAGCGGAAAAGGGTTTGTTAACCTAAATTCTTTTGATTACTTTTTAAACCATATTATCAATTCTTTGGAGAAATGATGTTTATAAATTTCAGTGATATTCCGGGACAGCAGAACCTATTCCTGGATTATTTATATGAATTTAATAAGGTGAAATCATTTTATAAGTATAATTTCAGAGACAGGGAAGAGTATCCCGCACTTTTTAAGTCGGTATCCGAATCCCCAAGAGGCTTCAGAGGAGAACTTGCTGAAATAATTACTAAACAGTATTCAGGTAGAAAAATATCATCCAGAACCGAACATAATATTTCACTCCTGAAGAATAATAATACGCTTTCTGTAGTTACAGGTCAGCAGCTTGGTCTGATAGGCGGGCCACTCTATACTTTCTACAAAATAATTACTGCCGTTAAACTGAGTAAACATCTTACTGAAAGATATGATGATTATAATTTCGTACCGGTTTTCTGGCTCGAAGCCGACGACCATGATTTTGATGAAGTTGCCTGGATAAATCTTCTTAATGAGAATAATGAACCGGTCGAGATTAAATATACCGATAATGCTCCTGAAGATACTAACAGAGGAAGCGTCGGATATGTGAAACTTCAGAGCACAATAAATGATTTCTTCGGGGAAATGGACAAAAATCTCAGGGGAACAGATTTCAAGTCTGAAATAATGGATAACTTACGCTCTTTTTATTCTGAAGGAAAAACTTTTAAAGAAGCATTTACAAATCTGATTTTATGGCTGTTTGATAAGCACGGTTTGATTATCCTTGATCCGCAGGATAAGGAAATAAAGAAATTATTGATTCCGGTTTTTCAAAAAGAAATCTCAGGATTTAGGGAACACACTGAGAAATTAGTAAATATAAGCGCTACTCTTGATGAAATTTATCATGCACAAGTTAAAATCAGACCTGTCAACCTGTTCTATAATTATGAGGATGGCAGATTCTTAATTGAACCGGTTGAGAATGAATTCAAACTTAGAGGTAAAAAGAAAAAATTTACTTACGAGGAACTAAATTCACTTATCCAGCAGGAACCCTGGAAATTCAGCCCGAATGTTTTGTTAAGACCTATATGTCAGGACTATTTACTTCCAACAGCATTTTATGTGGGCGGACCCTCTGAAATAGCCTATTTCGCTCAGGTCATGCCGCTTTACCAAATATTTAAAGTTAACGCTCCAATTATTTATCCTCGTTCATCGGCTTCTATTGTTGAAAAGAATATAAGCTCTGCTATCCAAAAGTTTGATCTGAAAATAAATGAGATATTTGCTGATCCGGAAAAGATCAAAGAAAAAATAGTGTCCAAAATGTCTGAGGATAACCTGGCCGATATATTTGACCGATCCTCTTATGAGATAGAACTTGTTTATGACAAACTGAAGGAAAAGCTCTTTGATATTGATAAGGCATTGAGTGAAGTTGGGAATAAGTATAAACAAAACTCCCTCAACAATTTAATTCAGCTTAAGGGGAAAGCTGTTGAAGCTCAAAAGAAAAAATATGAAGTCTCTCTCAGGCAGATTGATAAGATTACCATGAATCTTTACCCTGACCAAAGTTTACAGGAGAGGGGAGTGAATTTTACTTATTTTGCCAATAAATATGGGATAGACATCATTGATAAAATCTTTGAGGAATTAGATATAAATGTATTCGAACACCAGATAATTTATATCTGATTTGCGGAAATCCGTTCTTCCTTAAAAGGAATATCCGATAATTCCAATTTGGGGTTCTTTTCTTTAAAATAATTCATTGACCATTCACTTGTAAATAGAATCACCGGTCTTTGTTCTGTATCATATGCCCATGCAGCTCCGGCAGGGAGCATGGTACTGTTTTGCACTTCAACAGGAACTAATGGATCAAACCACCTAAGAACTTTCCAGCTCGTCTGCTCTAATCTTGACTCAGCACCATATTCATCCTGAAGTCGATATTGAACAACCTCAAACTGCAATGGGCCTACTGCTCCCAACAAGGGAATTTTCTGCATCGAGTTTTTCGTATAATAGCTCTGAATAACTCCTTCCTGAAGCAACTGGTCAAGTCCATCCCGGAACTTCTTATAATTAGAGGGATTAGGGTTATTCATAAAAACGAAATATTCGGGAGCAAACTTTGGTATTTCTTTATAAACGATGGATGGATCTTCAGATATAGTATCGCCGATACCAAAATTTGAATTACCCACAAACCCGACAATATCTCCCGCGAAAGCTTCATCTACAGTTTCTCTGTCCTGACCAAATAATTTCTGTGAATTGGAAAGTCTTATTTTTTTGTTTGTTCTTACGTGGGTTGCCATCATATCACGGGTAAATTTACCGGAGCACACTCTTAGAAATGCAATCCTATCTCTATGCTTAGGATCCATATTAGCCTGTATTTTGAATACAAATCCTGAAAAGGATTCAAGCTCCGGCTCAATTATTTTATCACCGCTTTTACGGGGAGCAGGAGGTACTGCATACTCTAGAAATCCATCAAGCAGAAGCTGTACTCCAAAATTATTCATAGCACTGCCGAAGAAAACAGGAGTCAGATTTCCTTCCAGAACCGAGGGAGCATTGAATTCTTCCCCGGCTCCATCAAGCATCTCAAGTTCTTCTACTACATTACGATAGAGGTCCTCACTTAATCTATCTTTTACAAAAGGGTCTGATATACCATGAATTGAAACAGGTGAGATATATGATCCGCCTATTGTTCTTTCAAATAAATGCATTTCTTTATTTCTTCGGTCAAAGACTCCTTTAAAGTCCATTCCTGTTCCAACTGGCCAATTCATAGGATATGCTCCAATGCCCAGAATATTCTCAAGCTCATCTAATAATGCCATAGGTTCAAGAGTCGGACGGTCAAGCTTATTCATGAATGTAAATATCGGGATTGCTCTCCGTCTGCAGACCTCAAAAAGTTTCCTTGTCTGCGCCTCTATCCCCTTTGCTGCATCAATTACCATCACTACTGCGTCTACAGCTGTTAGCACTCTGTAAGTATCTTCAGAAAAGTCCTCATGTCCCGGTGTATCAAGAAGATTTATTTTGAATCCTTTATAGTCAAATTGGAGCACTGTGGAACTAATGGAAATACCTCTTTTCTTTTCAAGTTCCATCCAGTCTGATGTTGATGACCGCTGGTTTTTTCTGGCAGTAACTGAACCCGCCAACTGAACTGCTCCTCCATACAAAAGGAATTTTTCCGTCAATGTTGTTTTACCGGCATCAGGATGGGATATTATTGCAAATGTACGGCGTCTGTTGATTTCTTTTATTAAGCTCATGGATTAATTAAAAACTAATAATTAGTAAAATAGAGTAAATTTATATTGAAGAATATGAGAGTTTGGTACTCTAATAAAAGAATGGAACTTCCAGGTGGAACTGAAGTAGTTTTGAATGTATAATCTGGTTTTTCACTATCGCTTCGTTATTTGATATTTTAAACGATTCAAATTTAGTAATTTATATAGTATAACAAAAGAGATAATTTACAGGATCATTTGTGATTAAAGATTCAGCATACATTACTACAGAAAAGTTTGCCCGGGAGCATTACGAGAATTTTCCCGTTGTATCGGTCTTTATTAAAAAAGAACTCAGAAAACATATAGCTATAATCTATTGGTTTGCAAGAACCGCTGACGATCTTGCTGATGAAGGAAATCTGCCGGATGAACAAAAAATTATCCGTCTGAATGATTTTGAACTTAGACTTACATCCCTCCTTAAAGGCAATTTTGAAAATGATTATGAAGCCGCACTTTATAACACAATATCTTCTTACAATCTGTCATCACAGCTTTTTTATGACCTGATTGCTGCTTTCAAACAAGATCTGGGTAAAAAAAGGTATAACTCATTTGAAGAATTACTTGATTATTGCAAACTATCAGCAAATCCTGTTGGAAGACTCATCCTAGAGCTTCATGGTATCAGGGATGAAAAAGCTAATTATTATTCTGACAGGGTTTGCACCGCTCTGCAATTAATTAACTTTTACCAGGATGTTAAAACTGATTACGACAGAGGCCGGATTTATTTTTCAAAAGATGAAATGAATAAGTTCTGCGTCACTGAAAGCATGTTTGAGTTGTGTGAAAATAATCTTAATTTACAAACACTTGTTAACTTTAATGTAGACAGAGCCGCTGATATTATTAACGAAGGAAAGAAATTACTTAAATATCTTCCCGGAAGATTAAAGTTCGAAATCAGGTGGACAATACTTGGCGGAAATGAGATTCTAAACAAGATTAGAAGAAACAAGTTTAATATATTTATAAGACCAAAATTAAAAAAGTCGGATTTGTTAAGGTTATTGTTTAAGTCAATTGTATGAAAGATCAGGCCAAAGAAATAGCCAGGAAAAGCAGCAGCAGTTTCTATTTTGCTTTTAACCTGCTCCCCCATGAAAAAAGGGATGCTATGAATACCGTATATGCATTTTGCCGGAAAACTGATGATCTGGTTGATGAAGGGAATGAACCTGAAGAAATTAAATATGAAAAACTCAGGAAGTGGAGAATCGAACTTGAGAAAGCTTTTGTTGGCCAATCTGAATATTCCCTCCTGAATAAACTCGGCAAAACAATTTCTCGGTTTAATATACCTCTGGATCCTTTCTTTGACCTGTTGAAAGGAATGGAGATGGATCTTCAGTATAAAAGATATTTGTCCTTTGAAGATCTTGCTACATATTGTTACAGAGTTGCCTCAACTGTCGGATTAATGTGCATAGAAATATTTGGGTATAAGCATAAGTCAACTAAAGATTTTGCTGTAAATCTCGGCATAGCTTTACAGCTTACTAATATTCTCCGGGATATTAAAAAAGATTCTGAAAGAGGAAGGATTTATCTTCCCCAGGAAGATCTCATTAGATTTAACTATTCTGAAAACGACCTGTTTAACCAGGTATATAATTCCAATTTTATCGACCTTATGGTTTACGAAACTAACCGCGCCGAAGAATATTTCCAAAAGGCAACGATGAATCTTGATCGTGATGATAAGGGCTCTATGTTTGCAGCCCGTGCTATGCAGCATATTTATCATAAACTGCTTAAGAAAATTATAGATGCCGATTATAACGTTTATAAGAAAAATATAAGGGTTAATAAAATTGAAAAAGCCGGTATTGCATTAGGTGTCTGGGCTAAGTACAGCTTAGTTTATTGATGAAAAAAACAGTAGTAATAGGGAGCGGTTTTGCAGGATTAACTGCTGCATCTTATCTTGCAAATAATAACCATAAAATTCAATTAATAGAATCCTCTCCGAAATCCGGGGGAAGGGCTTATTCCTTTAAAGATAAAGAAACCGGCACTGTAATCGATAACGGTCAACATATCCTTATGGGGTGTTATAAGGAAACTCTGAAATTCCTAAAACTTATTGGTGCTGATAATAATCTGATCCGCCAGCATAGTCTGACAATTAAATTTGTTAAAGAGAATTTTGAGGTTTGTGATCTTTATGCCCCGCGCCTTTTTTATCCCTTAAATTTAGTAATCGCCATTCTTAACTATAATGCTGTTTCTTTTTATGAAAAAATTCTGTTTCTGAAAGTATTTGGGAAACTATATTTTTATTCAGATATAGAACTGAAGAAATTGTCAGTTCTGGAATGGCTTCGAAAAGAGGGCCAGACTGATAACCTGATAAAATCATTCTGGGAAATATTAGCCATAGGGGCTCTTAATGCTGATATCAATAAAGTCTCTGCAAAAATATTTGTTGATATATTAAAAGAAATATTCTTCAGCGGCAATAATGCTGCTTCTATAATCCTTCCTAAGTTAGGTTTAACAGATACTTACTGCAGCAATGCATTACGGTTTATTGAAAGCAGGAGCGGAAAAATATCCTTTTCGGAAGAAGTAATTGGGATGGAAATAAAGGATGACCGGGTGGTTGGGATAATAACATCCAACAGAGTTATCAATGATTTTGATTTTATAGTCTCAGCAGTGCCGTTATATTCTCTGAAAAAGATCCTTAATAATAATGACTTTCTTAATGAGTTATCGCTTGATTACTCTTCCATTTTAACTGTTCACCTGTTCCTGAAAAAAAACAGATTTGAGAACACCTTTTATGGTCTCATCGGATCCCCCGTACAATGGGTTTTTAATAAAGGGACTCATCTAACTATTGTCATCAGTAACGCTGATGCATATTTGGAGACTTCGAAAGAGGATGTATTTGAAATTGTTATGGCTGAATTGAAGAAGTATTTCAATCTTGATAAAAGTGAAGTGGACTCCTTCAGGATAATAAAAGAGAAAAGAGCAACCTTTATCCCGTCAAATGATATTCTGGATAAACGCCCGGGTTCAGTAACATCATATAAAAATTTCTTCCTGGCAGGGGATTGGGTAAATACCGGACTTCCGGCTACTATTGAAGGTGCTGTAAAGAGTGGGAAACTAGCAGCCGAAACAGTTCTGTCATTCTGAAGGAGCGCAGCGACTGAAGAATCTAATAGATTCTTCGCTCCACTTCGTTTCGTTCAGAATGACATACTTTGTTAGCTTATTATTTATTCCCCAACGAATCAATTTTATCCTGCATGTTTGATATTTTATCATTCAGAGAATCTGTTATAGTATTTTCTTTGTTGTAGTATTCTGTCCCGACTCCATGAATATATACCATCTTTCCGCCTAAATCGCCGGTCAATACTATAAAATATGCCCCTAAAGCTCCCAACAAAACAAATCCGTATTTGAAAAGCGTAGATAATTTTTTCCTAAGGACTACCATTATTCTAAGAACAAGAAGTAAAGCAAAAAACCAGGTGGTTATTGTTGCATAATGATGATGTGCCTTTAGGATTACGTTTGATTCTTTATTCCATCCATTAAAGGCATCGATTGCCTGATTGCCTGTGAATGTGGCTAATAAAGCACCAACTACACCTAATAATAGAAAAAGATGAGCTGCTTTTGAATAGAATTCTTTTTTGAATATTGCACCTGTTAGTTCAAGCAGTAAGTATACAAGAAGAAATGCAATAGGGAAGTGGACAACTTTGGGGTGAAGCAGCGAAAATAAATCCATATAATTCCTATAGAATCAGAAGAAAGATTATAACTTTAACCTGACCTTTAATTTTTTGAGAATAAAAAAACCAAACAGCCATAAAGAAAAAACAGAAGAGATTATGGGAATAATTAGTGAATGCGTTGTAAAAAATGTTTTACCTTCCTGAATAAATATATCCCCTGTTATTACATCAGTTGTGAACATTTTAGATTCAGTTAAGGTTCTCCCCAATGGATCAATAATGCAGCTAATACCTCCGTTTGCAGCTCTTACAACGGTCTTTCTGTTTTCAACAGCACGCAGCACCGACATTTCTTTATGCTGATATGGACCGCTGGAATTTCCGTACCAACTGTCATTTGTTACAACTGAAATCAGATCTGCCCCCTTCTCAACAAACCTTGGAATGAAATAAAGATATATTGATTCATAACAAACCATACCATCAATTTTCAGTGTGTCCTTCCTGTTGTCAAGGGGTAAATTAAAAACTGTAGTATCCTTGCCAACGTTCCACCCGGTTAGCCCTACACCCCATTTGATCAAATCCCCAAGGAATGGCAACTGATCTACAAATGGCACCCTTTCACCAAATGGTACCAGTTTTGACTTACCATAATGAATAACTTGCCTGGTTCCCGGCGAGAACATTAGGATCGCGTTATAAGTGGCATAATAAAAATTCCCGGGTTTACTGTATTTAACATCATCCGGCATTCTATCTCCCGGTCTGTAATAAATTATATCAGGCATACCGGTTATTAGGTAAACATTATTTTTATTAATAAAACTGTATATGGAATCAATAATAGAGTTAAAACTGCCTTCTAACAAGTATACAGGTAATGATGTCTCAGGCCAGAAAATAACTTTGGCGCCTTTGCTCACTGCCTGATTTGATAATTTAATATAATCAGCCGTCAGTTTATCTAAATTTCCTTCGTTCCATTTTTCCCATGGATCAAGGTTCGGCTGAATTAAACCAACCTTCACTTTTTTATCCGATATCCTGAATGTTGAAACCCGGATAGTTCCATATATAAGAACAACCGCTAAAATACCGGCTGCTATTGAGATGTTTATTCTAAATGTCCGGTTGGAAATCTTCCCTGATTGAAATGCCTTTGCAATAAATATATTTATAAAGACAACAATTAAAGAAAGTCCTACTGCACCTACTATATCAGCCGCCTGTATGAAAAGATAAAAATGAGATAATCCGCTTCCAAGCGTCAGCCATGGAAAGCTTAGGTCGGTTAACATATATAAATATTCGTATGTTACCCAGAAAAGAGGGAATAAATAAATTGCTGTCTTCCTATTAATTATATCCCTGCAAAAATATAAAAGCGTAGTCGGGATCATGAAGAAAACAGGATTAACAAACATCAGCAGCCCGCCTGAGATCATTAAAAAAGGATCAGCTTCTTTCTGCCAGCTTCCAACCCAGTACAATGTAATAACACTGAAAACAAATCCCATCAAATACGATGCGCGGTTCAAATCAACAAGTCTTTCTCTTTTTTCAAGAACCATTAGGTATGGTACAAGTCCGGCTAACATAAATAACTGAAAGGGGAAGGGGAATGGCGGGAATGAAATTCCCATCATTATTCCGGATAAAATAAGGAGCAGTCTCTCTTTTCTCCGTTCCTTTTTTTCTTCAGGTGTTAGTACGTTTCTATGAAATAGTTTCAATCTTTATCTTTTATATTAATAAGAATATTTATTTGTTATCATTCATCAAAAGAACAGAAGCAAAAGCAGTAACACCTTCTTCTCTCCCGATAAAACCTAATTTCTCTGTTGTCGATGCTTTAATTGACACCTGATCTTCGCCGCATCCTAATATAGTCGAAATCTTCTTTCTCATCTCAGGAATGTATGGGGCAATTTTCGGTTTCTGCATTGCTATCATGGCATCCAGATTACCCAATAAAAACCCTTTTTCCTTTACCAAAGAATATACTTCTTTAAGTAGATCCGAGCTGTCAGCATTTTTATACTTCATATCCGTTTCAGGGAAATGCTCTCCTATATCTCCAAGGGAAAGCGCACCAAGCATAGCATCGCAGATTGCATG
>Ga0182027_10007998_pt1 | contig 15476 bp, 14 predicted proteins | sample 712E1DmetaG_FD_121300 | JGI IMG/M metagenome (GOLD analysis project Ga0182027, IMG submission 121300) | Permafrost microbial communities from Stordalen Mire, Sweden - 712E1D metaG (Illumina Assembly) | ecosystem: Environmental > Terrestrial > Soil > Wetlands > Permafrost | place: Sweden...
AATAAAGGAAAAAATATTGAAAAGAGAAACCACCCTTTGATATAACTAATTTCATGACGTGGTTCGAGATCAAATCCGGATGTTTTAATATATCTGATATCCTCACTCAATAATTTTACATCTTCTTTAGAAAAACCCGATGACGCCGTTTCGTTTCCTCCAACTCCCTGACGAACATTAATTTTAAAGGGAGTCGTTTTCAATGTTACAAATTTCCGGACAGCGGGATTATAATAAGTAAATTCGACAGACGGAATTTCTTTCTCCCCTGCGTTTCGGGGTATGATTAAATAATCAATGATTTTTTGACCCGATATCTGAGCCCCTCTATTTATATTTTCAACAGTTTTCGGTTCATATTTATCAAAACCAGTCGGAAGGTTTGGCTCCGGAACTTTTAATAATTTAATATTACCCGTACCATTTATACTCAAGCGTAAAGTTAAACTTTCATTGGTAACAACATTGTGTTTATCAACTTCACCTTTTATATCAAAACTTCCGACCGCACCGCTAAAAGAAGAAGGCGCATTTTGCGGAAGAGGGTCTACATCAACTTTTAGAGTATTGGATCGTGCTTGAAATTCAACCGTTTCGGTTCTTCCAAAAAAGGAATCATTAAAAAATTCATCAAAGACATCATTTCCTGTTTTTTTCTTTTTCACAACCACAGGTACATGCAATTCGAAAGGAGTAACAGTTAAAGTTCCGGTTTTACTCGGAAAAAGAGCAACTTGTTTTATTTTTGCAACTCGGTATCGTTCGCCTTTATACATTGCAACTTCAAAATTGATATTTTGAAGCGGGCCGATTTCTTCAGCCCAAAAACCTTCATAGGTTGGGAGCTTGGTTATTTGAGGAGAGGCAATATTCAATTTAGTGTATAAATTATATGTTACTGTTATCTGCTCGCCAAGCTGAACCTTTGTTTTATTAGCTTCAGCTATAATAAAAACATTTTTAGCCAAATCCTGTTGTGAATAACCACCATTATTATCCTTTTGCTGCTGAGGAGTTCCTTTTTCAACTTTAATTTTTAAAGGATCTGTATGGAAGGTCTTTCCTTTGTAATCAATCGAGGCAGAATTGATGGTAAATTCTCCGATACCTCCGGGCTGAATAATATATGAGAAAACAATTGATCCGGAAACGTTACCGTTTATAATCTGCATGCTGGTGGATTGATTGGGACCGCTTAGAACTTTCAACCCGCCGAATCCTGACTGACGGAAATTGCTTACTCCATTGATATCCACCCCGTTGAAAGTAAAGTAAATCTGTATACGGTCAAATTGACCTATTAATGATTTATCGGCGGTCGCAGTAAACTTTTGAGCATAAACATTAAAACTCATTAATAAAAGACTTAGAGATAAAAATGATAATATTCTTTGAGAATTATTAGTTTTCATTATTTCCGAATTTCGATTAGAGGATTTTGTTAATACTAAAATAATCACCAATCCTTGTCTGTTGCAACCGGTTTTCCTTTTTGTTTACGCAATTTTTTTTGAATATCCGCCTCATTGTTTTTTAATGCTTCGAGAATACGCTGGGCATCTTCCTTTGATATCTGATTTTTAGGCTGTTGCGGCTGATTCTGTTTTTCTTTGTTCTTATCATTTTTATTGTTCTGGTTTTGCTGATTCTGCTGTTTATCTTTGTTTTTATCTTTATTCTTATCGTTCTTATTCTGCTGTTTATTTTCATTTTGCTTCATCGCATTAAGTGCATATGATAAGTTATATTTTGTATCTTCATCCTTAGGGCTTCTTTTCAACGCATTTGCATAGGCTCCTATGCTTTCTTTATATTTTTGAGATTTGAGAAGTGCGTTTCCTATATTATGGAAGACTTTTGCCTGATCCGATTTATCATTTGTAAACTGAAGAGAATTTTTATATGCCTGTATTGCTTCGTCATATCTTCCCTGTTTGAAATAAGCATCACCTACATTAAAATGCCCTTCAAACATTTTAGGATCTTTTTCAAGTCCTTTTTTGAATTTAACTTCCGAATCGGCATATTTTTTTTGTGAAAACAGATCAACGCCGTCATTATTTAACTCTCTTTTAGATTGAGCGTAATTTATGTTGATATTGATTATTAACAACAAAAACAGGGAAATAATAAACTCAAAATAACTTATTGTCTTCATGAGTTTGCTTTCCTCAAACTTTCGAATTTCATTAAAAATTTTGATTTAATATCAGTTATAAAAAACTCTGCGAATAAAATTAATAATGCCGGGAACAAGAAATATTGGAATTTGTCTTCATATTCGGTTACTTTTTTAGAACCGTATTCGGTTTGTTGAATTTTTGCAAGATCGTTATAAATCATCTGAAGTTCATCCTGGTTATTGCTTCCCCGATAATATTTCCCGCCTGATTTGTCGGAAATTGATTGAAGAATTGCTTCATCGAGTTTTGTTAGAACGATATTGCCTTCATTATCTTTTTTATATCCGCGCTGTGTACCGGATTCATCATAAATCGGGATAGGTGCACCAGCCGGAGAACCAAATCCAATCGAATAAATTGAAACACCTTTTGATTTAGCCTCATCAATTGCTCCGTCAATATTGCCATCATGATCTTCACCGTCGGTTATAATTACGATCACTTTTTTCGTTTCGTCATCATATGGAAATGATTTAAGCGCCAAATCGATAGACGGACCAATTGCAGTTCCGGGCTGGGGAACCGAATTAAAATCTACTGCATTTAAAAATAAATTAGCAGCTGAGTAATCCGATGTAAGAGGAAATTGTACATAAGCCTGTCCTGCAAAAATAACCAGACCGATTCTATCACCCTGTAATTTTTGAATCAACTGAGCAATTTCAAATTTTGCTTTTTCCAACCTGCTTGGTTTAATATCTTCAGCTGCCATACTTCTTGAAACATCAAGAAGAATATATACATCTATTCCGATCTGTTTCACTTCTTCAATTTTGGTCCCGACCTGCGGATTAGCAAGAGCAATTATTATAAGCATAATGGCAAAAAGGGAAATCCCGAATTTTACCGGTGATTTAATTTTACTTCTTAAAGGGAATAGGACATTATGCAATTTTGTACTCGCAAATTTCTCAAGTATGTAATTCTGTTTCCTCAAAGTATACCAGTATAAAACTCCTAGAAGAGGAATTATATATAATAAATACAGATAGCTGCTATGTGCAAATCGAATCATATTATGGTAATCTTCTTAAATAAGTTCTTGAAAAAGTAATTTCTATAACAATTAACATCAGTCCTATAAAAGCCCAAGGATAGAAAAGTTCTTTCGCATTTCTATATGAAGTAACTTCAACGCGTGTTTTTTCCATATGGTCTATTTCCTTGTATATTCCGGATAATTTGTCATTGTCGGTAGCACGAAAATAAATACCGCCGGTTGTAGCCGCAATTTGCTTTAGAATATTTTCGTCTATTTCAACCGGAACCATCTGGTATCGTATACCAAAAGGAGTCTGAAACGGATAAGGAGCCTGGCCAATTGTACCGACACCCACAGTATAAATCCTGATACCATATTTTTGCGCAATTTGAGCAGCAGTAAGGAGATCAATCTGACTTGCATTATCTACACCGTCGGTCAATAAAATCATTACCTTGCTTTTTGATTTACTATCTTTTAATCTGTTTACTCCATTAGCAATTGCATTTCCAATTGCGGTACCGTCTTCTATCATGCCGGTATGAACTTCTTTTAGCAAATTCCTGAGAACAGAATAATCAATTGTAAGAGGGCATTGTGTAAAGCTGTCCTTTGAAAAAATCACAAGTCCGATTCTATCATTGGTTCTTCCTGATATAAAATCATCAATTACTTTTTTTGCCGCTTCGACACGGTTAGGTTTGAAATCTTCAGACATCATACTGCCTGATATATCAAGAAGCATAACAATATCCAATCCTTCGGTATAAACATTTTCACCGCTTGAAAAACTTTGAGGACGTGCCGCAGCTATAATAATAAAAGCAATTCCAAGAATTCTAAGCCAAACAGGTAAATGAGCAAATTTTTCTTTTAATGTTTTAGGCGCAGATCCGAAAATATGCAATGATGAAAAAGACAAGGATGGAGAATTAATATCCCGTTTTTTCCAAAACCAGTATCCGATCGCAGGAATTAGAAGTAATAAAGTCAGAATAAAAGGATATGCGAAAGTTACATCACCGAACATTTTGATCCTCGTCTTTAGAATCCATATCAACCGCCGGGATTGTAACATTCACAATTTTATAGGCCTGCTTCATCATTTCTTCGTTTACTTTAGTCAACGGCTGAAATTTCGCAAACTTTACAAGATCGGCATTTGTAAAAAAATCATTTGATAAATCAAGTACTTTCTTCCCTTCTTCAAGAGAACTTAAAACACCGATAATTTCGGCAGAAGTCATTTCGAGAGCACTGAAATTGAAACGTTCCTCAAAGTACTTTCGGATAATTTCGGTTATTTCAGAATGAAATTCTTTTACTTTTCCCTGCTGCCAAAGTTTTTTCTCTTCAAGAATTTTTAGATTATTTAATGCAATTTCATATGGGGGCAATATTTTCTCAGGAATTATACTTCCCTTGTTAAGTTTTTTCTTCCTGTAATAACGATATCCGAAAAAAGATGCAGTTAATATTAATAATACACATGCCGCTATAAGCGCCATAAACCACCAGTTTAAAGGCAGTCTAAGGGGCGCCTTTATATCTTTGATTTCATTTTGTTTGTCAACCGGAAGAGTTTTAACAATAATAGTAATAGGAATGGTAGATAAAAACTTTTTAAGAGTATCGTTTCCAATCGAGTAAAAAACCTTTAATGAAGGAATTGTAACCTGGGATGAATCATACTTGGAAAAAATATAATTGTGTTTCTCTATAATTTTTGAATTCCCTTCCTTTTTTTCCGCCGGTAATTCCTGAATAAATTCGAGCACTGTTATACTATCTTTTACGGGAGGCAATATCACATGCACATTTTTATCATAATGAAGTTCTAACTGATAATTAATATAATCGCCGACTTTGTAAACAGAAGTATCTGTAGAAGCTGAAATTGTTATGTTCTGAGCATTTACAACGGTCAGATATAATAAAAAGAAACTAAAAATAAACCGGAAAATTTTTACCATCTTTTTTCCCTTTGTTTAAAGAAACGGACAAGTGGTTTCACATACGAGTCGGAAGTTTCAATTTTAATAGAATCCAATCTGCTTGAAACAAAAAGTTGTCTTTGATAATCAGCAAGAAGTTTATTTTCTTCAATTATTGACTGCCGTACAGCTTTATCGCCGGTATCAAGATATCGGATTTCACCTGTTTCAGCATCACGGAATTTTACTAAACCGGCATCAATCATAGTTTTTTCGCGTGGATCTTGAAGCACCATTCCAATCAAATCATGTTTCTTTCCGACTATACGCAATATTTTCTCATAACCTACGTCCAGGAAATCGGAAATTAGAAAAACAATTGCTTTTTTCTTTATTGTATGGTTAAAATATTCCAGCGCCTGTTTGATATTAGTTTGATTTCCCTGAGGTTCAAATGATAATACTTCACGGATAATTCTAAGTGCATGGCTTTTACCCTTTCTAGGAGGAACAAATTTTTCAATTCTATCGGTAAATAATATTAAACCGACTTTGTCATTATTTTTCAAAGCTGAAAATGCAAGAATTGAACTTAGTTCCGCTGCAACCTGCTGTTTTGTTTTTTCTACCGAACCAAAAAAGAGAGAACCGCTCATATCAACAAGAAGCATAACAGTTAATTCACGTTCCTCTTCAAAGATTTTTATATACGGATGACCAAATCGTGCAGTAACATTCCAATCAATACTCCGTATATCATCGCCAATATTATATTCACGAACCTCTGAAAATTCCATTCCTCTTCCTTTAAATACGGAATGGTATTCTCCCGAGAATACTTCATTAACGAGTCCGCGCGTACGAATCTCGATTTGCCTTACTTGTTTCAATAATTCTTTAGTTAACATAGCTTTTCAGCGTTCTGTAATTGAAAATCATTTTTTTATATAATATTCAGTTGCTATAGTTCAGGTGGTTAGTAGCATCAAGGGACTTCAATTTTATTTAATATTTTGGAAATTATTACCTCGGAAGTTATATCTTCGGCTTCGGCTTCATAAGTAACGGCAATTCTATGGCGTAGTACATCGAAACATATAGAACGGACATCTTCGGGAATTACATAACCTCTGCGGCGGATAAATGCCATTGCACGGGCGCCTAGTGCAAGATTAATCGTAGCACGGGGCGAACCGCCGTAACTGATCAATTCTGTTAATTCATCCATGCCATAATCTTTCGGTGACCGTGTGGCAAAAACAATATCAAGAATATATCGTTCAATCTTTTCATCCATATAAATTTCCTGAACAAGATTTCGCGCTTTTAAAATATCATCCTTTGAAACAACAGCATTAATAATATTATTAACTGTTCCTGTATTCAATTTCATGATTTTTTGTTCTTCTTCTCTCGACGGGTAGGTTATTTTAACTTTCAACATAAAACGGTCGACCTGAGCTTCCGGCAACGGATAGGTGCCTTCCTGTTCAATCGGATTTTGAGTAGCAAGTACAAGAAACGGATCATCGAGCTTAAAAGTTGTTTCACCAATTGTAACCTGTCTTTCCTGCATCGCTTCAAGTAAAGCGCTTTGGACTTTTGCAGGGGCGCGGTTGATTTCATCTGCGAGAATAAAATTGGCAAAGATAGGACCCTTTTTAATTGCGAAGGCTCCGTCTTTCTGATTATAGATCAAAGTACCGACTAAATCCGCCGGTAAAAGATCCGGAGTAAATTGAATTCGCTGAAATTTTGCTTGCATAGATGAAGCAAGTGTTTTTATGGCAAGTGTTTTTGCAAGTCCGGGAACACCTTCCAGTAAGATATGCCCGTTAGAAAGCAGACCAACCACCAGACGTTCAATCATTGTTTTTTGACCGACAATGGTTTTTGATATCTCATTGAAAAGAACATCAATAAAATCGCTTTCTTTCCTTATTTTTTCATTGAGTGCTGTAATATCCAATTTGAATCCTCACTGTTTTTATAATTCGAATGTTTGTACAAACCTGATAAATAAAAGTTTCTGAGAAATATTTAAATATCGAAGCATAAACTGAATTTTGAGGCACAAATATAAAAAAAATATAACAGAGTGCGGCAGAAGGAGGTCAAACGTCAGACGTCAGATGTTAAAAGTCACAGAATAATAATGAATTTATTAATATATATTTAATTTTAAGAGAATATTTTATAGATGATCTTAGTTTTAATCAATAATAAACCAAAAACCCGTCTTGAAAGAGTATCGTTGGTAAAAAAAAGAAACCGCCATGGTTTCTAGATTTCCATATAATTAGTTTGCAAAAAGATGTTTTATCGGACAAGCTATTAATAGTAGAACGAAAGTAGAAAATGAAGCCATAGCCGCATGGCTTAGATGTGGTGAACTGGAGTCTAAAAAAAATCAACTCCCGGAATATTCTGAGTCAAAACTAAAGGCAATTTTACCAACTATTAGATTATTGTCGGTTAAAGATCCGAAAGAATCTTCAGTAGAAGCGGTAAAAATATTAAATGAAGCCGGCGTTTTTTTAATATATATACCACATTTTCAAGGAAGCGGTGTAAGCGGTGCTGTTAGATGGATTAATAATAACCCGCTAATTCAACTTAGCATATATTATTCCTGGGCAGATATCTATTGGTTTAATTTATACCATGAATTGGGACACTTATTGTTACATGGCAAAAAAGAGAAGTTTATTGAATTTGATGATAAAGAGTTATCGATCGTACAGAATAAGGAAAAAGAAGCCGATAAATTCGCGAGCGACCACTTAATCACAGAAAAAGAGTATTATGAATTTCTTAAAATGCCGCCTACAATTGAAAGAATAGAAGTTTTTGCAAAAACATTAAATATCAATCCGGGGATTGTTGTGGGTAGGTTATGCCATGAAAAAAAAGTTGAGTGGAAAACTGTATCTATCCTACGTCCCAGGTTGAAATTTATAATCAATAATTAGTTTATTGGTCAAGTCACTTCTTATAAAAATATAACCCAGCAAAAAGTAAATCAGAATTAAATTTGTTATTAAAATTCATTTCCGAGATTATTTAAATTTAATAATTACATTAATTTCTCTACATATTCATTTAATTTTTTCTTTCTCATCCTTTTTAAAAGAATATACAGTTTCTTCCCAAACCTCATCTGGGAATTCCATATGCATAACTTTCCTTCGAATAATATAACCATTTTCAAAAACCAATATTGCCTTATAAGAACCACCGGCATCACTTCCTTTAAAAATAAGTTTGATACCATTTGATTCTTTAACTAATGATACATTTTTGGGATCCCCTAAATCACTATAGGCTGAAAGTGGAATATATATTTTTTCTTCTCCAAGTTTAATATCCAAAGAAAGTACGATAGTTTTGGGTAATTCATTTACATCACCTCCCTGCCCCCACATGATAGAACCTTTATAAGGGAAATTTGATAAAATTGGACCTCTTTGAACTTTGATATTAATTAAAGTACCATCCAATAATCTTTCATTAATTACAATAGTATCTTTAACAAATTCCTCACAGTGCAATGAATTTGGGATAATATATATTATTAAAATGATCACAAAACTAATAGTACTTATTTCATTTTTCATCTTACTGCCCTAGGTTAATTACCTTCAGTCTTACCTGCCCCGCTTATTAAAATAATACATCATATTAGATTCTATTTATGCTGAGTTGTATCCTTTTGCGATGGTGCAAAAGTTATTGAAATAATATTACCGATATTTATAGAATGATCCTTATCTCCGATTCTTAACGTTATTGTGCTGTCTGTAGCATTTTCAAAAACGCCTTCCAAAGTTGAACCGTCATACATTCTCACCTGATCGAATTTCAAGTTTGGAACATTATCTGCACCTGCCGGTTTTTTAACTACTACATAAGTTTCATCTTGCGGATAATATTGGTAATAAATCCCATCATAATAATAATATGGAAAACCTCCGAACCAAAATGACATATATCCTAAAGGCAAAACTCTAATTCTTGCACCTATTCGCGGAGTAAAATGAACCGAATTCCGAAAAATGCCTCTGCCAAATCTGCCCCCACCTCCATGTCCGTGTCTTGATTGTCCATTCGCTTCGGTGGAGAAAGTAACCGCTGTAACCAGTACTATAAACAAAATTAAAGCAATATTTCTTGTTTTCAAGTAATTACTTATTATCTTTTTCATTTCAGACCTCCTTACAGTTTTTTTATTTAATCCTGCTCTTCTTTAACTAATAGACACTGTGTCTTTATGAACAGTTTAATGTTCAATGAAACTTCCGGTCGCAGAGCAACGGGGAATTTCATAAATCTATTAATAACAGAACGATTAGAATAAACTTATTGTTACTATTAAAATAGAGTTAATTATTGCTCAAAATAATCATTTATTCTCATGGAAAAGTTCATTTTGTTCTCAAAATCAATTTGGTCGGCTGAAATTAACAAAATTCCTATAATTGAGTTAATCACTTATAAATAAGATTATATGATTAAAAACAATTTAACCGGATACAGATATCTTAAATCTTGTCATTATTGCAAACGAATGGTAATTGTTTTTTATGCTTATTTAAACCAATGCTAATATTTCATAGTCTAAGCTAAAGGTTATAATATTAGAGACTTTTACGACTTTTTTGCCTGTATAAATTAATTGGAGATAAATCATGTATAGGAAATTATTTGTTTTTGCATTTGCTTTAGTATTGTCTATTAATACTTTTTCAATAGCACAAATGCGAATGTCACATGAAGCAAGAGTTAAACAATATAGTGAAAAGTTGAAATTAAACGATAATCAAAAAAAACTAGTTGATTCAATCTTCACTGTTTCTGAAAAGAAAATGAGTCTAATTACTACGGAAGATAGAACACAAAGACGTGAAGAAATGAAAAAAATTATGGATGAAGTGAATAAGCAAATAGAATTGATCCTTACCCCCGATCAAGAAACTATATTCCAGAAAATGCTTGAAGAAAGAAGGAACCGGTTGAATTCTCAGGGACAGGGTAATCATGAAAAACCAACAAACTAAATTTTAATCCGCCGAAGGCGGTTTTTAAGGTCAATTCCTCGTTGCTTGCGGCGTATAAAATAAAATTGCTCCCGCCTTGACTACTCGCCTCGCTAAAGCCGAGAGGCAAAGCGGGGCGTCAATGCGAGGCAGGTTTCAGATATATCGCTGCTCTGCGGCGAGGAGATTCATTAAAATAATTCTTAGTAATAAGAGACGGGATATGAAAAAAAAAATAATAATGTTTTCCGGTATTGCAGTCGTATTAATAGCAGCTATATACTTCTTGTTTTTCACGGGTGAACCGGAACAGGCAAAGTTTACATTTGTAAGTGTTACAAGAGGCGATCTCAATGTTATTATTAGCAGTACCGGAACACTTCAGGCAGTAAAGACGGTTGATGTAGGCACCCAGGTTTCAGGAATTATTGCCAAACTATATGTTGATTTTAACAGCACTGTAAGAAAAGGGCAGCTGCTGGCAACTATCGATACTGTTGTTCTTGCAGCTTCAAAAAGAGATGCACAGGCAAGTCTTGATAAAGCTAAAGCTCAATATGATCAGGCCGTTGCAGTTCATCAAAGAAATATTCAGCTTTATGATAAGAAGTTTATGAATGAGGTTGACTTTATTGCTTCCAAAACAAATGTAGCATCAATGCTTGCTACATGGAAATCAGCTGTAACTGCACTTGAACGGGCAAAATTAAATCTCAACTATGCTTATATTACTGCTCCTATAGCAGGAACAATTATCAATAGAGCTGTTGAGCAAGGTCAAACCGTAGCCGCTAGTTTATCCGCTCCTACAATTTTTACGATTGCAGAAGATCTTTCATCAATGTGGATACTTACAAGTGTTGATGAAAGCGATATTGGTCAGATAAAGGTTGGTCAAAAAACCAAATTTACTGTACAGTCCTTCCCACTCAGAACCTTTGACGGTGAAGTTTTACAAATCAGACTTAATCCTAATGTCGTATCAAACGTCGTAAATTATACCGTTGTTGTTAAAGCTGATAATAAAGATAAAATTCTTTTACCGGGCATGACTGCAACAGTTGATTTTTATACGGATTACAGAGAACAGGTAATTTTGGTTCCAAATGTTGCTTTGCGATTCCTTCCTACAGACGCTATGTCGGCGGAAATTAAAAAGAATATGGAACAGGAAATGGCAAATCTTCCCGACAGTATAAAGAAAAAATTTCAAGCGCAAACCAGTCAACCCGCTCAAAGAGCAGCCGGCGGAGGCGCCGGGAATGGCAGCAGCGCAAGAAAACGCAGTTCTAATAGAATTTATTACGTTGATGATAAAGGTAAATTATTGGTTATTCCTGTAACAATCGGATTAACTGACGGGAAAAACACAGAAATTACGAAAGGCCGAAATATTATAGAAGGAATGAGAATAATTTCCGGTATTGCCGAGACTTCAACAGCTGTGTCAAGCAGCGGATCAAATCCGTTAATGCCGGCTGCACAACAAGGTGGGAACCGTAATCGAGGATTCTAACCATGGGATACGGTATAAAATCCGACTACATTTGATGGATTTGCAGGGAAATATCAGATAAATAATATTTGTGAATCCTGAGTAAGAATAAGATTACGATTAAGATTATGATTGGTTTTTCATATGTCATTACAGAATTGCATTAAGGAGATCAATTTTTGGAAAATATAGTAATAAAAACCGTAAAGCTTACTAAAACTTATAAAGTTGGAGATATAGATGTTCCTGCTCTCAAAGCCGTAGATATAACAATCGAAAAAGGTGAATTTGTTGCTATTATGGGGGCTTCAGGTTCAGGAAAATCAACGCTTATGAATTTATTAGGTTGTCTTGATATGCCGACTTCAGGGGATTATTTTCTTGACGGAGTAAATACCAGCAAACTTAGCAAGAATGAATATGCGGATATCCGGAATCAAAAAATCGGCTTTGTATTTCAAGGATTTAATTTGCTTGCACGAACAACCGCTCTTGAAAATGTTGAGCTTCCTTTAATGTATGACAGATTGGGGAAAATTAAAGATCCTCAAAAAAAATCAATTGAAGCACTTGAAAGAGTCGGACTTGCCGACAGGATACATCACATTCCAAGTCAATTATCTGGCGGACAGCAGCAGCGTGTTGCACTTGCACGTGCTTTGGTTAATAGTCCGGCTCTAATTTTAGCTGATGAACCAACAGGTAACTTAGATAGCAAAACATCAGTTGAAGTATTTCAGCTTTTCCAGCAGCTTAACAATGAAGGAATTACGGTTGTAATGGTTACTCATGAAAGAGATTTTGCTTCATTTGCAAAAAGAATTGTTGAGATGCGTGACGGGAAAGTAATAAGAGATTATTTAATTAAGGACCGTCTGAATGCTGAAGAAGAATTTAAGAAAATCGCAGCTGATGCACTAATAGCATAATAGAAGGAACCGAATATATGCAGGCGAAAGTTATATTAAAGGTAGCAACGAAAAGCATCATGAAATCACGGATGCGAAGTTTATTAACCGCTCTTGGAATAATCATTGGTGTTTCTGCTGTTGTTGTTATGGTTGCAATCGGAGACGGCGCTCAATTAAAAGTTGAGCAGCAGATAGCTTCCCTTGGTTCAAATCTGATCATTATTACTCCGGGAGCGTCAAATACCGGCGGAGTTAGAGGTGGTTCGGGAACATTTAACAGATTTACTTTTGATGACGTGGATAAAATAAAAAATGAAGCGACATTAATAAAAGGAATCTCACCCGTTGTAAGTTCCAGAGGTCAGGTAATCGGCGGTGTTGGTAATTGGTCTACTACGATTAATGGAGTTTCACCTGATTATCTCGATATTCGTGCCTGGCCTTTGCAAAGCGGAGAATTTTTTACCGATAGAGATATAATGGCAAGATCTAAAGTTTGTGTTCTTGGCACAGAAGTAGTAAAAAATTTATTCCCCAATGATGACCCGATAGGACAATTGATTAGAATCCGAAGTGTTCCTTTTAAAGTTATAGGAGTTCTAAAAGAAAAAGGTCAAACTTCCGTAGGCACAAGCAATGATGACGTGATATTAGCACCTTCCAAAACAGTGTTGGATCGTCTTTCCGGCGGAAAATTTATCAGCTCTATACAAGTAAGTTCTGTCTCAAGCGATAGAAGCGATGCGGCACAAGCAGAATTAAAAAGTATAATGCGTGAATCCCACAAACTTACACCAGGGGAAGCTGATGATTTCACAATAAGAGATCAATCGGATCTTACAGAAGCTGCAACCCAAACATCGAAAGTACTTACAATTCTTCTGGCTTCCGTTGCGGGAGTATCATTGGTAGTTGGAGGTATAGGAATTATGAATATTATGCTTGTGTCGGTAACTGAAAGAACCAGAGAAATCGGAATCCGTCTGTCGATTGGCGCAAGAGCCTCGGATATATTAATTCAGTTTTTAACCGAAGCAATAGTACTTAGTTTAACAGGAGGTATTATCGGAGTTCTATTATCATTTATTATAGCCTTTATCTTGAATCATTATACAGATCAAACGGCTTACATTAAACCGCAAATAATTATGATAGCTTTCGGATTTGCCGGAGCCATAGGAATATTTTTCGGATTTTATCCTGCGCGCAAAGCAGCAGCTCTGAATCCAATTGACGCCCTTAGATATGAATAACAAACATAGATTGCTGATCAATAAGGTCAGCGTAATTTTTGATAATTTGATTTTATAAAACTTCAAAACTTTTTTGGAATAAACCCGATGAAACAAATCAATAAAATTTTCATATTAATATTTTCATTGATATTTATTTTGGATATTCATGCTCAAGAAAAGATGAGTTTGAGTAATGCTATCTCAATTGCACTCCATCAAAATACATCAATTGTTAAAAGTTTTAACAGTCTTGATACTTATTCGGCAGCTTTGAAAAATGCATATGGAAATTTACTCCCGTCTTTTGATATTAACGGTAACTGGAGCTGGCAAAAAAACAGCGGTCAACAAACATCGGTCGATTCACTCGGCAGAAACATTAATCAGTCCTATAAGGCAAACTCCATAAATTATAGCCTTTCAGCCGGTGGAAGTGTGACTCTATTTGACGGACTTTCAACATTCTCAAATATCAGTCAGAAGAAAAACGATTTGCAATCGGCAAAGTATGATTTGGATAAATTACGCCAGGATGTAATCCTGCAAACAGTTAATTTATTTGTAACGATTGTTAATGATGAGAAAATTCTGAAATTTCAGGAAGAGGATTTAAAATACAATAATGATTTAACAAGCAAAATTAATGAAATGTTCAAACTGCAGATGGCTGTAAATGTTGATGTATATGCGCAGGAATATCAAACTTCTAATTCCCAATTTAATTTCCTGCAGGCAAAAGTTAATTTTGAAAAGGCAAAGATCGGTATATTAACTTATTTATCTAAGGATGTTACAAACGATTATTCTTTTACATTAGATTCGGCTTATGCATATACAATTAAAAAGAATGTCAACAATCTCGACAGTTTATACCAGGTTGCATTAAACAACAGGCGAGATTATCAAAGTCAGAAATTAAAACTTGCCAGTACTGAAAACGGACTAACAATTGCACGAAGCGGATTGCTGCCAAGTTTGTCAGGAAATTATAACTATTCAACAAATTCTTCGGCGCCAAAAAATCTGTTCCAAAGCGATAATTACAGTGTAGGTTTATCTTTAAATATTCCTGTATTTTCTCACTGGAGTACCGAGTATTCAATCCAATCGGCTCAAGTCCAGATTAGTAATGCAAGAGAAGACTTAAATGCATTGGAGAGACAGGTAAAAAGCGATGTTAAAAGTGCTTTTTTGGATTTTCAAACAGCGGCACAGCAATTGGATGTTACAAATTCCGCATTAAAATCAGCTAAAGAAACCTGGGAAATTAAACGTGATTCTTATATGATCGGAACGGCAACCTACATTGATCAGCAGCTTGCATACCGGGATTATGTACAGGCAAGTAATAATAATATAGCAAGCGAATCTAATTTTGTATATAAACAATTCGGACTTCTCAGCGCTTTGGGACGATTAGATACCGGTAATTAATATTTTTCTCCGCCATAAGAGAAAAATATTTCCTGAAACCAAATTAAACCTCAGGTGTTTATGTAATGTTGAATAATTATTTATACTGCATATAGCGTAAGAACACGATATATTGATTTCAATATTTTTATCTTATCCAGGGATCGAAAGGAGCCAGCAACAGAAACACTTCTACTTTTTATTTGTTAATAAAAAACCAGCCAATTAAAAGTGAGGTGTATTATGAATATCGATCAAATCGATAAAAGTAATTATTTTAAAGGACT
>Ga0182027_10007999_pt1 | contig 15476 bp, 15 predicted proteins | sample 712E1DmetaG_FD_121300 | JGI IMG/M metagenome (GOLD analysis project Ga0182027, IMG submission 121300) | Permafrost microbial communities from Stordalen Mire, Sweden - 712E1D metaG (Illumina Assembly) | ecosystem: Environmental > Terrestrial > Soil > Wetlands > Permafrost | place: Sweden...
TCGGAGAACCTCAACGCTTCTGAGTCCCGCATCAAGGACCTCAACGTTGCGGCCGAGATGGTCAACTTCACCAAGACCCAGATCCTGCAGCAGGCCGGCACGGCGATCCTCGCCCAGGCCAACGCTGCGCCGCAGGACATCCTGACCCTCCTGAAGTAACTTCTCTTCGGCCGGCCCAACGCCGGTTGGGCGCCGAATGAGAGCCTCTAAAGGGTCGGCGGGCAACCGCCGACCCTCTTTTTGATCCCGGGTGGTAGGCGAGAAGGAACGGCACCGCTTCGTGCCGGCCCACGTTACACACCTACCGCGCGGGCGACTGCTGACCTAGTCGCGGGGCCAGCTCAGGCATCGACGCTTGCTATCCGAGCGAACGGGAGGCTGCCGCGCCGGACCTGCTCGAGGCCATCCAGGAAGAGGGCGTTCCGGGCAACCTCTGGCGCCCTTACCTCAGTCGAGTAGTTGTCTTCCGCTGCTGTTGTATGTCACCTTCGCCCCGATGACTTCACCCGTGAACGTCCTGGTATACGGCGCACTCGACGCCGGCAGTTGCGACGTGTTCCGAGCGGGCATGTACCGCGACCACCTGGCTGCGCTGGGAGTCACGCTGCGGCCCTGGACACGGTTGAACGTGGAGTTCGCGCCCGGCTGGGAAGGCAGACCCGAGGAGGCAGTCGAAGCGGGCGCGTTCGAGATCGATAGGACGGATCTCGACTGGGCCGACGTCATCGTCTTCCGCCGGTACTACTTCACCACCTTCGCGTGTGAAGCCTGTAACACAGCGTCACGCTCCGAAGCGGAGATGGCCGACCATGCCCGAGCAACCGGCCATCGCGCACGCGGCCCGCTCGATCGGCTGCTGAGGCCACTGTGGGCCCGCCTGCTGGCCGACCCTTCGTTCTTCGGAGCTCGCGCCGTCGTGTACGAGACGGACGACGACGTCCTCGCCACTCCAACTTGGACCGGCGGCTCCGCCGTCGCCGCCCTGGAGGCAGACCTCGTCCGAGCGATGCTGCGACGGGCCGATCTGGTGACCGTATCGACGCCGCCGCTGGTACGGATGGCGAGCAGATACAGCGAGGCCGTGCGTTTGATCCGGAACGCCGTCGAGCCGGACTGGTATCCGGATCCGGCCAGCGTCCCCGAGCGAGAAGGTGAGCCGCGGCTGCTCTTCTACGGGGTCTCACGGCGCCTGCGCGACTATGCCGTCTGCCACGACACGGTAGACGAGTTGGGCCGTGCCGCTCCCGACGCTCGGCGGGTCTGGGTGGGCAGCGACGAGGAGGCGGTTCGCGCGGTCGTCGACGAAGCCGTTGGCTACGTGCGGGGCGCACCGGCCTTCGCCCGTGCTCTAGTCGAGGCCCGGCCGGACATCGGCCTGGCACCCGTTGCCGACGAGCCGTTCAACAGGGCCCGCTCCGAGTTGCACTGGCTGGAATACTCCATGGCGGGCGCTCCGACTGTCGCCTCGAGGCTGATGGGCGGCGGACCGTATGACGTCATTCGCGACGGCGTGGATGGGCTGCTGGCCCGGAACAAGACGGAGTGGCGGGAAGCGCTGAAGTCGCTCGCCCTCTCCCCAGTTCGTCGCGCCGAGATCGCCGGCCGCGCCAGGGAGCGAGTGCTGGCGGAGTACCGCGCCGCGGACCGCGCCATCGAATGGGCCGACGCCTATCGCTGGGCCGCCGAGCACGCTGGTCGAGGGTCCGGGGACGCCACCCTCTGACGCCAGCGCTGCGGCCTTGTACCCCGGCGGCTTGATGAACAGGCGCAAGAACGCGTAACGCGGCCGGCGCGTGAGTCGCGCCATGGCGGTCAGACTCCGGCTGACCGCGCCCCCGCCAGCGCGTCTTGCACCCGGACGCCGCCGCCCGGCTTGACGCCGTTTCTGAGACTATCGGAGAATCGGAGATGTCCGGAGGCGGCGACGGCTGGGGAGTCCGCCTCCAGCCGTAAAGGAGGCGTCAGTGTGAAGCGACTCGACGATGCCCAGACTCCGGCCGAGGCCCGTGCCCTGCGACTGCTCCGGACGCTCGGCTCGCCGGTCCGGCTGCGGATCGTGGAGATCGTCGCCGAGCGGAAAGATTGCACGGCGCCCCAGCTGGCCGAGGAGTTGGGCCTGGCCCAGTCGAGCCTGTTCGAGCACCTCAACGCACTTCGGGAGGCAGGCCTGGTCGAGGTCAGCGGTGAGGGACCCAACCGCTATTACGGCCTCGACCCGTCGACGCTCGACTCGCTCGCGGCCTACCTGGGCGGCGTCAGTGGCCGGACGCGCGCGACCGATCAACAGGCTGCAACGATCTCGGGCGATGGATCGATCTCTATTCGCGACGCGAGCCTCAACGACGCGCCGGCCATTGCCCGCATCTACAACCAGGGCATCGAGGACAGGACCGCGACCCTCGAGACCGCCCTTCGCTCGCCGGAAGAACGGGCCGAATGGCTGGCCTCGCACGATGCGCGCCACCCCGTGCTACTGGCCGTCGACCGGGCCGGCGTGGCTCTGGGCTGGGCGTCGCTCAATCGCTTCAACGCGCGGGCAGCCTACGACCACGTGGCGGACATGTCGGTCTTCGTCGCCCGCGAATCGCGCGGCCACGGCGTCGGCGATGCACTGATGCACGCCCTGGAGGCTCGCGCCCGAACGATCGGCTACCACAAGATAGTGCTGGCGGCCTTCCCGACCAACGCCCCGGGGATGCGCCTGTACGAGCGCCACCGATTCGCGACGGTGGGCATCTACCACGAGCAGGGAATGCTGGACGGCCGCTGGGTCGACGTGGTGGTGATGGAGAAGATCCTGCGCTGAGCCCGGGGCCGGCAGTCGGCGCCCCGTCCGGCGCGACTCCCCGCCGCCGGCTCAGCCGGCGACCCTCATCAGGCCGGTCAGGTCCGTGCCCTCCATGCTGGCCGCTGCGGCGTTGAGACCGCCGAGCAGCTTGATGAACTCCCGGAGTAGTTCGTCGCTGAACTGGCCGCGCATTGCCACTCTCATAACGTTGAGGGCCTCGAAGGCGGTCACGGGCCCTCGATACGGCCGGCGCGAGGTCAGGGCGTCAAAAGCGTCGACGATACCCACCAGCTGTGAGTCGAGGGCGATGCCGGAGGCGCAGCGGCCGGCCGGGTAGCCGGAACCGTCGCAGCGCTCGTGGTGCTCGGCGATGACATGCGCGTAAGACGGTGGAAACCCCTGGGCCCGCACGACCATGTCGTAGCCGGACTTGACGTGAGTTCGCATCACCTGCCACTCCGACGCGTCGAGAGCCGCCGGCTTGTCGAGCATGGCGAGCGGTACTCGGTTCTTGCCGATGTCGTGGAGCAGGCCGCCGCGGGCTACGTCCCGGATCGCGTCCGGCGGGCCGAACTTCATGAAGCGGGCCAGCACGATGCCGTACACGGCCGAGTTGATGGCGTGGGCGTGAGTTGCCATATGCTTCTGCATCGTCGCCACCATGGCCCAGACCATCTCATCGTCCTCTATGAGATGGAGGGTGATGGCATCGATCGCCTGGTGGGTCAGCAGGAGGCCGTCGTGATCAAGCGGGTTCTCCCGGGTGAATACCGGGATCAGAACCTTGGCGGCGATCGAGTAGGCAGTCTTGCTGCGCTCGATCGGGCTCATCCGCTGGTTGGCCAGGACCCTCGGCAGCGACGCCGCCAGCGCGCCACGGAGCAGATCGGAGTCGATCTCGCGAACCAGGAACGACATGCCACGCTGAGCCCGGGCGACTACCTTGCGCAGGTCGCCGCCCCTCTGCGCGTACAGGATCGGCCGCGGACCGCGCCAGATATAGAGGTCGCACGGCAGAGTCGAGATATCGGTGAGCACCCGGGCCGGCACTGGCTCGAATCCCGGAGGGGCCGGAATGATATGCGAACGGGTGGACATGCGCTCTCTCAAGCCACGAACGAAGTAATTCACCTGAGGTGTCGGCCCGTCCAAGGCCCCCTTGAGCGGAAGGCGACCCGCGCGCCCGAGACGGATTCTCGGTGAGTTCCCGCGGGTCAACTCCGGCAACGGCGCACCGATACCTAGTGTGATGGAGACGCCACCTCGAACCGAAAGGCCCGTGGCCATGCCGGCGTTCGCGCCGGTGCCGGACCTCGACCCCGAAGCCTATGACCGCATGGCCAGCAGCGTGCGCAGCCTGCTCGGCATAGACCTGACCCAGTACAAGCCGGCCCAGGTCTGGAGGCGCGTAAACGGCTTCGCCACGGCCAAAGGCCTGGCCGACGCCGAGGCGCTGGTGGCGAAAGCTCGCCAGGACGCGGTCCTGAGGCAGGCCTTCCTGGACATGCTGACCATCAACGTCAGCGAGTTCTTCCGCAATCCGGAAGCATGGGACGCCCTGGTCAGCCAGTTCCTCAAGCCGACGCTACTGGGCCAGCTGTCCGTTCGAATCTGGAGTGCCGGCTGCTCTCTCGGCTTCGAGCCGTTCACGATCGCCATGCTGGCCAAAGAGATAGCGCCACACACCTCGGTGTATATCCTGGCCACCGACCTCGACGAGACGATCCTGTCCCGAGCCCAGAATGGCATCTACACCGAGCAGCAGATGGCCGGCGTCTCGCCTTCTCGCCGAACGCGCTTCTTCCGCAAGGTCGACAACAACTGGGAGGCCAGGCCCGAACTCCAGGCCATGATCACCTGGCGACGACACGACCTTCTGCGGGACACGTACGAGCGTTCGTTCGACATCATCTGCTGCCGTAACGTGGTCATCTACTTCACTGAGGCGGCCAAGACCGAACTGTACAAGCGCTTCTGCGACTCTCTCCGGCCCGGCGGACTGCTCTTCCTGGGGGCGACCGAGTCGATCCCAAACGTACGGTCGGTCGGTCTTCTGCCATCCGGGCTGACCTTCTACCGGCGCCCCTGAGAATCGGCCGCCGACGCCGCACCGTCGCGGCCATCGTGGATAACCGGGCTCCGACGTGGAAAAGGCGGTCCGGGGTCTGGTGGTCCTCCCCAATATGATGCAAACGCCGCATGCCACGGTACCTACCCGTGGGCTACCCTCCGCTCGGATGACAAGCCCGACCCCTCTCCATGCCGTGGCTACAAGGTCTCCCTTTGTACTCATCGTCGACGACGACGAGTACGTGCACGGAGCCCTCGAGGCAGCGCTGCGCGGCCTGCGGGTCCACCTCCTGACGGCCCACACCGCCGCTGAGGGCGAATCGCTGGCCCTCCAGCACCGCCCGGTGCTCGCCATCGTCGACGTCGGTCTGCCGGACCGTGATGGATATCGGCTTACCGCGGACATGCGCAGGGCGTCGTCGCTGGCAAGGATGAGGATCCTGATTCTGACCGGGCAGTCGCCCGACGAGATCGCCGCCAGAGACGCGGGCGCCAATGGCCTTATCCAGAAGCCGTTCCGGCTGCATCACTTCCTCGACCTGGTCCGCGAGCAGCTCGGCAATCGCGACCACGAAGAGCCCCGGCTGCCGGCGATCCTGGCGCGGGGCGCCTAGCACCTTCGCCCGACGGTCCCGGTCGAGCGTCGATCCGCTCAGGCGGCGGATCCGTGAGCGTACTCGTCAAGGCCCTCAAGAGGGTCACGCCTGCGTCGTCCCGACCAGAAGATTGTCGTCGTAATCAAGAACAAGAGTGCCACGCGCGACAGCCACCTTCGCCGGCCCAGTTCTGAGAGACGTTAGGGAACCTCGTAGATCACGAAGTCGCTCTGCGTCCCCAGACTGCCGAGGCCACGGTCGTCGAGACTGAAGACGCGCCGCAGGGATCGTCCGGCGCATCCAGCGCATCCAGCGCATCCAGCGCCGGTCGGATGGCTTGCCATGAAGCGTCGTCCATCACCAGGTAAGCCCGGTGCCGAAGCTTCGGCAGGTAGCAGGTGAGGTCGTCGAGTACGGCCGCCAGATCGTAGTTTCCGTCGATGTGCAGCATATCGACGCTCCGGTCGGCGAATGAATCGGCGGCCTCGTGCGACGTCATGCGCCGTAGCTCGCCGAAGTCGCCGACGCCGAGCCGGGTCAGGCGCTCTTGGGTCTCGAGATAGAGGCTATCCCAGTCCGTCCTTTCGACGAAGTCGTCCAGGACCACCAGCGGTACCTCGTGATCGTCCGTCTGTCGCGCCGCTGCGGCCAGATATGGATCGATGGCGATGACACGCCCGGCACCCAGCGACTTGAACGCCAGCGCCTGAGGTACGAGCGACCGTCCTCGGTACACGCCGATCTCGACGGCCAGATCATCCGCCGATCGACGATCAAGTCGGCCAGCAAGAATCCTTTGAGAATCGGGCAGCCGCCCCCGAAGTCGACAGGGACGTCCAGCATCGCGCTGGCGATCGTTGCCGCCAGACCATCCGGACGGCGGCTACCGTAGCCCGCGAAGAGACCGCTCGGCGCACGGGACGTGCCGGGCGTCGAGAGGCGGCGCTGGTTCAGCGGGCGCTCGAGCTTCGGATGGGGTCGCGAGCCTTTCCGGCCCGATTGCGGAGTTGCCTCGGCCATGGGTCGTGCCTCGTGTGTACGGTCGAAACCACACTCATTTAGGTGCGAGTCGCATGTGACGTTCAGCCAGGTCAACGATCGATGCGACGTTCGTCAATTCGCCGATCTCCGCGGCATCGAAGCGGATACTAAGGGCGTCCTCAAGAGCAAACACGAGGTCGATGTGCTTGAGCGAGTCCCAGTCCCATTGGTCGTCCTGCAGGAACGGATCGTCGGGTGCGATCGAGCGCCCCATGACCAGGCTCAGCGTCTCGCGAACCGTGGCCTCCGATCCGTTCTCGGTCGGCGGATCTTGGCCCATCACGCTTCTCTCCATGCCATCTCGACCACTGCCTCGCACGCAGAACGGGTCTCCTGGAGAGCCGTCCAGGGCACTTCCAGTCCGAGCGCATCGTCATAGGGCCCGTAGTCGAAGCCGGGCTCGAGGCCTGCGAATTCGAGAAACGGCCTCATGTCGCTCGCCGCGAATTCGAACGGCTGGTTCCTGTGAACTCGGATGCTGACGGGGCGGAGCAGCCACGAAGGCCTAAGGCGAAGCAAATCCAGTCGTCGCGGCCTTTCGGCCGGACTCCGGCCCTGCCAGGTCGGCTTCTCCATGCTTGCGGTGGCCGCAACGGCCGAGTCGGCGGGCCCCATTTCAGTCACGCGATCCATCCCCTCTTCGTTTGTCATCGATCCGTTGACCCTCCATCACCTGGAGCCCCTTCGGGACAGACCCGAGAATGGCCGTCATCTTCGGGCGAAGTAATCGATGGCCACGTCGCGGGCGTCTCGTGCATCGGCCACGGTAACTCGCTAGCATTCGACAGCGCCCCAAACGGACCAACGGAGCGGACCCAATGTGGCTCAGCTACGGACAGTTGATCTCGATCGGATTTGCGGCCATCGGGGCGGACGTTTCGATCGACGAAAAGGCCTTGATCCTTGGGCCGGAGCATATTCGCATCGGGTCCCACGTCCGGATTGACGCGTTCTCTGTACTCAGCGCGGGGCCGGGAGACCTCACGATTGGCGACCATGTGCATCTTGGCGTGAGCGTTCGGATTTACGCGGCCGCGGGTGTCATGGTCGAGTCGTTTGTCGGCTTGTCCTCCGGGGTCGCGGTCTACTCGGTCTCGGACGACTTCGTTGGCGGTGCGTTGACCAACCCTACCGTGCCGGCCGACCTTCGCAACGTAACGGCCAAGCCGGTATTTCTGGGTCGTCATGCCATCGTCGGCGCCGGAAGCGTGATCCTGCCAGGTGTCCACCTCGGAGACGGCGCCTCGGTTGGGGCACTCACTCTGGTACACCGCAATGTGCCCACAAACGTCATCGTCCGCGGCAACCCTATGGCACGGGTAGGCATGCGCAACGGTGACCGCCTCCGGGACCTCGAGGCCGAACTCCAACGGCGAGAAGCGTCTGGAGAACCGTGAAGGCGATCGGCGCCGCATCCGGTTCACGGCCAAGCCGCCGGTTCCGTGCGGGGCCGTCGCCCCTGGATAGCTGCGGAGATAGTCACCGGCTATCGATGAGCAACGGGCGTTAGGAAAAGCTCGGAAGAGGCCGTTGAACTCGGCCACTCGGAAGCCGGTGAGGAGGTTCGGGAAGAAGTCGTCGAGGATGAGGAGGCGGCAGGGCAGCGACACTACGTCGGGCGTCGGCCCAGACTGAGGTGCATTCATCGTCCGTGCGAATAAGTCGCCTCTTCGGGGCGGGCGGCAGACTTGTGACCTGGCACTCGCGCTGCACGCACCCGCGACACAGACGGAGCCAGGTTGGCCTCGACGGCCCGCTCGACAATGTCGCAGATCGAGTCCACCTGGTCCGTAGTGAGATCCTCGAACAGGGGCAGGCACAGGATGCGCCGATAGACCGATTCGGTCACCGGCAGCGACCGATGTGCGTACGGGCGATACGCCTCCATCTGATGGCACGGCCGGAAATAGCGTTTAGTCTGGACCTCAGCCGCGGCCAGCGCCGAAGCCGCGACGTAGCGCTGCTCGCCAGTCGCGAACAGGACTGCGAAGTCCTTGTATGAGCTCCTGTCTTCGGCTGCCACCCGCTGGAAAGTGAGGCCGGGGACGCTGGCCAGGCGCCGTAGATATTGGTCTACGAGCCGCCTTCTGATGGCCAACGCCTCCTCGATACGAGCCAGTGTCAGCAGGCCAAGGGCCGCATGGAGCTCCGAGAGCTTACCGTTGAGGCCGACGTATCGCGAGTTGTAGTCGTACTGGAACCCGTACGCCCTCATATACCGGAACCGATCGGCGAGTTCCGGGTTGCGAGTGGCGAATAGCCCTCCCTCTGCCGAAGTTACGAGCTTGGTGCCCGACAGGCTGAAGACTTCGGCATCGCCGAAGCTCCCGACATGCTTGCCCTGATAGAGCGATCCGTAGCAGTGGGCGGCGTCGAAGACGAGCCTCGCGCCTACGCCGCCGGCCAGCCTGGCCAGTTCCTCGACCGGGGCGGGGCTGCCGAAGACGTGGGTGGCAAGGATTGCGCCGGCGCCGTCGGCGCGCTTGGCGGCATCGGCCGGGTCTATGTTCAGCGTCTCTGAATCAATTTCGATGAAGACAGGGGTGAGGTCATTCCATAGAACCGCGTTCACGGTCGAGTTGAAGGTGAAAGACGGCACCAGCACGCGAGTCTTCGGCGGGAGCTGGAGTGCCCGCAGCGCGAGAATCAAGGCCACGTCGCCGCTGGACACCGTGAGCACGTACGGCGCGCCGAGGTACCGGGTCGCCAGGGTTTCGAGACCGGCAGCGTACGTGGCAAAGTTGGAGAGCATCCGGCTGTCCCAGATCCGCTCCAGTAGAGCAACATAATCGTCGAGCGGCGGCAGCGCCGGACGGGTGATAGGGATCACGAGGCAGCCTCCATTGACTCCGCACGCCAGTGGGCGGGGGATGGGCAGGGGGCCGCGCGATGACGCGCCTCCGCGTAGTGGCGATAGACAACGTGCTCGACTCGGCCCATCCGAACGCCGGCCTCCATCATTCGGCGCCACAGGTTCCAATCGGCGGGCTCGGTCTGGCGCCACGCTTCGGGGTCAAAGCGGAAGAACCTCAGGTCGGCCGCGTATAGGACTGAGCCGTGGCAGAGGCCACCTTGGACGGGTGGCCAGGTGCCAACCAGGCCCCAGGAGCCCGCGCTCAGTTCCATTTCCGACAGCCCATACACGAACTCGAGCCGGTATTCAAGTGCTACCGACAGGAGGACCTCGACATGGTCGGGGGTGAACTCGTCGTCATCGTCCAACGGAGCGATCCATGACCCGAGGGCCAATTCGATGCCGCGGTTCGCGGCATGTGTCCCGGCCACCATCCATCTCCGTTCCGGATCGGCGGGGTACGTGGGCCGTGCCAGATTCACCATACGGAGCCTGGGATCGCACACGGAAGAGACCGCCTCGACAGTCTCGGGCGTTGCGCCATCGCCAATCACCACGATCTCGATGTTGTCGTAAGTCTGCGCGAGAACGGAGTTGATAGCACGTTCGACAATGAGAGGGCCACGATCGTAGGTGGGGATCCGGATCGTCACGAGCGGGTGGTTGGCCGATTCTTCAGCCCAGCAGACGTCGCGATCGCCTCGAAGCTGCTCCAACTTCTCTCGCTCCTCGACACTCCGAATCCTGGTCATCTGTCGGTGGGCCAGATTCGCCCGTGCCTCCGACTCGACAGCGGACTCACGCTCCTGAACCTCGGCTTGAGCCCGACCCCGCGTCAAGCCACGCAAAGCCCCGCGGCCGGCATGGTTCGCTGCCCAGCGGAACGCGTCCGCCCACTCGGCTGCGCGCTGGTGCACGTCGTATTCCGCAAGTACCCGCTCTCGGGCACGGCCGGCCAGGTCCTCTCGCATCTGGGCGGACCCGGCCAGGCGCCGCACCTTGTCGCGCCACTCCCCTCTGTTCCGGGCGAGCAGGCCGTCCACGCCGTCGCGGATGACATCGTAAGGCCCGCCGCCCATCGTTCGCGAGGCCACCGTGGCAGCCCCGGCGAGCGAGTACTCTAGCCAGTGCAACTCCGAGTGGCTTCGACTGAAATCGTCCTGGCCCACCGGCGCAAGGCCGATAGCGGGTCGTGCCACCGTCAGTCGACGCGCAAAGTCGCGGACCGCCGAGACATATGGCAACGCCTGATCCACGACGGCGCGGACTTCGGGTTCGTCGCTACCGAGCCAGACCCTCGGGGCTCCGGTGGCTCGAGCGATCTCGTCGACCGCACTGCGGCAGATCTCGTAGTCGCGCAGGCGCGGGGCGACGCCGTAGTACAGGAACGAAAGGGGCCGCGGCGTGAGCTCGCCAACAGGGGCCTCGTACCACTCGGGGTCCACTGCATTCCGGATTACACGCACCGAGTCGTTCAGGCGCCGCATCCTGTGCGCCAGGATCGGCGTGGTCACCGTCACCAGATCCGCCGAGCGGGCGCAACGCTCGATCAGGTCCAGGTCGCCCTGGATGCGACGATACGACCCGAGCCAGGGCTGAGGGGCCAGAAGATCGTCGTCCAACTCGTAGATCATCGCCCGCCCGCGCAGCACCGCTCGATTGCTCTCGATCGAATCCAGCAGGTCGCGGATTATCCGATCGCGCATGACCGGCGCGTGGCCATTCTCGCGGCAGTGGCTGGCGAGGGTGGCCGAGTCGGACGCGGCGTAGTCGCAGTCGTCACATGCATAGACGGTTCCGTACCAGCGCCGGAAGACCAGCACGTCCGCCCACTCGATCGGAGACAGGTCGATGGTGGCTACGCCATCTCGAACGGCATCGTCGAGGCGGTCGACGTAGTCGGCCGGGACCTGGATCCGATAATCGTTGAATTCACCCCACGTTCGGAGCTCGACGTCGTGCTCGGCGAGCAAGTCCCGGTAGACGCCCAGGCGCACGGAGTCGCAAACGCCCGCGTCGATCGAGCCATAGACAAGCACTCTCAGGGTCTCAGCCATGACAGTGGGATCATCTGAGCGGTCGAGGCACCGGACAACGGGGCATCGGTGGGGCCGAAATGGGGAGGGTGCGACGTCCTTGCCCTGCCCCGGCGACGCGTCAGTTGCGGATCGGGTGGTCCCCGGCGTCAAGAGCGCGAACGATGCGCTCGTCGTTGAGCAAACGCAACTCGCGGCGAATCTGCTCGAGCTGGCACTGCAGCGAGATGAGCAGCTCGCGGTCGTCAATCAGGATGCGCTCGAGACGCTGCTGGATTGCCCGCACAGAGAGAGGGCTCAGGGCAGCAGCGAGCGTCTCGGCCGCGACCTCGCGCTCGATCGTACTGGCACGCGGCGCCGGCATCATCGTCGTGCGCCCCCGGCGGCATAAGTGCCCGCGGACACGAGGACGGGTTGTCCAATCGAGGCCCGCCGCGGCATCGGCTGGGTCGACGTTTCGACCGGCTCGGCGGCGGGTTGGGCCGCGAGCTCCTGCCAGGCGTCGAGTAGCCCGCGCAGAACCTTCAGAGCCTCTTCGGTGGGGCGCGCCTGCTTGGTCATGTTGCCCTCCATCAGACGGCGCAGGACGAAGTCGTACAGCTGATCCAGCTGAACGGCGACCGGCCCTGCCGCGAGATCCAGCGAGCCACGCAAGGCGGCCACTACCTCCTGGCAGCGGATCGACGAGCGGTGCGCCTGCTCCGTCTGGTGTCGCTCGAGGAAGGCCAGATGCTGCGTCCCAAAGCGGATCGCGCCCTGGTACAGCAGGACGATCTGGCCAGCGCGACTGGCGCTCACGACCTGGGAAGTGCGATAGGCAGCGGTCGGATCGAGCATGGAGCGGGAGCCTCGTGACTTCGCTTTGGGAGGCAGGCCGTGTGGCCGTTCCGCTCTAGGTATCGGCTTGGGAGCGGGTCGCCTTGACCCAACGTGGCCCGCCCGCACCACCTGGAGCGCGCTTCACGCCGGCGTCGATCGATGCGGAGAAGAGCAGGCAAAGCGCCCGAAACAGGCGCAAGAGGACCCCGACTTCGCAGGGTGAATAGACCGATCGAGCCGCAGGGCGGCTGCGTCGTCAGCTGCCGGACGCGGCCGTGCTGGTGAGGCCGCTGCTCGACGAACTGGACGAACTGGACGAAGTCGTATACCCCATCTCGGCGGCGATCTGGGCCGACTGGGACTGCAGCGTCGCCAGGGTCGTCTCCATGGCGGTGAACTGCGCCTCGATCATCGTCTGGTAGTTGTTGATGATCTCCTGCTCGTTGGCTTCGCGCGTCTGAAGGTCGGAGATCTCGCTCGCCAGCGAAGTCTGGTTCGACTGGACGTATGCGCTGCTGTTCGACGGATCCTCGTAGCCCTGGAGCTGGGTGAGAAGCGCCCCAAAAGGACCGGTCGTACTGTCGAGCAGGTTGGACACCGCGTTCGGGTCGTTGGTCAGGGCGGTGGTCAGCTTGCTGGTATCCAGCTGCAGCCGGGAAGTCGTGCCGACGGCGGAACCGACCGCGCCCGTGTTGACGCCGATCGCACCGAGCGAGTTGGTGGACCCGCTGCCAAAGGTCTGGAAGACCGTGGCGCGCAGGTTCAGGAACATCGTCAGGGCCGTGGAGTCGTCTCCCAGAGGCCCCGTGGTTCCAGCCGTCCCTCCGGCCTGCCCGGGAGTGTTCGCCGTCAGCTGGTCGAGGGTATTGCCCAGGCTGTTGAAGGCCGAGATGAAGGTATTCAGAGCAGTCTGAACCCCGGACGAGTCGACACCGACACTCAAGGTCTCGGACGTCTGCCCTGTCGGAGTCTGGCCAAGAAGGTTCAGCGTTACGCCATCGATGGCGTTCATGACAGTGTTGCTGGTGCTCGTTATCGACTTGCCGTTCACCGTGAGCTGGGCGGAGTGGCCAATCTGCTGGGAGTTCGTGGTCCCCGGAGCAAGCCCGAGCGCGCCGGCAAGCGGGCCGGTGTCGGTGATGTCGATTGCGACCGCGCCGGTGTTCTGTTTGGTCAGCACGATCTTGTCGTCCGTCCGGTCGATCGAGGCGATGACGCCGGCCGAGGAGTTGTTGATCCTGCTGATGACGCTCGACAGCGAGTCCACACGGGCGTCGTACGAGATGGCGACACCGTCGATCGTCAGCGTTCCGGTGGTTGCAGTGGTCAGGCCGGCTATGCCCGAAGCATTTAGGGCGCTCAGCATCCGCGTCACGCCCAGGTTCGTGTCGCCGGTCAGGGTCGGGGTCACGGATGTGTCGGCCGCGGAAGCGTTGTCGATACCGAGCATGCCCAGAGCGTTGCTGGTGTCGCTCGAAGCCCCGAACGAGAGCGCATGCGAGTCGTTTGCGCTGGCGATGGTGAGCTGAAGCCGGTTGTCCACGACCGAGAACGTCGCCGTGGCGCCGGTGTCCGCGTCATGGCCGTTACCGCCCGCTTGAAGTTGATTCTGGATGGCCTGGCCGAAGCCCTGCATCAGCTGGTTGAGCGATGTCTTGGATGGATCGCCGACCGTGTAGTGGACGATGACCCCATCGACGACGGCGCTGATCGTTCCGGCGCTGACGGTGCCGGGCAGGCTGAGCGACTGGAGCGTGGGATACAGGGTCGAAGTGCCGGTGATCGTCGCGTTCTGGACATTGGTCACGTTCTGGGCGGTGCCCAGACCCAGGGCCGCAGCCACGCCGCTGGTGTCGCCGGTATCGAACGCAATGGTGTGGTTCATGGTGCCGGCGACGGACAACTGCAGCTGGCCATTGACGACCGATGCTTGGACCGTACTGCCGCTGTCGGTGGCCTGGAGTTGCGCCTGGATCGCACCTGAGATGCTGTTCATCACGGATTGAAGGCTCGTCGTTGCCGGACTGCCAACCGCGACGGAGACCGCTTGCCCATCCACCGTGAATGTCATGGTCCCGGCCTTGATCGGGCCGGCCAGAACGGTGTTGGCGAGCATCTGGGATGTAGCGACGTCACCGGTGACCGCACTGCCAAGAGCACTGTTCGACCTCGCCACGGTCGCTGTGGCCAGCTGCGAGACGGCGATCTGGTACTGGGACACAGAGGCGCTCGGGGAGGCATTCGCGGTGAAGACCGAGTTGTCCGACGAGGTGGCGAGTCGGCTGGCGCCCGCGTTGGTGACCGTGAAGTTCTTGATGGCGCTGACGACCGAGTCGATAGCGGTGCCGAGCTGCCCGTACGCGGACTTCTGCGAGGTCAGGGTAGCTTCCTGAGCCTGCATCGCGGTGAGCGGCTGACTCTCGGCGGCGACGAGCGCGCTGACGATGCTCTGGGTGTTGAGGCCCGAGATTACGCCGCCGAACTGGATCGTAGACATCCTGATCTCCCAGGAGCGTTGCCGGCCGGTCCGCATACGGGAGCGGCCAATCGGGGTATCGGCTTAAGTGGCCAGAGCTTGAGTCTCGGCGCGGCAATTCGCCAGAAGGGTTCTCCCCGAACTTTCGGTTGCTCGTGGCAGAGCCCGCGGCCACATGGTCGCAACCTTCCACGTCATCGGTCCTGCTCCGGGCCTCTGCGTGAGCTGCGGTAGTCGTTCATCATCTGGCGGGTGCTGGCCAGCCTCTCACGCAGCGAGTTCATCTCGGCTCGAAGCTGGTCCGCGGCTTCGCGATCGCAGTCGAGGATTTGGCGGAGCCTGGCGTTCATGTCGGGTGGGCGCGTCTTGGGGTCCGATCCGACGAGAAAGCGGATGGCGACTTCGCGCGCCTTGAGGGCGACGGCCGCTGCCTCCAGATCGGGATCGGGACGCCGGCGCATCGCACTCATGAGGGCGTCTGTGGCAGCTTCCAGGGCGACGATCGTAGCGGCCTGGTGCGGGGCGTCCAATTCTCACCTGGAAGGTTGGGGCGGAGCAGAAGGGGCCGGCGGAAACCCGCCGGCCCCTTCGATACTCTCAGTCAGCGGCTCAACCGAAGTCAAGCCAGGAACCGAACTTAGCGGAGCAGGGTCAGGATGTTCTGCGGAGCAGAGTTGGCCTGGGCGAGGATCGCCGTGCCGGCCTGCTGCAGGATCTGGGTCTTGGTGAAGTTGACCATCTCGGCCGCAACGTTGAGGTCCTTGATGCGGGACTCAGAAGCGTTGAGGTTCTCCGA
>Ga0182027_10008000_pt1 | contig 15475 bp, 12 predicted proteins | sample 712E1DmetaG_FD_121300 | JGI IMG/M metagenome (GOLD analysis project Ga0182027, IMG submission 121300) | Permafrost microbial communities from Stordalen Mire, Sweden - 712E1D metaG (Illumina Assembly) | ecosystem: Environmental > Terrestrial > Soil > Wetlands > Permafrost | place: Sweden...
CGAGCGCCAGGGCGTGCGCAGCCGCGGATGGAGCTTCCGAAAGAACTCGGGGATCTGCCGGTAGCTCGACATCGCGTAGCTCACCCGAGAGGAGCCCATGATGCCGGCGTTGGTGCCGATGATGAGGATCGTCCCCGCCAGCACACCGACGTAGTAGCGCAGGATCGTATGGAACAGGCCGTGGAGATTGAGGCCCGAGACGATTCCTAGCACCGGATCGCTCGCATAGCCGCCCTTCCCCGGGGGCAGACCGAGGAGTGTCTGATAATGGCCGTGTTTGAACGTGACCGGCAGCGCCATTAGAGCGATCGCCGGCAGAGTCAGATAGATCGCGAAGACCGCGATGCGCAGCATGTTGTAGGCACGCGGGACGTCGCGTGGCGGATCGCGTGTTTCCTCGGCCAGGTTGGAGATCGTTTCCAGACCGGTGTAGGCGATCATCGCGATTGGAACCGCGAGCAGAAAGCCTGACCAGTGCGGCGCAACGCCGAGGTGAACGTTCGAGATCAGGATGTGCGGCCTGAAGATGAGCACACTGCCGAGCGCTACGAGCAGAACCTGAGTCGAGAAATCGAGGACGGCCAAAATGATGTTCAGCTTGACGGCTTCACGCAGGCCGAGGACGTTCAGCCAGACGAGCGTTAGCACCAGAGCTGCGCCGAAGACGATGTCCCAGGGTGGCGTGCGCAGCGGCCCCCAGAACACCGACAGGTAATGAGGAACGAAGTAGGCCGAGATCGAGATCGTGACCACGTAGTTGAGCATCTGGCCCCAGGCCGCCAGGAAGCTCGCCACCTCGTTGAAGGCGTGGCGCGCGAAACTCGAGGAGCCGCCGGCCTCCGGGTAGCGAACGGTGCCCTCGGCGTAGGTCAGCGAGGTCGTCAGAAAGAAAATGCCGGCGATGATGAAGACGAGCGGCGTCAGTCCCAGCGCGAGCGCCGCGGTGACGCCGAGCGCGTAGTAGATCGAGGAGCCGACGTCTCCGTAGGCCGTCGAGGAGAGAGCGGGCGAGCCGAGCACCCGCTCGAGTCCGTGTTGACGCCGGCGAGATGGCACGACCGAACTCTAGAGCCTATGCGGCCAAGAGTCCGAATCGAAATGAGGTCTCCGGTCGCCGGTGGCAGACGAGGCAGCGGCCGATGGCGAGGAACGCGCGGTGAATTTCGCGGCCTCGGTCGTAGCGGACGAGTAGTCGTTTGAGCTGCTGCAGCCAGGCGAAGGTACGCTCGGCGACCCAGCGGGCGCGCTCGTGCTCGAGATCCGGGACGGAAAGAACCGTGTCGCTCGAAGCGACCTCGGCTCGGCCGTCAGGGGCGGTTAAGAAGCGACGCTCGGTCGCGATTCCTCGAGCGGTTCTCCTTCGACCATCATGCCCGTTTCTTCGGCGGCGCCGGTCCCGGCGGGCTCAGCGCGCTCACGCAGCGGGATCTCACGCAGGAAGAGTGTGATCAGGAAACCGGCGATCGCGAATGGGACTCCCCAGAGAAAGACGGAATGAATGGAGTGCGCGAAGGCCTCGACCAGTCCGTGGTGCACGACCGGCGGGAGAGCCCTCAACTTCGCCGGCGTCAACGTCTGAAAGCTCGAGCCGGTGATCTGGACATGCGCGCCCTTGGGTAGGAATCGCGGCAGCCAGTGCGTGAAGCGGTCGGTGAAGATCGCGCCGAAGATCGCCAGCCCGAAGACGCTGCCGATCGAGCGGAAGAAAGCGGACGAGGAGGTCGCCACACCCAGGTCCTTGTAATCGACCGCGTTCTGAACGGCCAGCACGAGCACCTGCATGACCATGCCGAGGCCGACGCCGAGCACCGCGACAAACAGCGCCAGCCTGAGATAGCTGCTGCTCGCGTCGAGAGTCGAGAGCAGGTACATGCCGACGGTCATGATGGCCATGCCGATGACCGGGAAGGCCTTGTAACGTCCCACCCGCGAGATCGTGCGACCGGAGAAGATCGACATCGTCAGCATCGTCACCATTAGCGGCAGCAGTCGCAGCCCCGAGCTCGTAGCCGAGACGCCGTGCACGAACTGCAGGAACATCGGCAGGTAGATGATCGAGCCGAACATGGCCAGGCCGACGACGAAACCCGCCGCGCTCGAGGCGTCGAAGACCACGTTCCGGAACAGGTAGAGCGGAATCATCGGCTCGGCCGCGCGACGTTCTTGCAAGACGAAGAGCACGGTCATGACCGCTCCGGCAACGAACAGTCCGACGATCATTCCCGACCCCCACGCGAAGTCCGTCCCTCCGAGCATCAGGGCGACCGTCAGCGCACCGGTTCCGAGCGCAAGCAGCACGAAGCCGAGGACATCGATCTGGTGCTGGATGCGCCGCCTGGGCAGATGCAGTACGGCGCCGACGACAACCAGCGCGACCGCTCCCACGGGCAGGTTCACGTAGAAGACCCAGCGCCAGGAAAGGTGGTCGACGATAAAGCCTCCGATCAGCGGCCCGGCGATGCTCGAGACGGCGAACACCCCGCCGATGTAACCCTGATAGCGACCGCGTTCGCGCGGTGGAACGATGTCGCCGATGATCGCCATCGAGCCGACCATCAATCCGCCCGAGCCGAGCCCCTGCAGGGCGCGGAAGATGTTCAGCTCGAGGAAGTTCTGCGAGAGCCCGCAAAGAGCGGAGCCGATCAGAAAGAGCACGATCGCGAACTGGAAGAGCTTCTTGCGCCCGTACAGGTCTCCGAGCTTGCCGTAGAGCGGCAAGGAGATGGTCGAGGCCAAGATGTAGGAGATGGCCACCCACGTGTAGTGGTTGAGCCCACCGAGGTCGCCGACGATGGTCGGCATCGCGGTCGAGACGATCGTCTGGTCGAGCGCGGCCAGGAGCATGCCAAGCATCAGCCCGCTATAGACGATCAGGATCTGGCGATGGGTGAAATGGAACTGCTCGTTCACCTGCCCACGACCTCCGCGCTGCGCAGACGTAGCGCCTCGGCCGCCTTCGCCGTCAGGCGCACGAACTCGGCCCGCTCGGCGGGATCGAGCGCGGTTAGCACCTCGGCCAGGAAGGCGCGCTGGTGCTCATGCGCAAGCGCAACGATCTCGCGCCCGTTTTTGGTGATCGCAACGGTCGTCGAGCGCCGGTCGCTGGTCGAACGCCGCCGCTCGGCCGCCCCGACCGCTTCCAGCTTGTCGACCAGGCGCGTGACAGTGCTCTCGTCGAGGCTGAGCACGGCGGCGAGCTCGTTGATCCGCGGCTCACCGCACTCCGAAAGCAGGATCAGCGCGTGCAGCTGTCCACCAGAGAGCTTGCCCGCCAATTCCGGGTGCAGCGACGAAGAGAGCTTCCGGCTCATGATTCTGTGCCCGAGCTCGAGCCAGTGGCGAGCGAGCTCATCGGCCTGCCGGTCGTTCACAGCGAAATCGTTCTTCGAGACGGTCATCTATCTGCATTTTACAGATACTGCAAGTTACAGGTATTGGTTTGCGGGCAACGTTCGCGGTGCTCGTGGCACCCGCGCTCGCCTGGCTGCTGGCGAGCGGAGCTCAGCTAGTACCGGTGGCTGGTCGGAAAAGCGGCGCTAGCCGCGCCTGGTCACGGTCCAGATGTACGTGCGGTCGCAATGGTAAGCCGGATGAACGGTGCCATCGGCGTCGGCATGCGCCGGCACCTGCGCTGCACTCCCGCTGACGTTCGTCTCGAGCCGAAATCGCGGGACGCCAAGCTGAGCGAATCCCATCGGTCCGCGCTCGATCGTTATCTGCGCGACTAACCTCCGTTTGGCCGGATATCAGGAATCCGATCGAGCAAGGAAGAGGAGAGATCATGCGGATCGACGGGAAGGTCGTCATCGTCACCGGTGCGAGCGGCGGAATCGGGCTCGCCACCGCGCGACTGCTCGGCTCGAGGGGCGCAAAAGTCGTTCTCGCAGCGCGAAACGAAGAGGCTCTGCGCGCGGCCGAGGCCGAGATCCCCGGCTCCCTCGCCGTCAGATCCGACCTGCGCGAGGCCGGCGACATCCGCGCCCTGGTCGAGCGCACCGTCGAGCACTTCGGCCGCGTCGACTGCCTGGTCAACAACGCCGGCCAGGACTTCAACGCCCCTGTCGAGGAGATCGACCCCGACGACTACCGGTCGATTCTCGAGCTGAACCTGATCGGGGCGCTCGAGGCGATGCGGGCCGTGATCCCGCACATGCGCCGCCAGGGTGAGGGCGCGATCGTCAACGTCAGCTCGGGAACGACGAAGATGATCCTCACCGGCTCCGCCGGCTACTCCTCCAGCAAAGCCGCGCTCAACCACCTTTCTCTGGTCGCGCGCGAGGAGCTGGCGCCTGACGGTATCGCCGTCTCGGTGATCTACCCCTACATCACCGCGACCGATCTGGAACGAAACGCCATCGGCGCCGATGAGCACTCGATGGCCGGTCCGCCCCCGGGCATCCCGCCCGCCGACCCGCCCGAGAAGGTCGCCGAGGCGATCCTCAACCTGATCGAGTCGGGTGAAGCCGAACTGAGCCTGGTGCCACGGCGCGGTTAGGCGTCTCCCATCACCAGCGCCCGGTTGGAATGAATAGTTACAGGTAACGAGAAGCAAGCAGACAAGCGTCCAGAGAAGAGGAGACCATGCCCGACATCGACGCGATGTTCAAAGGCGCACGCGATGCGATGACGGTTAGCCGCGTTTTCGGCGAGCCGATCGAGCGCGGCGAGGTGACGATCGTCCCGGTCGCACAAGTCCAGGGCGGCGGAGGCGGAGGAGGCGATCGCGAGCAGAACGCGGGCGGCGGTTTCGGCTTACGAGCAAGGCCGGTGGGCGTCTTCGTCATCTGCGGCGACTCGGTCGAGTGGAAGTCGTCGATCGATCTCGGTCGCGCACTCTCGGCGCTCGGACTGATCGCGGCCGCCTTGCTCCTGCGCGGACGCCGTCGCCGCGGGTGTTGCTGCCGCGGGCGTTGTAGCCGCCGGCGTTGAGCCCGAACGCCCGAGCGGGTTCGTCCGTCTTCGTCTGAGAGACTCCCTAACAATTCCCCGGAGAAGCCAGTGTTGAAAAGAGCATTCGTGGACGATCAGGAAGTGGAAACCGCGCCCGGTAATGGCCTCGGCTCGCGGTCGAGAAAGGGAGCGCTGAACGGTAAGGGATCCGCCCTCGCAGCCCCGACGACTGCCGGTGGCGACTGCGTCTTGCTCGAGAAGCTCACCGCCTTCGGTGTCGCCCCGCTCTCCTTCCTGCTGCGCTACGAAGCGCCGTGGCGAATGTTCTCGCTCGCCAACGGAATCGTCTGCTACCTCGAATCGGCGCGCGCCGCCGTCGTCTGGACCGACCCTCTCTGCCCGGAGCGGGAACTTCCCGCTCTACTCGAAGGCTTCGCGCAGAAGATGCGCGCCGAGCGGAGATCTGTCTGCCTTGTCGCCGTTTCCGAGCAGACCGCGAGAGTGGCGATCGACGTCGGCTTCTCGGCATTGAAGATCGGCGAGGAGCCGTGGTTCGACCTCGCCCGTTGGCAGCCGCCGCGCGGCGACCGGGGGAAGAAATTCCGCTGGGCCGTGAACCATGCGCGCCGATTTGGCGTGGAGGTCACCGAATACAGACCGGGCGAGAGACGCGATCTCGCGGTCGAAGCCGAGGTTCTGGACGTGCTCGAACGCTGGCGAGCCGCGCTGAAGAAGCGCGAGTCGAGCTCCTTTATGCGCACCTCGCCGCTTGAGCAAGCGGCCTTCAAACGCATCTACGTCGCGCGCCGAGGCGGTCGCGCCGAGGCCGCTCTCTCCTGCGCCTACATACCGGCCAGCGACGCCTGGTACCTGGAGGACTCCTTCCGCGCGCCCGAATCGGTCAACGGCGCGACCGAGCTGATGATCGCCGAGGCGTTAACGCATCTGGCCTCGGACGGCGCCGCCGGTGCGGCTTTCGCCCTGGCTCCGATGCGCGGCGTCCACGAGCAGCTCGACCCTCGGGCGCGTTGGATCGGACGGGTGCTGGCGCGCACGATCCGCCGTGTGGATCATCGTTACGGCTTTGGCGCGATGGCGCGCTATGAGGCTCGCTTCGAGCCGAGCGAATGGCGCCCGCGCTACCTCGCCTTCCTGCCGGCGCTTCCGCGCCTGGCCGTGATCCGAGCAACGCTGCGCGTTCTCTCGGTCTGACGACTACCTCGGGTCGACGGAATCCACGGCCCGCACGGGCGTCGCCGAGACAACCTCCGCAGGTTCGAGCGTTAGGTAGAAGGTGGCGCCCTCTCCGGAGACGGATTCCGCCCAGATCCTGCCGCCGTGACGAACGACGATGCGTTCGACCAGCGCCAGCCCGATTCCGGTTCCCTCGAACTCGTCGCCTCGGTGCAAGCGCTCGAAGACGCGATAGAGCCGGGCAGACAGCTCCATGTCGAAGCCGACGCCGTTGTCGCGCACGAAGATGACCCGCTCGCCGTCCTGCTGGAAGGAGCCGATCTCGACCCGCGCCTCTTGCCTCCCGCGCGTGAACTTGATCGCGTTAGAGAGGAGATTCACCAGTACGCGTTTGAGCAGAATCCGGTCACCACGGACGACGGGAAGATCTCCGTAGACCACCTCGAGCTTCCGCTCCTCGAGTTGTGGCTCGAGCTCGCTGATCGCGCTCCGGGCGAGCGCTGCGATATCCACCGGCTCGTACTCGAGCGGCGCCCGATTGGCCTGAGAGAAGCCGAGAAGATCCTCGATTAGCTCCCCCATCCCGCGAGTGCTCTCGAGGATCAGATCGAGAAAGCGGGCGGCCTCCGGGCCGAGCTCTTGGCGGTGCCGGGCGAGGAGAGTCTGCGAGAAGCCGAGAATCGCCTGAAGCGAGGTGCGCAGATCGTGAGAGACCGAGAAGTTGAAGGCCTCGAGTTCGGTGTTGACGGCTTCGAGCTCGAGCGTTCGCTCGAGCAGGGTCTCGTTGGCGCACGCCAGCTCCTCGTTTGCGTGCTCGTAGCGGTGACGCACGATCGAGAACGGCTCCAGAGCGGCAAGCAGGAATTCCTGCCTGCGCGCGCTGGCCTTTGTGTCTGCCTCTCTATCCTCGAGCAGCCCGGAAGCACGCAGGCTCTCGAGATGCGCGACGGCGACGGCCGAGGAGTCCAGTCCCGTTTCGAGAGCCTCCTGGCCCAGCTCCTGGGCGTGAGCCAGAGTTCGCTCGCTTCCCTCGGCGACGTGATCCGTGAGTGCGCGGGCGTAAGCCGGTGAAAGCTCAAAGAGCATTGCTTCGCTTCCGGCGGAAGGCCTGGAATGTGCTTCGGCGGCCGATATCGAGGGAGGCGGCAGATCGAGACGGACACGTCCGCCGGCCGGCTCGTCGTTTAGTCAAGTCCACTCCCAGCCTCGCCTTTAGCACCCGAGTTCGCTCGCTCGGGGATCACAATCGGCTCCCCTATCGCGGGAGCGATCGCACGGATGCCGGCGCCGTGACGCTCGAGCTTGCGCACGAACTCATGTGGGTCGGCTTGCTGACGGGTGTGCATCGGCACGGCGAGCCCCGGCTCGATCCGAAGAGCTGCCTCGACCGCCTCGTCGATGTCCATCGTGTACATCCCGCCGATCGGGAGGAAGGCTATGTCCAGATCGCCGAGCTCGCTCATCTCCGGGATGAGATCGGTGTCACCGGCATGGTAGACGTGCTTCCCGCCGCAGCTGATGACGTAACCGACGCTCTCGCCGCGAAGATGGTGCTTGTTCGTAGAAAGGCCCTCGGGGGTGTTGTAAGCGGGCACAACCTCGATGCCGACGCCCGCGACAGTGAGCTCGTCCCCCTCCGAAACCGGGTCGGCGTAGCCGCCGAGGCTGCTTGTGCACGGTGGCGGCGCGAGTACTCGCGTGTGCTCGTCGCGGAGCCGCTCGATCGTCGCCGGATTCATGTGATCGAAGTCGCCGTGCGTGATCAGGATCAGATCGGCCTTCTCCATCGGCTCAGGAAGACCGTCAACGCCGTCGGGCCCGCGCGAGAACTCGATCCTCTCCGGATGATTCTCGAAGAAACGATCGAGATACGAGGGGTCGACGTGAATCCTCGTCTGATCGCTCTCGATCAGTAGCCAGGAGTGTGGAAACAGCTTCAGGACCATGGTTCTAACGATCTCACCGACCAATTCGCTCTTTCGTCCTTACCCGCTCCGGCTCGAGTTCAAGCACCGACGACGAACTTTGATCTTCCACGAACGATAAGCGGGCCCTGCTCCGCCCGCGAAATGCATGCGTACGCCCTTGCTCTCCACTGGCTCAACGTTGTGCCTTTCCCCGTGGTCGGAATCGTCGACTTCGAGATCCCTAGCTCTCGCCGTCAGGGACTCGATACCCTGACCGACTAACTGCGAGGGCAGATGTGGAACACTTGCGGCGCGGGCGGTTAGCTCAGCTGGGAGAGCGCCTGCCTTACAAGCAGGAGGTCGCTGGTTCGAGACCGGCACCGCCCATCTCTTTCCGCCGAAAGTCCGCCCTCCTTCGGAGGGCATGACGACTTTCGGCGGCGAAAGAAGAACTGAACCACGGCGACTCTGTCGCGTGTGTCTCACCTGTTGGGGACAGCGCGAGGTGAGCCGCGCCCGCCATGTCGGTCGCGGCGGTCGAGGCCGGAGACCGCGCTCCGCGATCCGGGCCGCGCGATCTGCACTGTCTCCTCCGACGTCGCACCGCCAGCGGCGCCCCGAGAGCGCGAGAGGCAATTATCATAGTCGGGCACATCCCTGAGACGGGTTCGTCCGAGAGCGTTCGTGAGCCGTGCCTGCCCAGCTCAGTCGTGGCGGCCTTTTTGGGCCTGGGCTTTCTGGCTGTGGAAGAAGCGATCCAATTTCTGCGCGAACGCTCCTTGACGCCAAACGGCGTCTGACACCGACGGGAGACGATCGTGGTTTGGCAACGCGGATTCGGGCGAGGCGAAGCTCCCTCGGCGCCGCGCAAAAGCACGACCCGTACCGGCGCAGACCGTCAATGCGACGAGCACGCGAGGCGCTCAACGACGGAAACTCTTCTCCATTCCTCATGCAAGCGGCGAGCGGCTTTGTGTACCCTGGGCGACCATGCGCCACGTATTTCGAGGTGCTTGCGCACTTCTCGCTATCTTCGCTGTCGCAACGAGCGCGGCCGGCGCAAACAAGGTTTCGCCCCTCAAGACGAGCACCGGGCGACTCGATACCGGCTTCATCTACACCCCCTGGGGATCTCCCGAGCTCGACGCGATCCAGTTCGAGCGCATGCGAGCAGCCGGCGCGAAGTTCGTTCGCATCAACGCTGTCTGGTCGGCCATCGCTCCTACCGGAAAGACGATGCCGACGGCCTTCCATCCCACCGATCCGGCCGACCCGCTCTACAACTGGGCGTATCTCGATACGCTCGTCGGGGAGGCAACGACAGCCGGGCTTCAACCGATTCTGGCACTGCTTTCAGCACCGGTCTGGGCGGAGGGAACCGCCTCGACACGTCCGGCGACTGCAGGCGGGTACAAGCCGAATGCAGCTCAGTTCGCGAAATTCGCGACCGCTGCGGCGACGCGTTACAGCGGAAGTTTCGAAAGCCTCCCGCGGGTGCGCTACTGGGCGATCTGGAACGAGCCGAACCTGAGTAGATACCTATCCCCACAGATGACAGGCAAGAAGGTCGTCGGCTATCTGACCTACCGGGCGCTGGTCAACGCCGGGGCTGCAGCCATCCACAACGCCGCCTCCGGCAATGTGGTCATCGCCGGCGAGACCTCACCGTTCGGAGGTCCGGCCAGTACTCGCACCAGGCCATTGACCTTCATGGAGAAGGTGCTGTGCGTATCGGAAAAACTGGTTAAAAAAGTCTCGAAAAAGAAGGTCACTCACGTCTGGACATACAAGTCCGCCTGTAAGACGCGCGTGCAGTTCGACGTCTGGTCGCAGCACCCCTACACCGAGGGTGGCCCCACCACGAAGGCGTACTCCCACGGCGACGTTCCGCTCGGCAACATGAGCGACATGCTCGCCGTTCTCAACACGGCGATTCGCGCCAACCACGTCGCGGCCAGCTCGGCCCGCCTCTGGGTGACCGAATTCAGCTGGGACTCGAACCCGCCCGATCCGAAGGGTGTTTCTCCTCAGCTCGAGTCGCGCTGGGTCTCGGAAGCTCTCTATAGGGCATGGAGCACCGGAGTGAGCTTCTTTACCTGGTTCCTGGTTCGCGACCAGCCGTTCAAGCCCGGCTCCTACTATCAGTCGGGTCTGTACACGATCAGCAAGAGCAAGCCGGCGGACGTCACGCTGGATAAGGCCAAGGCGGCACTGACCGCCTTCCGCTTCCCCTTCGTCGCTTTCCCCCTGTCGAAGACGAGCATCACAATCTGGGGCCGTACGCCAGGCAGCAAGGCAGGCAGGGTCCAAATCCAACGTAAATCCGGAAGCGCCTGGAAGCTGGTCACGACACTGAACGCGAACCGTTACGGGATCTTCCAAGCCCGGGTTCGCAAGCCGCCGGCGAAGACGAAGACTGTCTATCTGCGCGCCCGGCTCGCCGACGGCAGCGACGTCTCGGTCTCTTTCTCGCTCGTCGCTCCCAAGAAACTCTGGAAGGGATGCGCGTTCGGATCCGGCTGTTATCAGAACACGCCGTCGAAGAAGAAGTAGTCGCCGCACCGGTACTCCAGTCGCCGGCCGCGAGCACGGACGGCGCGCCTCATCTTCGAGAAGAGACGACGGTATAACGGTCGCCGGATGCTTCGCGAAGCCACGCCTATCCAGATCTCCGGACATCGGAAGCGCTGAACGGTTCTGTCGCTAGCAACAGAACGCCCAGCACCGGCAGCTCTTCCCACCACGCCCTGAGATAACGACCCCTGCTTGCTCCAGGGCTACGTCGCGGGTAGGCAACGAAGCAGGATGCGCAAGCCGACCGGGCGCCGCCGCCGTGCCGCGCCATCGGAAGTGATCAGTGCCGGATCTGGTGCAGAGCGCGCTGCTTGCGAGCGGCCGTGATACCGAGCACAGCCGTGATAGACACGATCGCGACCAGTAAGACGATCAGGCGATTGCCGCTTCCCGCGCCCGGAGAACCGATCGTTCCCAGCAGCGACCCGACCAGCGTACCGGACGCCGGAGTCTTGGCCACGTCGAGACTCGCCGAAGCACCTCCCCCGGGGGAGGTGATTGCATCTTTCAGTACCCTCTCCTCTGATTGAGCGAGGCGGCTGAGAGTGTTCGCGGACTTCCGGTCGAGATGGGTCCTCTTAGCCTTACCGCCTCCGTTGGAGATCTTCTGGGTGTACTGATCGACGCTCGAACCGTTGCCCAGACTCGACGATACGGTCGCTCCGGCAGTCGCAGGAACGATCAATACCAACGACGCTACGCAACAGACGGCTAGAAAACGAGCGTGTACAGCCACGATTCGCCTTTCCTTGCGATTCCTCGTCTCTCGACGGCTAGTGTACCAGCGCATGTTTTCCCTAAACCGGATTCGCATCGCGATCCCGCGCTTCGGGATTTCGGCACAGGCTCTTCTGACGACACTCGTCGTAGCGGCGGCCACGTTCGGAATTGCCTACGACAACGGAAGTTACTTTCTACCGAGCCGGAACACGCTTGCCATTGCTATCTGGTGGACCGTGATCGTCGGAATCGTGCTCGGGCTGCTGACTGCGAAGAACCTCCCCAGGGCATCTCTGGCAGTCGCGGGAGTTCTGGCCGCGCTTGCCGCCTGGACCTTCGCCTCGGTCTTCTGGGCGCCCAGCGCCGAGAACGCCTTCAACGAGTTCAACCGCGTGTCGCTGTTTCTCGGCGTCTTCGTGCTCGTAGTGCTGGCGGCGAAGCGACACACGATCAAATGGTGGTGCGCCGGACTCGAGATAGCAGTGGCCCTGATCGCGCTGGTTGCCCTCATCAGCAGGTTCTTCCCCGGCACTTTCCCCGACCAGGGGCTCGCCATCCTGGGCGTCCCCAACCGCCTCAGTTTCCCACTCGGTTACTGGAATGGACTGGCGATTTTCGTCGCGCTTGGCATTCCTTTGCTCCTTCATACCGTCGTTTCGAATCGCAACGCTGTAGTCAGAGGACTCGCGATCGCCCTCATCCCGGCGATCGTGTCTGTCATGTACCTGGCCTCGTCTCGCGGCGGTGTCGGCGCGGCGCTGATCGGGATCATCGCGTTCGTTGCGCTCACAGACAAGCGTTGGAGCGCAGGACTGGCGCTCCTCTGGGCTGGCCTGGGCTCTGTTGCCGCCATCGCCGTCCTAGTCTCGCGAAACGAGCTGGTGAACGGCCCATTCGGAACGAGCCTGGTCGAGCGACAGGGAAGAAGCGCCGCGATTCTCGTCGTCCTCGCTTGCGCGCTCGCGGTAGCGGGTTACGCCGTCAGCCGGGTATTCACTTCTCGGCTCAACATCCAGCCGAATCCGTGGCTGGGCCGCGGTTTAGTCATCTCGCTGGTCGTGGTGGCGTTCGCGGGAATCGTTGCGAGCCACCCGATCGCACAGTTTCAGGAGTTCAAGCGCTCGCCTGAGCCGATCTCGTCTACCGACTACGTCCGCTCACATCTTTTGAGCGGTCGCGGCAGCGGTCGCTGGCAGTTCTGGGCGTCGTCTATCGATCAGTGGGAGAGCCACCCCGTACTCGGGAACGGAGCGGGCTCGTACGAGTCTTGGTGGCTGAAGCACGCGCCCTTCTTCTTCCCCGTCAAGGATGCGCACTCCCTTTATCTCCAGTCACTCGGAGAGCTCGGTGTCATCGGCCTGCTTCTCACCCTGGGACTCACCATCGGAGGGACGAGTATCGGGGTGGTGCGAACGCTCCGCAACTCGGGCGAAGAACGAGTAACACTGGCGGCACTGACGGCCTCCTTCGCCGCCTTCTCTGTTGCCGCCGGGATCGACTGGATGTGGGAGCTCACCGTCGTGACCATGTTCGCGCTGATCCTGCTTGCACTCCTGAGTGGTGCCGCGGGGAACTCGCGTAGCTCTCTGAAGGTCGTCGACGAGAACGGCTCACGCCTGGGCCGGCGACGGAGATTCGGGCTCGGAGTAACTGCGTTGGTAGGCGTGTGGCTTCTCATCTGCGCTCAGGGAGTGCCGCTTTTCGCCCAGCTGAGAATCAAGGACAGCGAGGCCGCGGTCAATCGCGGCGACACGGCTGCTGCGATCCGCGCCGCGATGGATGCCAAGAACCTTCAGCCGTGGGCCTCCAGTCCGTACCTGCAGCTCGCGCTGGTGTATGAGAAAGAGGGATTGATCACCGAGGCTCACAAGTCGATCAAGAGCGCGATTAAGCGCGACCCTCAGAACTGGCAGTTGTGGTACGACGCCGCCAAAATCGAGATCGGGCTGGGAGACGCCGCCGGAGCGCAGAAGAGCCTCGGTCACGCCTACTCGCTCAATCCCAAATCAACGATTTTCGGCGCCTACAAGCCAGGGTCCCTTACCAAGTAGCCCCACAGCGGTCTTCCAGTAGCCACGGCCCAGGACCTGGTTTCCGGCCGGATCCAGCTGACGAGAAAAGCGCGTACAAGCTCACCTTCCGGCCGTTCTGAGAGGCGCCGCGCGCCGCTGGTAGGGAGCCTCAGCTCGACTCATTCTCTCTCATGCCGTCACGCAAGGGATCGGCGGAAATGCTCGATGAGAATTTGGTGCCGAATGTCGACAGCGGAAAACGCGTGTGTTAGCCTCCAGATCTCCGGGTATCTTGGATCAAGTGAGGCTCGAGGACCCCCGCGAACAGGGGGATCGAAGACGAACTCGAACTGCGAGAGTGATTGGCACAAAAGGAAACAACCGGGCTCGTATCTGATCTCCGGGCGCATAGCGTTGCAGGCACTGATGTCGTGCTCACGACCAACGAGTGGCGTGAGGCGTTACTGCGGCGGATGCTCGCAGCAGGCGACATCCTCGCGGTGTTGTTCGGTGCACTTTCGCTCGGCTTCCTCATCGGTAGCAATGTCAACGCGTTTTTCTGGACGATCGCGCTCGCACCGGTATGGGTGGTTCTTGCCAAGCTCCTAGGCCTCTACGACCGCGATCAACGCGCACTCCGTCACCTGACGATCGACGAGGCGCCGCTACTGGCGGGATGGGCGGCGGCAGGATCGCTCGGTGTGATGCTCTTCTTCCGCCTCCCCGTACCGGGGTCGCTGGCCGCGACGAGTGCCGCGCATCTGACGCTCGTAACGTTCGTTTCCGCGATCGTGCTCAGAGGCACCACGCGCCGGCTCTGGAGAAGCATCACCCCGCCGGAGAGAACGGTGCTCGTTGGTTCCGGCCCGGAGGCCGAGGCCTTTCTCCGCAAGGTCGAGTTGTTTCCCGAGGTGCATCTGGAGATCGTGGATGTGATCGCGGAGATGGACATCGAGGCGATGCGCCGTGGAAATGGTTGGTGGAATACCGTCGACCGGATCGTCGTCGCTTCGGCCGCGACCGATGGAAGCGACATCGCACAGTTGATAGCTCTGGGGCAGGAGCACCACGTCAGGCTCAGCGTCATTCCGCTGACCAGAAACCTCTTCGGAACCGCCATTCAACTCAGCCGTATTGCCGACCTCACCGTGCTCGAGTACCGCACCTGGGCCATCCCGCGCTCGACGCTCTTCCTCAAGCGCATCCTCGACATCGTCCTCGGCTTGGTCGCGCTCATTCTGCTCGTTCCCCTGTTCTTGCTGATCGCACTCGCTATCAAGCTCGACAGCCGCGGCCCGGTGATCTACTCGCAAACACGTGCCGGCCTCGGGCAGCGGCCGTTCCGGATACTCAAGTTCCGCACCATGGTCAAGGATGCCGAGCAACAACTCGAAGGCCTGGTTCCCTTCGACAAGCTCGTGGAGCCGATGTTCAAGCTCAAAAACGACCCCCGCGTCACCCGCGTCGGCCACTTCCTGCGGCGCTCGAGTCTCGACGAGACACCCCAACTGCTCAACTTGCTCAAGGGCGACATGAGCCTGGTCGGGCCCCGCCCGGAGCAGTTCGATCTGGTCGAGCGCTACAAGCCCGAGCACCTGTTCAGGCTCTCGGTCAAGCCCGGCATGACCGGCCCCATGCAGGTCAACGGCCGCGGCTCGCTCACCTTTCACGAGCGCCTGGCGCTCGAGCGCGAGTACATCGAGAACATGTCGATCTTCCGCGACCTGCGCATCCTGGCAATGACGCTCGGCGCAGTTCTGAGCGGTAGGGGCACCACCTAGGCGAAACCGGGTCTGTTCTCCCCTCTCGACAGCGATACCGCCGGCTCGAGATTGCCGAAGTCGATGTGTCTCGCCGGATTAGAGAGCTCTCTGCCGACGAGGACCATCTCGGGCAGATGGCGACGCAAGCCTGCACGCTAGTCGCGGACGGCTTCCCCGGCCTGTAGGTGGGAGCGACCGGCGTGGGCCACGACCACCCCGCGCGAGAAGACGATCCGTGGTCGGAAGCCGGCTTGGCGTTCAGGACAACCTCGATCTTCTTCCACGATATGAAGACGGAATAAGCAGATGGAACCCGACACGGATCGCTGCATGGCGGGGAGCGGCGAACCGATGAGGCGGCCAATAGCGCGGGTAACTCAGACGAGAGTTTCCGACCCGACGAAACGGCGCACCA
>Ga0182027_10008001_pt1 | contig 15474 bp, 8 predicted proteins | sample 712E1DmetaG_FD_121300 | JGI IMG/M metagenome (GOLD analysis project Ga0182027, IMG submission 121300) | Permafrost microbial communities from Stordalen Mire, Sweden - 712E1D metaG (Illumina Assembly) | ecosystem: Environmental > Terrestrial > Soil > Wetlands > Permafrost | place: Sweden...
CCCATCCTGTATTCGGCCTGCGCGCTTTCCCCGGTCACTTCCAGTATATGCCGGGAGAGGGTTTCGGTGTTTTTCCAGAATTGAAGCTGGTGGCGCGTTTGCAGGATGCTGCCGGCCAGAACCGCCGCTGTTACAATGGCCAGAACTGTCCGGGAAAAAACTCCCGAAGCGCATTTTTCCGAAATCAGCCAGATCAGGCTGATGACCGGGCCGATCAGGGGAATGTAGGTGTAACGGTCCGCCATTCCCTGGCTCCCAACCTGCACCAACCCGATCACCGGCACCATCGTCCCCAGGTACCAGAACCAGCCGACTGCCAGGTAGGGCCGGCGGACAATCTGGACCAGACACAGCGCCGTAACACAGGCCAGCAGCAATGCGGCGGCTCCGATCTGCCAATCGGGCCACAGCGCGAGATAGAAATGGCTGTCGGAGGGATATGAATAATACGGCGCCAGGTTTGCCGGCCAGATGGTCCAGGCCAGATAGCGCAGGTAACTCACGATGACGTTTTCCAGCCGGATGACCGGGCCGAGCATCTTCAAGGACATCGTGGCATCTGCGCTGTGCTGCACCATGAAGGTGATGACACTGACGGCTGTGGCCAGCCCAAAGAACGGCCACTTCTCCAGAAGCAACTGCTTGCCGATTGCCACCGGGAAACCCCGCCGTGGCCGCGCCCGCTTGCCGGGTTGAGGCCGCGAATTTTCGCCACCCGTCACCTGCCACCCGCCGACCGCCAACCGTCCGAGCGGCCAGATGTCCAGCAACAGCAGCACAAACGGCACCGTCACCAGCATCGCCTTGCTCATCAAACCCAGCGCGAAAAAAACCAGAGCCAGGCCGTACCAGACTTTGGACTTGGGACTTTGGATTTTGGACTTCTCCACGTAGCGTGTCCACGCCCACAGCGTCAGAAAAAAGAAAAACACGCTCAACACGTCCTTGCGCTCCGCAATCCACGCCACGGATTCCACCCGCAACGGATGCCACGCAAACAACGCGGCCGCCACCGCGCTCCGCCATGGGAACCGGGTCATCCGGTTCAAGACCAGAAACAACAGCGCGGCGCTGAGGGCGTGAATCGCCACGTTTACCAGGTGCTCCGCTCCGGGATTGGTCCCCCAAAACTGGTGGCCCAGCACAAACGAAAGGCTCGTCACCGGATGCCAGTTGATCGCCACCATCCCCGTCATCGCCCAGGCCAGACTGTGCCCGTTCAGGCCGCTCTGGATTTCCGGGTTCTCCGTCAGGAACACTTGGTCGTCAACCCGGTACAAATCAAAGTTCCGGGCCGGCCAGTAAATCGCCAGCGTGATTCCCGCCAGCAGCAGACAAATGAAAAGGTCGCGGCGCATTGGGGGCAGGTTTTTTCGGTGTAGCCCTAAAAATGGTTGTCGGTGGCCGGTTCTTTTTGATTCGGATTAGTAGGCCCGTGATACGGCCGGTGGTCGCGATACAAAACCAGCAATTCCCGGTTCTTTTGCAGCAAATCGGTTTCGCCATTTTTTTCCGCCAGATCGCACGCGCGTTGCGCGGCGGCAATCGCGTCGTCAAATTTCCCGGCTTCGGCATACGCTGCCGCGAGCGTGCCCAGGCATACGGTTTGCTCGAATTGAGTCAATTCGCAGGCGCGCCGGGCGTACTGGACTGCCCGGCTGCCGTCGCGGACTTTTTTGTCCGTGCAGGTGGCCAGCAGCCATGCCAGGTTGTTCAGAATGTCCGGCGCCTCGGGCTTGAGTTTCAAAGCGGCCAGATAATGCTCGGCGGCATCCTTGGATTTATCCTTGGCGGTCAGAATTTGGGCCATTTCAACGTGGATTTCCGGCGCGGGCTCGGTCTTCAAGGTTTCGCGGAGCCTGGCCAGAGTTTTGCTGTCTTCGATTGTTTGAAGCATCACGGGGTTGTTCGGCATCAACTGGATGGCGGCGGCATACTCGGCTTCCGCTTCGGCGGCTTTCCCCTGGTCGGACAAGGCATCCCCGATGCACATGTGGGCAAATGCATTATTTGGATTCAGCTTTAGCGCCGCCCGCAATTGAACCTCGGCTTCCTCAGGTTTGTCCGTTAACAGAAGAACGCATCCCAGGTTGAAATGGGCCGCCATGTTGTCCAGGTTTTGCACCCAGGGATATGCTGATCCGGTTTGCAAGGCCGCCTGAAAATTTGTGACGGCACCGTCCAGGTCTCCCCCCTCATGCCACAGCGCGTTGCCCAGGCCAAAATGACATGCGGAATTGTTTTCTTTGGTTACGTCCAGCGCATGTCCGAAAAGCGTGATGCTGTTCCGCCAGTATTTTAATTGAATCTGGGTGTCCAGCAGACAGGCCAGCATCAATGCGGTTGTGCCAATCGCCAGGCCGGTCAGCCAGCGGCTTGAAATTGCCGCGATTTCCCCAAGACCCCAGGCCACGATGACAAAGATGCCGATGGACGGCAAATATGTATAACGGTCGGCGATGGACTGTCCGCCCACCTGCACGAGACCAATGACCGGCAGGAGCATGATGAGAAACCAGAGCCAGCCAACCAGCCAGGCGGGTTGGGAATGGATCCGCCGGAGGCAGATGACGGTCAGCAGGGCCAGCAACAAAAAGGAACCGGCCTGTTCCCAAAATGGAATGTGCCGGTAGGGATAGAACACCGCCAGATTTTCCGGCCAGAACAGCTTTTCCAGATAAACCGTGCAAAATACCGGAACATTGGCGATTCGCACCGGTAACGGCAGGTCGCCTGCCTTAATGATGAATCCTGAACTGCCCTGCGCCTGGAAAGTGGCCATGACCGAGACCAGACTTAACGCCAGAAACGGGATTTTTTCCCAAAGCAAATCCTTGAATATTGAAAATTGCGTGACCCGGTCCGGCGGCGCGGAACGGTTTGAATCCGACATCCGGTTGAGCGGCCAGAAATCCAGCAGCAGCAAAATGGCCGGCAAGGTCACCAGCATCGGTTTGCTCATCAGTCCCAGCGCGAAGAACAACAGCACCAGGTAATAGTCGAAAGTCCAGCGTCGAGCGTCGAGAGCCAGACTGCCGCTTCCGGCACTCGACCCTCGACTCTCGACCCTCGACCGTCCTTGCGCGTATCGCGCATACGCCCACAGCGTCAGCAGCATAAAAAAACCGCTTAACAAATCCTTGCGTTCCGAAATCCAGGCCACCGACTGGACGTGCGCCGGATGCCAGGCAAACAAGGCCGCCACCAGGGCGCTGCGCCACACCGCCCGCGTCATTTTCCGCAGCACGATAAACAGCAGCAGCGAGTTGGCGGTGTGAAATGCCAGATTGACCAGGTGAAAGGCGCCGGGGTTCCTGCCGAACAACTGGCAGTCCAGCGCATGCGACAGCCAGGTCACCGGATGCCAGTTGCCGGCGTGGTAACTGGTGAATGCCCACCAGACGCTGTCCGCGGTTATTCCTCCCTGGACCATCGGGTTGAGTTGGATGTAAAGCGGATCATCGTAGGCAAAAAAATCAAGGCGGCTCACCGGCCAGAACACGGCCAGCGTGATTCCCGCCAATGCCAGGCAAATGAAAATATTTTGGCGCATTTCGATTAAAAGGTAAAGTGCAGGATGAAGAATACAGAATACGAAAGTCAATCTTGTAACCAACAGCCGCCTCAGTTGCCCGTTAAAAATCCTTGTCCATCCGCCGGTCCTCCGTGGTTCCGCATCAAGTGACGAAGGAGGGATGGTTAAGATTTCGTGTATTTTGCGCATTTCGTGGTTAAAATTCCCCCGCGTTTGGAAAAACTGTTCGCCATCCTTTACGAAGACGCCGGCCTGCTGGTCGTCAACAAGCCGGCTGGCCTCGTCTGCCATCCCACCAAGGGCGATGAATTCTCCAGCCTCATCAGCCGCGCCCGCCTGCATTTGCGCTCAGCCCTCAACCTTCAACCCTCAACTCATTTGGTCAACCGCCTCGACCGCGAAACCAGCGGCGTCGTTCTCATCGCCAAAAATTCCGAAGTTGCCGGCGAACTGGGAAAAATTCTCGAAACCCGCGCCGTCCAAAAAGAATACCTTGCCATCGTCCACGGTCTCGTCCGCGACGACCACGGTCTGATTGACGCGCCGCTAGGCAGGGACGAGCGCAGCCGCGTCGCCATCAAGGACTGCGTCCGCCCCGATGGCGCGCCCTCCCAAACCGAATATTGGGTCGAACGCCGTTTTAATCGTCCTCGAATATCGGAATCCGGGGACGATGGACGAGCCGTCTCCGTTCCACTGCGCCGCGCCAAGGACCGAGGACGAACCAATCCATCTTCCATCCTCCATCTTCAATTTTCGCTTTTGCGAGTAATCCCCCGCACCGGCCGCAAGCACCAAATCCGCATCCACCTCGCCCACCTCGGCCATCCCATCGTCGGCGACAAACTTTACGGTGGCGACGAGGATTTGTACTTGGCGCTGGTCGAAGATCGCCTGACGCCGGAGCAGCGCGCCCGGCTCATTCTGCCGCATCACGCCTTGCACGCCCGCGCCGTCCGCTTCAGCTGGCGCGGCCTGCCCAGGGAATTTTCCTGCGCCCCCGAACCGTGGTTCACGGATTTCTTTGACGCCCAGGCGCAAAATTTTTAAGACCATACGACGCATGAACCATACATCCCAGGAAAGACATCCATCCAAAACATGCCACGTTTGCGGTGGGGCCAGGTTTTATTACCTGTTTTCCGCTTCCGACCACCGGGTGGTGCGGTGCGACGATTGCGGGCTGGTGTTTCTCAATCCGCAGCCGAGCGATGACGAGTTGGCGCGGATCTACAGCGCGGATTATTTTCTTGGCAGCGGCACGGAAAGAGGCGCCCGGGTCGTCACGGAAATCAAGCAGGCCACCGCCAGGCTTTACCTTTTGGAAATCTCCCGTTACTGCGGTCCGGACAGCGGACACCTGCTGGAAATCGGTTGCGGCGATGGCGATTTTCTGGTCACCGCCCAGGCCGCCGGCTGGCGCGTTACCGGGGTTGATTATTCAGCCGCCGCTTGTGAAAAAGCCCGGCAGCGCCTGAAACCGGGCGAAGTTTTTTGCGGGGAGCTTCAATCCGCCGGCCTGGCGGCGGAACAATTTGATCTTTGCGTGATCTCGGATGTCATTGAACATGTCCGCTCCCCCATGGATTTCCTCAAGGAAATACACCGTGTCCTCAAACCCGGCGGCGCGCTGTTCATCGCCACCCCATCCATTGGCTCATGGTCCGCGCGGCTCATGCGCCAGAAATGGATGGAATTCAAGGCCGAACATCTTGTCTATTTTGACCCGCAGACGCTCCAGACGGCGCTCTTTAAATCCAGTTTTCGCGAGGTCATCGTCGAACCCGGTTGGAAGATGCTCAGCTTCGATTATGTGAAGATGCATTTTGAGCGTTTCCCCGTTCCCGTGGTGACGCCGATTTTGAACTTCATGGCCCGCATTTTACCCCAAAGGATGCAACAGCGGCATCGTCGGATTGTTGCCAGCGGCATGATGGTTTTCTCGCGAAAAGCGGAGGTGCGGCCGCCACCGGTGCTTTCCGTGATTGTTCCGGCATATAACGAGGTGAATACATTCGGCGCACTCATCGAAACCCTGCTTGGCAAGGCGATGGCGGGCCTCCAGATGGAAATCATTGTCGTGGAGAGCAACTCCACCGATGGAACCCGGGAACTGGCGCTAAAGTATCAGGACCATCCGGGGGTGAAGCTGATTCTCGAAGAGCAACCCCGCGGAAAAGGGTTCGCCGTGCGGACCGGATTGAAAGCCGCCACCGGAGACTATGTGCTGATTCAGGACGCCGACCTGGAATACGACCTTGAGGATTACGATGGATTGCTGGAACCGCTGGTCGCCGGGCGCGCGGCGTTTGTGCTCGGCTCACGGCATGGCGGGCGCAATGTCTGGAAAATGCGGCAGTTCACCGGACAATTTGGCTTGAGCCAGTTCGTTAATCTTGGCCACTGGTTCTTTGCCACGCTCATCAATATCCTGTTTTTCCAGCGGCTGCGCGATCCCTTCACCATGTTCAAGGTGTTTCGCCGGGACTGCCTCTATGCGCTGGAGTTTGAATGTAATCGCTTCGACTTTGATTTTGAGTTGCTCATCAAACTCATCCGCAAGGGGTATCGCCCCATTGAATTGCCGGTGAACTATCGTTCGCGCTCATTCAAGGAAGGCAAGAAGGTGCGAATGTTCCGGGATCCGCTGACCTGGCTGAAAGCTCTGGTCCGGTTGCGATTTGAAAAAAATGATCCGATGAGGGTTGTCGGGCAAATGCGCCGCGCCGGGCAAACCGGAGAAAAATTGGATTCCACCAAGGCCGTCAATCATGAGCCATGAACGCCCCCATCCGTCCTATGGCGTTTGCGGTTGGGGCAAGGCCGGCTGATAAGACTTGAGCCGTGCGCGGATGAACTCCGCGAAACCGGTTTTGCCCTGCGCCGTGGCCAAGGTCAGGGCTTTTTGGAAATGGATGATGGCTTCAGCCGATTTCCCCTGGCTGGCCAGCGCGATCCCCAAATTATAATGGGCTTCGGCATAATCGGGTTTGAGTTGAAGCACCCGGTCAAAGTGTTGGACGGCTTCCGCCGGCTTCCCTTGGGCGGCCAGCGCGACTCCTAAATTATAGCGGGCTTCGGCATAACCGGGTTTGAGTTGGAGTGCCCGTTCGTATTGTTGGCTGGCTTCAGCCCACTTTTTTTGGGTGGCCAATGCGATCCCTAAACTATAATGGGCCTCGGCGTAACCGGGTTTGAGCTGGAGCGCCCGTTCATAAAACGGGATGGCTTCAGCCCACTTCCTTTGGTTGGCCAGGGCGATCCCTGTATTATAGTGGGCTTCGGCATAATCGGGTTTGAGTTCACGCGCCCGGTCAAAGTATTGGATGGCTTCCGCCAGCTTCCCTTGGGCGGCCAGCGCGATGCCTATGTTATTGAGCGATTCGGCGCGGTCAGGTGTGTGTGTGAGCGCTTCACGATAGAGCGTTTCCGCTTCCACCGGCTTGCCCCGGGCCGCCAGCAATGCTCCCAGATTGTTCTGCGCCATCCAGCAATCCGGGTTCCGGATCAGTGTCTGCCGCCAAAGGGTCTCAACGTCCTTGTACATCCCGGCCTGCCGCCAGGTCAGGAGGGCGAGCGCCGGAAGCACGATTGCGGCAAACCCATAAGTCGCCGCCGACATGCGCCGGGATTCAGCCACCCGCGCCACCAGCGCCGCCACCAGGGCGAAGATTCCGAGAGCGGACAGATAAACCCAGTGATCCCACACAAATGAATATCGCATCCCATACGCGTCCATGAACCCCAGCAACGGAAACAGTGTCCCCACATAAAAGAACAGTGCGGACGCCGGCCCGCGCCCGATGCGCCCCCGGGCCAGCCAGAGGATGAAAAGAATGCCGATGGCCGTTGCCGGATAAAGCCATTGCCACACCGAACCCGGGTCGGGCTGCCAGCGCGGGTAAATGAAGCAAAGGTTCGCCGGCCAGAACAGGTTGCCGGGGTAAAACCAGAATGCCCGGCCGGCAATCAGGCAGCGTTGCGGGAAAGTCAGGGCAAAGGCCGGCCCTTCGGCCCCCACGTGGTTTTTCTCCAGCCAGGCCGTCACGGCGCACAGGCCGATGGACAGGATGAAGAAGGGCAGGGTCGGCAGCACGTCCGCCCGCCACCGGATTTGTCCGCGTTTCCACCAGCCAATCAACAGAATGACCGCCGGCAGCGAAAAGGCCGTCGTCTTGGCCAGCAACGCGCTTAGAAACAGGATGAAAGCCAGACCGTAAAAGAGGGTCGAGGGTCGAGAGTCGAGGGTCGAGTTGCCAGCCTTCGTCCCGCTCTGCGGAACTTCAGCCGGCCGGCACATGCCATCTGAGTCCTCGTCTTGCGCATAGCGCAGGTAAGCCAGGAATGCGCCGAGGTAAAAGACCAGGGAGAGCACGTTCTTGCGTTCGGTGATCCAGGCGGCGGATTCAACCATGACCGGATGCAACGCGAAGAGGGCCGCCGCCAGCCAGGCGCCCGGCAGTTGGAGCCGGAGCAGCAGCCGCCAGAAGAGCAGGGCGGCCAGCGCGTGCAGCAGAATGTTCTCGACGTGGTAGGGCGGCGTCCAGAACTTCCAGAATTGATAATCCAGCCAGAAGGTCGTGCCCGTCAGCGGGTAATACTGCTGCAGCGCGGTGGGCTGAAACCAGATCGAGCGCAAACCGGATGCATTCTGGAACAACGCTGACAGGTTTGTCGTCCACGAGGCGTCGTCCCACACGAAACCGCCGCGCCAGGCGGGCAGGTAAGCCAGGAACGTGGCGGCGATCAGCAGGAAGCCAAACAACCAGGGCCGATGTCCCGCTGATATTGGATTGGGCGCGCCGCCGTCCGCCGGCCCGGCTTTCACGTCTGGCCGGGGTGAGCCGGCGGCTGAAGCCGGTTCGTCAGCCGGGCGGTTGCTTTGCTCGTTCATCCGGGACGAACTTAAGAAAAGTGCGGTTTAAGTCACGGTCAAAATTGAAACGTGCCGCGAAGATGAGTGCGGGCTAATCCCGGTAGGAGCCGACGCAAGGAGGCGTGCCCCGATAATCTTCGTAGCAGCCGACGCTTGCCGGGTCGTAGCGTTTGGTGCGAAGATTGGTGAGTCGGCTCTAAATCAGATTCCAAAGTCACAGGAGAGATTGGGATTTCACAGAAGTAAACATGGCGGAAAACCCCCTTCGTTTACTTGGTTTGCTTCTGTTCGAGATCAATGCGGCCCGCTCGCCCGGCCCATGCCGCGACCGCCAGCCACCCCAGCAACAGCGCCAGCGCCCCGGCCGCCAGCAGAAACGCCCCGGCGACCGTGGCGGATTGGTACCGAAATTCAACCGTGGCGGATCCGGCGGGCAGCACCACTCCGCGGAGTGCGTAATTCGTCTTCAAAATCGGCGCCGGCTTGCCGTTGAGATAAACCCGCCAGCCTTGATCCCAACGATCCGCCAGCACCAAAAGTCCGGGAGTCTCCATTTGTGCGGCGACCACAATCCGGGTGGGAATCTCGCTCTGGATTTTGACGACCCCGCGGCATTTGGGCGGCAGGGCCACCGGGGATTCCACATAAGCCACCGCGCGGGGATCGAATCCCGGCGCCGCCAGTTTTTCGAGCCGTTCATCGTCATTCGTCACCACCTCGACCTCTTGGGGCACAAACACCCGCGGCAGGGCGGAACGATTTTCCAGAACCCAATAGTCGGGACTCTGAAACGCCGGTTTGACTCCTTGCGGGGGTGACCCTCGAAAAATCACATGCCGCACCCCCAACATATCGAGAATCGGAGACAGTTGCGCCATATGGGTCTCCGTAATCTCCATGCGGGGGGTCAACCAGGACGCCATGACATAATCCATTTTGAGCAAATGCTCGTCAGCGGCAAGCGCCACCAAATATACCCACTCGGTGGGATCGACCGCGTCATATCCGCGCACATCCGACAGGCCGGTGGCTTCTGCGAAGTTGGCCGGAAAACAGTTGTAGCCGATGATCCGGCCCGGAGCGGCTCCCGCCACATCGCGCAGCGCGGGAATTTCCGGATAGTAGAGTGCGGGATCGCACTGGTCATTCCGGCCCTGGCTGAACCACAACAGATCGCCCAGCAATAAAACGCCCACCCCGGCCGCCAGCCTTTGCCGGCTGGGCCGGCCCCATCGAAAAGCCAGCCAGACCGCCAGGCCCGCGCCACACCACGCGGCTGACATTTTGTAGCGCGAGGCAAACGACGCTTGCGCCCGTAGCACGCTGTCAACATCTTTGAACCATTGAACCGGATGTCCGGCCCGGACCAGCGTTTCGAGTCGGATCAGCGGCGCGGGCAGAACCACCGCGCGATAGAGGCACCAAAAACATAGCCCCGCCAGCAGGGCGGCTGGCAGCCAAAAGCCGCGCCGCCATTGGCACTCCCCGTTCCACAGAGCCTCCAGACCGGTGGCCGCCAGGGCGAGAATCGCAAACGCCGTGGCGAACACCAGCCGGTTGTAGGACAGCATGTTCACCCCGGGCAGGCTCATGCAATCAACCACGCCCGGCAAATCCAGGCACCAGCCCAGGCCCAAAACCGCCAGCAATATCCAAAACACATTCAGCGAGCGATGCCGCCGGCTGCACCAGGCCATCGGCGCCGCCAACAGTGTCGCCAGCACTCCGGCATACGCCGCCGCTGAACTTTCCGGCAAATTGCGCTGGCCTTCCGGGAACAGCGGAACCTGGCCGTTTTTAGTTGATCCATACATGTCCGGGAGCACCACCTGCGGCAGCGCCGCCAGGCCCACTGGAGGACGTTCCTGGATGCCGCTGAACCGCTCCGCCATACGGTGGCCGGTCCGGGCGTGTTCCATCACCGGCAGAATGTTCGGCGCGGCCAGCAAAAAACCCAGACCCCAGCCCAACGTCAGAATCAATGCCGCCTTTCCCGCCTGGCGACCCAATATCTGCCGGCCATGTATCTCGCGCAAACACCACAGCGCAAACCAACCCGAGACCAGCAGCACCAGCGCTGCAATATCAATCTGGCCGCTGACGAGGACCAGCCCGGTCACCAGGGCCAGCCCCGCCGGGGCCATGCGATTTCCTCGCACCGTCCGGTCAACGGCGAACAGCAGCCAGGGCAGCCAATAAACTGGTGCGCAGGTGGGGTAGCCTTGCCAGAAAACAAAAAAGCCGGTCATGGGATAGCACCAGCCGATGAGGGTTGCCGGCCAGAAACTTACTTGAAGCACACGCCGGCAGAATAAATAGGCGCCGGTGCCCGCAACCAGCGCGGCGAAGAGTTGCGCCCACGCGAGGATGACGGGGGATGCCGCCAGACACGTGAATAGAAAGAAAGGCGAATACTTGGCGCAGATAAATGGAACCCCGCCATATCTGGCTGGTGTCCATAAGGGAAAGCGGCCCGCGGCGAACTCTTTAATCGCAAAACGCCGGTCGGGCTCGAATTGCAGAATGAGGTCCTGCGGCGTGAGATCCTGATAGGCATTCGGTGTCTGAGCCGTGTCCGGCAGGTAATAACCCGCCATCCTCAGACAATCCAGCGGCAGTAAAACCTTCCGGCCGGTCAGCGAAGGCCCATACAGGAAGAATTGTCCCAATACGATTCCCGCCAGCACCATGGCCAGCCTCGGGAATTTCCAGCCCGGCGGTTGACCGGGATCGGCCAGTTTATTTTTCATCGCTTTCCGATTTGCTTCAGTTGGTCTGATCGGCGTTGTGTTCGTCCAAGTCAACATTGTTTCTCCATGCGAGAGCAATCTGAAAATGCCGCCTTGCGCGCCCGATCCGGCCAAAGTCGGAACCGGGGTAACGAGGCTGGGGCCGAACTCCGGGGTTCCGAAACCGGCTCACCCAGACAAAAATAATTCGTGATAATTTGTGCAATTCGTGTCAAAAGTTTTGCGTGCCCGGCATCCCCAATACCATGCGCGCTGTCATTTATCGCGGCGTGAACAATCTGCGCCTCGAAACCGTCCCCGTCACCGCATCGGCGCCCACGAACTGCTCGTCCAGTGGATACAACTGCGAGATTGCCGTGTTTGCTGCGTTTAATAACGTCTTCCTTGTTTCACAGAAATGGAAACGCAACCTGTAAATCTGAATCAGTCCTGGAGTCGAAGGCATCCCTTCGCCGTGATCGGGATCATCCTGCTGGTATGTCTGGGCCCGTTTGTCAACAAGGCGGTCCATGCGGATGATCCGCTCTTTATTTGGGCCGGCCAATGGATTCAGAAACATCCGGCCGACTTCTTTGGGGCTGAGGTGAACTGGTGGGGGACCGCGACACCCATGTGGCTGGCCAATTGCAATCCGCCGCTCATGTCCTACTTTCTGGCGGCGGTGGCCTCGGTGTTTGGCTGGAACGAAATCGTGCTGCACCTGGCCGGTCTGGCGCTCGCTTTCGCGGCGGCGGCGGGCATTTATTCCCTGGCCAAAATGTGGTGTGCGCGTCCGCTGCTGGCCGCCGTGGTCGCCATCCTGACACCGGTGTTCCTGGTTTCGAGCTCGACGCTGATGTGCGATATGCTCATGCTGACTTTCTGGATTTGGGCGCTGGTGTTTTGGGAACGCGCCCAGGGAAACGGGCAAAACGTGTGGCTGTTCCTCGGAGCGGGAGTGCTTGCGGGTCTGGCCGTGCTGACCAAGTACAGCGCGGTGACCCTGTTGCCGCTCCTGCCCGTCATCAGCATTCTCCGCACGCGCAAATCAGGCTGGTGGCTGGCGGGCGCGGCGGTTCCGCTGATCATGGTGGCGGCTTACGAATGGATAACGGCCGGAATGTATGGAAAGGGCCTGCTGTCTGCCGCCGCCAGTTTCGCGCAAGCGCACCACTCGGTGTTTCTCGGCGGTTGGACGGCGAAAGGAATCATCGGCCTGGCTTTTGCCGGCGGGACCCTCCTGCCGCTCTTGTTCTTTGCCCCGCTGCTGTGGCGCCGGCAGACAGGGTTGACGGGCGGCATCGTGATATTCGGCGCGTTGCTGGGATTCTTCTGGCTGGGGGATGACCCGGGGTTGTTCAACTCGGAGACCAATCCCGGATCATTAAACTGCTGGAGCTTTCGACTGCAGGTGATTTTCCTCACCGCCGGAGGTCTGCACTGCTTGTTGCTGGCCGGGGCGGAAACTTGGCGGCGGCGCGATGCCACTGGCGTGATCCTTGCCCTGTGGATATTCAGCGGGCTGTTTTTCGCAATGATGCTCAACTGGACGGTTAGCGCCCGAAGTTTCCTTCCCGTTGTCCCGGCGGCGGCGATCCTCCTGGTGCGCCGTTTGGAGACCCGGTGGGGAAACTTTCCGGTGAGCGGCCGGTTGCTGTGGCCGCTGGCGCCGGCCGCGGTCGTCACGCTGGGCCTTTTGCTGGCCGACTATCAACTCGCCAATTCAGGCCGGACGGCGGCGGAACAACTTGTCGCCAGATACAAACCGGCAAATCACAAGCTTTGGTTTGAACAGCACGGGGGGTTCCAATACTACATGGAGAAACTGGGCGCTCAGCCGCTGGATTGCGAGCGTTCCGTCCTTCAACCGGGTGATATGGTCATCGTGCCCCGGATCAATTTCGGCTTCATTTCGTTTCCGCCCGGAAGTGTGGGATGGATTGACCCTTTGATCCTCCAGCCGCGGACGTGGATAAACCTGGCTCGCGACACGAAAACCAGCGCGGCCGGATTTTACAGCGCCACCTGGGGACCGGTCCCCTTTGCCCTCGGCAGCCTCCCGCCCCAGGAATTTTTTCAGCTCAAGGTTTTTTCCGGAATGCAATTCAACACCCAACCCGCCAACCCGCGGGAATTGCTGCCCGGTGACATGCCGGTCTTTGCTGACTTTACCGCCGCTTGCGATGACCAGCCGGCTCCGCCCGTAAATCCGCAGGCTGAGAAGCAGATCCAGCTGGCTATCCAGTTCCAGGCGGATGGAAATATCGAATCGGCCATTCAATGCTGCCGCAAAGCCTTGGACGTGGATCCCAATAACCCCGTTGTATTAAACAATCTCGCCTGGATGCTGGCGACGGCCGGCAAACCCGGATTGCGTGATGGCAGGGAAGCCGTGCGCCTGGCCGCCCTGGCCGTCAAGCTGACCGACAGCCGGCAACCCCTCATCATCGGGACACTCGGCGCCGCCTATGCCGAAGCCGGCCAGTTTGATAAGGCAATCCAGGCGGCCACCACCGCGCAAATTCTAGCCAAATTGACCGGCCAACACGATTTGGACGCCCAAAACTTCGTTTTGTTGCGGCAATATTCCGCCGGCCGGGCAGTTGAAGCCACGGATGGTCCCTAGGCGCAAATATGGCGTCGCCAACCCGCGGCATTTTCATGTGAACCTGAACCATGGTTCCTTGAATTTATGGCCGTCGGGTTTGCAGAACCCGGGGTGACGCGGCTTGGGCCAGACTCCGGGTTCCGAAACCAACCCGGATCTCGCGGGCTTGATTCCTGCCGGAAATAACGGGGCCGCTCTCAGGCGCGGATTTCACGGATTCACACCGGTAAAAAATAATTCGTGATAATTTGTGCAATTCGTGTCAAAAGTTTTGCGTGACCGGCATCCCCAAAACCATGCGCGCTGTCGTTTATCGCGGCGTGAACGATCTGCGCCTCGAAACCGTCCCCGTCCCCCGCATCGGCCCCCACGAACTGCTCGTCCAGGTGGCCGTGTGCGGCGTCTGCCCCACCGACATCAAAAAAATCCAGTACGGCACCGTCCCGCCGCCGCGCATTTTCGGACATGAAACCGCCGGAACCATCGTCCGCGCCGGCGCGCGCGCGCGTGCCTTCAAAATCGGCGATCGCGTGGCGTTGCACCACCATGTGCCGTGCCTGGACTGCCATTTCTGCCGGCATCACGCCTTCGCCCAATGCGAAACTTACAAGCGCACCGGCATCACCGCCGGATTCGAGCCTGCCGGCGGCGGTTATGCCCAATACGTCCGCGTCATGCCCTTCGTCCTGCCCGGCGTTGTGAAAATTCCCGCCCGAAATTCCTTCGCGGAAGGCGCCCTGCTCGAACCCGTCAACACCGTCCTCAAAGCCGTCCGCCGCCTGAACCTGTTGCCCGGCGACCAAGTCCTCGTGGCCGGGCAGGGGCCTGTGGGCCTCATGTTCACCCGCCTGCTCCAGCTCGCCGGCGCCCGCGTCATCGCCACCGATTTGATGGAATCCAGACTAAAGCTGGCCAAAAAATTCGGCGCCCGGTGGACCATGCTCGCTCAAACCGGCCCGGCAGGTGGGGCGGAGATGCCGCTCCGCCCGGACGCGCGGCAGCGCGTCCCGGCCTCAATTCCTTGCCCTCAACTCTCAACCCTCAACCCTCAGCCCCGTAAAGGGGCTTGGCCGCGTGGCGCAGCTTTACGCGGCCTCGACGCCGCCGTCATCGCCGTCCCTTCCGACGCCGCCGTGCAACAAGCCCTGCAACTCATTCGCTGCGGCGGACAGGTGCTCCTCTTCGCCCACACCAAACGCAACGCGAAGGCGGAAGTCAGAAGTGAGAAGTCAGAAGTTCAAAATCGTTCCCGTTCCCACTTCAGCCTTCAGCCTTCAGCCTTCAGCCTTGATTTGGCCTCCATCTGTCTCGACGAAAAAGATTTGCTCGGCAGCTACTCCTCCGATTTCACCCTCCAGCGCGAAGTCGCCCGCCTCGTCTTCTCGCGCCAGCTCGACGTGCGCGGTTTGATCTCCCATTCTTTCCCGCTTGAACAAACCGCCGCCGCCGTCCAATTGGCCAGCCGCCCGACGGAAGATTCCCTCAAAATCATCGTGGCCGCCGGCGTCAGTCGGCTCTGACCTGGGAGCGCCGGCGTCCCGCCGGCGAGTCGGGAGCCGAAAATTGGAACACGCCGGCGGGACGCCAGCGCTCCCAGGTCGGTGTTGCCGCTCACATAAAATTCCCGTGGCAGCCGACGTGAGTCGGCTCTGACATCGCTTTGGTGGAAAAGATGGAGCGGACTAACCACGATCCATCCTCGGCATCGGAGCGCCGGCCTCCGGCA
>Ga0182027_10008002_pt1 | contig 15473 bp, 12 predicted proteins | sample 712E1DmetaG_FD_121300 | JGI IMG/M metagenome (GOLD analysis project Ga0182027, IMG submission 121300) | Permafrost microbial communities from Stordalen Mire, Sweden - 712E1D metaG (Illumina Assembly) | ecosystem: Environmental > Terrestrial > Soil > Wetlands > Permafrost | place: Sweden...
ACAAACATCGTCGACTGCCAGGAAATATACTATGAAGATGATGGATATACGGCAGCCTATTCTGTATACCACCTGTCGCTCGGCATTGTCCCAGACCAGCAAGCAGTCAGTCCAGGCGAGACATTGGTTATTGCCTGTGTCAGCCAGTCTATTTTCAAAAAGTATGCTCACAAACAATCCGCCCGCATCTCCTACCTCCGCGTCGACCCGCTGGTTTTCTTAATTGAAGGGGAAATGTAACTGCAAAGGCTGATGGATAAACCGGGTGTGAAGATTTGGAGAAACAAATCTTCTTTGTGCCCCTTCCTTTTCTTCCCTTTGTGTCTTGGAGTAAATTTTTCTTTGCCTTCTCTGTGCCTCTGTGGTGAATTCTCTGCGGTAAAATAGTCGTAATTTCCACCGGAGTGATGAGATGAAAATATTGGCCCTGATCGGCAGTTATCGCAAGAACGGCAATACCAGCCAGGTGGTAAACCTGGTCTGTGAGGCCTTGCAGACCGAGGCGGACCGGGCCGGGGCGGCGCTTGAAATCGAGACGCTCTACCTGGGCCACCTCGATATTGGCTTTTGCCGCGGCTGCCGGGCCTGTTTCGACCGCGGCGAGGACAAATGCCCGCTCAAGGACGACCTGCTGATGGTCAAGACCAAAATGAAAGCGGTCGACGCCGTCCTGATCGCCACCCCGGTCTACGTCGACGACGTCAGCGGCATCACCAAAACCTGGATCGACCGCCTGGCGCACGTCTGCCACCGCCCGGAGTTCGCCGGGAAGTGCGCTTACCTGCTGGCGACGGTGGGCAGCTCGCCTACCAGCCATACCCTGGCTACGCTGCGGCTGGCCTTGAGCACCTGGGGCTTTCATGTAACAGGTAAGGCCGGCTTCAAGACCGGCGCCTTGATGAAAGCGGAGGAGATGAAAGCCAGCCACGCCGCCAGGGCGGAAAAGATCGCCCGGCAGATCTACCGTGACCTTTCCGGGCGCCAGTGGGCCAGGCCATCCTTCATGTCGCTATTCATGTTCAAAATCCAGCAGCGCGCCTGGCAGCGCGCCGGACGCAACCCCGCCCGCCGCGACACGCTCGATTACGCCTACTGGAGCGGCCAGGGCTGGACCGACCCCGCCCGCGATTTCTATATCCCGCACGAGGCCAGCCGGGTGAAGGTGGCGCTGGCGCGGCTGGCGGGAGCGATCATTGCTCCATTCGTTTCTTGAAGGCAAATACGGGAGAAATCACTTTTTTATATTTGAAAAGCGTAGCTTTTCAAATATAAAAAAGTGGATCCCTTTAGGCTTCCAAAAACTGGCGCAGGGCCCGGTGCAGGATGCCGCCGTGGCGGTAGTATTCTACCTCCAGCGGGGTATCCAGGCGGCACACCACCTGGAAGGTGATCGTGCGCCCATTTTCGCCCTCGGCGCGCACGCCCAGCAGGCGCTCCGACTGCGGACGATGGGGCAGGTGCTCATCGATCAACCGGGCCATGCCCTCCACATCGAACAGCTCTTTACCGGTCAGCCCCAGGCTCTGGGCGCTCTGGCCAGGCTGGAACTGCAGGGGCAGCACGCCCATGCCGATCAGGTTGGAGCGGTGGATGCGCTCGAACGATTCGGCGATGACCGCCCGTACGCCCAGCAGCAGCGGTCCCTTGGCGGCCCAATCCCGGCTGGAACCCGTGCCGTACTCCTTGCCGGCGATGATCAGCAGCGGTACGCCCTCGGCCTTATACTGCATGGCCGCGGCGTAGATGCGGGTCTGCTTGCCACCCGGCAGGTGGGCGGTGCGGCTGCCTTCCACGCCGGGCACCATGTGGTTCTTCAGGCGCGGGTTGGCGAAAGCGCCGCGCCCCAGCACCTGGTCGTTGCCGCGCCGGGAGCCGTAAGAGTTGAACTCGCCCGGGCGCACGCCCAGGTCTTGCAGGTACTGCCCGGCGGCGCTGTGCGGATCGATATCGCCGGCCGGGGAAATGTGGTCGGTGGTAACCGAATCGCCCGGCCAGGCCAGCAGGCGCGCCCGGCAAATATCCTGGATGGCCGGCAGACTGCGATCCAAATCGAGGAAGAAGGGGGGCTCGCACAGGTACGTGGAGCCGGGGTCCCAGGCGTACAGGGCGCTGTCGCCGCTGCGGATGGCGTTCCACACCGGGTTGCCGGTGAACACCTCGGCGTAACTGGCCTGGAACATCTCCGGGCGGATACTGGCCTGGATCGCCTCCTGCACCTCCTGGGTCGAAGGCCATACATCGTGCAGATAGACCGGCTGTCCGTCCGCCCCCAGGCCGAGCGGCTGGGTGGTCAGGTCGATATCGACTGTGCCGGCCAGGGCATAGGCCACCACCAGCGGCGGCGAGGCCAGGTAGTTGGCCTGGGTATTGGGGCTGATGCGGCCCTCGAAATTGCGGTTGCCGGAAAGCACCGCCGCCGCCACCAGGTTGCTGCCCTCGATAGCCGCCGAAACGGCTTCGGGCAGCGGGCCGGAGTTGCCGATGCAGGTGGTGCAGCCGAACCCGACCAGGCCAAAGCCCAACTTGCCCAGCGCATCCAGCAGGCCGGCACGCTGCAAATAGCTGGCCACCACACGTGAGCCGGGCGCCAGGCTGGTCTTGACGTACGGCGCCACCTTCAGCCCCTTCTCGAGGGCCTTGCGCGCCAGCAGACCCGCCGCCAGCATCACCGCCGGGTTGGAGGTGTTGGTGCAGGAGGTGATGGCGGCGATGACCACCGCCCCGTGCCCCAGGCTGGTCTCTGCGCCGTTCAAGCGCGCCGTGGCCCGGCGGCCCAATTCTTCGGGGGCAATGGCGTAACCGTTTTCGGGACGCGGTTTGGACAGCGCCTGCTTGAAATTTTGCTGCACTTTAGAGAGGGACACGCGGTCCTGCGGGCGCTTGGGGCCGGCCAGGCTAGGCTCGACCGTGCTCATATCCAGTTCGAGCGTGCTGGTAAACTCGGGGTCAGGCGCGCCCAGCCGGCGGAAGAGGCCCTGCGCCCGGTAGTAAGCCTCCACCAGCTCAACCAGCTCCGGCGGGCGCCCGGTCAGGCGCAGGTAGGCCAGCGTCTGCTGGTCCACCGGGAAATAGGTCACCGTGGCGCCATTCTCGGGCGACATATTGGCGATCATCACCCGGTCGGTCACCGCCAGGTGGTCCAGCCCATCCCCGTAAAACTCGACGAATTTGTCGACCACCCCTTTTTGGCGCAGCATCTGCACGATGGTCAGGGTCAGGTCAGTCGGGGTGACGCCTTCGGGCAATTCTCTGGTCAGTTTGAAGCCGATCACGTCCGGGATGAGCATGGCCACGGGCTGGTCGAGCATGGCCGAGACCGCCTCGATGCCGCCCACGCCCCAGGCCACCACGCCCAGGCCGTTGACCATGGTGGTGTGCGAATCGGCCCCGACCAGCGAGTCGGGAAAGATCAACGCCTGGCCGTCTTCAGGTTGGGTAAGCACCAGGCTGGCCAGGTATTCGATGTTGACCTGGTGGACGATGCCGGTCGCCGGCGGTACGACGCGCAGGTTCTTGAAGGATTTCTGGGCCCAGTGCAAAAACTCGTAGCGCTCGCGGTTGCGCTGGAACTCGATGCTCGAATTGCGCAGCATGGCATCCGCGGCACCCCCGCTGTTGGGGGGCGTGGCAAAATCGACCTGCACCGAGTGGTCGATGACCAGGTCGACCGGGATGGACGGGTTGACCTGCATGGGGTCGCCGCCCAGGCGGGCCAGGGCCGCCCGCATGGCGGCCAAGTCGTTGATCACGGGCACGCCGGTGAAGTCTTGCAGCAAGATACGCCCGGGGAAGAAGTTCATCCCCTGGCGGGCAGGGTCCTGGGGCAGCCAGCCGGCCAGGTTGAGCACGTCTTGCTTTGTAACCATCTTGCCGTCTTCCCGGCGCAGGGCATTTTCGAGCAAAATCCGCACCGAGTAGGGCAGCCGGTCGATTTGCGCATAGCCAGAATTGTGCAAAGCTTGCAGGTTGTAGTAAGTGAAGTTCCCGGAGGAAGTTTTCAGCGTTTCGCGGGCGTTAAATGAGTTTTCTGACATGGACAATCCTTTATTTGTCATGATGCCGCAAAATCTTACCACAAAGGAGACGCAGAAGACAAAGGGAAATGGGTAAAAACGTTGTTCGCCTGACTTATGAAGAGGAGGGTTCACGCGGAGAGGTTGTGAATTAATTGGACAGGTTGGTACGGGCACGGCGGGCACTTTCCATTAATCAGATTTATCATTACACAGCCGTGCCCTGTCATGGGGGCGGTGCTCACAAATTGGGCACGGTTGTGTAATTTGATATGTAAGCTGCGATAGTGCCCGCCGTGCCCGTACGTTTTGCACAAGTATGTGTGGTTTTGAATTTTTCATAACCTTGGAGGTGCGGACCCCGAAGAGGCGCGGAGAAGAAAAACCATAGGCCAGACCAAAGACCAAAGACCCTCACCCTGCCCTCTCCCAGCTAAGAAGCCGGGCGAGGGAGAAGAGCCTAAACCCCCAGCCCGAGGCGGACGCAGGGCAAAATATGGGCTAGATTTAACATCCGACAAGACCCTCCCCGGTGTGGAGGAGTGGCGCGACCGCCTGGGAATCAATTCCCAGGCTGACCACAAACCAAACCCGCTAAAGCGGGTTAAGAATGGTTTTGCAACCTGCTTTAGCAGTTTTGAGGGTTTTTCAGCCTGGGAATTGATTCCCAGGCGGGGTTTTGCAGGGCTTTATCCGGCAGCTTTCACGAAGGCCCTTATGTCATTTGCCAGACACGGCAGATAACTCTGGTCGATCTTAAATTGGCCCTTCAATGTACTACCATCAGCGAAGTCATCGCAAAATGAGTAATTTCCGGTAATTGCACCTGTCGGCGTAATATCAAATCGGAGAATGATATTCGGTTCTATTGGCTCGAAAGTCACGGAAACAAGGTCAGGGAACTCATCATACTGTTCCATTAGTTCATTAGCGAGAGCATTCAACTCTTTAGGCATCACTTCCCATTTGAATGAACCCGAGAAATGAGCAACGGAAACCCGAACCTCACACTTAAGCCAATCTAGATACGGGCCACCTCCCATTTCCTTCTGGTTTTCGATCAGCAGGACATCAAGATTCAGATCACCGAGGTTGAGATTGAGTTCATCCATACTATTCTGATTATATCAATCTTCAATCAGCACTCATCAATCTTCAATTTTTGAACTTTCTCATTGGCGACAGCCCCAGCACCACGGCTGCCAGCAGGGTGCAGGCGACCGCCCCGGCCAAGGTGGCGCGCACGCCTAGCGTCTGGCCCAGCAGCCCGCCGAGCAGCGATCCGGCCAGGGTGGCGGCCAGGGCGATGAATTTCATCGTGGCATTCACGCGGCCCAGCAGGCGCGCGTGGGTGATGCTCTGCCACAGGCTGACCACGTTGATCTGGTAGACGGTGAAAAACCCGTCGCCGAGCTGGGCGATGGCCAGGAAGGCCGCCGAAAGCAGGGTGGCGCCGCTGGCCAGGGGGATGAAAAGCGAGGACAGGCCGGCGACGCCCAGGCCGAGCGCCATGACCCACCCCGCTCCCCAGCGCATGGACACACGCGGGGCCAGGGCTGCCCCGAAGAACGAGGACACTCCCCCAACCGCCCAGATGGGGGTCAGGACGGCCGGGTTGAAGCCCAGGCCGCGGCTCATGTACAGCACCACCAGGGCGGCAAACACCCCGTTGCCCAGGTTGTGCAGCAGTTCGACCGCCGCGCTGGCGCGCAGCAGCGGGTGGCACCAGACCGTCTTCAGCCCCTCGCCGATCTCATTATACAGGTCCGATTCCCCGGCTGGGATGATCGCCGCTTCGCGGGTGCGGATCATGCCCAGCGTGACGGCCGAGACGACGAAGGAGGCCGCGTCGATCAGGATCGCCATGGGGGCGGTGAGGGCCTGCACCAGCCCGCCGGCCACGCTGAACCCGCCGAACTCGGCCACCGCCGCGCTGGCCGACAGCTTGCTGTTGCCCTCCACCAGGTCGGGCTTGCCCACCAGCATGGGCAGGTAGGCCTGGTAGGCCACGTCGAAAAAGACGGTCAGGATGCTGACCAGCAGGGCCACCACGTATAACTGGGCGATGTGCAGGGCTCCCAGCAGGGCCGCCAGGGGCAGGCTCGACAGCACCAGCGCCCGGCCTATATCGGCGCCGATGAGCAGCGGGCGGCGGTGCAGCCGGTCGACCCACGCCCCGGCGAACAGGCCGGCCAGCAGTCCCGGCACGATCTTCATGGCGTTCAACACGCCCAACTGCAGGGGTGTGGCGCCCAGGAAGAGGATGGCGGTAAAGTCCATCGCCGTCCCGCCGATCATCGAGCCGAAGACCGAGATGGTCTGCCCGGACCACAGTCGCAAAAAATCGGGATGGCACCAGAGGCCGGTCAGTTTCGGGGGCATCGGGGTCCTTTTCGGGGGGAGTCGTCAGTCTTCAGTCGCCAGTTTTCAGTAAGGCCGTCAGGTGTCAGGGATCAAGGGTCAGGCAGAGGAGAAGAGTGGTTAATTTCCAATTTATGAGATTTTTGTTCTTGATCTTTAACTGATAACTGAAGACTGACGACTCTGCCTGACCCCTGACACCTTTCTATCCCATCTTCTGAATCACCGCCCCGGCAAAGGCGGAGGTGCCGAGCAGGTCGGCGCCGGGGACCAGGCTGTGCAGGTCGAAGGTCAGCTGGCGCGCTCTAAAGGCGCCTTGAATGCCGCACAGCACCAGGTCCGCCGCCTCGCCCCAGCCCAGGTAGCGCAGCAGCATCTCGCCCGAGAGGATCAGCGAGCAGGGGTTGGCCTTGTCCTGCCCGGCGATGGTGGGGGCCGTGCCGTGGGTGGCCTCGAAAACGGCCACTCCGCTCTCGTAATTGATGTTGGCGCCGGGGGCAATGCCGATGCCGCCTACCTGCGCCGCCAGGGCATCCGACAGGTAGTCGCCGTTGAGGTTGGTGGTGGCGAGCACGTCGAACTCGGCCGGGCGGGTGATGGCGGCCTCGAACATGGCGTCGGCGATGATGTCTTTGACCGGGATGCAGCCGTCTTCCAGGGCGGCCTGGCGCTCGGCGTTGGCGGCGGCCTCGCCCTTCTCGGCCCGCGTGAGCTCCCACTGGCGCTGGGTGTAGACCTGCTCACCAAATTCGCTCTCGGCCAGGTCGTAGCCCCAGTTGCGGAAGGCGCCCTCGGTGTACTTCATAATATTACCCTTGTGCACCAGGGTGACGCTGCGCCGGTTGTTGTCGATCGCCCAGCGGATGGCGGCCCGCACCAGGCGCTGCGAGCCCAGGCGCGAGACGGGCTTGACGCCGAATCCGGTGGAATCAGGGAAGCGCAGGCGGGCGTAGTCCTCGGGAAAATGCTCGTGCAAGAGGTCTTTAAAGCGGGCGTTTTCTGGCGTGCCCAGCTCGAACTCGATCCCGGCGTACAGGTCTTCGGTGTTCTCGCGGAAGATGACCATATCGACGTCCTGCGGGCGCCGCACCGGGGCCGGCACGCCTTCGAACCAGCGCATCGGGCGCAGGCACACGTACAGGTCGAGCTGGCGGCGCAGGGCCACGTTGAGCGAGCGTATCCCGCCGCCCACCGGGGTGGTGAGTGGGCCTTTGATGCCGACCATGAACTCGGCGAAAGCCTGCAGGGTTTCGTCCGGCAGCCAGGTACCGAAGCGCTGGCTGGCCTTCTGCCCGGCGAAGACCTCCATCCAGGCCAACTGGCGCACCCCGCCGTAGGCGCGCTGCACGGCGGCGTCGAGGACGCGCCGGGCGGCCGGCCACACATCCACGCCGATGCCATCGCCTTCGATAAAGGGGATGATCGGGCAGTCAGGTACGTTTAACACTCCGTTTTGAACGGTGATGGGTAATCCGGAAAGGGGTAAGGGGCTGTGTGTGTAAGGCATGCGCTCGATTGTAAGCGGTTTTTGAGGAAAATTCAACCAACCGCCAAAATGTTCGTGTATTTGCTATAATGATTGTAACTACTCTTTGGAACCGGTCCGAAAAAGAAGAAAATCACTTTTTTAGATGGAAAAGGCGTAATCTTTTACAGCTAAAAAAGTGGATCTGCGTAGACCATTTCAGGACGCACGATGCCTGTTTTAGCTCAGCTTCCTTATTTATTATTGATGCTCTTCTCCGCATCGATGAGTGGGATTATTGCCATCCGCGTCTACCAGGCGAGGCGCAAGGTGGCCCGCTCTGCCTCATTCAGCTTGATGGCGCTGTGTGGTGCGCTTTGGATGATATTGGTTACCCTGGATTCTATTCTCCCCAGCCTGGCCTGGAGGGAGATGCTGTGGTGGCTGATTCCCCTGGTACTCTTGAGTACACTGATGGGTTTGTTTTTTTTCTCATTGGAATTCAGCCTGCGGCTAAAACAAGTTCCCAAAACAATTTTGTATCCAACGGCCGCACTCACCCTGCTGGTGACCGGCCTTTCAATCACCAATCCCCTTCACCACCAGATGTGGACGATTTCGATGGTCAATGGGAACGCGGTCCAGGTGATGGGAAAATTCTTCCTGATCCAACTGGCTTATACCTATCTATTGGCTGGCGCCAGCCTTACTTTGCTCGTTCGGGCTTACCTGCTCTCAAAGGGGGCGCTGCGCAGGCAAACCGGGCTTTTACTGGTTGGAATTTTAATCCCCGTTCTGGTCAGTATTGCCACAGATGTGTTTGATTGGAATCCATTGCCATATATTGACTTACCAGCCTTCAGTATATTGTTCACCGTGTCCCTGTTTGGTTGGGCAACCCTTCGGTTCAATACATTTTATTTGCTGCCGGTAGCTCACGATGTGATCATTAAGAATATGCAGGAAGGGATCCTGGTGACGGACATTGAGGGGCTGGTCATTTTTAGCAACCCGGCTGCTCAAAAAATTCTTCGGGAAACGGAAACCCAAATAAACGATCATCCGATAGGGGATATCCTGGTAAAATGGCAGCCGGAAGCCTTACGGGCCTGGAATGCGGGCGAAGAAGAGGTTCAACTGGTTTCAGGGGAAGAGCCGCCCCAGTTTTTCCGGCTGACCATGGCGAAGTTAATCGGGGATGCGGGTGAAGCCGTGGGGTCCCTGCTGACGATGTACAATAACACCGACCAAAAAAACTATGAAAAGGCTTTGAATGAACTGGCAATCCGCGACCCGCTCACCAGCAGTTACAACCGCAGGTATTTTTACGAGATCGCCTATGCTTATTTCAATCAGACGGTGCGATTCTCCCGGCCGCTTTCGATTTTGATGATCGATCTGGATCATTTCAAACGGATCAATGACACCTACGGACATACCAAAGGTGACCTTGTGCTGCAAAGAGTGGCTGCCGTCTGCAGGAGCCTGGTGCGGGCCCCGGATATCTTTTCGCGGTATGGCGGCGAGGAATTTATTTTGGCAATGCCGGAAACGTCCTTAGAGAATGCTTTATTGGTGGCTGAGCGCTTACGCAGGGCGATTGAAGCTTTGAAAAGTGAGCTTGAAGGCATTTCCATCACTGCCAGCATGGGAGTGGCACAGACAATCGGGGAGGCTGAATTGACCCTGGACGTTTTGATAAACCGGTCTGACGAGGCCATGTATTTGTCCAAGCGGGCCGGCCGCAACCGGGTTACTGCCTGGAAATCGAAGGAACTCTAAGGAACCCTTATGAAAAACAATGTTGAATTGATGACTCTGTACTGGACCACCGCCGGGGTATTTGGGTGGGATAACATAATCAGCCGCTTCGATTTCAAAGACCGGGTCGAAGCCGCTGCCCGGGCCGGGTTTAAGGGCGTGGGCATCTGGCATACCGACCTGGAGCACGATATGCTGCATCGCTCGCTTAAAGAGATGAAGAGCATCCTGGACGACAACGGTATGCAGTACCTGGAGCTTGAGTTCCTGACGGACTGGTTTGTCGACGGGCCCAGGCGGCCGGAATCGGATGCCTGCAAGCGCCGGCTGCTCAAGGCGGCCGAGACGCTGCGCGCCACCCACATCAAAGTGGGCGATTTTTATAACACGCCTTACAGTATGCCGCACCTGGTCGAGTCGTTCGCCGGCCTGTGCAAAGAGGCCGAGAACGCCGGCACGACGATCGGCTTCGAGCTGATGGGCTCCGCGATGATCAACAACCTGGCCGACGCGATCAGGCTGGTCGAAACGGCCGGGGCCAAGAACGGCGGGCTGATCCTCGACATCGTGCAGGTCGAGGACCTGCACATATCCTTCGAAGAAATCCAGCGCATCCCCATGCAGTATCTGTTCGGGATCGAGCTGAACGATGGGGCCCTGCCCGGCAGCCCGCTGTACGACCCATCGCGTGCCCGGCGCTACTGCGGCGAAGGCGACTTCAACGTCAAGGGCCTGATCCGGTGCGTGCAGCAGATGGGTTACCAGGGCCCGTGGGCGGTGGAGGTGATGTCCGAAGAGCTGGCGGTGCAGCCGTTGGAGCAGTTGAACCGGCGGGCGTTCGAGACGACGATGGGGGAGTTTGGGGAGTAAAGGTATCAGGTGTCAGGTATCAGGGATCAGGTTTTCTGATCCCTGACACCTGACACCTGATACTTCTGGATTGCCTACGGGCGGGCATGGTGGGGCTGGTATACGCCCAGTTGGCCGCCGCCGGGAAGGGGGATGTGGGTCAGCTCGCCCCAGGATTGGGATTGAGGCGGGTCGCAGGCCACGCCCTGCTCGGCCAGGGCGGCGATGAAGGCGTGGATGTCGCTACACATGAAGTAGATCTCGTGGATATTATTCTCTTCAGACGGGTGGACGGCCAGCTCGGCGGGGGGCAGGCTGAAGATCAGCCAGCCATCCCCCACGTCGACATGGGCCAGGCCCAAAACGTCGCGCAGGAAGGCGCGGTCCTCGTCCGGTTTCTGGCTGTAGATGATGGCGTGGGCGCCGATGATCGTTGGTTGGATGGTCATTTTGTTCTCCAGGGTTTCACTTTTTATATTCAAAAATTGCAGGTTTTGGAATATAAAAAGTTCTTAAGGCTTTTTTAAAGCCTCATCATGCTTGCCAACTACCCTGAGCACGAGCGTATTATCGGCATCCCGTTCGTAGGTCATGCGGTAGTCACTGTCCACGCGTGCCGCATAAATGCCCGGCGCTCCCTGAATGGGTTTAGTTTGCAGCGAAGGATGTGGCGGGTTTTCAGCCAACAAAGCAATTTGCTTTTTAAATTTTTCCTGCACAGATGCCGGCAGGCGGGCGAAACTTTTTAAAAAGCGCCGGGTGAACTTAATCCTCGGCATCGGATGCTTTCGCCAGCATGTCGAGGCTATTGAGGACGCTGGAAAGATCGCCGTATTCCGTCAAGCGTCCGTTGGCCAGATCCTCTTGCGCTTCGCGTTCCAACTTTTGCCAGCGCTCGCTCCAGAACCAGGCCTGCTCAGGGGGTATGACCTGGGCCCGGCTGATGACTACGTGTCCGTTTTCGTCGGTAGAGAAGATCAGGTCATCGCCTTCGCCCACTCCCAACAGGCTGCGGATCTCCGGGGGGATGGTGACCTGCCCCTTGGGGCGCAGATGTGTTTTGTAATAGGGTCTAGCCATCGTCGTGCTCCAGTTAGAATTTCTTACTTTCTTACTATTATACCACGCCAGACCTGGTAATAATTCTGGTTCTCTGGGATTTGGCGGGGTAGGAGGTCACCACGGCAACTCCCAAAGAGCCATAATTCTGTCCTGGGAATGGGGAAAGAGGAGGCTGATCATTGAGGACCCGTTGTTCTCCGAACATGACCAAGAAGGTATGCCGGTCGATTTCAGCCGCTGAAACAACCAGAGCTGAGCAACAGATTACTGGATGAACGTCGCCCCAGCCACAACGGTGAACGAAGATACGCTCACCTTGCTGCATCGCATGGTAGCAAAGCTGACCAATCTGTGTAGTCGTAGTGATTGACTCCAACCGCTGGTTATCCAGCCAACCATTAACCCAATTTTGGGTTGGGTCTAGTGGATGGTGAACAACTACGTAAAGGCTCGTTGAACGGGAATTGAATTCTCAAAAAAAAATCAAAGCGAAACAAATCATTTTTGGCGGCGGGTGGAGCGGGCAGTGGGCAGAGGTCAGGGGTCGGAATTGCTGGGATATGTGGTTGTTAAGGTGCAAGGTGATCTGAGAGGTGGAAATAGGATAGTTTTAGTTTTATTATGACAGGGGCGGGGAAAATTACAACTGCATTAATGTGCAGTTTTTGGGGGCAAAATATGCACTTTTTATGCATAGGGGGGGCCAGGGGTTGAATCCTTTCAAAGATGAAGGAGATGAAGGCACTGAAAAGAGCGGCGCAAGACACCGCCCAACTGTTTCACCGCGGAGGCGCGGAAAAACAGAGCAGAGGAAAACAGGGAATAAGAAAGCACCCAGATACAAGGGGAGCTAAGCGACCAAGCGGTAAAAGTTTTCTAGTTTATCATTTGACTTTTAATAATTTTGATCTATAATGGTGATAGTCTCAGCTACCACGTGTAGATGGAGCATCCGAGGTCGCCGCAAGGCGACCTTAGCCTTTTCCCCAATATTCTCTCCATTCTTTTTCAAAAGTCTTCTCACGGTGAGGCATTATTACGTAAGCACTTTTCAGCAAGTAGTAGCCAGAACGCTTTGCCAGAATAAGTGCATAATGATTTAGAGGGTACCAAAGTACAACGTGAGTGTTCGACCCCCTTTTATTTTCATACCAAAGAATGTCGGGGTTTGTTCCTGCCTGCCGTAATATCCACGCAACCCATAATATTCGTTCACAACGTCGCAAATCAGGCGTTCGGTTTTCCTCGTCTTCTCCTTCACTGATCAAATGCCAAAAGCCAAATCCTTTTCCATCAGTTGGTGGTAAAAAACGGTATTTGACAGGAAGGCCATGGTAAGAAAGACCGGCGTTGACGATATGCTTCATGTATATCTCATATATTGCATTGAGATATTTTTCCCAATCATTCCCATAATCTGAAAAATCCACCAATTCTGGGAGAGGCTCTGCCATTTTATGACGCCTTCCAGATTAAAATATTCACTTTTTTTGCTCTTACCAAAGTGGTTTGGGTTAGATTTACCCTGGAACGTTCACGCATTCTGCGGACAAAGGCTACTTTTGCGCTATTCGCCGACAGACCTCGATTGGCATAAGATACAGCACCGATGAGCAAATCTGCAAGTTGGATTTGTTCTACTTCATGAGATCGCACTTGTTGAATGCGCCTGATTATTTTTCGGTTAAAATCAGCCGACGCATTAGCGAGCACCTCATGTAATTTAAAAACTTTTTCTCCCCCGCGTGTGTCCTTAATATCAAGATAGATATAATGTTCAGCATCAGGGTCAATCAAGGCACGAAGTAAAACATAATACATCTTGTAATACCACGTGTTGTGATCCTGACGATTCTTTTCATGGTCAAGTTTTGACTTATCGGGTATAACGACTGCGCGAAAATTTATATCATCATCATCAAAAAAATAATCCAGCAGTGCCAGATAAAAATTTTGCTGTCCTGGAGAGACTTTAGTCCATTTGATTTCAAAGGTAGGAGGGAGACCATGCAGTTCTTTGATTTCACGAATGCGAGCGGCAATTTCCCTTACTTTTTCACTTTCGCACCATACTGAGCCTAAAACCATCACAGGTACAGGATCATTTTCCAGATGTCCGCTTTCATCGCAGTAGAAATTTAGCTTCATGCAATTTTCCTTTTGGATCTTTATTAAATCATATCTCTTTTTTCGTCTTTTAAAGAGTCTCTTAAAGAGTCTATTCAAGTGACTCTGTGTCACTGTGGGGGTGACAGAGAGTCACGGCGGGGATGACTGTGTGTCACCCTGGAGTGACGCTCTGTCACGGCGGGATTGACACCGTGTCACTGCGGGGTGACTGTGTGGCACAGCAGAGTGACTCGCTGTCACGATGAGGATGACTCTCAGTCACTGCAGGGTGACAGGCTGTCACTGCAATTTGGGGAGGCAGGCGCGGCGGAAAGGGCGGCGCCGGGGATATTATGAAAGGGATATAATTGTCTGGCAGTGATGCAGCACTGGTTTTCCAGGGGACGATCCATTGTGACGGTTGAATCTAAAGGCTCGTAAAGGCACGTATGCCACTCAATCACCATTTCACCGAAAAGGCCAGTACCCTTTAGAACCTATCCTAAAATTAGAAGACCACTTTTTACTATTCAAAAACCGCAGGTTTTTGAATAGTAAAAAGTGAACTTTCCGATTTTCAGGATAGATGCTTAGCATATGGGATGAGTTTAAGAACTTTTTCCAGGAGAAAACATGATGAAACAGATCAAGCAGGCGCCCTTCGTTCTTGCGGCAATCTTTTTTGTACTCATGGCTTGCAGCAGTGTGGCGAATACACCCGCCGCCCCAACGCAGCCCAAGGTAATCGAGGCCACGGCAACGCAACCAGCAGTGGTAGAGGCCACGCTGACGGCGGCAGCGTCAGCAACTCCAGAGCAGGTGGTTGAGGTGACTTTCAAGACCCCGGAAGAAGCCATTACCCATTATTTTGAGGGCGTGGCGCAGAATAACGTCGGCAAAATCTTGCAGGCCTGCGCTATCAATGAAATGGGCGAAAAATTCAAACTGGATGTTTATGTCGCAAGACTGGGGAATGTTATGTATCCCAGTCAATCGCTATCACCGAGCGACTATCCGTTTTACGCAGAGATGAATGAGATGGCCGTATCCTCACAAATTCTCGGCCAGGTTAGATTCTTAGCTTACGGCCTGCTTTCCAGCGAAAAAGTGGATGACGGCTCCCTTATTACCAATATGGACCCAGACCGGGTAAACAAATTCATTCAAGATGTCGACCCCAGAAAGCTTTCCACGATTGAAATCCAGAAAATCAGTCCCCCCAACCAGACCCTGATGAATGACCCCAAATATATAGCCAACGCAGTAAAGCGGGCCGCTGTGTACGGCGCAGAGGATTCCACTGAACGAGTGGCCTTGTTTTCATTCGAACAGAATGATTATTACATCGGTTTCACGCTGCTCCGCTATGGAGAAGACTGGAAAATCAGCAGTCAAAGCTCTCCATTGGCGAACACGGATGTGCTTGGGGCGCCCGTAAAAATAAGTGTAGATGATTTTGAGGGTATGATTAACAGTCAATAATTCCAAAAAAGTAACAAAAATATTAGCCTCATTCATTTCAGCATTTAGCAGGGGGTAGGGTTCGATGACGGGCATGCGGGTACTGAGAGGAGAGGCAACAGCCGTGTATCGGCTGGGAATGAGTGGCGTAGCCGGTTGACAAGGCTGTTTCTATCCACGTTACTCGCTCTGGGAGCGACTAGTTTCGGCTGCCTGGCTGACCAGGGCTGATTTGTTTCAAATCACACTCCCCGCAAGGGGAGCGACCTGGAGGCGATTACGATCGACTGGGGCGGGATGTTTCAATCCACACTCCCCGCAAGGGGAGCGACCGTGGGTAATGGAGCGCCACCCATCGCCGCATTTTTTCAATCCACACTCCCCGCAAGGGG
>Ga0182027_10008003_pt1 | contig 15471 bp, 7 predicted proteins | sample 712E1DmetaG_FD_121300 | JGI IMG/M metagenome (GOLD analysis project Ga0182027, IMG submission 121300) | Permafrost microbial communities from Stordalen Mire, Sweden - 712E1D metaG (Illumina Assembly) | ecosystem: Environmental > Terrestrial > Soil > Wetlands > Permafrost | place: Sweden...
AGTGCTCGGACGCCGCCTTGGCCTGCGCCGTCGGCCGGCGATCGGGGACCGATGGCGGCTCGGTCAGCCGGCGCACTCCTGCGTTGGCGCCTGCGCTCCTCGCTCACGCACCTTGAAGTGCGCCCGCTCCCGTGCTCGGCCCGACCGAGTGAAACACGCCGGGCCGGCGATCGGGGACCCGTGGCGGCTCGGCCGGGCGGCCCACGCCTTCGTTGCCTGCTGCGCGCTTCGCTCACGCATCCTCCCGTCCGGCAGCGCGTCGGCCCTGGTCATGGCAGGAGCCGGGCGATCCTGGGGCCGACAACAACCTCGCTACTCAGGTGCAGCCGCAACCGGCCGGGCGACCCTGGACTTCCTGCCGGTCAAGCCCAGAACTAAGAAGCGGGCCGAAGCCGCGGCGGACGACGGATCCGGCGGAGGACTACGAGTGCCCCGAGGCCCACGATGAGCAGCAGGATGAGTGGGGCCACGGCCGATACAAACGCGACGGCGGAGACCAGCGTGGGAGTGTCGCCGCTCCCGCTGATCTCAATAGCGACCCCCATGTTCGCCTTCGCCCGGGACGCGATCTCATCGAACGCGGCCTGACTCACGCCATCAACGCGGTAGTGGCGTCCGTCCGCCGTCGTAACATCGAGGGTGTCGCCGCGGAGATCCAGGCTTGTCGCTTGCCCCTGAGCGACGAGTTGGGAGACCGTCGCGAGGGTCGTTGATGGCGGCAGATCGGGCCGCAGCCACAGGAACGACGCGCCGGCGATCACGATCAAAAGCAGGACCGCAAGGCCCGCCTCGACTGGCCACACTCGACGTCGATGCGGTGGTGCGGGTTGGACCGGCGGCGACGCCGGCGGGCCCACCAGGTCTGGCGGTTGGCCATTCAGCCTGGCAAGCAACTCGACCCGACCGCTGACGCCTGCCTTCGCGTAGATGCGCGAGAGATGGCTTCGAATCGTCGCCTGAGTGAGCACAAGTCGGCTAGCGATGGCTTTGGCCGAGAGCCCAGCCAGCGCGAGGTCAAGAACCTCCCGCTCGCGATCCGACAGCGCTGCGAGATCGACCCCGCCGCGCTCGCTGTGTCCCGCCGCGCTGCGCTTCACCGACGGATCATGTCCGCCGCCGGACGCGATGTCATCCACCGACCGAATGAAACACGATAGGACCGCGATCGGGACCCGTGGCGGCTCGGTCGGCGGGCAGGTCGCTCGTGGTCCGGATCCGCTCCTCGAAGGCACCGGCTTTCACTTACGATTGCCGGGTCGGCATCCTGGGACGAGGGGCCCGCCCCGAGTTTTGGGGATTTCCTTCGGGAGACGTAGATGCAGGAGTTCTGGTTCTGCTCGCGGTGCAGCTCGATGAATCGGGCCACCGCTCGGCAGTGCTACAAGTGCCGAGCCACCAGGGAGCAGGCGACGCTTGCCAGGGTCCACGAGCGGCACCTCGAAGATGTCGCGATGCCCGGCGTGGATCAGCTCGACCCGGGGCAGGCCATCGCCATGGCGCGCGGCAGTTACGTCACGACCTGGCTGCTGGGACGGCTCTCGGCCGTGCCGATCTGCTTCGCCGGCATCTTCACGCTCGGGCTCGCCCTTGGTGACCTTGCCCTTCTGATGCCTCTCGCCCGGTCGGGCACGTATGAGCTCGGCCCGAGCGGACTCGTCCTGATCCTGGCCAGCTCGACCGGTCTCGGTATCAGCGTGGTTGGCGCGATGATCCTGAGCAGCATCTACCTCGGCCTTCTGGATAGGAACGTGTCGTCGCTCGGCGGAGGAACGCCCAGGTTCGGGCCCTGGAGGGCGGCCGCCTGGTGGATCGAGTCATGGCTGTGGTTCGTGCGGGCCTGGCTGCTGGTGTACGGGCCGCTCTGGTTCGGTTTCTGGGTGATGGGCAACGTCAGCTTCATCATCGGGCTCCTGCTCATCGTCCCCCTCTATGTCGCAGGGTTTGCGCTGCTGGGGAACCCGATGTATGCGCTGCGCAAGCCGGCCCGATTGCTCGAAGATCTGCTTCGACGGCTGTCGCTGAGCGGCTCGGGGGATTCGCCGCTGGCCGCCATGTGGTCGGGAGCGTGGATGTCAGCCCGCTTGATCGTCCTCCTGTACCCGTTCATCTTCCTGGGGATCGACCTGGTGGCGGTTCTCCTCCTGGCGGCCAGATTGCAGCCCGATGTCGCGAACTTCGTGGATCCTCATGGAGTCGCCGTCTTGATGGTGGCTGCCTTCTTCCTGGTGGTAGGTGTCGCGCTCGCCGCCGACGCCGTGGCTTTCTTCCTGCTCGGCCGTATCACGCTTTCGCTCTGCGGTTCCGAGAGGGACCGGAGGCGGTGGGTGCTGGCCGGTACCGGTGGTGGCGATCCCGGTCGGGGCGGGCCTCGCTACCCAGTGTTGCGGGGCATGCCGGCGCAGGAATACGCAGGCTCGGCCGTTCCGCGGCCGGGATCGGAGCCTCAGGCGGGCTTCGTCCCTCGGCCCGAGTCCGTGACGTCCGCGGCGTACTCGCCACAGCCGGGGTTCGCGCCACAGCCTGGGTTCCCGCCACAGCCTTCGCCCCCGCCGCAGGCCGCGCCCGCCTCAATTGCCGGGCCAGCGCCCGCGCCGCAGACTCCGGACGAACGCGTGGTCTGGTCCCGACAGGTCGAGCGGGTCGTGCCGGAGCCCGACTTCGAGCCGCTGCCGCCCGAGCAGCTCCCGGTGGCCTGGCGCCGGGCGACCCGGCAGGCCCGTCCTTTGGCGGATCGGCAAAGGACGGGCGCCGCTACCCAGCCGCCGGCAGGCGCGGGCGCCATGCCCGAGGTCTCGCCGCCGGATGCTCCCAGGCCCGCAGGCGCTATCGAAAAGCGCGTGATCCAGCCGTCGTCGTCAAACGTGCTGCCCTATCGGCGGCCGGCTGGCCCTGTCGAGCCCGATCGGCCGGCGGAGAGCCCCCCGAACGACTTCGACCCGGGCGGGGGAATCTGACTCAAGGGCGAGTCTGACGGCACCGCCCCCGCATCATGGGTTCGACGCCGAGTCGGGCTGGGCCGTAGAAGCGGCCTCGGGCTGGTAACGCGTCGATGCGGCAGGCGAGGGTGGGGAGTGAATCGGCCGGCTGGTTGGGCGAGATCGGTGGCGCGGCGCGGCCTCGGCCGGATTGGCGCGTGACGCTCCCCCTGCAGGACGGCCCGGGACCTGGAAGTATAGAACGGCCGTTCTATACTTGACGTTTCCGCTGAGGCAGAACGTCGAGTACCAGAGTGGCCGCCTACGCAGAGCTCCACTGCCACACGCACTTCTCATTCCTAGACGGCGCCTCCGCGCCCGACGAGCTGGTCGAGCGCGCCGTCGAGATCGGGCTGTCCGGGCTGGCCGTCACGGATCACGGCGGCCTCTACGGCGTGGTCCGGTTTGCGACCGCGGCCCGGGAGGCCGGGCTGCGGCCGGTCATCGGTGTCGAGATAGAGATGGCCGACCCGGCTGCCCCGGATCCGGCGGGGATCGTGATCCCGGGCCGGAGACCGCGGCGCGACGGTCGCGGAGCGGGTGGCGGCCACTCTCTGGCGGGCGCCTGGAGCGGCCACTCTCTGGCGGGCGCTGCGTCGCTCCCCGATGACGCGCCGCGCGGGGAGGGGCTGCCGGCCTGGCCGCGTCCGGCCCGTGCCCGGCTGCCGGGTGGCCGCGACCCGGTGAAGGAAGACCTGCGCGGTGTCGGGGAGGGGCAGCGCGGCCCTCACCTCGTCCTGCTGGCGCGTAACGCGGCGGGCTATCGGAGTCTCTGCCGGCTCGTGAGCCGGGCGAATCTCGCCGGTACCAAGTCGATGCCGCGCTTCACCCATGCGCTCCTGGCCGAGAATACGGACGGACTCGTGGCCCTCTCCGGGTGTCGCGAAGGCGAGATCGCCCGGCGCCTGCGGGGCGGTGACCGGGAAGGGGCGCGGATCGCGGCAGAGCACTACGCCCGGCTGTTCGCGAGCCGGAGAGCCCGCCGCGACTCGGTCGCCACCGCTGCGTTCTTCATGGAGATGCAGCACCATCTTCTGCCCGACGACGACTGGCTCGTGGCCGAGACGGCTCGCCTGGCCGGGGAACTCGGACTGCCGGTCGTCGTCACGAACGACGTCCACTACGCCTACCCCGAGGGCCGCGAGATGCAGGACGTCCTGACGGGGATCCGCCACGGCCGAACGCTCGAAGAGCTGCGAGACCTTCGGCGCCCAGATGGGGAGTCGTTCCTGAAGTCGGCCGAGGGCCTGATGGCATTGCCGCCCGGGCGCATCGCACCGTCTGGGGCGGGCCCATTCTTGCGGGGCGGCTCGCCACTCGAGTTTGGCTTGCCGTCCGGTCGCGTCGCGCCACTGATGGCCGCACCACAGGGGGGCGCACCATTGGGGGCCGCGACGCCCTCGAGAGGTGCCGCCCACCCTCTGGCGGACGTCGGAATTCCGGCGCTGCCGCCGAGAGGCGGCACGCCGCCTCTCGGCGGCGTCTCGTCGGGTCTCGCGGACGCCGGTACGGCGGCTGCCTGGGCTGAAGGAATCGGTAATGCCGGTGAGCTGGCCGCCAGCTGCTCAGTCGACCTCGGTTTCGAGCGCTATCGCTTTCCCGGCTTCCCGGTCCCGAAGGGCAACACGCCCTTCTCGTACCTGGAAGAGCTGTGCCACGAGGGCGCCCGCCGCCGGTATCACCCCATCTCCTCGCCGGTCGTGCGGCAGCTGGCCCACGAGCTGGAGGTCATCGAGAAGACCGGCCTGGCCGAGTTCTTCCTGATCTGCTGGGACATCATGCGTTTCGCCCGCGAGCGCGGAATCCCGGGCCAGGGTCGAGGCAGCGCGGCCAACTCGATCGTCGCCTACGTCCTCGGCATCACCCGCGTCGACCCGATCAGGCACGGCCTGCTCTTCGAGCGCTTCATCAACGAGGGTCGAACGAGCTATCCCGACATCGACATCGACTTCTCGTCCGAACGGCGGGAGGAGGTGATCCAGTACGTCTACGCGCGCTACGGCGCCGAGCACACCGGCATGGTCTGCAACCTGGTCACGTATAGAGCCCGATCGGCCGTGCGCGAGGTTGGCTACGCGCTCGGCTTCCCCCGGCCGCTGGTCGATCGGGTCGCAAAGGCGCTCGAAACCTACGACTCGGTGATGGTCCGGCGAGATCTCGAGGCCGACGGGGGCTTCGGCCAGTTCTTCGCCGAAACGGTCGAGCGAGAGGCGGAGATGGGCGCGGCGGGCGCGGTGGCGGGTGCGGCTGCGGGTGACGTGCGCCTCGGCGAGGCCGATGCGCTCGAAATGGCGGCTGTCCGCGGTCTGACCGACGGCAAGGGCCAGCTCAACCACCCCCGCGGCGGCCGGATCGGGAGCGGTAGTGTGGGCGCCACGGGTGGCGGCGCGAGCGCGACCGGCGCGGCGGGTGTCGTGGGCGCGGCTGGTGGATTGCACCACCAGCAGGCTCATGTGACCGAAACCGGTGCCGGGCGTCACTCGGGCAGGGGTGACGGTGCGGGCGACCGCTCGGTTCTTCCTTATACATATCCGGAGAGTGCTATGGGGACGAGCGGGCCGGCACCAAGAGACGGGCCTGGCCGGCCCGGTACAGAAACGCCCGAGGCGCACCCGTCCGAGCCGGTTGGAGACGAATCCGATGCCCCCGGTGGCTCTCGAACCGTGGCGACGACCCGATCTGGACCGCCCTGGCTCCAGGCCCAGCCAGCGCCGGCCTCCGCTTCTCCATATCACTCCCCCGGCGAGTACAAGGGAATGCGCGGGACCGCCACGGGCGTCGGCATGGGCAGGAGCGCGGGCGGCGCGGGTGGTACGGGCGGCGGCGCGGGCAGCCGTACCGTCTCGCCGGCCGATATCGGCGGCGGGTCGGCCACCGAACAGCGGCGGCTGGCAAGGCGCCGCTCGGTCGGGTCGGACGACGAGGGCGGCCCGGGCGACTCCCCGGCGAGCATCGCCTGGCTGGCCGCGGAACGCGCGACCGAACGAGCCGCGGAACGCGCGACCGAACGAGCCGCGGAACGCGCGACCGAACGAGCCGCGGAGATAGCAGCGAAGGCGCCGGCCCGGGCACTCGAGGACGGCGGGCGCGGGCCAGGCGCGCGGGCCGCTCCGGAGCCGCATTCGAGTGTGGCTCGGGTCGAGCCTCAACCGCAGATCCCGCCTGAGATGCGCCGCGGATCCACCGCCGGCCTGCCCGAATGGGAACGCTGGCTGGCGTTCTGCGCCCGCATCGACGGCTTCCCGCGACACCTGAGCATCCACTCCGGCGGCATGCTCGTGACCGCGGCGCCGCTGATCGACATAGCGCCGCTGGAGCGCGCGACCATGCAGGATCGCGTCGTCGTTCAGTTCGACAAGCGCGACGTAGAGACCCTCAAGCTGATCAAGCTCGACCTGCTCGGCCTCGGCATGCTCGCCGCCATCGACGAGACGCTCCGGCTCATCGAGCAGGACTGCGCCGCTCGCGTCGACCTCGATCGCCTGCCCGAGGATGTCCCCGAGGTCTTCCAGATGCTCCGGGCCGCGGATACGGTCGGCGTCTTCCAGGTCGAGAGCCGGGCCCAGATGCAGACGCTGCCCAAGTCGAGGCCGGCGAACCTGGACGACCTGGTGGTTGAGGTCGCGATCATCCGGCCGGGTCCGATCCAGGGCAACGCGGTCCATCCGTACCTGCGCCGCCGGCAGGGGATCGAGCCGGTCACGTACCTCCATCCCAGCCTCGAGCCGGTCCTGCGTGAGACCCTCGGCGTGATCCTGTACCAGGAGCAGGTCATGCAGATCGCGATCACCGTCGCCGGCTTCTCGGCCGCCGAGTCGGACGGGTTCCGGCGGGCGATGGGTACTTGGCGGTCCACCCGCGAGATGGAGAAGCTGCACGCCCGCTTCGTCGAAGGCTGCAGAGCCACTAACAACCTGACCGATGAGCAGGCCGAGGAGCTCTTCCGCCGGGTCGCGGCCTTCGCGAGTTTCGGGTTCGCCAAGAGCCATGCCGCGGCCTTCGCCAGGACGGCCTACGAGTCGGCCTTCCTCAAGCTCTTCTACCCGGCCCAGTTCACCGTCGGGCTGATAAACGCCCAGCCGATGGGCTTCTACCCGGTGGAGGTGCTGATCAACGACGCCAGGCGCCACGGTGTGGCAGTCCTGCCTGTGGACGTCAACGCGTCCAGCTACAGGACGACGACGGAGTGGGTCGACCGCGACGGCGAACCGCCCTTCAACGAGACGCGACGCTGGCCACAGCCGCCGCTCGCGGAGCGCTCGACCGACACTCCAGTGCGGAGTGAAGGCGGCCGCGGGCTGCGGGCCGCCGGCACGGCCGGCGCATCGACCGAAGCTGGCATCAGCCGGCGGCCGGCCGCGGTCCGGTCGTGGGGCTGCATCGTTCCCTCGGCCGAGTCACGGGCGCGCTGGACGCCCGAGACGGCGACCGGCTACGGCATACGCCTCGGCCTGGCGCTGGTGAAGGGGATCGGCGACGAGCATGCCGAGCGCCTGGACGCCGAACTGGCACGCGGGCCCTATCACTCTCTGGCGGACGTCGTCGATCGCACGGAACTGCCCGAGGAGGTCATCGAGCGACTCATCAGGGCCGGGGCGCTGGATTCGCTAGGCCGGCCGCGTCGTGAGCTGCTGTGGCAGCTGCGCGAGGTCATGGGCGCGACCCGGGGTCGAGTCGATGGACAGACCGTTCGATCGATCGCGCGGGCCTCGGGACGCGGCTGGGCGGGCCGAGCCGCCGGCCGCATCGATCGCGCCGACGGGCAGCCGCGCGCCGACGGGCAGCCGCGCGCCGACGGGCAGCCGATGGATCTGCGCCTGCCGCCGACGCCCGCCCCGGAACTCCCTCCGCTGACCGAGCGCGAACGGCTCGGCGACTCCTACGCCGTGCTTTCGCTGGACGCCCGCCGGCAAGTGGTCTCGCTCTTCAGGCCCGCTCTGGATCGCCTCGGTGCCGTCACCAACGCGTCGCTGGCGGATCGCGGACCCGGGCCGGTCAGGCTGGGCGGGCTCGTCGTCACCCGCCAGCACCCGATGACGGCTCGCGGCACGGTCTTCCTGGCGCTGGAAGATGAGACGGGCATGGTCAACGTCACTCTCTGGCCGGACGCATGGGCTCGGCTACGGGGAGTGGTTCGGCGTCACGCGCTGCTCTACGTGGACGGCATGCTGCAGCGGGAGGCGAACGTCGTGAACGTCGTGGCGCGCGACATCAAGCCGCTTCCCTCCGTGGCGGAGACGGTCGGCGGCCCGGCCCGGCCGGAGGGCGTGCGCGCACTCGGCTACAGCGGCATGCGCCGCGGTGGCGCTTGACGAACCGCGCCGGCCGAGCCGGGCCCTCGGTCCGCGCCGGGCGCCGGTCGACCGTTCTCGAGCGCCCGTCTCAGGCTTCGCTTACTTCTTCGCCGCCGCGCGACGCTGTGGCGACCGTCCGCCGCTCGATCGAGAGGGCGGCTTATTCCGCGGCACCGAACTGAGCGCCAGGAAGCGCTTGTACCAGCCGGAGAGGGCGCCCATCAGCGCGCCGAATCCCAGCGACTGCCCGAGCAGGATGACCGTCAGGCTGAGCATGTCCGTGCCCTGGTTCCCGGTCGTGCTCGACTGGCTGGGTGCCGCGCTCGGGCTCGGGGCGGGCGAGACGCTGACACCCGAGGTCGGGCTCGGGGCCGGCGAGCCCGTCGCCAGGATCGTCCCGGAGGCTACCGGCCCGGTTGTGGTCGGGCTGGCCTGAGCGCTCGGACTGGCCCCCGATCCGGCGATCGTGTCGGAGGCCTGCGTGAGCGTGACCGCGGTCACGCCAAGCACAACCACCAGCGTCATGGTCGCGATGAACGAGGCGATCAGGCCGGCCAGCCAGGTCGACCTCGGGGCCAGGAATCCCGCCAGCATCGGCGGCAGCAGCGGAACCGGGTAGAAGAGGAACTGGAAGACGAAGGGCAGCACCGGGTCGCCGGTGTAGCTGTTGCTGGCGAAGCGGGTTCCGGCATAGAGGCCCGCGATCGCGCAGATTGCCAGGACCGGCCAGACCGTATTGGACCCGAAGACGAGCACCCGGATGTTGCGGATGTCGTCGATGTAGTGTGGCGTTCGGTAGGCGGCTCGGGCGGCGGCCATGAAGCCCATGCGGACCCCGGGTTGTGGGGTCGGCTGGGCCTTCCGCTCGGCTGCCGGCGACCTCTTCGTGCCCGACGGCTTCGTTTCGCCGACCGTGGCCTGGTCACCCGAGGCCGCTGCAGCCTCTTCCTGCGCCTGCAGGTAGGCGCGGTACTTACGGCGCGCCTCAGCTCGATCTGTCCTCTTGGCGCGGGCCACATCGTCTCCTAAGGTCGATTGGATGAGTGCACGAGCAAACCCGCGAGGGATCGTCGCGGTCGGAATGGTAGTCGATGGCGGACCACGCCACAGGCCGTCGGGCGTCTGGATAAGCCCCGCGTAAGCGGCCGCCAAGCGACGGGGCGTACAAATGGCCGGCTTACTCCCGCCGGAAAGGCCGCCTGAGGTGCCGAATGCCTGCTCCGCGCGGGGTCTTCGTCCTGCTCGTGTCGTTCATGGTCGCGTCCGCTTCCATTGCCGCCGCCCAGCCTCCGGGGTTCGCCGCCGCAGTGGCGGCCTGGCCGCCGTCGAGCGGGTTGGTCGTGGCGGAGGTCGTGACCGGTGGGGCCTCCGCCTCGGACGAGTACGTGGAGATCGCAAACGCGAGTTCGGTTGACGCGGACGCGAACGGCCTCGAGCTCGTATACGTCACGGCGTCAGGCGCGACGACCACTCGCAAGGCCGCGTTTGCCGCGCCCCTGGTAATCGTTCCGGGCGGGCATCTGCTCGTGGCCAACGCCACCGGCATCTACGGCCCGCTCGCCGACACCACGTACTCGGGCGGTCTGGCGGCGGACGGGGGAGTGGTCGCGCTGCGCCGCGCCGACGGAACGGTCGTCGATGCCGTTGGTTGGGGCACGGCGGCCAACGCCTACGTGGAGGGATCAGCGGCCCCGGCGCCACCCGCCAGGTCCAGCATCGAACGCTTGCCCGGCGGGACGGCCGGCAATACCCAGGACACAAACGACAACCGGTCCGACTGGTTCGTGCAGTCGAACCCGATCCCGCAGTCCCTGGCCTCGGCGCCTGCGCCCGGTCGTTCCGCGGAGCCATCGATTTCGGCCACTCCCATCGGCGCGCCGAGTTCGTCTTCGACGGATCCCTCGACATCCGGCCCGCCGGCCTCCGATCCGCCGTCCGCGGGCATCCCGACGCCGGAACCGAGCGTCTCGGCCTCGGGCACGTCGACGCCGACCGCCGCCGCATCAGTTCCCGAGCCCTCAGCCATCTGGACGCCTTCCGCCGAGATCTCCGCGGCGCCCGCCTCGGCCACTCCAACGTGGACCGCCTCAACTCCGGCGGCCACCGCGAACCCGACGCCGTCTCCGACCACGACTCCCGGGCCCAGCGGCTCCTCGACGGCGAGCGCCGTCGCGTCGCCACGATCCACCGAAGCGGCTTCGCACAGCCCCGCGACGCCCTCGATGGCGCCCTCCTCGACGCCTCTTCGGACGATCCTTCCGAGCGGGCCGGCCAGTCCCAGCGCGAAGCCGTCGAGTTCGCCGTCCCGTACGCCTTCTGCCTCCCCGACCAGGCCGATCCCGGCGCTGGAGCCGATCGCGGCGGCTCGGGCCCAGGCGACCGGCACCCGCGTCAACGTCGCCGGCGTGGTCACGGTTGGGCCTGCGCTCGTAGGCGCCGCCGCCCTGTTCGCGATTCGCGACGCGTCCGGAGGCATCTTCGTCCGCCTCTCGACACCGGGCGCTGGACTGTCGATCGGGCTTCCGGTCGAGGTGGCGGGCACGCTGTCGGCGCCCTACGGCCAGCTCGAGATCCGCGAACTCGAATCCATGGCCGTCGGCACGGACGAGAAGGAGCCGGCCGCGGCTGCCGCCGAACTCAGCGAGATCGGCGAGGGCACCGAGGGATCGCTCGTGACGATCCGGGGCACGGTCGACTCGGTCCAGACCGACAGCGGGCGCCTCACGATCACGATCGGCGACGGGACGGGCACGGTTCGCGCCCTGGCCGACCCACCGGCCGGCCTCACGTCCTCCGATGTCGCCCGGGGCGACGTCGTCCTCGCGACCGGCATCGTCGGGCAGCACGCGACGGCCACCGGCCGTCTCGACGGTTACCGGGTGTGGCTCCGTCGCCGGACTGACCTCGTAGTGCTGGCGCCGATCCCGACCTCGACGCCGACCTCGACGGCCCCCTCGACGCCGACCTCGATCGCTACGGGATCCTCGGCGGCGTCGCCCCAGCCGACCGCAACGCCGGCACATCACGACCTGGCGTCCGCCATCGGTTCGCGCGCCGCCGCCGTCGACGTCGAGGCAATCGTCACGGCCACGGCAGGCCTGCTCGACATTGGTGGCCCGACCATCGTCGTGGACGATGGCACGGCCGCCGTGGCAGTCATCCTCCCCGACGCCGCGGATATCCCGCCGGTGGGGATGCGCGTGCACGTGACGGGCAAGGTGGGCAGGTGGGAAGGCGGCCCGACCGTGCTGGCGGCCGGCGTCTCGGCCCTCGGTGAGTTGCAGGCCGTCGGCCCGCAGGTCGTTGCCGGGCCGCTCGAAAGTTCGCTGGAGTGGCACTTGATCCGAATCTGCGGCCGCGTCGAGAAGTTCACCCCCGCGGGCTCTCGATGGCGCCTCGACCTGAGCGTTTCCGGGAACGACGTCGCCGTCCTGGGCGAGCCCGCCGCGTCTATCTCCGTGACGACCTCCTCGGTCGGAAGGCTCGCCCTGGTATCTGGGATCGTCCGCCGCTCCACTTCCGATTCGTCGGTCTTCCAGTTGCTGCCTCGATCGCCGCTCGACTTCCTTCTCGGACCGGCCCCCGCAGCCTCGGGCTCCGCGACCGCCGGATCGGCGGCCTCGGGCTCCGCGGCGGCCGGGTCGGCGAGCGCATCAGGTGTCGACCGGAACGCCGTCGACTCCGAACTGGGAGCCGCAGGCGGCGCCGTCCCAATCGGATCGCTGGCTTCATATCTCGGCCGGAGCGTCACCATCTCGGGCCTCGTCACGGAGATGACCGGTCGAACCGCCACCGTCGAAGACGGCACCGGAGCGGTCCGAGTCGGCGGGCAATCCGCGGTAGACGCCGTGTCAATGCTCGAGCCGGGCGATGCGATCGAAGTCTCGGGACTCGTCGAACAGGACGAGGATGGCCTGATCATCGAGGCGGACCCAACGTCGATCGTCGACCTGCCCGGCGGCAAGGCTGCGGCGCCGGCCGAGTCGGCTCACTCTCCGGGTTCGCCGAGCGGGGCTTCCTCCTCGATGCCGACCGGGACTCCGCGCCCGGCGTCGTCCCTCGCGGCCGCGGCTTCGATTCGACGAGCCTCGCCCGGCGGCGCCGCGCCCGACGGGGCGACTCTCCTGGCCGTCCTGATCGCCGCGCTGGCGACCGTGGCGGCGTCGCTGGCCATCGCCGGACGTGCGGGCCGGCTCCGCAGGCTGCGGTCCGCCGGACGGTTCGGCTGGCCTCGGCTCGGCCACCGAAGGGGCAGATGATGGCGCGTCGGGCCCTTCCCACCTCGTGAGTCCCGTTCGACCGCGCTTGACGCTCAACTTTGGGGCCGTCTATGCTCGCGCCAGGTAACCAACGTTGCGCAACCCTGATGAGGAGTAGGTATTGCCGAACGCGGATCCTCCTCGTAGTCCCGACCGCTGCCGAGTCTGTCGTCGTAGGCCAATGGGTAGGAACGCTGGGTATTTGCCGCTAGCGGTTGACGTCGGCGAGTTGTCGGTGTCGAGCGAAGTGGCAGCCTTCGATCTTTCGCCATCAGGTACGCTTTCCTGAGCAGGTACGACCACGTAAGCCCGGGGACCCGCCCCGTTCGCCACTTGGAGGAGAAACCATGGCCGAGGGATATTGCGTCAAGGACAAGAAGAAGGTCGAGATCAAGAACGCCGAGCGGATCACCATGAAGAACGGCAAGCCTGCGACCCAGGGCATCTGCCCGAACTGCGGTGGCAAGGTCTTCCGGATCGGCGCCTGAACGGCCCAGATAGACGGTCACTGCGACCCCCGCCACGGCGGGGGTCGCAGCTTCTCCGGGATCGCGAGGCGGCTTGCGCGGGCGCTCGCCGATCCGCCACACCACCGGTCCGCCGGCGCCGGCCGACGGGATCGGGGTGCGGCACCGACCGGTCGCCGACGGCGGCTCCCGGACCGACCGCGGGCACTTTCGGTGATCCTCTCGCGTTCACGGCGGGCTTCCGCGGGCTTGCGGCGCCGGTTCGTCCTGCGCGCGGCGTGAAGGCCGGCCCGGTCGCCCTGGTCGGAGGGGCCGGCTCGAACGGGCCGACCGGCCCGCGGGCGCCCGAATCCGCTTTGCTAGAATTGGCGAGCATCCCCACCAAATCCGGAAATGCGAGGCCTTCCGCTGTCAGCACGACCTGTTCTCGCCCTTGATGTTGGCGGGACGCACATTCGCGCAGCCGTCGTCCTGGACGACGGCTCTCGACTGGCCCCGTCAAGGGGACGCACGCCGATCGTCGACGGTCCCGAGGCGATCCTCGACGCATGCGAGGCCGCGCTTCGCACCGTCAGGAGCAACGTGCCGAAGGGGATCGGCGATGCCATCGTCGGTGTGGGGATATCCACTCCCGGCCCCGTTGATCCCTGGCGGGGCGTAGTGGTCCAGACCCCGAACATGGGGCCAGACTTCGTCGACGTGCCGATTGCCGGCGAAATGGCCAGGCGGCTGGGCCTGCCGGCTTTCCTGGAGCGCGACACCAATGTCGCCGCTCTCGGCGAGATGGCCTTCGGGGCCGCCCGCGATTGCCCCGACTTCATCTACCTGACCGTCTCAACGGGCGTGGGCGGAGCGATCGTCTCCGAGGGCAGGATCTTCCACGGTCCGGATGGGACGGCCGGCGAGCTCGGCCACACGCCCGTCTCGATGGACGGAATCTGCAGTTGCGGCGCGGTCGGACACCTCGAGGCGTTCATCGGCGGCGCCTCGATGGCTCGCTCCGCTCGCGCCGTCGTTTCCGAAGGCAGCAGCCCTTTCCTCGCTGCCCGGGCGGCCCGTAAGGGCCTCGACGCCATCGAGGCACGCGACATCGCCGAGGGCGAGGATGCTGGCGACGAGGCGTGTCGGGCAATCATGGAGCGCGGTCGACGCGCCTTCGCCGTTGCCTGCGTCGGCTTCGTCGACGCATTGAACCCAACCCGGATCGTGGTCGGCGGCGCGATCTCCGATGCCCAGGGCGAGCGACTGCTCGGTCCGGCTCGGATCGAGGTAGCCGCAACCGCTTTTCGGACGCCCCGCAGCCGTGTCCAGATCGTCCACGCCGAGCTCGGCGCCGATGTCGGCCTGGCCGGGGGCCACCCACTCGTGATCGCGCGTCTCGGCGACCCGGCCTGGCGCGGCGGTCGGGTCACACTTCTCACCGCGAACGGTTGACCGAGCGCGGCATCGCTCTTCTGGAGGAATAGACATGGCAGTTCGTGTCGGTATCAATGGTTTCGGCCGGATCGGCCGCCAGTCGCTGAAGGCGATCCTCGAGCGGGCCCCCGAGCTCGAAGTCGTCGCCGTCAACGACATCGTCGACGTCCCGACCAACGCCCTCCTCTTCGCCCACGACTCCACCTACGGCAACTTCGACGGAACCGTCACCCACACCGAAGATTCGATCGTCGTCAACGGCAAGGCCATCAGGGTCTTCCAGCTGACCGACCCGTCCCAGCTGCCGTGGAAGGACCTCGGCGTCGACATCGTCATCGAGTCGACCGGCAAGTTCACCGAGGCCGACAAGGCCCGCGCCCACATCACGGCCGGTGCCAAGAAGGTCCTCATCAGCGCTCCGGCAAAGGGCGAGGACGTCACGATCGTCCTGGGCGTCAACGAAGGCACGTACGACCCGGCCAAGCACGTGATCATCAGCAACGCCAGCTGCACGACCAACTGCCTGGCCCCGGTGGCCAAGGTCCTGAACGATGCCTTCGGCATCGAGAAGGGCGTGATGACCACCGTCCATAGCTACACCGGCGACCAGAGGATCCTGGACGTGGCCCATAGAGATCCGCGCCGCGCCCGCTCGGCCGGCCTGAACATGATCCCGACGACGACGGGCGCCGCCAAGGCGCTCTCGCTCGTGATCCCAGAGCTGAAGGGCAAGCTCGACGGCTTCAGCCTGCGCGTCCCGACCCCGACCGTGAGCATCGTCGACTTTGTCGTGGACCTCCGCGACGAGGCTTCGGTGCAGGCGATCAACGACGCCTTCAGGGCGGCCGCTGCAGGTTCGATGAAGGGCATCCTCGGCGTCAGCGACGAGCCGCTGGTCTCCATGGACTTCAAGGCCGACTCGCGCTCCTCGATCGTTGACTCCGCTCTGACGACGGTCATCGGCGACACGAGCAAGTTCGCAAAGGTCCTGTCCTGGTACGACAACGAGTGGGGCTACAGCTGCCGCGTTGCCGACCTGACCAGGTTCATCGCCGAGCGC
>Ga0182027_10008004_pt1 | contig 15471 bp, 19 predicted proteins | sample 712E1DmetaG_FD_121300 | JGI IMG/M metagenome (GOLD analysis project Ga0182027, IMG submission 121300) | Permafrost microbial communities from Stordalen Mire, Sweden - 712E1D metaG (Illumina Assembly) | ecosystem: Environmental > Terrestrial > Soil > Wetlands > Permafrost | place: Sweden...
AGCGAGCGCAGGTGATACGAATCGCTGATTTAAAGGGGAAGCAGGGAACGTTGGACTATGTGGCCGCATGGTTCCTTAAGGCTGGCGCTTACGTTCAACAGAGTAATGCGAAAATCGGCTTCGTAGCGACGAATTCGATAACGCAGGGAGAGCAAGTCGCGGAGCTTTGGCCCCTTCTTTTCAATCGATACCACCTATCCATCTCGTTTGCGCATCGCACATTCGCTTGGGGTAGCGAAGCCCGGGGCAAAGCACATGTACATGTCGTTATCATCGGTCTGACCCTGAAAAGGCAGAGTTCCAAAGATAAGCGCCTGTTCGACTATCCCGACATCAATGGCAGCCCAAGCGAGCATCTCGTGAGCGTAATTTCACCGTATCTCTTTGATGCTGGCCTCCTGATCGATCCGGAGACCGTTGTGCGCGAAGAGTCGAAGCCACCCGCGGGGATGCCCAAAATGTTAAACGGGACGCAGCCCCTCGATTTTAAGCAATACGTGTTGAGCGATGATCAGCGTGATCAGCTGATTGCGAAGGAACCCAAAGTAACAAAATTTGTGCGGCCATATATAGGCTCGGATGGCTTCATAAATGGAGAATCATCGTGGATTCTCGCACTTCAGGATGCAACACCTGGCGAGCTGCGCGCAATGCCGGAGATAGTACGTCGGATGCAAGTGGTCTCTTCCAAGCGTGCAGAGAGCCAACGTGGGCAAACCCAAAGAATCGCAAAAACGCCCACGATTTATAACGTGACGGTCATGCCGACTGGTAATTTTCTCGTCATTCCGAAGGTGAGTTCGGAGCGCCGTGAGTACGTCCCGATTGCGCATCTCCAAGCACCCACAATACCCAGTGATCTCGTTTTTGTAGTGGAGAATGCAACCCCAGCTTTATTTGGGCTGCTAACCTCGCGAATGCACATGGCGTGGCTTCGATATATCGGCGGAAGGCTAAAGAGCGACTACCGTTATTCGATTGGCCTGGTCTATAATCCATTCCCCTGGCCGGTATTTTTGCCGGAAGAAGAATCGGAGGTCGCATCGTTAGCGAATGCGGTTCTCGCGGCTCGCAACGCGCATCCCGGTAGTACGCTTGCCGATCTCTATGATCCTGACACAATGCCGCCCGACCTACGCAAGGCGCATGAAAGGCTCGACGTTCGCATTGATCGGCTGTTTAGGAAGGAATCGTTCGGCAGCGACCGAGAACGAGTCGAGCTGCTTCTGGCTCGATACGAAAAGAAGAACGTACCATTGATTCCACAGCCCAGCACGACAAAGCGACGGCGGCGAATAAGGGTGGCGACCTAAAAGATGCGACGCTGTGGTAACAAGTCATACAGCCGCGCTGAAAGGTGGCTCGAGGTGAAAACCGATCGTTCAATCGAACATTCTGGACTGCCATAAGGGTCATTCCCATATTGTGTCCCGGGTTAGAGGTCGTACAAGCGCAGTCCGGCAACTGAACACCTTGGCCCGACATGAGGGGAATATGCCAAGCATATCTGTCAACTCTACCTCGCCAACAAGCTCAATTAAGACGATTTTGAGCACGGCATGCCGGTGAGCTTCCTACTGCACTACAGCGCCATAGCAGGTATTACCTGAAGCCCTGCGCACGGAGGAGTTGAATCTCTACGCCAGTCATTCGCAACCGCCATTCACAGAGCGTTTCGCTTACTCCAAAGATGGCGGCAATTTCCGAGATCGTATGTCGGCGTGCGCGATAGTGAGCAAGTGCATCCCTGGGCAGGAGGAGAGCGGCGCCATACCAATCGGCTTCTGATTCGTGCTCGTCGGAATAGTCACTGAGCAACAGCATTCCAGTATTTTTCGAGACCTCGATCCGACTTGGAATGTGCCTCAGTTCAAAGTGGGCAATTTCGTGCATGAGACTACTGCGCTGCCTTGTTGCGCTGTGGCTCGGATTGACAAGGACTGCGGTCGTTTTGCCTTCCTTGAGGGTCATTGCGGACCAGCTTTCGCCGTCGGCGATAGTAAGTTGGTGTGTCGTCGCTTTCGATAAGTCGAGCGCGCCGAAATCGAGGACGATTAATCCGAGATGCTTAGCATAGTCCCGAGGATCGAGGGCGGAGAGAAGGCCAATGCGCAGCGCGATTCGTGCTGCCGCTGCCGCCCTCTCAGCCTGTGCCTTTAGCCCTCTCCTCATTACTACTCGCCGATCAAATCATCTCTGGCTCGAACGGCGCGCTGCGCTGCGAGAATCAATTCGCCTAACGCCGTGGCTGTTTCAACCTTGACCGTCTTCTTCTTCCTGAAATGAACCACCGCCTTTTGCGCCGGAGCGGGCGTATCAGTGACTTCGATCTCGAGAAACTCCCTGGGATCGCGATCCAGCCATTTACAGATTTTGGCGAAAGTCGCGAGGTCGGGCATATGCCCATTCTCCACTCTCGAAAGGGTTGCCTGGCTGATGCCGACGTCGGCGGCAGCGGCGCGGATGCCGCGGGAACCCCGTTTGACGGCAATCAAGCGGCCCAATTCAGCGATCGGAAGCGCCATCTGCTCTCCTCTTGGTTTGTACAGGATGAAGCGCTTGACCTTGCCCCTCGCATGGTCTATTTCAGTGCCTTATGTATGAGGCAGATAGCCTCATTACTGAAATGCTTCGTTCATAAGGCACCGAATCATGACGAGGGCGTCTCGTCAAGATAGATATCGAAAGGAAATTCGTGATGGCAGATGTTCAAGTCACTTGCATCAACAAGCAGCCGCGTAACGATACCCACGAGGGCATCACCCACCTCGGCGGCGCCACCTGGAAGTGGACCCGCCAAGAGGTCATCAATTCCATCAAAGCGAAGACCAATACGTTCTACACTATGGTCGGGAACAGACGGGCCGATGTCGGCATCGTTAATGGCGAGCACGGCGAATACGTCCGCACGCACGCAGACGGCGTGTGGAACGACAACCTCCTGGCGTTGGACGAGTGCGCGTAATTCCGAGGGCAACAGTCTAACCATCTGAACGGAGAGTGTAGCTATGAGTAGTAAGCATACCGTGTCGTTCAAGGCGTCGAAGAAGGTGTCGGTGCCGGTCAAAGTCGGGTTTGAAACTAAGTCCGGCGACGAGGTCTCTTTTTCCGCTCACAAGACTGTGAAGAAGAAGAAGCTGGTAAGGTTCCGAGCGAAAAACAAGTAACCCATAGGGTAGATCGTCGCCGCGCGATCGTTTCGTTACATACGATGGTAAGACCGAAGCAGTACATTCGGCCTAAATGGTCAGCGCTGCACCAAATTCCCCACGTGAACCTCCCATCGCTCGATAGCGTCGCGCATTTCCAGCATGAAATCGTACCGCTGATAAACGCCAACGATCCCGCCGAAACTTCCCGAGATGTGGTTCAGCAGACGCTCAATAACCGGTATCGGTACGCCGATACGCGACCAACCGCTGTCTCGAAAAGATCGAAATCTGGCGTTGCGGGCGGCACAATTATTTGGGCAATGGAAGGTCGGCATTGGTGCGGAAATGTGCTTTCATGAGAACCCGTGCGAACAGGCAAGGACAACATGAGCAAGTTTGAAAAATCGCTGGTTCAGGCGGAAATCCGCGAAAGTCAGCCAAAGCAGGGTGAACCCAAGACAATCGTCCGAATCGCTTTTCGTCCTCAGGCGTCTGCCAATATCTCGGGCCAAATCGACATTGAGAAGTCCAATTGGGCGACATTTGCAAACGAACTGCAGGCGCTGGCCGATTGGATTCGCCAAGCGCCGCCACCCTCTTAAAACGTTGCCGAAGCGAACTAACGGTTAGTTCGGCGCAAGGATCCAAGCAATGCCTAGAACCTGGGTTTTGTGCGGGGCTTTCGCGATGGCGAAATTGTCGACATTTTGACGCCCTCGCCAGGCAAGAATTCGACGCCAGCACCACTAAGTGCCTTCTCTACCGCAAGGACGGTGCTGAGGGGAAGCTACCTGCCGCTATTCTGTGCCCTCACCAGCGGGGTAGCTGCCGTCAAGCCGTCTGCAATGACGTCGACGATCGCGCATCACCAACATTGGAATATATGGCAACTCAGGACGTAATTATCGCGCGGTTGGTCTTCTTGCTTTCGTACGGCCGCTTTTAGGTGGGCTTCCGCTCGCAAGAAGCTCCAGGTGGCCGACGCCTAGCGCCTGCGCCAATTCGTAAATGGTTATGATGGTGGGATTGCGGTTTCCGCTCTCGAGGCCGCTAATGTACTGCTGGCTAAAACCCGAGACGTCTGCGAACTGCTCCTGCGTCAGGCCGCTTCTCTGCCTGATTCGCCTGACATTTCGCCCGACCAGCTTGCGCATATCCATGCGCAGACGTCAGCCCAATACATACTCTAAGTTTATCAACTATAGTGTGTAATCTTGGCTCGTTTCCTGGCAAGCTGCACCCCGGGGCTTGAGCTTCGGACGGGGCGGCCAGCGTGAACAATGGGATCCGACTACCGCCGCCTGTTGCCGCGATTTATCGCGCGGTAAAAGAGCTTGAGAATCTGTACCCGGGCAGAAAATTCACCCCTGACGGACATTTGGTTGGATCGATCGGGGAAGTCATCGCTGCTGAGGCCCTAGGCCTTACGCTCTATCCGATGTCTCACCCTGGTCATGATGCCCATGACCACGCCGGTGATGTTCAAATTAAAATGACCGGCGGCAAACGGGTGGCAATGTATGACTGCTGTGCGAGACTGGTGGTGCTGCAAGTCGTGTCGCCCGAAATGGCCGAGATAGTATATGACGGCCCCGGAAAGCCGGTATGGGATGCAGCAAGCAAGGGCGGGAAGAACGGTCAGCGAAGTGTCAGCGTCGCTCGATTGCGGCGCTTAGCAGCAAGCCATTCAAATCTCACGGAGTAGGTCTCGCAGCACTTTGCAGTGCGTTCGGGGGCGTCAGAGAACGCGCGACGAGGGGGAGAGCTGAACCTGTTTGCATTTAGAACGGCGTGACAGCCGACCCCATCGGAAACAGTCCCTTTGATCACGAGACGCTGACTGGTCACCGGAGAAATTGTAAGGCCCTAAGGCGCCCGTTCGCGCCGCGCTGTGGGCCGGGTCGGACCTCACAATTTTCCAGCTTGGGCCGGGACGCATTTGCTCATACCTGCGATCTGCGACCTCTGACCTACTTTAGGTTGAAGTCTATCTACGCTATATTGCTGAGTGAATTTACGGCCGAATCTATCGGGGGGGAGATAGTCAATGAAAATTGGATCAATGGGAACGCTGGCCGCGCTCTCCCTGTTGTTGTCCGCTTGTGCGACTAGCTACACGGTGACGCCAGTACCGAGCGCAAATCAGCAAGTTCGCTATCAGCAAGGCATCCCCACGACGTATTCCGAGCAAGATCACAGTGCTGTGCAAGTTACCCCGCATGGCTTGGATGGCGACAGTCGGCTAGTTTTCTTTATCGCGGCCTTCAACAAGGGCCCTGTCCCAGAGAACTTTGGCGTTGAGAACCTGAGTGCAAGCGCCGATCAGGGACCTGTGAAGATTTTCACCTACAATGAATTGGTCAGCGAAGCGAAGAATAGGGCTACCTGGGCAAAAATCGGTATTCTCATTAGTGGTTTGGGGTCTGCCGTTGCTGCAAATGCGAACGCGTATTCCACGACGAACGGGATCGTCTCTGGCCCAGGCGGAACATCGACCTTTTATGCGCGGACATATGATCCATCGGCGGCATACGCGGGTACTGCCGCAGCGGGCGCAGCGACAGCTTACGGCATAGTTCAAGTTCAAAAATCTCTTGATGAAACGCTAGCGCGGCTCAATGGCCAGTTACTTCAAACCACGACCATTGACCCCGGTACTTCGTTTGGCGGCATGACGGTTGTGGATTCATTGAGCGGTGACTACCCGCGCAATGTTACGCTCGGGGTTCACTGGGGTTCGGAGCAGCACATATTTCGATTCGTTGTGACCACGGGAGATCAAGCTCCACCACCAATCCCGACAGCGCCGCTTGCTCAGCACACGGTTTTCGATACGCCGTCAACGCCTGCTGCATCATCCGCTAGCGTCGGACGTGGATTGCCTGCGCAAAATCTCGGTGTACTTGGCTCCTCGATTACGCAAGACAGTTCCGCGGCAGTGGGTATGCCCGACCCACATGGTGTGTTTGTTCAAACTGTCGCCCCGTATAGTCCAGCCGCGATGGCTGGAATCAAGCCTGGTGACATCGTCGTCAGTTTCAACGGCGAACGTGTGGAGAGCGTTGACGATCTAGATCGTTACGCCCGGGGCATCCCTCCCGGGAGCAATGTCACATTGAGCGTCTGGAGAGATGGCAAGACGATATCGTTGGCCCTGCAGTTTTGAATCCAGGATTGTAGACCCGCCATCCAGACGCCCTAGCCGACGAGGTTAGTCCCTTTGATCACGAGACGCTGACTGGTCACGGGAGAAATTGTAAGGGTGTAAGGCGCCCGTTCGCGCCGCGCTGCGGGCGGGTCAGGCCTTACAGTTTTCCAGCCTCAGACCCCAGTGTCTAAGGCCTCGAGGGCCATTCGAGACTGCACCTAGTTCCACTATTCAGTGCTGTCCTAAATCAGCCCGAATTAGGACATCCCGAAATGGAAATTGGGACAGTGAACTTGAACCTGCTTTTCCAGGCTGCGGTATATCTGCAGGGTCATTATCGCGAAGGAACGGTAGAGCACGATATTGGCGAAAAGCTTTGGCTCGAATACGAGCGTCTCGGATAGCTCTGTTACGAAGTCTCTGCCCAATGATTTGGGAAGGCCGGATCGACGCCGGCGTCTTCTATCGGGCTATTTGAGATCCAAATACAGACGCCGCCAGTGATGTTCTCGCCATTGAATTTCCAATGCTCGGCGAGTTATCGTTGGGTTGTTCTACCCGCCGAAAACAGGTCAAGGCGAGTTATTCTAATGGGATTGGAAATATTGCTCGCTATCGGAAGTGCAATTGTTGGCGCGCTTCTCTCATGGCCGATAGCACACTGGTACTACCGGCGCGCGGCAAAAGAAGCCCCGGAATGGGCGCAACCACTGATCGACAAGCTTCCCGATGCTCCAATTTCGCAAGAGCGCCTTGTCACGCTCTACAACGAAGCGATTGAAAGCGGCGAGATTGATCCTCACGCATTCACAGGATATACGCGATGCCCAAAATGCGGAGCATCGCAGGAGTATTTCGAGCCTTGGGAAGCATGGGATAATGTGCGCGGCGACGGTTACCGTGGTTTCCGATGTGGAAAGTGCAAGTATGAAATATCCGGTGGAGAGGTCTGAGGGCAGACGCGGATGACACCCAACAACGAAATTGAACCGACGGAGACGGCATCTGATCCTGACACACATCTAAAGCCATGGGCGTGGGTCATGCTCGTTTGTGGGATCGCCGGGATATTTCTTGCGAGCAGAAGCGTAGTGGTCGTTAGCGGCCCAGCAGCAATGTTGTGGGGTGCAGTTGTCCTTCTCTTCGGTTGGACGCCGCGATGGCAGAGCTTTCCAATTTGGCGGCTCAGCCAATTTGCGTTTAAGACACAACTCGGCGGAATCGTGTTTCTCGCTGTGTGGGCGGGGCTATTTCTGATTATCGGATACTTTATTCCACATGGCAGAATCCAAAACATTGTGCTCGGACTCGGATTTCCTCCCCTCCTTTTTGCGGCAGTCGCAGGGCCGTATTTCTTGTGGAGCTGGATCAAGGGCCGCGCATAATCCTTCTGCGCGATGTTTTACTCCTGTTTCTCGAAGTGAATGCCAGTTGAACGCCATGCGCCACTTCACGGTTTTGATCTTGAGGATCGGCCCCTTCGTCATCCTGCGACAATCGCGCATTAGGGCAGTCGTGAAAACAACTTAGGACACCGCATAACCCGACCTAGGACACTCAGGGGATAATTAGGACGGCACCCACTATTCCAGGCGGACCTACGTGCGTACCTGGTAGGCCCGCTCCAGCGCCCCCATCGCTTCTTCGCCGCCCCGCACCGCCTGGGTGTAGTGACTCAGCGTCACGGTAGGATTGGCGTGCCCGGCGAGCTTGGCGACCAGACCGACCTCCACGCCCTGCATCTGGAGCGTCGAGATGAAACTGTGGCGCGCGGAATGCGGCGTTACATAGGGCAGTCCCAGCTGTTTGAACGGTGGCTTCCAGAAGCGCTTGCGAAAGTTCTGGTAGAGCAGGGCGCCACCGCCCGGTAGGCGCGGCTTGGGCCAGGCCTGGATGCGGCCTGGGCCCGGGAACACGCGGTAAAGCTCACCGATCAGCCGCGGGCAGCGCACGCGCCATTCCAGCAGCATCTGGCGAAGCATCGGGCACATCGGGATCTCGCGCCGGCCGGCTTCTGTCTTGGTAACCTCGAGCAGGGCGCCGCCATCCGACTGCGCGCGGCAGATGCGAATCAGATTCGCGTCGAAGTCGACATCCTTCCAAAGTAACCCGAGCTGCTCGGATGGGCGCACGCCGGTCAGGAACGGGAACGCATAGTAGATCCCGCGCTCGGGGTCCGCCTGGGCGGCTTGAAGCAGCTTCGCCACTTCCTCCGGCATGAGAATGGTCTTCTTGGCCTTGGCGTGACCGCGGCCGAGATTGCCGGGCATCGCCGGCGGGCGGAATTCGTAATCCTCCGCGGCGAGCGCCAGAGCGGATTTCAGGAACATCAGCGCGCGGTTCGCGGAATACGCTCCGACGTCCCTGGAGATGGTCGTGTGCCAGGTCCGGATCTTGGCGGTCGTAAGATCCTCGACCTTCACGTGGCCAAGGACCGGGACATATTCCACGCCGACGGGGCGGGTCGCGGACTTCGCGGTCAGGGAATAGACGGCGCGTTCCCGGGCCGTACCCTGGATAACCGGGCCGACGATATTGAGGCAGGCTTCCTTGTATCCCCGCATCGTCCGGGCAGTGACGCTAGGCTTGCGATTCTCGAGCCAGCGTTCGACGGCCTTTCCGACGGTCACGGAGGCCCTCTCCGCGGCCACTGACAGGGTCCCGGCCCGGTGGGCGTCGACGAGGGCGTCGCGCCTCTCGATGGCATCCGCGCGGCGCTCGAAAAACTGCTGGCGCCGCATCCCGGTCCGCGGCTCGCGGAAATTGACAACCCAGCGGTCCTGTCGGATTACCTCGCCGGAGTCTAGCTCGCGACGACGGCTGCGCTTCGTGATGTTGATGGAGAGCTTCTTCATGTCAGGAACTCACTGGAACTCCACCAAAGACAAACACGTGAGAACCCCTGGAAGGAATTCCATCCGTATACAGACCACATGTGACGTGTAACCACATTGGTAACCGAATGGCGGGGAAGGCCCGCGCGCCGGGGATACCTGCGGATAGCACTACGCACCATCGATGCGTGGGTCGCCTGTGGGCGGGGTCCAGCATGTAGATCATGACGCTGGTGACGCTCCTTGGCCGACATTCGCGGAAACGGGAGGTAGTTGTGAGCCTCGCTTGACACCGTTGTGGCCCTTTCTTTCCCGAGGGAAGAAAATGAGCGTCATGAGCGTCACCAGCGTCACGAGCCGCGCCGTGGGCCGGTCCCGTCGTGACGATTGTCTTTGTCGGATCGTCACCAGCTACATGAACGCGGGTCGTTTCCACGGGTTGCTTCTTCCTTTCTCTGGGTCTTGCTCGTCCCGCCATATACGGACTTCGCGCCCCTTTTGGGTTCGATTAGCGAGTTCGATGTGAAGGCCCAGCACCGATACGGCTGGCGCTAAGCGCCTCAGTGAGTTCGAAAGGTGAGCTGCCGTTGCGGGGAGACCTTTTTGCCCGAACGCCACCTGACCAACGGCGTCGTGAAGGTCGGACATCATTCCATCGAATGGCGCCTCCTTCACAACGCGCAAAAGGGCGATGTAGAGCGGGTCATTGACGATGACGTCCCCGACCAAGTTCTCCTGACCCTCCACCACGGCAGCCGCCAGCGTGCCGGGCTCCAATCCAAAAGCGCCCTCTGTGGCCGTGATCCAGCGGGCGGCATCAGCCATCCTGATATCGCGGTTGAAGGCGATTGACTCTTGGGTGCGCAGACCATGTGCCACGGCGCTGTAGAGCGCTCCAAGCAGCCGCGGCAGCATTTCGGTGAGGGCAGCTTGGATTTCCTCTTCGGTCTTCCTCTCACCCTCGCGCGTTGCCAGATTGAGGGGTATGCATCGGTCGAGCAGATCGGGCCGGCGGGCGTATTCCCCGATGCCGTTCAATATGACGGGCCGACATGCGTCGATGATGCGGAGTTGATCGTCGGTGTAGTACATGCGCGTGCCGAACGACGTGCGCGACAGGAGCGAACACAAGGAATCTGACATGTTGTTCGTCACCCTTGAGGTATTGTCGTAGTTCAACAGTGCGGATTCCTGCGCCTGGATAATCAGATCGTGGTCGTTTTGCGGTAGCCGAATGCGGTCGAGCCGGTGCGGGTCGACGATCCGCTTAATGACGCTGGCGAGGACGCTCTTGCCGCTGCCCTGCTCGCCCTCGATCAAGAGTCCAAAATAGGGTCCATCGGGCCGAAGACTGGCCATTATGAATGCGAGCACGCGCAGCCAATTGTGTTCGTCCAGGCCTAGGAGTTCGCGCAGTTCTTCTTCATTGCCGCCGGCGACAGGCGTGGGCATCGGCAGCATCCCGGTACCTCTCCTGAACCGGACTTGATGATCAACCGCGGTGGAATATCCGTCCCTCGAGATTTGCACGGCGGCGCCAGTGTCGTCCCCGAGGTCAATCCAGATTTCGCCGCCTCGCTTGGCGAACCGCAAATGCACGGTCTCTTCTGGTCCGACGAAGATCGCGCGCGCGGCAAGCGCCTCGATGACCTGGTCAAGCGTCTTCTCGCCAAGGGGCTGGTCGTGAGCTTCAAAGTGTTGCTGGTGTACCCACAGGCGAAATCGCTCGGAGCTCACAGCGTACGTCAGTGGCCCGCCGGCCGTCGATCGGACCGTGGCGTATGGCTTCTTGAACTCATCGTGGAACAGGAACACTTCGCGCAAAGTAGGATTGGCTAAGGCGGTTTCAGCAGCGGATTTCTTGGCACCTCCCGACGCCGTCGCGCCCTCCGCGAAGCCCTTCGCGATGGCGCTTTCTATCATCTCGGGGACTTGATCCAACGTATCCCCCGAGTAATCGGCCGGCAGCGCCGCCTGGATGATGGATAGCAAGTGCTCGCGATCAGTCGTGTAAGGCACAAGCTGGCAAGTCAGTGGTAGCGTGGGATTATGTGTCTGGTCGCTTTGGAGCAATGCTGCAACGTGCTCACTTGTCACGGCAGCCTTAAGAAACCGAATGGAGATCGTCTTTACCTGAGGCGGGTTTGTGGTCGTCATGAGTTCAGGGCTCAATTACTGGTAGGTCTGAGAAAACGATTTCATGCAGCGGGGTACCGACCCATCGGTATGGTGCTCCTGTCGAAGGATGAAGAGTTGGCGGGATCACGCAAAGCGAGCGTTCAAAGAGGCATTCGACCACTTGGCCGTATTCTTTTCCGTATTCGCCCTTCACCTTGAATTTGTGGTTGCCGACGTTTCCGACGACTCGGACGAAATAAGCGATCCCCTTCTTGCCGATCCGACCACACACGGGGTTCCCCAAGAGGGCGCGCACTAGAGGCACATAGCTGTCATGATCGACATCAACGGCCCCCAAGCGCGAACCGTCAGGAAATGGAGAGCCCATCGACAGACCCAAGCCAAAGTGCCCGTATTTGGCGACGAAGGCCGCGAAGGCGTCGCCGGAAACATCCCTGTCAGGTTTCTGCCAGTCCGGAAGATGACATGCCTTCGTTCCAGGTGTGATCGGCCGCGGCCAGAAGCCCTTGGCGCGGTTGATGGGCGCCCAAGTGGCAAAGATGCCGTTACTCACGGAACCGGCTCCACTGATCGCAGTCGATCACTCGCAGTGCGTCTTCAATCAGCACGCGCCGATGCCCGTCGGCGCCGATGTGCACTGGAAGCGCGCCTATCGCTATGGCCTGGTCCAGAACTTTCTTAGGGGTGCCTAGGACGCGCACCGCTTGGTGAACTTCGACGAGGTGCAGGCCGAATTCGAACTCGAGGTGATCACTCATCACTTAACCTCCATCGCGGAGCGTTCGATTGCCTCAATCACCTCGCTCAATCGAACGAGAATGCGTCGATTGCCAACCCTGTAGCTCTTGAAAATGCCCAGCTTCGCGGCCCGACGGAGCTTGAATAAGGGAATGCCCAGCATCAGTGCCGCCACTGTCAGAGTAATGAACTGTTCCGGCGTGATCGTCGGCTGAGGGCGCGAATCGTCGCCTGTCCCGGCGGGTGTGGCTGCGTGGGGAGCGAATTGCGTCACAGTGTGTCGTCCAGAATGAATCGTCCGGACGGTATGTGGATTCGCTTCGCCTTACCCGCCACCCCTAGGGGTTCTAGCCTCGAATCCATCGCGGCTTAATGGCGGGACAATATTGTCGGTGATTATGGGGTGAACCAGCAGTTCCAGAAGGCGCGGCTCGCCGAGCTTGTAGAAGTTGTCTACGAGATGCGTGCAGACCTTATTCAGGAGGTTGCGATACCAGCGAACGGGGTATGGGCCCCACGGTCTCAATTTCCCTTTGACTATGTCATCGCACACACCAACGAGCGTTGGTGCCGCCTTCTCGCGGTCGTTGGGCGACAGCGACGCTGCGTTCTTCTTCAGCCAGCGTGCGTACCAGTGTTGCTGTATTTCCCTACTTTGCGCGCGTGCTCCTTCTATCTTCTTTTGCAGCAGATCAAGTGCATGTGGCTTCAGTGCAACTTGGACACCACGAAGTTGATTGATGCGTGCCCACGAAATCAAAAACTCATCATCGATATACCGAGCGGATATTGCGTTGCGTATAATCTCAGCGTCAGGCCGTTGTGAGAGGATGTGCCTTTGAATGTGCCCAGGAAGTAGTACGGCAAAGCCTTCGCTTCGCGCCGAACCTAGTGCGAGGGCGGCAAGCATGTGCCAACGTTGCTGCTGAACTCCATCCGGTGGAATCTGAGGATTGCCTTCCTCAAAGGGTCTGACGAATTCGCTCTTGACGAGCCCATACGTGAGCCAAGAAAGTCTTGCGCGCTCATACTCCTCTTGGGACAGGTTGCGGAATGTACCTAAGTCATCCGCAATCCCTTCGAAGATGTCCGATATAAGCTGCCAGTCGATTTGGCCGTTCATGGCGCGCGGTTGCAGACTTCGCGATGGTCATAGCACAATTCTGTTTGCCAGTTTAGGGGTGCCCGGGATTGCCCCTCACAGGGGGGTGGTCGCTGAACATTTTTCTGCAATTGGCTACCGGGCACGTCGACCCTATCAGTTTGGCTTCGTTCGTACCCGTGACCAGCCTATATCGCATTCCATTCCGTTCCCCATGTGAACTCGAGTCCTCGCGCCGGGCAGCACGTTCAGATCAAGCCGTAGCGAAATATTGTGCAATCACCGTTCTGCATATTCTTCTTACTACTGATGCTGATAGGAGAAGGTGTCGTGCGCGCGTGGTTGGTCGTGGGCATTGCTGATCAGCGCTCACGGATCCTGAGCCGCGAGACGGCGGCGAAGATGCTTAACTTGCCGTTGGACGAAATCCAATACACACTCGACGAGGAAGGCGTTTGCGAGACGGACCAATACACGATCGTCGACATCATCGCCGATAGCCCGGCGGCCGCTGGTTAAACATCCTCGTTATCGTTCAATTGGTAATTCAGAGATCAGAGCGTCGATGGCAGGCCCGGTGAGATATACCCGGCATAACGGGTCCCCATCGAAGGGCGACCTCTCTTGCCGCGTTGGCCTTCTCGGGCTCGAAAACGCATCCCGATGACGGCGAAGTATTCCAATTGATACGGCAAATGCCCAAAGGTTCGGATCGAGCCAGCCGGGCCGGTGGGACGGCTGCACCGCATTAGTGACCAAACCTATTTGGCGTATTTGAGCGCTTGTTCGTGCAGCCCGCGCAAATACCGGTCATGTTCCTGGAGCAGCTCCAGTTCCATTTCAGACGCTGCTGCCAGCATCGTTTGGAGCTCCTTCAGCGCCTCGGGCAATGTCAACCAAGATACATCTTCGTCTTGCCCCAGGAGTCGCTTCGCTGCGGCTTTATGATGCTCCTGACAGATGGCCTCATCCAATAGCTCAGGCCGTTCGAGGTAAATCAGTTGTGTGCCAATTTTCCTTAGACGCGGGTCTTGGAATTTCTCGACAATCGCATATCGCTTCGGCCACTCCGCCTCATGGAAGGCGTCCATGAGTTTCTCATCCGGCTTCTCCGTGAAGCCGTCATAAATCTGCTTCTCGACGTGAGGCGATGGGGCGTAATCCTCCTTCAGAGTCTCGAAGACGGAAATCAGTCGTTCTCGCAGCGGCGCATCCTTTTGAAGCATCTCGGCGCGTCGCTGTAACTCATCTAGGCCGTTGTCACGGCCCTTGCAGATTTCGGGCGCGTCTTCGGCAGAGAAAAGCATTGGCGCGGCGTTCGACTTCAACCGGCGCACTGGCTTTGGAGACTTATCTAAGCGCGCTGCGAGCTGGGCGTCGGAAAGTGCGAGCAACGATTCAGGGTGAACGCTGAGGTCGTAGATGTACCATTCGGCCTTGTTGTCCTGGTTCTGTCCGATGGTAGTGACAATGCAAGAGTGGGGTTTACCATAGTAGAAATCACTCACACAGAAGATGGGTTCTTCGGTGATGTAATCAACGACGGCGGCCTTCGTGCTGAAGCGCATGAAGGACGACCAAATATCTGGTGCCTTTGCCATGATAAGACGGCTGAGAAAGATCGTGGCTTCCACGTCGCCCATCGCGTCATGCGCTTTGTCGTGCTTGAATCCGTTGGCAGGCGCAATCTTGTCCAGTTTGAAAATCCTTTGACCCTTGTCGCCTGTGGGGAATGTCATCGCGTCAGGCGCGAAAATACTGCACGCCTGCACTATGCGCATGACATCCGAACGAGTGTTTCCGTCACGGTTAGTGAGGTAGGGGTTGTGTAGCGTCTTGTAGAGCGCCTGGCGAACCAGATCTTCGTCAAACTCAATGGAGTTCCATCCGATGAACAGGGAGGGGGACCACGACAGCAGTTTTGCCCGAATGGCGCGCACCATTTCGTAGTGCGACGGAAAAGACGGGTCGGTTAGCTGAGCCGCTCGAACGCCAGTGACACGCATCGCACCAGGCGCGGGCACGACGTTGGGCAGAAGACGGCAGCGTATTTCAAAGCGATCAATTTCGTTTAGATCGGCGTCAGTCCGAATGGCGGCAAATTGCAGTATCTGATCGAAGAACGTCTTCGTGCCAGTCGTCTCAGTATCGTAGAAGACAAGACTCATGACCTACTCCGCCAAGAAGTTTAGACGCTATCTATTGCGTATTCCATACTCCAAGGCTTGCTTACTTACCTTAGAGCCGATCCAAGAAGTTGAGATTCACGGACAAACGTTTGATCTGGTTAAGCGTCGCAGCATGATGCGGATCATGGCGAGACGGATGAAGGCGACGACGGTTGTTGCGTAACGCTCG
>Ga0182027_10008005_pt1 | contig 15470 bp, 20 predicted proteins | sample 712E1DmetaG_FD_121300 | JGI IMG/M metagenome (GOLD analysis project Ga0182027, IMG submission 121300) | Permafrost microbial communities from Stordalen Mire, Sweden - 712E1D metaG (Illumina Assembly) | ecosystem: Environmental > Terrestrial > Soil > Wetlands > Permafrost | place: Sweden...
GACTTCGTGCGAGGGCGTGTGCCCATAGATCTGGCGTAAGCCCGGGATCGGCCGCAATTCACGATGGTCGCACCAGAGTATGCCGCCAGCCGGCGCCATGCCGCCGCGCTTCGGACCGACTGCAATGAACCAATGAGTTTTCCCGTCCGCAAAGCTCTTGCGGGCTGCCCGCGCCTCCGCGTCCAGCCACTTTACGATCCGGTCAAGACTGGTCTCTTCGGGATACCAATTGGCCGAAAGGCCGGCATGAGTTAACAACCAACCGTCGACCCAAGTGTGGAATGCAAATGATCGCGACACTGCAGGCCCCAGCACAATCCGAATCACTTTCTCCTTCTCGGCCGTGAAGCCCGGGCAGTAGGTGGCCTCAGACGGCCAAAGATACGAGGCGTCGTGGTTACCAATCAGGTGGGTTCGCCGCGGATCGGCCAAGCTTGCCTTGAGCCATTTGGCCATGCGTGCAGCGTCATCAGGCCCGTCATGGAACTGGTCGAAACAGTCACCGAGGAAGACGGTCCGACCAGGGCACTCGCCTGCGATCGTCGATTCGATCGTTTCCAGGACCGCGGCTGGGGGCTCGTGCAGGTCAGGGAATATCAGGGTTTTCATTCTCTCAGTCCAAGTCGCCGATCATGCTGATCTTTGCTTCGTACAGCTCCCGGTACACTTCGTGCCAGCGCCGATCCATTTGCGGGAACGGTGCGAGAAACGAGTAGGTCCAGTTGCCGGAAGGATGCCGGTAGGATTGGTGGACCGTGAAACCGTGCCGGCGCAGGAATGCGCGAAACAAGCGGAGCTGATCCTTGCGCACAACCGCGCAGACTAGCGTCTCACGTGTCGGGTCTTTCATCGGGCTGAAGTTGTTCTTGGCTGCCTTCAGGTCGCGCTCGAAGCGGACGGCCTCGTCGGCATGGACTTGGGCTAGGGTTGGCCAAAGCACGGCTAGTTCCCCGCTGGTCTTGGGCAGGCGAGCGGACGTAACCTTGACCAGCGGCTTGCCGCCCTTGGCCACCAAGGCCCCCACTGAAATTTTCTTTCGAGAGCGGCTCATTGATCGTCTTGGTTCTTTTGCTGCCTGGACCGAGCCTCGGCCCCGATTTCTTTGAGAAATGACTGACTGCGGTTATAGAGTTCTGCCGGCGTCAGCCCGGCCCGCACAAGCGCTGCCTCGATCGGTTCCGGATCGATCAAATCATCCGGCGGAAGAGTCGGCAGAAGATGTGTCAATTTCAGGTCCGCAAACGCAACCTCGACCTCACGGCGGGGCACCACCAGTTTTCCCGCTTCGTGAATCACCTTAGGCCCAGCGCTTCGAAGGCGCTCGAATGGAGGCGAACGTGTCCAAGAGGGAACGCATCCGTACGTTCTGGCAACGTCGCGTCGAGTCATATAGTCCATCGGGTCAATTCCACCGTTTCGGCTGGCGCATGAATGCGAGCAGTTCCGGCCTTGGAGGCTGGGCAAGCATTCGCAGCGTGGCGTGATACTCTTCGAGTGTTAGGTCGTCGTCTGCGAACGGCGTCACCTCAGCAATCTTGTACACCGAATTCTTCGTGTAAAAGTACCCTGGCTCAACCGCGGTGACTTGCGTTGACCAGAATACACCGGGGCGCCGGAGGCCGTTTCGGATAAGACGGAGGACAGCTACGCGTTTCCCGACGATCGGTGGGTAGACAAGCCAACCTTCGAACCAGTAGGCGACCGGCAGCGATTCGATTTTGTCTGGCAGCTGTCCGTACGGGTACGTCGACGGATCGCCCGGAGGTGCAACAGGGTCGTCAACGGCTCGCAGTTTCTGGAGGCGGACGTAGCTCATCGGTCCGCCCGCACTGCATCGAGATCAGCCTGCGTGCTGCCGACAGTCTTTTTCGACATCAACTTTTTGAACTCTGGGAGCAGTACGCGTTTTCGGCGATGCCTTCGAGCATCCTTGGACTTTAGCGCCGCTTCGAGCTTCTTCGCGCCCTTAGCGGTGTCTAGTAGTTCGATCGGCTTGCGACCGCCGAACTCTGCCGACGGTGTAAGGAGCCACGTAATGATCTCTCCGTCTGTGGGGAAGGCCTTCTCCGCCAGCTTCCTGAGCTTCTCTCCGCGGGAGCGAACTTCGTCCGAAGGGTATGGTTCGTACCCCATCTTCAGTTCTTGCGCCTGCTTGGCGAGTTCGTCCAGGGCCTTCAGGCGCTTGGCGGGTATCTTTCTTTCAGCGGGGGCGTTCTTCGCGAATGACCCACGGTAAATGCGCTTCCGTTCCGCCGACTCCTTCAACCCTTCTTTTACGCTGGCGAGCGTCGCGGGTGAAACATCTAGCGGCGGCTGGAAGTTCGGTGGCGCGGCGCTGTGGAGGGCGATCATTGGGTCACCCGGCTCGGGCATGAACCGTTTCCGCAGCCGCGTCCTCTTGCTTGGAGTTTTATGTTTCATATTCGTCGGCCGGCCTTGATCAACTTCTTCGCGGTTTCGCCTTTCGGGAGCGGCTTCCTGCGGACGCGGAAATCGCGAATCCTGTCGAATACATCCAGCCCCTTCGGAATCTTGCGGAGATACTCGATGAAGTCTGGCTTGTGTGTCTCATCCGAGATGATGGATTTGACGGTGGAGGACTTCAGCGGACCGGCGCCGGCTGGCACGGGAAAGGTCGGGAAGGGCTTTGCCCTCCTGGATTTCTTCGCGGCTGCATTCAGAGCATCCAAGCGGCGGATGCGCTTGAAGAGAGGGTCCTTCATCGAGATCCCCGGTGGAGAAACCACCAAGATCAGAAGCGTGGCGTAGAAAAGCTGCTCAAGCTTCCACTCGGGGGAGAGGTGTTTGGCTCGGGCCGCGGCTTCATGCAGGAGTTTCTTTGCTTCCGGGGGCAGCGCGGTGCGTTTTCGTTTCTTCATAGTCACATCGCATCTCCGTAGGCCATGTCGTTCAGTAACGATTCGACCTCCCTAACTCCTGCCGCGGTCTTGAGCTTTTCGTCGGGCTTGCGTCCGTCGAGAGCCGGGGCCGGAAAATTGCACCAATCCGTTATTGCTTTGTCCGTCGTGAAGATCTTCCGCGCTAGACGCTCGATACGCGGTGGCAGAGGCAAAAGCGGGGGGATATTGACTACCCCGGGCTTCGCGGTCCATTCGCCAACATCGATGCGGTGGGTTTCTGAGAACCCGCGATACTCGATGTAGGCCGAGGCTCTCGCCTGGCTGCCCTCAAAAATCACCTTGTGTCCGGGGACGGCCGCTTGGCAGGCCCGGCGCCACCCGATGTAGGTGCTGTATCTCATTACAGGTAGCCTCCGTCTTCGATGGCGCCGAGCACGTTCATAACCTTTCGCCGGCCAGCTGCGGTGCGGCAAAGTTCGAGCGGGATCGTTTCGCCAAACGCCACTTGCGGCATCTGCATCCACAGCATGGCGGAGCGTTGGGAGCCAAGCACCTCACCGGTCATTTCGACAATCCTCTGGGGTGTGCACTCCGAGGAGAGGTTGTCCCGAGCAAGCTTTATGAGCATTCTGAGTTCGCGCCGTTTTCTTTTCACGGGGGGGCGACATGAATCCCGCGGATTCCAATACGGGCAATCATGATCAAGCCGAGAAAACCCAGCGCTTCGAAGTATCCGAGGCTGTGACCCCCGGGTACGACTCTGGCGACAGAGAGGTTCCAGGCCAACACAAGGAGCGGCGCCAAAAGAAGAACGATCAATGCAGTATTGAGAGCGAGTTCCGCTGCAATTTCTGCAGCCAATTTAATCAGAGATTCGGTGTGCATTTCCTTCTTTCTGGCTGGATAGCTTTTGCCGTTGGCATTGTCACCAACAGGAGGGTGGATTTCCCGGCTGACGACGGTCTTCTCCCGAAAACGGAGAGGCACCGCTGCAGGGCCATTTTGGGCAAACGCTAGAGCTCTCTTGTATGACGGAAGGTACTTGTAGTGTCTAAAGTGGGCGCCAAAAATGAGTTGCTCAACTGGCGCCCAATTGCCGCTTGTCAGCGCCTGGTGGATTTCAGCGGCATGCTCACGAATGTATAGGCGCAATCTAAAATACGCGCTTCTCTTCAGACCGAGCTCGCCTGCACCTTCTGTTAGGGACAGTGTGACAAGGGACTGCTCGTGCTCGCAGAGGGCTTTTGCGTACCAACGGAGCCGGCCATAGAATATCCCGGCTGGGCGCCCACGGCAATTGGTCCGATTCATGGCTCTAGTCTCTGCGTCGGCCTGATACGCCCAACCCGGAATGGCGTGTCTTGTTGAGCCGCCAAATTGAGATTCTACCTGCGTGAAATCGCGCCGCGATCGGTGTCATAGCGCTCAGTTCGTTCGAGGTAAAACGGTAGGAGTGGATCAGTGGAAATCAGGAGGATAGGCACCCTCGTCAGGATGCATAGGAAAAGCGCTCGTGCACGAAGTCCGCAGGCCTCCCGTCATTCATTTCTCCAATCAACTCCCGACGAGCAGATCAGACCTTTGGCTCAGTTATTTGGGGCCAGGAGTGATTGAGGAAGGCGTCGAGACACCTCATGGCAGGCGTCCGTGGAATCGCTCGATCGAGCGTGACGTAGGAATGGGCGATCTGTATCGCCTCGCAGAGACCCCTTGGAACGCAAGAAAGCGACGAGTCGTTCACGTGTGGATACCACCCTTCCTGACAATGGAAGTAGACGCCGACGTTAGTCGCGCCCAATTCCACCCATGCCGTGCCGTCGGCATCAATTTCAGCCTCCAGATCCAAATATCGGAGCAGGGCGAGGTCATCGCGCTTGGAGAGCTCATCTTTGGTGCGTTCTATTGTATCGTTGGATGGAAACATGGAATTGCGGAACGGAGTTGCTGCGTTAAGGTGCTCGACTGTGAACAAATCTTACTCCTATCAACACCTGGGTGTCAAGCCGGGTCGTTTCTTGGTACAATTCAACCGGTGCAACCTCATGAAATCCTGATCCGCAATCTACGTCTGTTAAGAACGCGGCATGATTTAACCCAGGAGTCGACGGCCGAGCTCTGCGGTATGCAGTGCAAGCTCTACCAGCAAATAGAGACTGGGCGGCGGCCTCGGTTGCGGCTGGATACCGTGGATCGGCTGGCCAAACCATTCAGTCTTGGGGTGGGGGAAATTTTGCTGCCGACGCTGCCGAAGTCCAAGATCAATTCGCGCAAGAAAGTACGAACGCGGCTTCGGGCGGTCAAGGGATCCGGGCGGAAAACGATCGAGTAGGAATCCTATTTGGATCCTATGGTGTTCAGGGCGTTATAAGGGTTGGCGCCGGGCTGTCGGGGCGAAGGTGCGCGCCTGACTATTTCGGAGAGTGCGCAGAGGCCAAAGATCAAGATATGGCCGGCGGTTCTTCGTGAACCGCCGGCGTGCTCTTGGGAGTTTCCTATTTGAGTCGTTCGACTATCCTCTGGTGGGGATTTTGAGCGCAGCACGAACCGCCAGATCGAGGTATTGATAATGAGGCGTGTCCTCGATGCCGAGCAGCCAGCGATCTTCTGGGGTGAACCGCAGATCTTTGCGGTCAATTTCCACCCAGGCAATGCCGTCGGCCTCAATTTGGCAAGTGAGGCCTAGCTTGACCAGGGCGTCATATTCAGAGCGCTGTTGGCTCGTGTCGAACAGGAGGAGTTCCCATAGGCAGTTCGCTTGGGCTCGGCTCAGCCCTACCTCTTGAAAGGTCTGCGTGATGCTCCAGATCTTCTCAAATGAGTAACGGCGCTGCTGGATGAAGTGAATCTCGTCGACCAGAGCTGGGACGACGTCGAGTTTGTCCGGGCATTGAGCCAGATCAATCGTGATGATAGCCATGGCTCAGGGCGGGGTTGAAGGTTGGGGTAGCCGGAACGGGCGCTTGCTCGCCGGGTCCGAAAACGAAAAAGGCCGGCTTTTGGCCGGCCTCGTATGGGAGGGTGGGAGACGCCTGATGGACAGGCGGCTCCATGTCTAGGATGGGGGGTCGTATTTTCATGGGTTGGAAGCGGAACCAAACACCTGTCTGGCTCTGCACACCCAAGAAGGTTTAACGCGCGGCCCCGGCGGCGAAGCCGCCGGGGCCGCGCCTTTGCCTTGAGACCTTAAACTCAGGGAGAAACCTGCAACGGTTGGTGCCCGATGGCGCCGCAACGGACCTAGTCCGACTAAGTCTCGACAGCGCGCGTTTTCACTCCGACCCACCGCCCATCGGCGGCTCTTCCGATAATGATGATGTCCACCTGCACTTCCCCGAGACGAAAGACAGTCGCGTCGGCGAGCCGGTCCCGGAAGAACTGCCAGAGGTCGCGGTAGCGCCGGACGTCTTCGGTTTCGGCTTTTCCGTGCCAATCATGGTCCTGAGCCAACTCGCCGAAGAGGTCATCGAGGCGTTGTTCTTGAACGCGGGAGTTTGACGGACGGTTGGCGACGAGGAAGGCCTCCGTTGCCCTGAAGGCGCCCGCCGGCTTTTCGAGTTGGACGACCTCAAATGGCTCGTCCGATTCACTCATGTAGAGCAAGTCGCGCGTCGCTTTCCGGAGCTCGGCCGTGGCCGTTTGACTGTCGGGATGTGTTGTCACTGCCCTGGTCCTTTCAATGCCTCATGGCCGCTGGCCGAGGAATGCGTTCGGCATCAACCCCGGCTTTCAAGGGCTCAATGATGGCCATCGGTACCCGGTCAAAGAAGGTGTACCCCGTGAGCTGCTCAACGGCGCGCACGGAGACCCGGTATCCCGCCCACTCTTCGCCAACGGTCATGTCGTTTGGCATGATGACGGCGATCAATCGCGTGTTCGCGTTCACTTTCTGGAGGTCATCGCCTGGATCGCCATCCAGCACCACGATGACCTTCCAACACTGGGCGGGGACGATTAACTGAGTTCGCTTTCCAATTTGAGTTTTCGGCCCTTTTTTGCCTTCTCCTCCTTGTCCTGCTGGACCGGAGATGATGTACAGGTGCCTGTGCCCTCGTTCGACCAAGTTCCGGCAGTACGCCTCCAGTTGCGCCCAAGCCTTTTCGTTCACGTATGGGGACTGCGGGATCATATTGGTCATGACGAACGTGGCATGGCTCGCCTCCGGCGTCGCACTCCGGTCGCTGTGGTCGCACATGTGGCCGCGATCAAAGCCTGAGCCAGTGTAGTCTGCTGGCGTTACCATGCGGAAGCCGCTGGGCAGAGTCTCATCAGGGTAGAAGGGGACACGCGGAGCGCTGCCAATGTCGGCGTCAGTCAGCCGCCAGCTCACCCAATTTGGCGTTCCTTTGGCGTTGTTGTAGGAGAGGGCAAAGTAGGGCTTTACCATCAAGAAATTGTCGGCGTTGGAGGCGTCGGGCGTGGCGTTGCTCGGATTGCCCATGAGCATGTCCGGGCTCTGCGCGTAAATCGCGGTGTGGCAGACCAGGGCAGCGGCGGCGAAGACGAGGGCAAGGCAACCTGTTCGCTGTTGGTGGAGGAAGCCGGCTAGGGAGTTCATGGCGTGGATGGAAGAACCGATAAATGGCAGTGCCAAATGGGCGATGAAGGCGGCTGCTCGGTGTCGGCGACGGTCAGTCCCCTCGAAGTGATAAGGCAATCGGGACAACTGGGGACCGTAGGGTTCGCCCGCCGATTCTGGCAATGCCGGAAAAGACCCAGCGCAAGGCTTCACGCCGCGTCCCAAAGTCGGTTTTGAATCCAGCGGTCGAAATCGACCTCTGGCGGGAAGGCGTGGGCAATCTGCGCGAGGTGTTCCAGTGAGATCTCGGCGTTGTGCGGGCCTTTGAGCTCTCCAATTTCCCAGTAACCTTGTTTGCAGTTGGCAAGGGCGAGCGTGGCTCGCACAGGCGAGGTGACCCGGTATATAGCGACATCGCCATTTACCGCGCTCAGAAGATAATCCACCGAGCCGACGCAATGGCCCATCTCCTCTCCTTCGGAAATCAGTTCTGCTAGGGAATTCAGCCGCTCGATTCCGAATGAGTCCGGCACCGGCGCGTCTGGAAGCGCGCGCGGTTTCAAGTATGGCAGAATCCATCTTGTAGAGTGACGGTCAGGCTCTCGTCGCGAGAGCAGCCGGGCGGCATCTACATCGATAATCCCCGCATCCAGCATCCTATTGATCGGTTTAAACTGAAACAGCACGCGTTCGAAGAGCCGAGGGGCGGTCTTCTTTAGCCGTCGAGGCTCCAGCCATTGACGTGTCAGAGGATTGGTTAGGCAGTCGACCGCCATTTCATCGATAAACGGAAGATGGCTTAGAGCCGGGCCGAAACTCGGATCGTTCAAGAGGGCGAGGCTGCGCTGCATGGTCCCGGCGATATCTGAGGCTAAAATGGGCGAGCGTTCCAGCGCGTTGACGGTCGCATCGGTTGCCGGGTATCGGCGCTCGTGAACAACCCGAGAAACGATGCTCCTGAATGTATGGCCCCGATCAGTGCCCCGGATTGACAAGCAGACCCAACTTGACGGTCTGGTTTCAGCTTGGCTGCGGGTAGGCGGAAGAGTTTAGTGACCACGCAGGACTGCTGGAGCTGCGTCGAGCCGCTCGCCGGTGGTCGGGACTCCGTTTGCGGTAGCCCAACGGCTAACCGCCGCGGGCAGATCCTGATCTGCCGTAGCCTTGCGGGCCACCTTGATCCGGGTCCTTTTCTGGCCGTTCTTTCGCCAGGGTTGGAGGCCCCCCAGGCACCTCCCCAACAAGACTTCGACGAGGCTTAAGAAGCTCTTCTCTATGGCAACCTGGAGCGGACTTTGTCGACGTGTCTTCCTGCCCCGGGGGCAGGTTGAGGGGGGAACCGGTGGCGATCCAAGAACGCACGCTCTTGAGGTCACCGCGCGCGCAAATCTGATGATTGGGAACAGTTCCTCGATGGATCTTGAAGTCCGGTCCACGCAGTACTGTAAGGGGACCTTCTTGAAGGGGCAACCATGCTCGGAATAACTTTGGTTGGGCACCTAAGATTAGTTCAACGCACGATCTGACGATCAAGGCCAGGGATGATTGGCCGGGATACCGGAAGTTCGCCGGACGTCTTCTTGCCGGGCACCTGGCGCTGTCGGCGATGACGGTGAAAAAAGAACAGCAAAGTGGTGGACCCAATACGATCTCCATGGCGAGTTTTGGGGTTTAGTTCGACGAATAACGGCACTGGCGAGACGGAGGAACAGACACGACTTGTGCACAAGCCACGTCATCTACATGCAACATTGAACTTGCCTGAGGATCACAAATGATGTCCCCGCGAGCGGGTTTCCCCTTCCTGCCCCAACAAAATGCACATCGGCGCATACCCTCTGCACATCGCCAGTTCTTGAGGTGTTTCTGGTGCGACGAGATAGAAAACATGAGAAATGGCCGGGTTTTTGTGCCATCTGGACGCAAAATGCCCAGACATCAGCCATTTTTACTAGCGAAAATGGAGGTGAGATCGGCCATTTGGCGGGTAAGCCCGAGAAAGATGGGTGCATGTGGCGCCTCTGAGTCTGATTTGGAGCGTGCCGTCTTCTGTCTATTTTGGGGGGTACATGTGAGTGTCGTTATCTACTAGCGGCTTCCGAAATCCCGCTCAACATTATGCACATACAGTAAAGAGGGTGCCGGGGAGAGCTATGCGCAACTTTCTGCACATCGGACACAGCATGTGTAAAAAGCAGCAGTTTCGAGTGGTGTGTTTTGGGACGGTTATGTGTGAACTACCGATTGATTAATGAATAATGACTTTGGGTTCAACATTCTGCACATCGGACATTCTGTGGCGGAATTTTTGGCCTTGATTTGTGAACGGATTCGATAGTGTGAAAAACTGTCTCAAAATTTCGTAAGTTGCTGCAAACGTTGATTAGTCAGATTTTGAGCGGAGTGTCCGGGTTTGTAAACATCAACCGCCACCTCACGTTTAGGTTTATGAATGTCTTAGCGCAGGTATTTCGTCGATGTTCTACGGCTGGATTTGATCCTAGAATGTGTAAGAGAAATTCCGTGAGAACGAGCTAGGTAGATCGCCGGCGTGCCAGTGTCTTTTCTTTGGTCAATCGGTAAAGATTAAGTCCAATATGGTTGGTTTCACGAGGGTAAACGGAGTTGTTAGCTTCGGTTTTCTTGTCCTTATTTCAGTAGACGGTCTGGTTGTCAAATCGGAGCGGATGGCCTTGAATCTCCTCGGTGAGGGGCGCTTTCTTTGCAGCGGTTGGGAATGTCCGTTGGCGCGCGGGTCGCTGGGTTTATCGTTTCGGGCAAAAGGGAGACGCGGAAACATGGCGATTCCACTCCGACTTTTCCATGTCGTTGTAAACCTGGTTGAAGGAGAAAAGAAGGAGCGTGGGAGCGGGTATGGGATTGATGAGAACGCCGTTGTGCAGGAATAGGTGGTGGACGGTGTTTTGGGATCCCACCGCAGCTTCTCGCTACGGTGAACTGATAGATCCGCTATGCAGGAGGAAGAATTGGCAAAGGCACGTCATTTCAGTCCTAACCTCCTTTGTTTGTCCTGGATGCGCGGTTTGTAGGTGCTGATTTTGGCGAGGAGTCTGGCGCTCGCCGAATCCTAGCGTTTTGGGGGAGCTGACCGGGGGCAAGAACGTTGAAAACCCATCAAACCCTGTGAATGGTTTTCGTCAGTCTCGTAATCGGGAAGGTGTTATCGAATGGTTTTTTCTATCCAATTGGCGTTGCTAGAAGGAATGACTATGGGGAGCGCCCAACCCGCTGGATTCCGGGAAATGGATCCCGCCAAGATTTATGGTCAATCTCTCGCAAGCAGAGGTTTTGCAGGCTGGGTTTTTAAGCGCGAATCTCGTTCAAAAAAGGAATATGTTTGGACGCGCGTAATTCGTGGCTACTCTTTGGGCGCGCTTTGGAGCCTCGAAAATGTTCCGCCATTTGGGCCAAGAATTGGCACACATGATCGTTCTTGACCTTCCCGCGACAGCGACAGATCGGTCACCTAGAAGACAAGCAGGTGCCGATCTGCGAATGCCCCCAACAGCTCCGCCGCTGGCTTGGCGCAGCTGTTGTAGTTCTGGGCGATTCTTAGGCGTGAACTCAGGCGGCGTTGCGCGCCTGCTGCTCACGCGACCAATTCGGTGCGGCAATGAGGATCTGGTCTTTAAAGTGCCGGCTGAGTGCATCCAGATCTCCCCGCGCGATGATAAAACCAACTGCAAGATCGATTTCCGCCCTAATCTTCTCAGGGAGGACGGTGGGCAGTACCCTTTCAAAGACAATTGTGTTCGAGGTCTCGCTGCGCGAGAACAGCGGAGGAGTCAGACACTCAGTCGCTTGGAAGGTCGAGCCGAGATTCACTATCAGCTTCAGCAGCGAATGTGGGAGCGCTGCCCCCCTATAGGTTTCGGAAAAGACGGTGGTTCCATCCCTGCGGATGTCGGCGCCGAGAGATTCGGCACGCCTGTCGGGTTGCGAATCCCAAATAGTGGGCGGTTCTTGGCCTAATTCTCCAGATTCACTGAGGATGGTTTCTACCGGGTCCGAAACGGCCTCAATAATCTCCTGTTTCTCAACCGTCTGTGGTTTTTCAGGCGGCTTAACATCCATCAAACACTCGGTTGTTTTTTGAACCGTTTCCGTCAACACGGTCGCTTGCGCTTGGACGCTCATGACAGGTTCAATAATAGCGGTTTTGCTTTCGGCGATTTGCGCGAGCTTTTTGAGGGATTGATTGGCACCAAGGCATTTGTTCTCTTCAATAGCTTTGGTTAGGTAGAGTTTGACGATGCGCTTCGCCTCGCTCTCGGTTTTCGCGGCGCACAGATCCACAAGAACGGCGTCCAAAACATCGCTTAATTCCGTGATGCTCTTGATCACTTTGACGGCATCATGCGATCCTGACGCCTCACCGAGCTTAGTGGCGAACGCCTTGACGAGCTCGGCCAATTCCCGTGACCGTCCAACCAGCAGTTTCAAGTTCGATTCGCTGAGCGGGCCGTCTTGCTTCTTTCCTTTCGGGCTCGGTTTGATTTCCTTCACAATCTGCGCCGTCACAAGGCTCGTGATCGAGACGCCCGACTGGATAAGCTCATCCACGATCTTGGCTGCCTGGCGCTTGTGCTCGTCTTTCTTGAGCTTATCGAGTGGGCGGAATGCGCCTTCAGTTAGGTGTTTCCGGGTTTCCCCATTTGGGGACAACGCAAGGAACTCCTCGAAGTGGAGGAGCCTATAGGCTTGGCTTTTTCCGATGCTCCATTCGTACCGCATATAGTCGCGATAAGAGCAATACTCTGGGGCGTACAGCTCCTCCCTGTAGATCTCGTAAAAACCCTGATGAGCAGTGGTGAGACCTTGCTCAATTGCGGCCTCCAACTCCGTACGACGCGCAATTGTGTCTTTGATTTTCATAGGGTTTCGGTTGTCGGTAACGGTGGAGATATTTGTATTGGTCTATTGTTTGTCTCTAAATGGTGTGTTCTGTATTATGAGCAAGTAGACTCTATCGAGGGTCATTAATATGACGTAACACTGTGGTGATAAATAACTAGGGAACTTTCTGTAACTAGTTTGTGATTTTCACATTAGGGTTTTGTTGGGGGAATTGCATCCAAAGAACCCTATTATTCGCTTCGATGGCGAGCCACTTAATCGTCGGATACGCCGATCTAAAGTGGTTATTTGACCCCCAAAACCCTATTTTTGCCGTTTTTGTCGTTTCGGCGTAACTGGCCATTTGGGACTTAATGAATTACAAGCTTCCGTTAGTTTTGAACACTGCCGAATTCGGGTTTTTGGTCCGGTTAGACGAAGAAACCGTCAGGCGAAAATGCCGGGCGAGGGAAATCAATGCTCGACGGGGGCCTTGGCGCATCCCCGTAAAGGAACTCTTGAAGTGGGGCATAAATCTCGACGATGCCGCTGTTGCCCTTGATGAGTATTACCGGACCCGGATGGAATTCGGTAATGCCGCCTAACCAAGAGTAGAGTTTCCTGCCGCAGCCATTAGAATCGGAGATGCGACTATTGTCCGGATTGACCCTACGGGCGGCTTGAAAAGGTAAAACCGCCCTTTTCTGTTGGATTACTGTCTGGCAGGAGCTGCTGCTTTGAACTTACAGATTGCCCCGAACAGAAGCATGGCTCCATTCAACCACAGGCTTCGGGCACCGCATCGGACGCCGCTCCTGTCGCCACCACCACCCACGGACAGCAAGCTTACCGCATTCACAGCGAATGCAGCAGGGCTGCCGGCGACGCTGGTGACTGTCACCGTGTGGCTGCGGACATGACCGTTTTGGTCGAGGAAATTGAATAATTGGCGCTGGTGGCCTGTTGATGGGCGTGCCCCTAAAGCGCCGTTAGTAGGTGGGGGGCCGGGGGACAACGGGAGAGCTATGGCGGTCCGGCTATAGATTCGGGAAGTGAAGGTCGGCACGGCAGGCACCTTGCCGATGGTGTTGGTGGTGTCGGCGACAAACAGGTTGCCGGAGGGGCAAGCCAGATGCCGATTGGATAGTGAAAACCGACCGCGGTGCCTCTTCGCGTCCGCAGCGCCGTTTGCGCCGGCGAGTCTGGCTACCGTGGCAACCACCCTTGGCTGGGTTGATCATGCAGACTGGGTTATTGTCCGGCTCCGCTACAAAAACGTTCCCCGAGGAGTCCAGCGCCGCGTCAGTGGGGCCGTTGAATTTGGCAACGGGGCTGACGCCGTCATTGGCGCCGGGTTGGCCAAGCGGTTCGGCGACCACCACGATAGTGGCAATTCCCATATTCTCGCCGGTTGACGGACCTCCCTGTCTGGTGTGCGGGGAAGTCTGCTCCAACTGGGTCAAGCTGTCCGAGGGTTCGGACCGGGGACCTCCACAAAAATGATCCCGAGGATGAGAGCTTGCTGCGGTTCGGAGGGCAGCAGTTTGTCAACGGGACCTGACGTGCCATGAAAGGCTGGCTGAACAAGCTTTCGAAATCATCTCTTGATTCTCCAAGAGTTTCATCCGGATGTTTGTACTTCGTGCGGGCCGAAGCGCGGAGAGGCTCAGCGAGCTGTGCCCATTGAATGTCATCTTTGTGAACGTATTTCCAGAAATTGGGGCTGCCAGGAATAGGTAAGGCAGAAAAGGGACAAATCCTTCAAATCGGCACCGGCCGCTTCCCGGGCATCTGCTGCACCTCTTCGATCGCGGCGATCTTGTGCACGGTCTTCGGAGTGATTTCGAAGTACATCTTTCCCCACCGGCTCTCAGCGTTGCCTTTGTAGTTGTCCCAAAGCTTTTGCTGGTTGCGGTGGCAAAGGATCGTGGCAGTGAGACCGGGCTGCTTGAACGCCGCGGCATGGTACGACGCGAAGGAGTGCCGTAGACAGTTGCGCGGGTGAGGGACCTGGGCGTCTTTGAAGAGGTCGGTCTTACAATGCATCCAATCGCTGCCGGTCATCGTCCAGGCGTCCGGCGTCGCGGCCTCCAGCCACGCCCAGAGGTTCTCCGGAAGGTCGTCGATGTAGTGGCGCCGGCCGTCGACCATTCCGGTTTTGAGTTTCCAGGGCGGAAGTAAAATACCCTTGTCTTCAAGATGGAGGTCCGCCTTCTCCAGCCTGGTTGAGCTGCCAAAGCGCAGTCCGGCGAATGCCTCCAGGGCGAGGCGGCCGAGTGCAACGCGTTCGTGATCGAGCGCGTACGCGAACAGCCGGGCGGTATCGCGGACGCTGAGGATGTTGACGTACTCCGTCGCGCCGCCTCGGCGCTCGATATCGTCGCACGGATTGTTGCGCACTTGCTTTGAGAAATCGGAGAACAGGGAGCGGAGGTGCCGGCGCCAACCGTCGAAGGTGTCTCCGTTCTCAACGCCCAGATCATCTTCGATCCACGTCTCAATTTCCGGGCCGGTCACCTGATCAAGTTTGTTCCCACCAAAGGCTGTTGAAAAGGCCCCGATCATCTGCCGTTTGTGCCGCATCGTATCGAGGGACAGCTTCCCGGCCGCGAGCCGCTCTTCTTCACTGTCGAGGAACTTGGTGCAGGCCTCGGCCACGGTGAGTTCGCAAACTGATTTCCCGGTCGATTGAAGATGCTCCCGCCAGCCTGATACCACGTCTTGCCACGGCGTGCCCCCAATCGCGGCCTTGAATGCTGACCATTCCGAAGCCTCCTCGCGTCCCGGTATCTGGACCAGTTCTCCGCTTCTCAGCGCTTCGCGGAAATCGCTTGCACGCTTATTGCGATCGGTCGACGTGGAGAAAAACTCCGTCTTCGCTTTTCCGTCCACGTATCTTTGGACGGCGAACGGCTTCGGCCTGCCGGCGACGAAAAACTCCCGCACCCCCCTGAGCTTCCCCTTCTTCTTTCCACTCTTCGAGTTTGGGTTCAGTTCTGGTGATAGTTCGGGTTTAGTTTGGGATGTCACGGGGTAAAGCGTTGTGTTGCGTCGTATCGGAGCGCAAGCTTTACCTATGAAAAAGCCGCCCCAGGACGAGGCGGCTTTTAAGATGGTGGACCCGATCAGGATCGAACTGACGACCTCCGCAATGCCATTGCGGCGCTCTTCCAACTGAGCTACGAGCCCATGAACTCTGCGAAGGGCTGTAAGATCAAAGTTTCGACTCTGATGGC
>Ga0182027_10008006_pt1 | contig 15467 bp, 13 predicted proteins | sample 712E1DmetaG_FD_121300 | JGI IMG/M metagenome (GOLD analysis project Ga0182027, IMG submission 121300) | Permafrost microbial communities from Stordalen Mire, Sweden - 712E1D metaG (Illumina Assembly) | ecosystem: Environmental > Terrestrial > Soil > Wetlands > Permafrost | place: Sweden...
CGAAGAACCGCTTGAAGATGAGGAACCAGAACCACCTCAAGTTATCCAACCAACTATTCAACCAGTTCAATTTACCCAACCTGCTCAAGAAGATTTGTCCAAGATGCCTAGAGAAGAACTAGCGGAGTTGCTCAGAAATTCGGAAGTGAGGGTGAAGAAAACATGACAATATTTTGGATAGGGTTTGGAGTAGCAGTAGGTATTGAGTTCCTCGGCAGGATGGGACAATGGGGAGAAGAAGATGAAACAGACGAACCAGAAGTTCAGTCAGTGTCAATCTCTAATGGCACTATATTTAAGACCTTAGTGGGTGTCGGTATTCTAGGTTGGTTATTCAGGAGAAAGAAATGACGTATTCCCTATATATGTTGGGGGTGAACCGGGAGCGCAAGGTCACAAGCTTGTTAAGTAGCGCCTGAAGAATTCTCCAACAGTATCAAACCATATCGAAAGTCTCCCCAGGCGGGAGGCTTTTTCTTTTTGTTTTACACATTTGTCTTGCGCTTCGGGAGAGGGGTGATAATATAGCGCGTTCTTGAAATATGACTTTATGAGAGTGCCGAAAAGTGTTTTCCTTACCCAGTTTCTCCCTTTCCTAAACGTAAATTAAAAGGGATTTGAACTCAAAAACCCCACTTAATTTCCCTGTTTCAAAGGGGAACGGGACTTTTTCGGCAGTCTCCTTATGACTTTTTGTTACCGATATAATAGTACATTATATTTCGGTATACCGAAAAGAGGCTGATTCCAATTATCCCATATATAAAAATGCCTTGGCGATTTTTAATTTTAGGCACTTATTTTAAAAATTAAGCGATTAGCAGGTCATTTGCACTTTTTGACGGGTTGTTCAATCCCTGTAAAATGGTCCGCTGGATTTCACACTTTAATACCATGGCTATTATTGTTGGGTTAAAAAGGAACCTTTTTATCCTTTATTGTTTGTTTATTCCAATATTATTTGCCTTTAATCACCATTGTGTGTAGAATAGGCATAATTGAATTAAAAATCGGGCACATGCGTTGATTTGTTAAGCGATGGTAAAACCGGAAGAAAAAGCACGTCAGGTAATTGATAGTCTGCTGGAATCAGCAGGTTGGGAAATACAAAACCTCAACGAGCTCAATCTCGGAGCGGCGCTGGGTATTGCCGTTCGTGAGTTCCCACTCAAAACGGGTGCGGCTGATTATCTATTGTTTGTGGATAGAAAGGCTGTAGGAGTCATTGAGGCGAAAGCTGAGGGGTCAACTCTCAGTGGGGTGGCAGACCAGTCCGCTAAATATACTATAGGCGTTCCTGACAACCTGCCGAAAATTCAAGAGCCACTACCCTTTGCCTATGAAAGCACCGGCACCGAGACCTTTTATCGGGACAATCGGGACCCTGAACCACGCTCCCGGCGTGTTTTCGCCTTTCACAAGCCGGAATATCTGTTAGAGTTGGCGAACCAACCGGACACCCTCCGTTCAAGATTGCGCAATCTTCCTCCACTTATCACCATGGGGTTGCGTGATTGCCAGACCGAAGCCATTCAGAACTTAGAAAAATCGTTTGCCGATGCCAGACCACGTGCTCTTGTTCAGATGGCGACCGGCAGCGGCAAGACCTTCATGGCCGTCAGTTCGGTTTACCGCCTGGTTAAGTTCGCCAAAGCCAAGCGAGTGCTGTTCCTTGTGGATAGAAGTAATCTGGGGCGGCAGACTTTATTGGAGTTCCAGCAGTATATTACACCGGATGACGGTAGGAAGTTTACTGAACTGTATAATGTCCAGCACCTCAAATCAAATGCAATAGACCCGGTGAATCGGGTTTGTATTACCACCATTCAAAGGCTTTACTCCATGTTGACCGGGCAACCGGAACTTGACCCATCGCTGGAGGAGCCGTCCGGTTTTGATACACTGCCAGATGCTGATAAAGAGAAAGAGGTCGTTTATAATCCTCGAATCCCTATTGAGCAGTTTGATTTTATTATCACCGATGAATGCCACCGCTCCATATATCATTTGTGGCGGCAGGTGCTGGAATATTTTGACAGTTTCATCATCGGACTGACCGCCACCCCGTCAAAACAGACGTTGGGATTCTTTAACCAAAATCTGGTAATGGAATACAACCATGACCGAGCCGTGGCTGACGGCGTCAATGTCGGGTACGAAGTTTACCGCATCAAAACTGAAATCACCGAGCAGGGAAGTAAGGTTGACGCCAAATTCTGGGTGGACAAGCGGAATAAACTCACCCGCAAAGTCCGATGGGAACAACTGGATGCGGACATTCAATATGCAGCCGAACAGCTCGACCGCAGCGTGGTTGCACCCGACCAGATTAGAACCGTGATTCGCACTTTCAGGGATAAATTATTCACGGAGATATTCCCCGGCAGAACTGAAGTCCCGAAAACCTTGGTATTTGCCAAAGATGACAGTCACGCTGAAGACATTGTGAATATTATTAAAGAGGAGTTCGGCAAAGGCAATGACTTCTGCAAGAAGATTACCTACAAGACCACCGGGGAGAAGCCGGAAGACCTGATTGCCAGTTTCCGTAATTCTTATAATCCCCGTATCGCTGTTACCGTGGACATGATTTCTACAGGTACGGACATTAAGCCGCTGGAATGTCTCCTGTTCATGAGGGATGTGAAATCGCTGGTTTACTTTGAGCAGATGAAAGGGCGTGGCACCAGAACAATATCAAACACTGACTTTAACGCGGTTACGCCTGATGCTCCCGACAAAACGCACTTCGTTATTGTGGATGCTATCGGAGTGTGCGAGAATGATAAGACTGACTCCCGTCCGCTGGAACGTAAACGTCATCTTTCGTTTGAGAAACTGATTTTATCGGTTGCACTTGGTAGCAGGGACGAAGACACATTAACTTCGTTGGCTGGCAGACTCGCGTCATTGGACAGGGAAACTACCGATAACGATAAGAGGGAAATAAGCAAAGTCTCTGATGGCAAATCGCTAAAGGAGCTTGTAAATAGACTGTTAGATGCCACGGACCCGGATACACAGTTAGGTAAGGCCAAAGAGCTGTTTAAGACCGAAGAACCATCCGCCGACCAGTTGGATAAAGCGATGAAAGACCTTATACTAACCGCCTGTAATCCTTTTGATAGCCCAAATCTCAGGAACACTCTTATTGCTATTAAAAAGAGAAACGAGCAAATTATTGATGCCGTCAGTAAAGATAAGGTGACCGATGCCGGTTGGGATGCCAAAGCTAAAGAGAAAGCGCAAGGGGTGATTACCTCCTTTAAGCAGTTTATTAACGATAATAAAGACGAACTGACTGCATTGCAGTTTATTTACAGCAAGCCCTATGGCACGCGCCACCTGACTTATGAGGCGATTAGTGAACTGGCGGACGCCATTGAGAAACCGCCATATAGTGTAACTAAGGAACAGGTCTGGCAGGCGTATGAGCAACTGGAGCAGTCTAAGGTTAAAAAGGCCGGTGCTCAGAAATTATTGACCGATATTATTTCCCTGATACGCTTTACCCTTGGGAAAGACACTATATTGGAGCCGTTTCAGGAGACGGTAAACCGCCGCTTTGCAGATTGGTTGATACAGCAAACGAAAGCCGGGCGGACTTTTACCACGGAGCAAATGGAATGGCTGCAAATGATAAAAGAGCATGTCGCTACTTCAGTAACGGTAACAGTGGATGACCTTGAATTGACGCCGTTCCAGGAACGGGGTGGGGCAATTAAAGCCAGCAAGGTATTCGGACAACAATTAGAAGAGCTATTAGCCGAACTTAATGGAGTATTGGTGCCGTGACACAAAACAATGTGAATTCAATAAAACTTCCAAATGGGTGGGTTTGGGTTCGATTCGGTGATATCGCTGTTATTGCGGCAGGGAATCCGGCCCCCCAAGGTGATGAATATTTTGATAATGGGAAATTTCCATTTGTAAGGGTTCGAGATATGGGTAAAATAGGAAATAATATTTACCTGCAAGATACAATAGACCTCATAAATGAAAAAGCATTAGAACGGCTAAATCTTTTCCCAAAAGGCACCGTGTTGTTCACCAAAAGTGGAATGTCAATCTTGTTAAACCAACGAGCTATATTGGGAAAGGATATGTATGTTGTTAGCCACATCGGTGTAGCTAATCCATTAGATTCGATTCCAAGTGAATTACTGTTTTATTGGCTTAAAACTATTGATTTCAAAGACCTAACTCACGCTACTACTTTACCATCTCTTCAATTAACAAAGGTTAGTAATATTCCTTTTCCGCTCCCCCCACTCCCCGAACAGCACCGCATTGTCGAAAAGATTGAAGAGCTTTTCACCCGGCTAGATGATGGTGTTGCAGAACTGAAAAAGGTACAACTACAGCTTAAACGCTACCGGCAATCAATTTTGAAATCAGCTTTTGATGGTACTCTCACTGCTGAATGGCGGGAAGAACACAAGGCAGAACTAGAACCGGCTTCAATGCTGTTGGAGAGAATAAAATCGGAAAGGGGACAAAATAGTAAAAATAAAGCGTTGCCCCTGTCCGAGAAATTGAATTTAAAGGATTTACCAGAGGGGTGGGTGTGGACAACTTATAACCAGATTGGTCAATGGTTTGGTGGAGGTACTCCATCAAAAGAAAACTCATTATATTGGGAAAACGGTACGATTCCTTGGGTTTCTCCAAAAGACATGAAAGATATTAAGATTACTCAGACAGAAGACAAGATTACGTCTGTTGCTCTGAATAATTCGCCTGTCCACGTGGTGCCCTCTGGTTCACTTTTATTCGTTGTACGCAGTGGAATAATCAGAAGGACTCTTCCTATAGCGTTGAATTTGGTGGATGTGACCGTTAATCAAGATTTGAAGGCGCTCGTGCCATCGCCGCAGATATTCCCTGATTATCTTTTATATTTAACACTTTCGTTGAGCGAAGCGATTCGTAAAGACTGTTCAAAAGGTGGAACTACCGTTGAAAGCATCGAATTCCCATTGTTAAAAAATTACATCATGCCGTTGACATCGATAAAAGAACAGAAATATATAGTCGAGAAAATCGAGGTTTGTTTGTCGGTGTCCGATGAAATCGAAGTTGTTATTGAAGAGAGTATTAAACAGGCAGAACGATTACGTCAGAGCATTCTTAAAAAAGCCTTTGAAGGTAAACTTGTGCCGCAAGACCCCAGCGACGAACCCGCAGATAAACTATTGGCGCGGATAAAGGTAGAGAATACAAAAATTAAAATGAATTCAAAACGAGGGAGGGCAGTGAATGTCCGCTGAGTCCGCTTCAATTATTCAAAAAGTTTGGAACTATTGTAATGTTCTCCGTGATGACGGCATCAGTTACGGAGATTACGTTGAGCAATTAACCTACCTCATCTTTCTGAAAATGGCAGATGAGCGCACCAAGCCGCCTTTTAACCAGGCCGCCCGTATCCCCAAAGGACTGGACTGGCAAAGTCTCCTCCAGAAAGACGGTGATGAACTTGAAGTGCATTATCGCCACTTACTTGAGGACTTGAGTAAAGAGAAAGGTATCATTGGCGTTATTTTCAGAAAATCACAGAACAAGATTCAGGACCCGGCTAAACTGAGGCGTTTGATTGAACTGATTAACGGCGAAGTCTGGATGGGTCTGGACGTAGATGTCAAAGGCGATATCTATGAAGGGCTGCTACAGAAAAACGCAGAAGATACCAAAAGCGGCGCGGGACAGTATTTTACGCCCAGACCCTTAATCAAGGCGATTGTCGAAGTGATGCGTCCCCAACCCGGCATGACCATCAATGACCCTGCCTGCGGTACTGGTGGCTTTTTACTGGCCGCGTATTCTTATTTATCAGACCCCAATAATTTCAAACTGGATATTAAACAGAAGAAAGCATTGAACTTGAGCACATTCAGCGGTAAAGATATCGTAGATAATGTTGTCAGATTGTGCGTGATGAATATGTTTCTGCATGGCATCGGCGGGGACGAAAGCCCGATTGAGGTGGGAGATTCATTGATTTCGGACCCTAGCATCCGCTATGATATCGTACTTACCAACCCGCCTTTCGGGAAGAAGAGCAGCATCACCATAGTAAATGATGAAGGCAAGGCAGATAAGGAGTCGCTTATCTATGAGCGGCAGGACTTCTGGGCGACTACTTCTAACAAGCAATTAAATTTCTTGCAGCACGTTAAGACTCTACTTAGAATCAATGGCAAAGCGGCTGTTGTCGTGCCGGATAATGTCCTCTTCGAAGGCGGCGCCGGGGAGACCGTGAGAAAGAAACTGCTGGCAGAATGTGATGTTCATACTTTACTTAGACTACCCACCGGACTGTTCTATGCTCAGGGCGTTAAGGCAAACGTCCTCTTTTTCGACCGGAAACCGGCCAGCGAAAAACCGTGGACAAGCAAACTCTGGATTTATGATTTACGGACAAACACTCACTTCACGCTAAAAACTAATTCAATGGTTTCGGAAGACCTCAAGGACTTCGTCAAATGCTACAATCCTCAAAACCGTAACGACAGGCAGGAGACTGACAGGTTCAAAGTATTTACCTACGAAGACATTATGAAGCGGGATAAAGTCAGTCTGGATATTTTCTGGCTGAAAGATGATAGTATTGAAGATTCTGCTAATCTTCCCGCCCCGGAGATTCTCGCTCGTGAAATCGCGGATAACCTTGAGGCGGCATTAGAGCAGTTCAATGGTATTTATCAGGATTTAGGGAGTTAAAATATCATCATTTATAAATTCGTTAAGTTATCGTAAGGACCGGGATGATTTCATTTAAGGGATTCTTTAGCAAACATAAATGGTGGATATGGATATTACTATTCCTCTATATATTGGTTAGCGTTGCCATTATTGATCTACCCCAATGGCTTGATTCAGTTTGGGATTTAGCGGAGAAAATTAGTGGGCATCCAATATCCGTTCATAATGTTGGATGGTTATTTTGGGTAACAATTCCGATTGGGTTAGTCATGCTTGGCACTTCTGTTTGGGCTATTATCAAAACTGGAAAATCCATCACGTATGAGACCAAACAATATTCTGATATTAGTAATCGTCTTAGATGTATTTTAGAAGATTTACACAAACGGCACCTCCAACTAAAAGATAAGGCTGTCATTCAATATTTGTCTCTGTTTTCATTAGTTGACCTATTGGAACTCTGCCAAGAGATTGGAAATTCGATAGATGGTTACCCATCGTTATATGCAGATATGAAAAAAGAATTAGGGAGAAAGCGATTAAAAAAGGATAAAATCAAGAGGCGTCATCAAGTTAATGGCGTTTTTGATAGATTAAAACCGTTATTAGAAAATGAGGAATGGAGATTGGAGAAAACTGTCGCATTAGGGAATGAGTTGGATAGTTTTCCAAAAATAAAAAATAGAAATTATGAAGGAATAAAAACCAGAAGAGAAAAAGATAAACGGTGGAAAAAACTATCTAACAATTTGTCTAAATTACAATTAGATTATCCCGATATTTTTACGGATAAAGAATTAGAGAAAAAGATTGTTGATTATATTGACTATTCTTTTAGCGGTAGCAGTATATGTTTGTTTGCCGAGTTGTTAAATAAGTATTCCTCGGTCGATATCCAGCCATCTGAATATATAGAAAGCGGTGTATATTTTCCCGCTATGACAGTTGATAATCGCATGACTCGACTACTAACAGACATAATTAATAAAGTAGAAAGTTTGAGTCTAAATGCGTCTGAAACCGCACGTTCCTAAACCGATGCTCTTGCCGCATGTTTTTTCCACAACTGACGCAAGGATACCTTTTTTGCCTAGCCACTCTTGACCTTATGACCACCCAGTCCCAGAATAATCTTCCACTTACTTTCTCAAGCTAATGTGCCACCCTGGGTGCGCCACAAATCAAAGTATCACACAGTTACCACCTCCCCGGTAAGGTCTTTATTGGGACGCACTTGTGACCGGTAACTTTTTCCAGTAAGAGTAGTAACAGTTTTGGATTTATTATATTACTTTTTAGTTCAAATTGACATAAGTCCATATTAAATATTATAATTTTTGGCGTATGGAAAACTGGATATTAACAATGAAATAAGTGAGCTGTTAGACGCGCCCACAAATAAAAATAGCAATGAATGAGAGAAAAATATTGAATTTTAATAATACAAAAAACATTGTTGAAGAGTTGACAGAGTTTCTAGACGAATTAAAAAAATGTCACGAAATGCAATATTTGGCTAGCACCCATAAAGCTACAACTAAACAAATCAGCCAGTTGATAGACCTTAAAGAGAGCCTTTTAGAAAAGGCGGGTGGTTTTAGAGATCTCATCACAGAACTAAGCAATAAAGAAAAAATAACGGTTAGGCACGCTGGTAAAGAGCTATACACTTATGACATATGGTTCAGGGGACTTGGGGCACAAACAAAAAAAGACACACTTATGGCTCAAGAGCATTGCATTGATGCAACTGTTGCAGCGACCGGCAGGATAAAACAAGATATTAATGCTGGCTTAAGGGATCTCAGCGGAAATCTGATTAAATCTGACGAAATAGAAAAGAAAGAACCAGTAGTAAAGCCATTGGGAAAAAAGGAGAAAGATGAGTCACATCTAAATAAGTTAACTCTGAAAGATTCTGTTTTTTGCTGGGAAAGTATTAAGGCCAATTATGGCGTCTCTAAAATGCAATTTGGTAAAAAAATAAGATTTGTCTCGGATCCTCTTAAAAGAAAAATAATTTTCCGAGACATCGAACAAGCATCTACTTTAGCCTCACAAGGATTTGCTAAACCTGCAGTAATATTAGCGGGTGGTGTAATCGAGGAATTATTAAGGCTATATTTGGAACATCAGAATATTAGACCGATAAATGACACGTTTGATGGATATATTAAAACGTGTGAGCAAGAGCACTTGTTAAAAAATAGTGTTTCTCGCTTATCAGATGCATTACGACAATTCAGAAATCTAGTCCATATTGACGCAGAAAAAACCAGTAGGTACTCAATATCAAAAGCAACAGCAGTTGGAGCAGTTTCATCAATATTCACGATAGCAAATGATTTCTAGCAAAAAAGTCTGTGAGCATAAACTATATTTATTGATAGGAATCTAGGTTCATGATATGACAGTAAAGAAAATATATATCATATTTTTCTCGATCATTCTAGCGGCAGCTACGATCTTAATATATTTGGACATACGCTATCCCGACTTGCTAGGGCGTTTTAGAAATCTTGCAGAGAATGGCATTGCTGGTTTAATCGGTGCTTTGATAATAACATTTTTACTTGATTTCTCTATTGCTCAAAGACAAGAGAAGGCAACCCAACGAATGGCTAGTGTCGGATTAATTGAGACTTGCCAAGTGATTAACAGGTTATTAGCCTTTACAGGAACGATGATAAAAGCGTCATCAAATGAATTCATACCTTATGATATCGATGCACTATTCAGTAATGAATCTCAAGAACTTGTATCGTTGCATTTAGGAATAGATAAATTGGCTCCGAATACTTCTAAAACATCATGGAGATATCACATCCAGAATGAATGCAAATTTATTCACGAACAGCTTGGCTCTATTCAGCAAAGATACTACTTGCTTTTCTCAGAAGACGTATTAGGGGCGATAGGTGAGTTGTATAACAATCCGCTTCTAAATGCACTTATGGTAGTCAATGATATGGATGCTGCTGATAAACGATTTCGTGTAAAAAGGCCGGTGTTGAATATACCTTTGGATCAGATGAGCATTTTAATGACGGAGATTCTAAGGTCTGTTAAAAAAGCAGAAAGATACACGAACAAGTTAAACCTTAAAATCAAAATTCAATTCCCTTCTCAAACATTTAGATCTGACTTTTTGCCCAAATTAGGTGATTCACGTTACGATGGACAACCGGGGCCAGGTTACTCGATTGGAGTTTTGCCGGGAGAACACGACCCTAAGTAGTTCTGACATATATTTGTTTACTGCCTATATTACTGCTTAAAAACCCATTCACTTTTTTGTCTCCCCCAAAATCCACCCCCTCCGGTAATTAGACTATAATCATATTTAGAAAGCTTTTTGATAAAGTTAACCAGTTTGATGCGTAGCTATTCTATTTGTCACTTGAGGACATGCTCATAGATTAGTTATGTAGTAATGATTTTTGATTTTCTTGGCATTTTTCTGAACGACTTAACAACAATAGTCTATTGTCAAGCTATGACACAAATATTTCTGAAAATAACATTTCTTTAATCTTGAATTAGGACGGTGTCCAGAGAGCTGTTTGCTGCCATCATGGAGCGGATAAGCCGGTTAAGTCTGACTCAGGGCTAACACACTGAGAGCACACAGAGGCAACCGGATGAAAAAGATAGGGAAAGTATTTTCATTTTTCGGGTAGAGAGCTACTTTGGGGTTGCTTAACGGGTGTTTTGGGCCGCCGAACTGAACTTCCAGGTTGCTTTAGGTTATCTGAGGTGTTTTAATCAGGTTGACAATCAGATGGGAGGGGGTATATCATCGGTTTCAAGGACAAAAATGTTCGAGGTTGGCTCACTTAGAGTTTATATGGGAAATCCCGGTTAAGACATGGCTTAGCGATAGCTATCATATCCTGGAAAAACATATTGAACGTGGATATTAACTCTCAATTTATTGTCTCCAGCATAGCTGCAGTAGCTGCTGTGGTTGCCGCAGGTGTATCAATATATAACGCCAGGTTTGGGCGCTTTTCACGACAGAGATGGTGGGAACGCAAGGTCGATGCATATTCACAAATCATTGATGCGCTATCAAGTTTAGTATACTACTATGAAGAACATATGAATGCTGAATTAGAATGTAGGAAAGCCGGTGGCCAGCATAGTAAAGGGTTTGAGCAATTCTGGCATGACGGTAATATCAAAATAAAGACAGCTACTGCTATTGGCGCCTTTCTCATTTCAAAAGAAGCAGAAACGGCACTTCAAATAATGTGGAAGGAAAAAGGAAAAGGGATCACATACGGCGATTGGTACGGCGCAATGGAATCGGATTATAACGCCACTAATGCATGCTTGAAAACTATGGTAATTGTGGCAAAAAAAGACCTCGGGACATAGGACTTCAATAGATGCTAGGAATCCACGACTGCGGGCAATCTCAGACAAAGAGGCAAGGCACTGCCCCGCCTCAACACGCCATGTTCACTGTGGCTAGGGGGTGTCTAGATGAAGAAACTGACTAGCTGGTTTGTGCCAGTGTGCCTCATGCTTATTAGCACTGCAATGATGACCGGATGCGCTGTGTCCTCCTCAGCGACATCTACACCTAGTCGCCCGCTTACCCCTCCCTCTTCAGAATACATGGCAGATATCGTAGGACGGGTTACTGTTATTTCCAGTAGTATTGTGAAAGCAGGGAAGACTCTCCCGACCCCCGTTCCGGGAAGTCAGTTTTGGGTTGTGCAACTGTTTGTAAGGAATAAGGGATATCAGACCCCGATTCGTTTTGGGCCTACAGGTGTGCCATGGTCCATACAAATAACTTCCGGGCTTTTGGGGGCTCCGGTTGAGGAAATCGGATCGGTCCCTGACTGGATCGGCGGGTCCTCAGTGACAATCTTGCAAGGCCAAGAAGGACAAGTGACGCTCTTGTTCATCGTTAGCCCAGCAGCGCGGCAGTCCTCATCCGGGGGAGTCTTTTTTGACGTCACTCCAACCCCGAGTAACTGCAAGCTGAGGTACATAGGAACGATTCCGCAAGGTTCCGGAAATCTGCAGGTGGATTCATTCGGAAGCCTAGTATCCACGGGTACCGTAGTTGGGGTTTATGATTGGGATTCCCAACGTACCGTGCAGGCAGCAGCGCCTGCCTCTCCTTCGCCAACTCGCTCGGTATCTCCAATACCTTTTGGCACCTATGTAGCTACGACTGCGTTCGGTACTTCCTCGGTAATACTGAATAGTGACGGGACTTATGCCGTGACTGGCGGTCTGATGGGTAAGGATGTTGGGACTTATATCCTTTCCTCGAACCAAATAACCTTCCGCTCTGCCAATCCAAGCGTCGGATCCTACACACAATCATATACTTATTCAGACCAATTCAAGTGCTTGTACATGGGATCTAGCTCAACTGCGATGATACCCTATTATAGGCAGTAGAAGCGGTCTGTACCCTGGTCTGATATACCCTATCTAATGGCTACATCACCGAAGCTCACATCATAGTCTGAGATTAGAACCCAGTTAAAAAGGTGGCTATACCGTGGTTGTTCCTTTAATGGTAGATATCCTGTGGTAGTAAACCATTGGGATATTATTTCTTAGCAGAGATGAACTTTACATTTTTCTAATGTAAAGTTACGAGAGTTTAAATACCGGAATGTTATCGTCTATGCCTTTATTCTGGTCTCCTCTATTTTCATGTGTTGCCATTTAACGGCAGCGGTAGTATAATCCATTTCGAGTTTTAACCCCAATAACGGAGAAAATAAATGAATTGGTTCAACAGGTCCAAACCGGAAACAATTAAAACTCAGCGTTTTGATGATTACCTCAAAGATCATCCAATTTTTATGGATCACCATGGAACGCTCTTGTTTGCTTTGGTGGGCCCTGCGATTAAGAATATAATGCTAGGAAAGTATGAAAAAGTTAGTTTGCTCCACCTATTTTACCCTGAGGAGTATGAAGCAGCGAAAGCGGGTAAGTTGCCACCAAATGCACAAATAGTATTCTCTGATAGTCTGCCCAACGCCCCCTGCGGTTTCCTGCTCCCTTGGAACAAGGCTTACGGCTTGGATGCTAAGCAGATACTGGAGCATGAGTGCAGGGAATTGGCAGATAACACACAGGTTATTAAGGACGAGCTTTTCTACCGTAATGGGGCAACGCGGGAAGAAGATTACCATCGAGTTCAATATAAGGACGAAACTTCCGGCACATGGTATATCAAGACTCCTTTAATCCAACGGATGCTGGAACTAGGTAATACAAACAAGATGGAAAAACTGTCCATTGTAATTGTTCCATGTCTTGATAAAGATGGAAATATCAAACAGGTTCCGATGCGGATAGTCTATCTTCTTCGGGCAATGGCCACATTAGCGGCCCGAATGAACTTAGATCCCAGTGACTATGTAGAAACCGTGGTAGGAGGTAATCGGGCATTTGTGGCAGGCGTAGAAGTTGTAGACCCGCCAAAGTTTATGTACCCATCACCAGGAGGTGCTATGAAGATGCTAACTGACTCCGATAAATTTTCGTTGGTTAAGAACGGGTTAAGGGGATTGTCAGTAGTTGATGATGAGACCGGTTTGGGGTTCCAAGGTTATTTAGTACCTGGTGCACCAGGCTTGTTACAGCTCCACATTGACGAGTATTTCCTTCCCTACATAGGGTCTGTGCTCGCCTATGGACCTACAGTTGAGCGGTGGAAAGAAATCTCGTTCTTACAGAGTTACGTCTGGCGGAACGGCGCGGTGGAGAAGAGCCACTGCAGGGAAGTCTTGCAGCCTATATTGGCTGACATACAATCTAAGATTGACAAGCAAGTAAATCCGATTTTATGATAAGTTACTGCGCTTGACAGAGAACAAAAATAGTGTTGACTGTAACAATAGACGGATTAACAAGCGAGCCTGTAATTTTAACAGTCGTGTCTCCTCAATCTTGCGCGAATTTGTGAAGTAATTAGGGAGGAGTCATGGAGACATCCGGTCATATTTCACCACGCCGAAGAGGGACAGCGATAGTAGATACAGAGCAAGGAATTCTTGTCACTGCCGGCAGGGGTAAAGTCTTCTTATTGCCTGGCGGTGGAGCAAACTACCATGAATCAAGAACCCAAGCTGCAATTAGAGAACTACGAGAAGAAACAGGTCTCAGGCCGCAACGTGCTAAATTTCTTTTCAGGTACCTAGGAAGAGTTTCAAAATCACACGGACATGGTTACTTTCAGGATCATCACACCGTAGTTCTTATTGCTGCGGTTGGCACTCCCCGACCCAGCCATGAAATAAAATACGTAGATTATTACAAGCCTGGGAGCAAGCTCCACATTTCAGGAGTAACCAAAGAAATTCTTAATAAATATTATATGTGGAAGAATAGTAGAGGAGTATCTCATGGGAATCGCATGGGAACCTGTTAGCTGGCACAGAACTCCCGGTTGGGTAAAATCAAAGATTAAGCACATGCATCTAATTAATGGGCAAACAGTCGAGCTACAAGGCCGCCATTATGCATATTACGTTACTGTATCTGGTCATCACTCGTATAGAATTAAGCGTAGACCCATGCCAAATATACACAGTCACTATCGTCTTAATCGTCGATCTAGTGCCGCAGCGTTAGTCGCTGTAGGAATTATCACATTCGGGCTTGTTGTCCTCGGGTTACTGAGACTGTCAACCGGGCATTCATACAACCCAAAGGCAGTCAACCCTAACGAAGCCCAGTTGACAAGTTTTCTAGCAACCGACAACACCGATACTAATCTATACACTAGCAGCTTTACCTGTGAGCAATTTGCCGAAACACTACAGGCGCATGCGGAAAAAGCTGGTTACCGATGTGCTTTGGTATACCTTTTTTACGGCAGCGGGCTCAATGAAACTGCGACCCATGAGATCGATGCGTTCCAAGTCGTAGGTTACGGCCTGACATATGTGGAACCCCAATCCGACAATATCGTGCAGGCTATGGTCGGTCAGACCTATGATGCCGATCCTCCATTTGTCATCACGCGAATTAACGTGTCATGGCCGAATTGGTTCATTGGAAATGAGGACGGGATCAAGTAATTATTCAAAAGCAGGCACCCGGTAATCCGGCAATTATCCGGTAACTAGCCAATGTAGTAGCTAACAGTCAGAGTGGGCAGACTTTACATTTCGTTAGATTGTAAAGTCACATACCATCTGTTTGGTGCAATTGACCAGGTGGGACAACCTACACTAATTGGCTTTTGTCTCCACCACAACCGCTCCTACTCCAATATAAATGTGCATTATATTTCGGTATATCGAAAATAATCCAAAATTGAACGTTCAAATCGTTCTTGAATAATTGTTAATTGTTTCTCGGTTTATTCAACCACATGAAGCCCAGTTTCTAAAAAGCTTCTTGACAAATTGCCCAGCATCATACATACTAAAAGTATGGTTAAAAAAGATGCATTGTGTAGACCACTGCCCAATCCCAAGAGACATCGAATCACTGTTGCTGTAGAAAATGTACTCTGGGAGAAATTCCGACCTATCTTGAAGAACAAGTGGGAAGGCACCTTCACTTCTTGGCTTGAATATGCTATGGAGTGTTATTCGAGGAATACATGTGAGGGTTGTCCTTATGAACCCGACGAGGGACAAGAAAAAGCGGTGGACGGTATCGGTAAAATTGTGGATAAAGAGACTTAATAGTTCTTTATTCGCGAGGTAAGAAAATAATAGTGCGGTAACCTGCTACTAACAGGTTACCGCCTTGGGTAATCAAAAAACGAC
>Ga0182027_10008007_pt1 | contig 15464 bp, 18 predicted proteins | sample 712E1DmetaG_FD_121300 | JGI IMG/M metagenome (GOLD analysis project Ga0182027, IMG submission 121300) | Permafrost microbial communities from Stordalen Mire, Sweden - 712E1D metaG (Illumina Assembly) | ecosystem: Environmental > Terrestrial > Soil > Wetlands > Permafrost | place: Sweden...
AATAATCGCTTAGCTAATCTTCATATCGAAGACGAAGAAAGTCAAAATTTACTCTTTGCCCAGGCAATTTCCGCTGTTCATCGTTATTATCAAACTGATAGACATCATGATAGTAAATTTAGTTCTTTTGCAATATTAACAGAACCACATGGGAACAGATTTTTAGTTGCAAATATTGAAGGAAACCTAAATGTAACAAATAATTCGTTCCAATTAACAGCAATATGTGTGAATGAAGTTTGCAACACAACAGAAGCAGTTCGAGAATTAATGGGTGTAATTGTACATCTTAATCCTGGCGTTCCGAAGATCATATCTGATTCAGCTCAAGCTAAGTTAGACATCATTCAATAAAAATAATTTTATGCAGGCTACATTGGAACGATTACATCAAGCGGGCACATGGATGAAGGAGCATTTTGGTAGTGAATTGCGTCCAGTGACGGTGGCTAGTGAGTATTGGAGTTTGGACCAATACAACAATCCAGACTTATTTCCGAGTCTTCTTCCGATACTTCAACAGACAGCATTAGACACTGGTTGCGAAGTAGTAGATAAATATATCCCGATAGGTGATTTATATGACCCTCGTTCATTTAATCACGTTATTGAAATTCATAGAGGAAAAAACAAGGATTCATCGAGTTTTTTAAACGGATTAACGGGTATGAGCATGAAAGTATTTGACCTATTAGAAGAAAAGGGGATTAGTGCTGATAATCCTGGTATTCTAAATGACCCGCTCGATCAGCTATTGGCTAGCACCTATAAAGCACTTTTTAAGGATTGTTTAAAACGCTCACAGCCTCTTTCGAATTAACGCATGGATATAGACTTGTCACCTCTAAACTTTAAGTTTAAAACGAAGCCTTTATTAATTGGGGGTAAGGCAAAAGAATACTACGATATTCGTGAGTCTGGTGAGGATATTGACTTTGTCATAACTTCAGAAGATTACCATCGGCTAGCTAACAAATATCCGAATAATCTAAAAGATTTGTATGGCGATTTGGGAGTTATCGTTCACGGTTTTGAAATTTGGAAAACCATTTGTCAGTTCGATTATACATATCTTTCAGAAAAGGCTATAGAATTAGATGCATATAAAATTATTTCTTTGGAAAAATTGCTTTTTTTAACTGCCTTGGGTATGAGAAAAGAAAAATATAAAAAAGATTTAGAATTAATCGTTGATAAAATATTTGAAATTAAGTATAAAAATTTTGATGCATCGAAATACAAATAGGATATAATTAGTTATTATGAAAACAATCGTTGCGCATATTGGTCCGGATTTGGATGCCATAACAGCTATTTGGCTTGTTAAGACCTTTTTTCCAGGATGGGAAGAAGCAATGCCGGCATTTGTTCCGGCGGGAAGTACGCTGGGCGGAAAACCTCCTGATGATGATCCGGAAATTTTGCATGTGGATACGGGATTTGGAAAATTTGATCATCACCAGACGGCAGCGGATACATGTGCGTCATTATTAGTATATGAAGAAGTGAAAAAAGAGCATGGCGCTGATCCGGTTTTAGAGCGATTACTTGCTCTTGTTAATGATGTAGACCATTTTCGAGAAGTTTTTTACCCAAATCCCGCTGCGGATTTTTGGGATTTTGGGTTGGTATCTCAAATTGATGGGTGGCGACTGATCTATGCCGATAATCCAATAAAAATTGTTGATCTTGGTATGGAAGCGTTGGACGGCATTTATAAAACTTTTCAGAATAAAATTTGGGCGGAGAAAGAGTTGAAAGAAAAAGGTGTTGAATTTACGACAAAATGGGGTAAGGGGATAGGAGTGGAAACTGTAAATGATGAAACTGTACATCTTGCACAAAAGCTGGGGTATATTGTTGCGGTGCGGAAAGATCCGAAAAAAGGGTATCTTCGAATTAAGGCGTTACCAATTGAAGAAATTGACCTTGAACCTTTGTATAACGAGCTGAAAAAACAGGAACCGGATGCGACATGGTTCTTGCATGCTAGTCATCATATGGTGTTAAACGGCAGCAGTAAAAACCCGCAAATGCATCCGACGAAGAAAACATTGCAAGAAATTATTGAAGTAATAAAGAAAGAATGTTCATAAGTATGTCAGATTGTATTTTTTGCGGTATAGTTTCAGGGAAAATTCCTAGTAAACCGGTGTATCAGGATTCTGACTTTATCGTCATAAACGATATAAATCCCAGGGCGCCAGTTCATATACTCGTGATTCCGAAAAAACACGTGATCGATTTTATGGATTCTGAAGAGGCGTTGCTTCACAAACTTTTGATTCTTTTAAAGAAATTGATTAAAGAACAACACGTTTCAAGTTATCGGATAGTAACCAATGGCGATGGAGCGGCATTTATTGATCACTTCCATGTTCACCTCATGGGCAAGATTGCGAAAGATCGTGACCTATAAAGCTCCCATTTTTAGTGATATAATAGATATCGTTAATTCTTTTGAAGGTGAGGTGTTTTTCATTTATGGTATTTGTTAAAGCGCAACCAGGAGATTCATCCGATTCATTAATTCGAAAATTTACCCGCAAAGTATTGGCCGAGGGAATTTTACAGGATTTAAAGAAACGGGAATTTTATCAGAAGCCGGCTGAGGTCCGCAAAGAAAAAAAGCGCGAACTTGCTCGTCGTCTTCGTCATCCGAATAGAAATTAAGACATATGCTGAGAGATGCGATCCAACAGGATGTAAATACTTCCCTCAAAGCAGGGAAAAAAGATCGAGTGGAAACACTTCGGTTTCTTTTGTCTGCCGTCCGGAATGCCGCCATTAATAAATATGGCGCTGAGGCAGAAACAAAAGTATGCGACGCGGATGTAGTAGATATTGTTAAAAAGCAGGTAAAAACGCATAAAGAATCAGTTGAGGCATTCCAAAAAGCCGGACGTCAAGATCTTGTGGACAAAGAAAATATACAGCTTGCAATTTTGGAAGAGTTTGCGCCGAAAGAAATGTCAGATGAAGATTTAAAAAAATTGTTATCGCCGATTGCGGCCTCTGGAGAACCTAATTTTGGGAAACTTATGGGGCAAGCAATGGGTGTTGTTGCAGGGAAAGCTGATGGTGGTAGAGTCGCGGCGATGCTGAAACAATTAGTATCTTCCAAATAACTTCAGATTGTTGTATTGTTCTTTTGCTATGATTCACGTTTCTTTTCAGACAGAATCACATTTTCCCGTTGACCGGAAGAAAATTACGCAAGCTATCACTATGGCGTTGGAAACAAAAATCAAAAGTCATGCTGAAGTTGGCGTATCCGTCGTAGGTGATAGACGGATGCATGAGCTTAACAAACAATATCGTCACATTGATGCAACGACGGACGTATTATCCTTTCCATTGAATGATCCATCTGATGATACTCACTATGTACCGTTTGTCGAACCACCTGATGGAGTTTTACAGCTTGGAGATATAATTGTTTCTTATCCGCAGGCGGTTTCAGAGGCAGCTGAAGAAAATAAATTTGTTGATGATCAAATTGTATTTTTGGTTCTTCACGGATTAAATCATTTATTGGGTATCCATCATCCGGAATAATATGTCATTCTATCGAATCTACCGTCCACAAATTGTTGATGAAATAGATAATATCGCTGTTCGCGAAGCGATCTTGCTACTACTTGGGAAACCAAAAAAAGATCTCCCCCATGCGTTTTTATTCACCGGTCCCAGAGGTGGCGGAAAAACAACTGCAGCAAGGATTATCGCTAAGCTTTTTAATTGTGAAAAACCGATTAAAGAGGGTCCATGTGGTAAATGTGAACAATGTGTTTCAATTGCTGAAGGGAAAAATTTAGACGTTTTGGAAATTGACGCTGCGAGTAATCGAGGTATCGATGAAATTCGGGCGCTTCGGGATGGTATTAATTTGGCGCCTGCTGCCGCTCCGTATAAGATTTATATTATTGATGAAGTTCACATGCTAACGACCGAAGCATTTAATGCGCTTCTTAAGACATTAGAGGAGCCACCGGCGCATGCGGTGTTTGTGCTTGCGACCACGAATCCGGAAAAAGTTCCGATCACGATTAAATCGCGGTGTACGACAGTTTCGTTTGCCAAGGCGTCCACTGACGAACTTACTCATGCTCTCGAGCGGATTGTTAAAATTGAGAAAATTTCGATCAATCGCGAAAGCCTGTCTCTTATTGCAGGAAATGTAGATGGATCATTTCGAGATGCAGTGAAATGCTTGGAGCAGGTCAGTTTTACCAAAGGGACTGTCACTCCTGAGATTATTCGCGCCACACTTTCGATCAGTGAAGAAAAGATTAGAGGAGAATTCCTAAAGAGTATTCGTGAAAAAGATGCAAAAGACGCACTTCATGTGATTATTGGAATCATACATGAAGGTAAAGATATAAAATTATTCCTTGTCGAATGTTTGGGAGATTTGGAATTGTATTTAGTGAACTTGGTTCAGGGGAAAAATCCGGATAATTGGACAAAGGCGGATTTACATCTTATCATTCGCAAACTTTCGGTAGCATATGCAGAAATGAAAGGGTCCGCAATTACACAATTGCCACTCGAGCTTGCAGTTGTTGAATATTGTTTAGAGAAGAGCATTCGTACTGAAATCAAGGAAGTTGAGATTCCTCTCAAAGAAGTTGTAAATACGATTCCAACAACCACAATGCCATCGGAGAACGGTATGCTAACGCTTGAGCATCTCACACAACATTGGCCGGATGTTATTGCGGAATTGAAACCGTTTAACCATTCTGTTGCGGGCGTTATGCGTTCCACTAGACCAAAGCAAGTCGCAAATGGTATAGTAACTATCGAGGCGTTTTATACGTTTCATAAAGATAAACTGTCGGAATTAAAAACACGGGAGGTAATATCGACGGTTCTTAAAAAATTGTTCGGTGAGGTGGTTAAAGTAGAAATCATATTGGGAAAAAAATAAGGAGGCTTATGCAGAATCCATTCAAAATGTTGGGCGATATGAACCAAATGCGGAAATCCGCGATGGTCATACAACAGGCACTCGAGAAAGAAGAGTTTGAAGTTGTTCAGGGCAACGTACGCGTTGTTATTACTGGAAATCAAAATGTTAAAGTTATTGAAATTGACGGTGTACCGAGAGAAGATGTCAAACGCGCGATTGCTGATGCCATCAAAAAATCCCAGCAGGCGGCTGCGGGAAAGCTCGCTGAACTGTCTAAATCAATGGGTCAATAAATTCCAAAATTGTGAAAAACGTTGTCGTTACCGGAACGTTGAGCTATGATTTCATAATGGATTTTCCCGGCCATTTTTACGACCGGATCATGCCGGACAAACTTCATTGCCTTTCTCTTAGTTTTCTTGTTGATAAATTAAGTAAACAATTTGGCGGCACGGCAGGAAATATCGCGTATTCCATGCAATTGTTGGGGCTGAAGCCGGCAATTCTTGCTCCGGCTGGCAATGATTTTGAACCATATAAAACATTTCTCACAAAACACAACATTAATACTGAATATATTCCTATTTATAAAAATGTTGCGACAAGTGTGTATACTGTGATGACCGATAAAAATCACTGTCAAATTGGGTCATTTTTTGTGGGGCCAATGAAATATGCGGGTAAACTTCATATTGCAGACGTTTCCGATCAGGAAAAATTAGTAGTTCTTGCTCCAAATGAACCGGAGGCGATGAAGCAATATATAGCTGAGTGTAAATCTCTCAAGATTCCTTATCTTTATGACCCGGCTTTTCAGATCGGAAATTTTACATCGGAAGAGCTTCGCGACGGAATTGAAAATTCGACAATACTTATTGGTAATGATTATGAAATTGCCCTTATCGAACAAAAGCTCGGAATTTCCCATGAAGAACTTATTCTTATGGCGCCAGTTCTGGTTACTACGCTCGGAGGAAAAGGTTCAATTATAGAAACGCGGCATGATGCCATGCACATAGAACGGACGGATGCAGAAAACGTATGCGACCCGACCGGCGCCGGAGATGCGTATCGTGCAGGATTTGTAACGGGATATCTTCGCGGATTACCGCTCGACGTTTGTGGGCAGATGGGATCCGTGACGGCGGCCTACACAGTGGAAAAATACGGCACCCAAACGCACACATTTACCAAAAAAGAATTTATCGAACGGTATAAAAAGAATTATGGGAGCGTGGTAGAGCTATAAATTTTTTTCTTATTTTATTTCTGTTTTTTCGGTGGTAGTTTAGTGAGATCTATTAAATCCATAACTAAAAGAACTTTTAGAACAGGTTTGGTGGCGTGATAGGTATAGGTAGCAAATGGGGGAATAATGATGACGTCTTTTGGTTTCGCGATAGTTTTCTCACCGTTAATGGTAAATTCTCCTTCTCCTTCAAATATGTAATAAATTCTAGCGTGTGGTCCAATGACCCGTTGACCATGATCTCCTATAACTTCAGAATAGATAACAGATGTACCGCCGTTGATATCAGGAAGCTGATAATACCATGCGTCCTGTGCGTCCGTATTATTCGTGTATGCATCTTGCGCGGTGAGTTTTTTCATGAATTTATTATACCAGACTCCCTTGACGACTTATATAATTACTGATATAGATGTAGATCTATCGTTAAAGTATGAAGGATTTTGATATATCAGAGTCACGAGTGATCGTTCACAATTTAACTCTTAAAGGCATTGAGCATGTGCCAGGAGTTTTAGACTTTGATCAGCGAGGGATTTTGTGCGCACGAACTGGTGATATTGTTGTCACCAAAAGACCGCCGGAAAACACATTTCTGTTGTATTTGGAATCTATAGGATGGGATTTTTCAGGAGTCACTTTTATCTCTCCGAAATCAATTTCTGACTACACGTATAAATCAGTTTTTTATGATACGGACGTAAATCACGCACTCCAAGGAGCTAAACGAGGATATATAGACACATACCAAAACACGCGGGAGGAGGAGTTGTTTTCAAAAAGATTGCATATGCCGCTTTATTCAACTCCTACGGTTGGTCAGCGATATGGAACTAAAAGTGGGTTTAGAAGATTCGCAAAAAAGTTAAAATTGCCGATTGTTCGGGGATTTGAATCGATTCACGGAGTCGATGAACTCCTTAAAAAATGTCTGGCGTTGTTTGCGAAGGGAATACATACCGTTGTTGTAAAAATTGATGAGGGTGTCTCAGGCGCAGGTCAGACACTCCTTCAGAAAGATATATTTCTATCGTTATCTACGAATAAGCAGCTTGCGTTGCTTGTGAGTTCGATAGAGAAAATCCCTCAACTTTACTCAGAAAGTTCGGTGACAGCAGAAGAATGGCGTGAAGATATAGTGGCCTCGCCAAGTATTCAATTGGAAGTTACTCCACAAAAAGAAATCCGTATCCGATCGTTGCACGATCAGCTCCTGGAGGGAGTAGAGAAGTGGTATATCGGTTGTTCTTATCCTCCAACAACCCTTAATCACAATCAGCTCACGCAGATTATGGAGCAAGCAATATTATTTACAAAGGCGCTGATAAAAGAAGGATTTGTGGGGTTTTTAGGATTGGATACGATTATAACCAGCAAGGGAGATATTCTGTGGGTAGAGGCAAATATTCGTAAACCTGGTACATTTTATCCGAGAATCATTGCAGAAAAAATCAATGGAGGAACGCTGAAAAATATATATTATATTGCATGTGATTTTACTGTTTCCGGATGGAAAGGTATGCCGTTTGCACAGTTAAAGAAAAAATTAGGTTTATTCTTATATCCAATTGGTAAGACAAAAACTGGCATTATCGTTTATAATACGGGAGCATTAGTAGACGCAGGACGGTTTGATATAGTCTGTATAGGGAGAAGCCAACAAGAAGCAGTAGAGATATTTTCCAATATAAAAAAGTGCATGAAAGGAGTTCTATGAAAAATGTACCACACTATGTGAAAGACTTAGCCCTCGCCAAACAAGGGTTACAAAATATCCAATGGGCAGATAAACAAATGCCTGTATTGCAGCTTATCCGAAAGCGTTTTGGCATAGAAAAACCATTTGCAGGGATGAACATTGATATTTCTTGCCATATTACGGCTCAAACTGCCAATCTCGTTCGTACACTTGTGAGTGGTGGGGCCGAAGTATTAGCTCATTCCGGTAACCCTGTCAGTACTCAAGATGACGTTGCTGCTTCTCTCGTCGTGGATTTTGGTATCATGACGTTTGGAGCCCGTGGTATAGATCGTGAAATAAATAAAAAAAATGTAGCATTCGCTCTTGATCGAAAACCGGACATTATTATTGATGATGGAGCTGAATTTATTTCCGTTATTTATAAAAAGTATCCCGAGCTAGCGAAAAATGTTGTGGGAGGCACAGAAGAAACGACCACGGGTCTTCACCGACTTCGAAGTTTGGAATCTGCTGGGCTTTTGAAGTTTCCTATTATTGGTGTCAATGATGCCCAGACGAAGCATTTGTTTGATAACCGATATGGTACAGGTCAATCGACAATTGATGGGATTTTAAGATCGACGAATATTTTGCTTACTGGTAAAGTATTTGTCGTTGTGGGATACGGATGGTGTGGCAAAGGCGTTGCAATGCGTGCAAAAGGTATGGGATGCGATGTTGTGGTGACAGAAGTGGATCCTGTGAAAGCGCTTGAAGCCATCATGGATGGATATCGTGTTATGCCGGTGCATGAGGCATGCAAAATTGCCGATATACTTATTACCGTTACCGGTGATAAACACGTTGTAGATGAAAAAGATTTGGACGTTATGAAAGACGGCGTTATATTGGGTAACTCAGGCCATTTCAATGTTGAGATTAATCTCATAGCATTGGATAAAAGCACTAAAAAGAAATCTAGAATTAGACCCTCTCTTGATGAATATCTTCTCAAAGATGGGAGACACATCTATTTGATAGGCGAAGGAAGACTTGCTAATCTTGCAGCCGCTGAAGGTCATCCTTCTGAAGTTATGGATATGTCATTTGCCAATCAAGCACTTGCGTCTGAATATTTAGTAAAAAACAAAGGTAAGCTGGGAAATAAAGTCTATGACGTACCACAAGAGATTGATCAGTGGATAGCCAAGCTTAAGCTAAAATCCATGGGAGTGAGTATAGACACATTAACGCCAGAACAGGATGAATATCTCCATCAGTGGGAAAAGGGTGGATACGGCTTAATATGAGTTCATATTCTATATCTGAAGTCATTTCATTGGCAAAAAACCTTATTGCCGTTCCTTCAACAAAGGAAAATACCAAAGCGTTGGAAGATGTCCTCAGCATTGCTCGAAAACAGCTTGCCAGATTTACCGTCGAAACATTTTCTGATCATGGCGTACCAAGTTTGCTCGCTTATATTGGCAAAACGCGACCTAAAAAGTTTCCAATTATCCTCAACGCACATTTGGATGTCGTTCCTGGGAGAAGTGACCAATATGAGGTGAAAATTGAAGGAGATAAACTATTTGGGCGGGGCGCATATGATATGAAAGCTGCGGCAGCCGTAGAAATATTCCTGTTTAAAGAGCTCGCCAGTAAGATTAATTATCCATTGGGTTTGCAACTCGTGACAGATGAAGAAGTTGGAGGGCATCACGGCAGTCTGTATCAGGTAAAACAGGGAGTGGAGAGCGATTGCGTATTGGTTGGAGAAACATCTTCTGATTTGACGATTGGTATACAGTCAAAAGGAATAATATGGGCTAAAGTGACGTTTCAAGGAAAGTCAGCCCATGGAGCATATCCATGGAAGGGCGATAATGCTTTGTGGAAAGTATACAAATTTTTAGGAGCTGTTGCGTCAGCTTTTCCAGTTCCTGCAAAAGCAGTATGGGAGACAACCGTAAATTTGGCAAGTATTCAAACGTCAAATACAACGTTTAATAAAATTCCGGACGAAGCGTACGTATTATTAGATATTCGATATATTCCAAGCGATCATGATCGAATAAAGAAAAAGCTTTCACAGTGTTTAGGGGGAGATGGGCGTGTGGAATTTGTGGCAGAAGAATCATCTCACGAGACCCCAGAAGATAATCCGTATGTCGTTTCTTTAGTCAAAGCAGCTTCTCATGTGATGGGTAAGACATGCCAAGTGGTTCAAAAGCATGGGGCATCAGATCTTCGGCATTTTCCGAAAGCCGCAGGATTGGAATTTGGCCCTGTAGGCCACGGGCCACACATGGATGAGGAATGGGTGAGTATTTCTGGTCTGGAAACCTACGCCTCGATCTTGAAGGAATTTCTTTCTACGCTACCTATTCGTTGATACTTTCAACAAGTATTGGTACAATGGAAAAATCAATGAATCCGACCTTGATTCAACTCATTGCAGACTATGGCGTTGGTGACCCCGCTTTCGGGGAGGTAATTCAGAAGCTTCATAGCCTATATCCGGTAGCAATGGTGCACGCAACAAGTGTGCCTTCATTTAGTACTATAGCCACCGGATTCTGGACATTTCAATACGCCATGGTGAACTCAGGTTCAGATGTGGTTATTTATACAAACACAGCACCCCGTAAAGACAATCAAGCCTCACGGATAGAGAATGAAGGAGAACATCTGGCATATGCACTGTTGAAAAATGGCGTTAAAGTTGTTGGTGTAAATGCGAGCCATACATTTACGTTTATTAAATCATATATCAAAGAATTTTACGCTGTGAAAGTTGCTAATAAAGGTTCACAGTTCCGATCACGGGATTTTTATCCGGAAGCAGTTGTTGGAATAATGAATAATGATACAAAATATATTGGAGAAAAGTTGGATATTAACAGACTCTATGAAATTCCGGAACGCCGAATTGCCTGGATTGATGGGTATGGAAACATGAAAACAACAGTCCGACAAAGCGACATGAAAAAGTATACCTCCGGTCAACCTCTTTTGGTCACAATCGGTGACATGAAACGGACCGCATGGTATTCAAATGGCACATTTAGTGTGCGTGAAGGCGAGTTAGCGTTTGCGGCCGGTTCTTCAGGAGAGAAAAATAATCCCTTTATGGAATTATTTCTTCGTGGGCTATCTGCATGGAAAGAACTTGGTAAACCTGATGTTGAGGATGAATTTACGATAGAATCTATAGAATAATTCCTATGGTTAGTGTTTCTAAACGACTTCTTACGGTTCCTGCTTCTCCAATGCGTAAACTCGCACCTTTCGCACTTGAGATAAAGAAGAAAGGCGTGAAGGTGTATCACCTGAATATCGGCGATCCGGATATTAAGACACCGGATGTAATGATGAAAGTTCTAAAGCAGTGGAATATAAATCCTATTGGCTATAGTCAATCAAAGGGTGAACCGGCATTTTTAGACTCGCTTAAGTGGTATTATCACAAACTTGGTGCGAAATTTATTGATACAACTAACATTCAGGTGACAACGGGAGGGTCTGAGGCAATTTCCATGGCATTATTTTCGATCTGCGAACCAGGTGATGAGGTTATTGTTTTTGAGCCATTTTACGCAAACTACAACACGTATGCTGCAGTGAATGGGGTAAAGCTGATTCCCGTTGAAACCAGCATTAAAAACGGATTTCATTTGCCATCTCAGGATGTTATTGAAAAAAGCATAACGAAAAAAACAAAAGCAATTCTTATTTGCAGTCCGGGTAATCCAACTGGGACAGTTTATACCAAAGACGAGATGGATTTGCTTGTTACCCTTGTCAAAAAACACAATTTATTTTTCCTTTCAGATGAAGTCTATCGTGAGTATGCATATGACGGGCGCCGTCAAACATCACTTCTTACGTATATGCAGGAAATTCCTGAGCAAGCAATTATGCTTGATAGTATGTCTAAACGGTATAATTTGTGCGGGGTTCGTCTCGGGGTATTGGTATCATTAAATGCAGATGTTGTAGCTGGGGTACTTCGAATCGGACAAGGCAGGCTTTCGAGTGGACTAGTGGATCAGATGATTGCGGCAAAATTAACGGAGGTTCCGGATAGCTGGTTTACTCTTGTTCACAAAGAGTGGGCAAAACGTCGTGACGTTCTATACGAAGGAATGAAAAAAATTTCGGGAGTTACAATTCCCAAACCAGAAGGCGCGTTTTATTCTATCGTCGGACTTCCAGTTAAAGATTCTGAGGATTTTTGTAAGTGGTTGCTCACTGATTTCCGCGATAACAACGAAACAGTGATGGTGGCTCCTGCCGCCGGATTTTATGCAACGCCGGGTCGGGGGGTAAATGAAGTCCGTATAGCCTATGTGTTGAACACAAAGGATTTAAAACGTTGCATTGAACTTCTATCACTCGCTTTCGTACGCTATAATTCGTCTCATGGTAAGTAAATCCTCTCCAATAGAGAAGCCTGAATATACTCATATCTTTACTGACGGGTTAGATAAAGTTCTTTCCGTAAGTATATGGTTATCAAATTATTCTCCGGATACATTTGTCTACTTTACAAACGGGAAATTAAAAGGGTATATAAATTCTTTTTATCTTGACTCTTTTGCTCGTGAGGGAGAATCATATTTACATCAGGAGAAAAAAGTTGAACGTTTGTTTGCAGAGTCAGAACGTATAACGAAAAAGATAGAAATATTTCATAAGAATTTAATCGGTTTGGGTGAACAAAATGATTATTATAATAAAATGTTTGCACAGGCGGTTTTACTTTTACAAACCGGGTATAGTTTATATTTCAAAACTGAAGAATTTTACACCTCCAACTTGGATGCTGATAAAGATAAAAATCTTATTGAGAAAGTTGGGAAATACAGATTACATTTTATCGAAACAAACATACAGGCAACAAAAGATGTTTATTGGATAGCTACCCATTTAGGTAGAAAATACGGACTTACAGATCTCGATATACAGTTTCTTACGTATCAAGAGGCTATTGCGCTCAAAACTCATCGAATTACGGCATCGGAAATTGCCAGAAGAAAGGAACATTTTCTTATAAAAAACGTCCATAGTCAGCTCGAATATTCCTATGGAGATTACGCAAAACAACTGTATGAGACGCTTATTCCGGTTTTTACCCACACTGGCAATGTTCTGAGTGGCAAGGGCGCGAGTGTCGGCGTCGTTTCAGGAAATGTGTATATTCTTTCCTTAGCGGAACCAGATATTCCCAAGGCCATTGATGCTATGCCGAAAGGCGCTGTGTTGGTGAGTGAAAGTACTCAGCCCGATCTTGTGATGGCCTGTCACAAAGCGGCTGCCATAGTTACGGATGAAGGTGGGATTTTAAGTCACGCTGCGATTATTTCACGCGAATTACATATTCCATGTGTGGTGGGTACAAAACATGCTACGGATATTCTTAAAAATGGACAAATAGTTACTGTGGATGGTGAAAAGGGAACGGTTGTACTGAGTAATCTCTCGGTTCAACATAGGACGTTTATATCGTCCCATACGAACCGATTTTTTATGGCCATGCGACACGGACAAGCTATCTATAGTACAAAAGAAGATAATGGGGGAGATATTGTTGAAGGCACGCTTTCAGGCGAAGGTAAAAAAGGAGTAATGACATCAGCTATGGAAATTGTGGACGTGCTAAAAAAACAACATATTAAAGGAATAACCATTATCTCAAGCCCTAAAAATCGATGTGTCGAAACCGCTCGGATACTTTCTGACTATTTTTCTACAAATCATATTCCCACCTCCACCCAAATTCATGAAGGTCTTCGAGACGTAAAAGTGATAGGTCCCAAAGGTGATAGACCTAATTCCTACACCAGATGGGAGGATCATAAACTGCCTGGAGAGAATTGGTTTGACGCATGGCAAAGGAAAGCAAAAGAGGGTTTATATTTTTATCCCGGCGAAGAAAGTCCTGACGACGTGCGAAAACGGGTGAGCGACACGATTCAAGAAATTTTTTCAAAGAAGAGCACTGATCCCGTGCTTTTTATGTGTCACGAAGAGGTATTAAATGTAATCGCCGGTTTATTTGATATTCCCTGGCACCCTCCACAATACGCAGAAGTTTGGTATGTATTATCCAATGAAAAACCTTAAACTTGTTCTTTTCGATATCGACGGTACGCTTATTTATCATCTAAAAACCCATCGGTTTGAAGATCAGTATGAATATGCGTTTAAAGAGGTGTTTGGTATCGATGCTCCGTTTGATTTGGCAAAGTTTAATGGAACAATCGATTTACAAAATTCCTGGGCGATTGTTCGGGAGTTTGGAGTTACGCGTGAAGAATTTTTGAAAAAGTTTCCGGCTTACGTTGAGTCCATGCATAAACTTTTAGTGAGTCGTGGATCAAAGCAGACGTTATATATGCCGATTCCTAGCGCTGTCTCATTTGTTCAGAAACTTACGGAACAAAGTGAAGTACACCTAGGAGTGATAACCGGGAATGCGAAACGTATTGCACTTTGGAAACTAACGCATACGAATATGCGACAGTATTTCCCTTTTGGATTATACGGAGATGAAGCAGATGATAGGGCACAACTTGCCGGAAAAGTATTTACCAAAGCGCATCAGGAGCTTGGAATTACGTTACTTCCCCAGGATATTATTGTTGTTGGGGATACAGTACATGATATTCGGTGTGGTCAGGCGATTGGTGCAGTCACGATAGGTGTTACAACAGGCTTGCATGGGCCACGTGAAGTACTTGAAGCAGAAAAACCAACACTGGTTGTTGATACACTTATGGATAAACGGGTACTTGCCCTCTTTTCTTTAAAATAATATTGGGGTAGTATGAGTTTATGAAAGACTTTATTTTATATTCAGGTTCCAGTAATTTACCCCTTGCTGAAGAAGTGGCTAAGTTACTCCATATTTCTTTGGGAAAAGTAGATCTTACCCGTTTTGCAGATGGTGAACTTCGTCCTTGGATACAGGATGATATTCGGGATAAAACTGTTATTGTTTTGGAATCGTTTTCGTTCCCAATGGATGAGCACATCATGGAGATGGTACTTATGGGCGACGCGATCCGCCGATGTGCACCCAAAGATGTGATTGCAGTTATTCCGTATTTTGGGTATTCCCGTCAGGATAAGTTGCATCGCATTGGAGAACCAATTTCTGCGCGCGTAATCGCGAAATTTTTGGAAGTGAGTATGTTTAATGAAATGATTTGTGTGGATTTGCATAATGATGCAATCGTGGGATTTTTTCAGGTACCGGTAACGCATGTTTCAGCGCTTCCCATTTTAGCCACGGAAATTAAAAAACTCAATTTGAAAAACGCCGTTATCGTGTCGCCGGATGTTGGAGGTGTGAAACGTGCCAGAAATTTGGCCTATCTTTTGGATATGCAGATGTTGGTTATGGAAAAACGTCGGTTTTTGGATAAACACGATTCCAGTGAAACATATCAGATTATTGGGGATGTGAGTGGAAAAACGGCAATCATCGTTGATGATATTATTTCAACCGGAGGTACAACCGTACAGGGCGCACGAAGTCTTAAAGATGCGGGCGCAACATCAGTCATCGCCATGACGACTCATGGAGTGCTGGCTGGAAACGCTATTGAAAA